>Ga0105240_10011076_pt1 | contig 12609 bp, 16 predicted proteins | sample KBSC54metaG_FD_80426 | JGI IMG/M metagenome (GOLD analysis project Ga0105240, IMG submission 80426) | Corn rhizosphere microbial communities from Kellogg Biological Station, Michigan, USA - KBS C5-4 metaG | ecosystem: Host-associated > Plants > Roots > Rhizosphere > Soil | place: Michigan, USA... | reverse complement strand
ACTTCCGTCTTCCGACTTTCTACTTCCGACTTCCGACTTCCGACTTCCGACTTCCGACTTCCGACTTCCGACTTCCGACTTCCGACTTCCGACTTCCGACTTCCGACTTCCGACTTCCGACTTCCGACTTCCGACTAAGGTGCTATATTATCCAGTTCGTCAATATGTATCAGCAGGTCCTGGTGAAAAGTATCGCGTTTAAAACCATCCGGGGTATAATAAACCACATTCACATACTCGTCGCTTTCAATAAAGCCTCCTTTGCCGTCGCTATCTACCACGTAACCTTCCACAGCCATCTTCGGACCATCGGCAATCATTACCACTATATCGCCTAACAAAAATCTCTTTTCCATAACGGTAAAGATATTAACCCCACAACATATTTCATAAAAGGAAGTATTTTTGAATCCCATGAAAACCCTCGACGACCTACTACTTCTCGGCGACCTGCGTTTATACGAGGTTTGCGAGCCAGTTCTACCAGAGGAACTCCCTAAAGTAAAAGATTGGGTAGCGGACCTGCACAACGTAATGCAACAAATCCGCGAGCGTTACCATTTTGGCCGTGCTATTGCTGCACCGCAATTAGGCATTATGAAAAGGCTGATCTATATGAATATTGATCGCCCGGTAGTGTTTATCAATCCTGTTCTGAGCAATTTAAGCGACGAAAAGTTTGAGTTATGGGACGACTGTATGAGCTTCCCCAACCTGCTGGTAAAAATAATGAGACATAAGGAAATCACCATTGATTACCTCGACGAAAACTGGCAGCCCCGGCAATGGCACCTGAAGGATGACTTATCCGAACTACTCCAACACGAATATGATCACCTGGAAGGCATCCTGTGCACCATGCGCGCCATTGATGAACAATCGTTTAAATGGAGACCATAAAAAGTTATCCCAAGAGTTATCAAAAACCTTTATCCGGCTGAAAATCTAACGAAACAGAATTCATACAATAGCGCTGATGCGTGGGCGGTGGCCCGTCATCAAAAATATGGCCCAGGTGAGAACCACATCGTGCACAGCGGACTTCGGTACGCTGCATGCCGTAGGAGTTGTCCTCCAGATAAACAACGCTGTTTTTGCGCACTGGCTCAAAAAAACTTGGCCAGCCGCAGTTACTTGCAAACTTGGCATCAGAACGGAACAGCTTATTGCCGCAAACAGCGCAGTAATAAGTACCCTTGGCAGTAGCGTCCCAATATTGGCCGGTAAAAGCAGTTTCGGTATCACTTTCTCTTGCTACGGCATATAATTTGGGCGGTAATATCTTCTTCCACTCTGCATTGTTTACATGCAATGGCTTTGTATCTGTGTTAGAATAATAAGGGTTATTCTCATGTCCCTTATCGCTCTTTATATTTTGTGCGGATACCCTGGCAACCAAAGCTACAAGCAGCAGCGCCATTATTCTGAATTTCATTATTTCAATTTATTTTTAAAAACCGCTTTAAACTTTTCCAGTTCGGGTTGTATCACGTACTTGCAATAAGGCTGATCGCCATGCAGGTTATAATAGTTTTGATGATAGCCTTCAGCTTTATAAAAGACCGTGTATGGCGTTACTTGTGTCACTATTTTGCTTTTATAAGCTTTCGCCTCATTTAACTTTTTGATATAATATTCAGCCTTTTGCTTCTGCTGGGCATTATGATAAAAGATAGCCGAACGGTATTGCGTGCCGACATCATTGCCCTGGCGGTTGAGCTCCGTAGGATCATGCGCTACAAAGAACGCCTGGAGCAGATCATCATAGCTTATAACTGATGGATCATAAACAATATTACAGGCTTCAGCGTGCCCCGTTTCCCCTGTGCAGACCTGTTCGTAAGTGGGGTTAGCGACATGCCCTCCGGCAAAACCTGAAGTTACTTTTATGACGCCTTTTAATTGCTGAAATTTCGCTTCGGTGCACCAAAAACAGCCAGTGGCAAATGTTGCGGTGTCTGTTTTAGCGGGTTTAAAATGGCTGTTTACAAACAGCGATAAAAAACAAAGTATTCTGATCATATATTCAATAAACGACGCTGAACTGAGTGCAGATGGCTGTCCATCTCAATTTGATGCAAATATGACAATATCGACGAATATTACTGCAAGGACAACTCAATCAACCAATCAACCACTTAACTCAATCAACTCACAGTCTGTAACAATGTTGTCTTTTAAGATTATTTAACATTTTGTTAGCTATTTACATTAAACTATTTGTGCTACTTGCGGTCGTAGCGTTTAAACCCCTAAAACGATCGCCCATACATCACAAAATACTTACCACCGGCATGTAAAGGCTTTGCTTTTGCTGCTGATCTGTACAACGACACTTTCTGCCTTTGGACAGAACGATAAGTATATTCCACTGGCAAGTAAACCTGATACCGCGAAGCCTCATACCGATACCAGTAAGCTGACCGATATTCGTGACGTATTACAAAGCACTTTTCATACACGTTGGCACCGAAGTAGTGATTCAGTTGGGTTGCACCCGGTAGTATCCATAGTGCCTGCTTTTGGTTATTCGTTGCAATCGCGACTAGCGCTGCTGCTATCAGGTAATGTAGCTTTTCGAACAGCGCCACAATCTAATGTATCCACCTTTGTTAGCAGCATTGCTTATACCCAAAATAAGCAGATAACATTACCTATCCAATCAAGCATCTGGAGCAAAAGCAATAACTACAATTTTGTTGGCGAAATACGATTGTATCATTATCCGCAGGCCACGTTTGGATTGGGTAGCAATTCGAATATTGAAAACGAGGCTCCCATGTCTTATAATTACGTCCGGTTTTCGGAAGTGGCACTCCGGCATATTGCCGGCAACTTTTATATGGGCGCAGGTTATATGATCGATTACCATGCTGATATCACCATCGGGCCAACGGAGAACGGTACTATTGCCGATTACCTGATCTACAGAAGAAAATCAACTAAAACACATTCCACTTCCTCAGGTTTTACGCTGAACGGCCAGTTTGACGATAGGGACTCACCTATTAATCCTACCTCCGGTTTTTATGCCACATACGAGTTCAGGCAAAATCTGAAAACTATGGGCAGTACCTTCACCTGGAGCTCGCTGATACTGGATGTGCGAAAATATTTGCGGTTCCCTAAATCGTCGCACAATGTGCTGGCATTCTGGTCGTACGATTGGCTAACACTCGCCGGGAGACCACCATACCTCGATCTGCCATCTAACTTATGGGATGCATCTACCAATGCAGGCCGGGGATACATCCAGGGACGTTTTCGTGGTGCCCAAATGGTTTACGCAGAAACCGAATACCGATATCGAATCACCAGCAATGGTTTACTGGGCGGTGTCGTATTTTTTAATGCCGAATCTTTTTCGGCTGAGCCGGGTACACGCATGCAAGCCATACAGCCCGCAGTAGGGCCTGGCCTGCGCATTAAACTCAATAAAGTGTCCCGAACAAATATCTGCATAGATTATGGCTTCGGGCGACAAGACTCACACGGCCTGTTTATCAATGTCGGCGAGATATTTTAAGGCGATATCCATATAAGACAAAATGCCGGCTATACTAAGTGTAGCCGGCATTTTTGTTTTATAGGCAGATGATCATTTATTCATTTTTGCTAAAAATTCCCTTCCGGCGTCTTCGGCCAGTGTCATGAATTTTGTTCTCAAAGCAGTTTGTTCTTCATGCGAACAGTTTGATTTTTGTGCATTTTGAAATTGATGCTCTAACGAAGGAATGAATTTCAAAATTTCTGCATCTTCTTTTAAGTGTTTTCCTGCCCCGTCGGGCAAAGGATTGTATTCCTGATCCTTGATATGGATCATAACGGTATACCGCTCCTTGTAATAAGAAAACTTACCTGATAATAATGCTTCTTTATCAGTAACATGGGTTTCCGATTTGCAATTATATTCATCGAGTGCCTCCTGCAACTTTTTCAGGATGTCGTTTAATAAGCTATTTGAATTTTCCATTGTCTTTACTTTTAAATGTTACCTTGGTAATAAGGCTAATGAAACGCTGTTATCTACATTTGTGCTTCCTGTACCGCTTTTTTGCGCACTTCCAGGTAAGTAATACAGCATATCAAATTGCTGCCTGCCCAGTAAGCTCAAAAATGCGGTCAGTTGTTGCTGCAAAGTCCCGATAGCACCCGGAACGGCAGAGTTTAAGCGACTGGATATCTCTCCGGTACAAAACGGACCACCGCCATCATAATGGAATGCCCATCCGTCAACATAGCCATTTAATCTGCCGTTGCCATCTAAATAACAAACGATGATGTAATCGATGTGTCCGTTGGCATCAGAACAATACCATGGCGTTGATATGTGAAAATCAAACGACATACGCAGGAAAAGATCCAGCGGGCCACCTGATGACGAATATGGCAGATACTTGCGCGGTACCCATCCTACCCGCAGAGCAGAAGTACGATTGGCACTGCTACCCAGGTTGTTGTCGATCAGGTTTAAGACAGCCGGGTTATTGAGCAGGCTTACAAGGTCGTAAGTTACTTCCCGGTCCTCCCGTTCCCAGCAAAGGGTACTGTGCTTGTCGCCGATGTCCGACCAATTAACCCAGGCCCATCCCCCCGCGGGATGCTGAGTACTTGCATAGGTTGTGTTCCCGCGAAAATCTGTTTCCTGGAACCAGTAATTTGAAAGTGTTGGCATGATGTCCTCCTTTATGATATGATGAAATAATTATTATTCCGGAGCTAAAAGCAAATCAAAAGTTAGGGTCGCCGATATTTTAATCTAAGGTAGTCTGATACCTAAGGCAAGGCAAGCGTATTTATACGGGAGTTATATGCGGTTTTAACGGATAGTTAAAAATGCCTTGCAAGAACCTTATTAACTTAAAGGTTAATAATTGTTAAATTTCATTATTATGACGTTTAGGGTATTGCAAAACGTAATTATTTATCTAAATTTAATTAATCATAAAGAACTTGCTTATGGTGAGGTTTTCTATCCTTTTTTTAGGTTTTTTAACGCTGATATCAGTCGTGTTAACTGCCTGCCAGAAGGATGAAAACGTAACCCAAACCACCACCCAGTTAACCGACTCGGTTAAAGCAAGCAGTTCATCCGCATCAGGTAATTTCCTGGCTAGTAAAGGTACTTTGAGCGTTAAGCTTAAAGACTCCACTTACACCTTTAACGCCGAACAGGACTCTATAGCTTTTGTGAACATCAACATAGATGGTGAGCAATATTATGGCCTTACAGCTATCAATAAGGCACATACCGTCAGCTTTGGCATTAGCTCCTCAGGAGCGCCAATTGATGATGTGGCCAGCAATATATCCGGTGCCCAGGTTTTGCTAAAGGGAACAAGCAAAAAGAACCTGGAGTATACATTGATCCAAAGCCAGCAGCCGCAAAAGTTGGGTAATATATCTATCGAAAAGTATAACCAGGATACTACGCTTGCCAAAGGCACCTTTCATACCGTTGTTGCAACGGATACTAAAGTTACTTCACCTAAATATGACGTTGAAGGCAGCTTTGAGTTGAAGATCAAATAGACACGATTTTGGGATTTTATTGTTAAGCAAAAGATAGAGCCTTGATGCATCTATACATTTAATTGTGAGTAATGCTTACCCTTGAAACTTAAACGAGGGCAAAATTCATTAAATTTCGCCCTCGTTATACTTACTCATTTAAGTCGAACTTAATCAACCACTCAACTTAATCAACCACTTAACCGCAAAACTACTTCACCATAGTCAAATGATCAATGCGCATGACGGTGGTAATATCGTTTGACAATCTATGAAGCGGGGCATATTCACTCTTAAACTGATCCCTTTTCATTTTCCTTGCTTCGCGGTTTTTGTAATAATCAAGTAGCGATTTATCAGGCAGTACCACCATATACGTATTAGCGGGATAACCATCGGTACACCTGAAAACTATCGAATTATATTTGATACCGTGACTGGCATCCAATTGGGCCTGCTTCCTCATGCCGGCCTCAAAGTCTTTCATCTTGTCAGCCAAAACCGATATAAATACGATCTTCCGGAAAGGGAAATTATCCCTGTTGTAACCAGGCTCCTGGTAGCTAATGGAATCAACCCGCATCCAGATAGACCGCATTACCGGACCGATGATATTCTCCCTGTTTTCTTTGCCAACGGCAGGATTTTCAGCATTAAATTTATCCTGGTTTTTTACACGGCGGGCAATATATGCGCCCAGGTTATCTGCGCCTTTAAACAAGACCGAACCATATACCCGACCGGATTCAGAAGTATGGGCTATCCGTCCAAATTCAATGTCTGCATCGGTTTTAAGCCACCAGGCCTTTACAGCGGGATAATTCTTTTCATAAATGCTTTCATCGTGAACCCGGTATTCGAGCGATGTCATCCAAACGGTAGTGTCTTTTTGCGCCAGGGCTCTTTTGCCGGCCAACAAGAGTGTACACAGTAAAAGTGCACACAAGTACAAGGATTTCTTTTTCATAACTCATTAATTTAGGGTGAGAATTGGTAGATTAAATTTATACCTAAATTATTGACAATGAGAAAATTATAATTTTTTTAATCTGAAATAGATGTGATCGCCAAAATGTATCATTCCTGTTACATTGCTTAACTGCGCCGAAATAAAAAAGGAAGGAAAATTCAGGAAGTAGCTATGAATTAAAAGTTTTTCGTTTCAATGAATGGAAGATGGTGAGTAGTCATTGGTGAATGGTGGGTAGCAAACATGGCGTAGAGACGCGATGCATCACGTCTCAATTAGATATGGTTTTGTCGATGACAGGAACAAATCCCGGTCTTACTCCAAATCATATTGCTTTTGCACGTACTTAAGCAATTCTACTGCACTTTTCTTTAACCGGGTGTTATCATCTAATATTTCTTTACTAACAACCCGTATCAAAACAATATCCGATCTTAATTGCGTCAGGTCGGCTTGTGTCAAGTTACGCATTTGTGTATCTGGAAGCGGCTTTTTCGCAAAGGCAGCATATAAGTTATCCGGTGTAAAATGCTGCCTTAAAAATGGGTCGAGCATACTCCGCTGATATTGCAGGTAGATGTCCTGTACGGTATGTATAAGTTCTACATCACTCTCGTACGAAGCAATATAACTAATGATCCTGGATTCGGAGAGTTGTTTAAGATGCAATTCATTTTTAATGGCCAAAATAGCACCACCAGTAGCATGAAATAGCCATAAATTGTGTGACTTGATAATAAAGCGTTGTATCTTGTTCAGGTCGGCTTTTGCCAATGGTTGTTTTAAAAAGATAAATAAACTGTCGTTCGCATTTAAGATCTCAGTTTGGGCATGATAGATATAATTCAAATTTCCTGTATCTGCTTTCAGATCCTGCACCAATTGCTCAGTTAATTGGCGGGCATGTTCTTTGTTGGTGATGTTCTCGCGGATGTTCTCGGCAATAAAACCCATCATCACGGCAATGAATATCATCAGGCCTTCCAATAAATATTCTTTAATACCTTTTTTCTCCACGTCGGGATGGTGATGTACTTCCATTTGTTCAGTTTGGGGTTGAGGATTGGCAATTGGCGTTGGTATTAGTTCGGATTGCGGAGTGTCGATTGCGGAATGAGTTTCTTCTTTCGCACCAACAGATTTCGGCTTTGGCCTCCTTGGTTTCTGTCCCGACTTCGGACTTCCGGCTTCCGACTTCTTTACCCTACCCGTATTTTTCCTGTTAGTATCACTCATAGATTCAGGAAATAAAGATATTAAATGCCCTTTAAATTGTTATATTCATTTAATGTTTGTCTCATTACGACCACACCATCATTATTCACCTGCTTGTTTTTGAAATAATTATTATATTTAATTAAACAGTCGTGTTTTTTATTTGAACCCATTGAAACATGAGAAAACTACTGATCGCTCTTCTATTTATATCTAATGCGGCATTAGCCCAAAAAATGTCCCAAACCGGCATTGCCTACAAAAAGCATCCGGACATTGAAACCATGCGAAAACTTGCGGCCCTTTATGAAAAGGGTGATGCTGATGGAATGGCCAAATTTTATGATGAGAAAGTTCAGTTTATAGGTATGGGTAGGTATGTAATAGGTACTACTCCCAAAAATCGCACACTTGCCGAAGCCAAAGATGGCTGGAAAAACGTGATCAATAACTGGAAAGATTTAAAAATGACCGAATCCCAGCCCCCTGTTGCACTACAGTACAATAATGGATCGCTCGTGGTACAATCCTGGTGGATCATCTCGTTAACCAATAAGAAGACCGGCAAGAAAGCAGCTGTTGATATGGTTTTATTTGATGAGTTTAACAAAGAGGGCAAGATCGTCAGTCAGCGCCAGTATTATGACCCGAATCAAATGATCGATGCGGCGAAATGAGGTGGTGAATGGTCAATAGTGAATAGTGAATTGCTAAAAAATCTAAAATCGTAAATCTAAAATCTAAAATCAAACCCTCACTCTTCAATCTTACTCGTCATCCAGACTATAAGCAGCCCTAAAATCGCAATGAACGAAAACGCCCAGCGCAGGTTGGCGGCTTGTGCCACAAATCCCACTAAAGGTGGTACTAATAAAAACCCTAAATAGCCTACGGTGGATACGGCTGCTATTGCGGGACCGCCGCTCATTGACTTCGATCTTCCGGCTACGCTGAATACCAGCGGCACCATGCACGACACGCCTAACCCAATGAGTGCATAACCTGCAATAGTGGGTACAACATAAGGAAATGCAATAGCAACCGCAAAGCCGCTGACAATGAGCACGCCGCTGTACCGCAGTACCATTTTGATACCTTTCCGGTTGACGATGTGATCACCTGCGAAGCGCCCGGTGGTAACTGCGATCATGAAAACCACGAAGGCGGCCGTTGCTACTATTTTGGTTGCATGCACGGCTTTGAATATATAAATGCCGCTCCAGTCGTACATTACATTCTCGCAGGCCATGGATGAGAAACAGATGAGTGCGAATTTGAGCAGTTCCTTGTCAGGCAATGAAAATATGGGCTTGCGTTCCTGCGGCTCTGGCTGTTCGTGCAGTGTATTGGGCCACGCCAGGAAAGCGATCAGGCAGAGCCCGATGCTCACCACCAGCAAATGCCAGGTTGGCGGCACTTTAAAAGATGCCATGATCAGGCTGAATATCGACCCTGAAAGTCCTGCCAGGCTCCAGATGCCATGGAAGGTGGTGATAATAGATTTCTGATATAGCTTCTGTACGCCTACGGATTGGGTATTGATGCTGAGATTGAGAATATTGCGTGAGGAACCGAAGAAAAACAATATGGCGATGAATTGCCAGTATTCGGTAGTAAAACCAAGCAGGCCAAGCATCAAATTAAAAGCAACAGCACCTATCAGCATAATACGGCTGCTGCTGAACAGGCTTAACATTCTGCCGGTAATAGGCATGGTGATCATTAACCCCGCAGGAAGTGCGAGCAGTGCCCAGCCCAGGAATGCTTCATTGAGGTGTAATGATTGTTGTATGTAAACAATACGCGATGTCCAGGTGGTGTACCCAAAGCCCGACACAAAGAAAAACAGCGCATTGGCTATACGTATTTGCCGGGGTGATTTGGTGAGTGCGGTCGCGGTATCCACTATAATTGTTTGACATGCTAAAATAGTTAATAGTGAGGTTCATCAATATTAAAAGTTCACAATTTGGTTACTTTTTTGCAATCAGCTAAAATTTGCTTATTTTCATAATTCTTAATAAAATAATGAATACCTCGACCGTCACAAATTCTAATAAACCTAACAATACGATTCTTCTCGGTGGCATTGTCTTAACTTTCAGCTTACTCATTCTTTTTGATTTCCTGCTCGGCCGTTTGCAGATGGCTTACTACGACAGGTTGTTTTATTCGCGTTTTATATACTGGGGTATTGTAGTGGTATTGCTCTTTTACACATTTAAAATAGAACGCCAATCGCTGTTACTTTGGAAAGAAGAGAATAACAATATCGGTTTCTTCTTGCTATCAGTATTCTTATTGTATTTATCAAGCATAGGAGCAGCTTTTGTATCAGCTATCCCGGTCCTATTGGGTGAACACGAGAATGATGCAATGATGAAAAAGATAATAGCAGCAATAACTGGCCATCAGGCGATGATATTTTTCCTGGCACTCACGGCGGGCGTTACCGAAGAATTAATTTTCAGGGGATATTTGCTTACACGATTATCGCAGTGGTTTAAGAATGAAGTGGCTGCGGTTATTGTGTCATCACTATTATTCGCGGCCTTGCATTACAAATATGGCAGCCTGCGCGAGCTGATATTTACTTTTTTTATCGGCGTGATATTCTGTATTTATTACACTAAATACCGGAACATAAAAGCAATCATCGTAACGCATTTCCTCATCGATTATATCAACATGAATCTTGCTACTCATTTGAAATTAAAATAATATGTGGTTCAATAATAACATTGCGGAAGCAGATTCAGGAACAGAAAAAATAGCTAAGAGGCAAAGTAATGCTATTATACTTACCGGAATCGCTATTGCTGTATTATTTAAGCAGGTCGTCGGCCCTTATCTGATTTTCAAAGGCGCACCGCCTCTTTTTCGTTTATTGGTTTCTGATGTATTGATGTGGGTCACTATAGCACTGTTGTATTTGTATGCCGTAAAGGTAGAGGGCCGTGAGTTTTTTATTTGGAAAGACAAACCAAGGACATTCTGGTTTTATATAGCTGCCATTGCCGTGTTATTTGTTGCTGGAAGCTGCTGTCTGTTCATTTCCACTATACCGGAACGATTGGGTTACCATGATAATTATACGATGATGCGTTATTGGCGGACGGTTTTAAAAGGCGATATGCCCATGCTTGTTTTTACATGTATTACCGCTGGCTTTACCGAAGAATTGCAAATGAGAGCTTTTATTCTTCCCAGGCTTTATATGCTATTAAAACCACCATACTTCCCGATAGTAGTATCGGCACTTATTTTCTCCTTTTTACATTTAGGCTATGGAAGCCTGGGCGAATGCATTTTCACATTTGGTTTTGGTGTGGTATGCGCATTGTTTTACAGGAAATATCAGAACATCCAAATACTTATCATCTTTCACTTTTTGTATGATTTGATTGTCTTTTTGAGTTAAGCAGATATCTATGGAAATAACAGTCGAGATCACCACAGACGAATATCAGTCGTTTATCAAAGAATATTATTTAAAAAGGAATTGGGCAAAAAGGATTGCCATCCTGGCTTTCGTGGCTTTGATACTCTCTATTGTTGGCTTGAGATCAATGGCAGACGCAGGAGCATACCTGGTATCATCTTTTGCTTTTTTTATGGCTATCCTATTGGTGTTGTTTTGTGCCATACCTTATGTTATTTGGTATTTCCAGATGAAGAAAAGACTGGAACAAGCAGGCGACGAATTAACAAGATGGCTTTTTAATTTCTCGGACGGGGGAGTACAATTTAATGATGAGCATGAGAGCAAATTCTTCGCCTGGAGCAAATTAGACATTATAACCAGGAAAAGTTTTATGGTTCTAAAACCCTTGGGTAACGAGATTTTCTTCTTGCCATTAAATGCGTTTGAAGATGGTTCAGGTAAGAAATTCCTGGAATTGATAAAGAGTTACCGGAAGATTCCGGCAAATAAACTACCCAACCCTAAACCACTGTATTTTATCGGAATAATTTGTTTTATCCCATTTATCGGAGCTGCGCTGGGGTTCGTTTATATAATAATGGGTTTAAAAACTTATAAGGATAAATTCATCGTCGGAATGGGTTTAGCCGGAATAATTATTACTGGTGTAGTACTATTTGATATTGCTAAATCAAATAAGGCAATGAATGAATACGAAAGAAATGATCCGGAAAGCGTATCGCAAGTAGCACCCAAAAGTTATCTGCAGTTGTTTACTGGCAAAGACAAACCAAGTTCGCTTACAACATTCAGCACCAAATTAAGAAACCCGATTTCTGAGTTAGCATATAAGGATTATCGGCTCTTAATTTATAAAATAGATTCTCTGCGTGATTCAAATAAAAATCTGAATAACATTGTTAAGGAAAGCTATAAGGATACAAAAGATAACTTTGGATCGTATAGAAGCGTAGTGGAATATGGGGACATACCAGACATGTACGTACAAATGGCAGCCCCCGACAAGCCTGAGCATATATTTTTGAACCTGTTTGGAAGGCATACCCGCACCATCGCGAAAAATGACAGTGTTGCCTACTATTCATCCGATTTTAAGAACTTCTTTATAAAATATAAACCAGATGGTGGTGAGGAGTTCTACGGTAAAGCTACAGAGCATGATGATGATGCGACCAAACCATTGGAACTTATGTTTTTAAAAAGGAACCACAATCTTTATCTTATTTTGATGTTTCCTGGCAAAGGCGCATCTAAACTACCATCAGGGATATTAAGCAACCTCTTGACGAAGTCACAATAAAAAAGAATTGAACCTTTGATCATCATCGTAACGCATCTCTTGATCAATTCCATCAATATAAACTTCATTATATCCTTGAAATAATATGCTTCCGTTAATGCGTCAGCTTATTTTATATAGGATTAAATGAGTAGCATTACCTCTACTTATTTAATATTTCAAGTGCTT
>Ga0105240_10011071_pt1 | contig 12611 bp, 5 predicted proteins | sample KBSC54metaG_FD_80426 | JGI IMG/M metagenome (GOLD analysis project Ga0105240, IMG submission 80426) | Corn rhizosphere microbial communities from Kellogg Biological Station, Michigan, USA - KBS C5-4 metaG | ecosystem: Host-associated > Plants > Roots > Rhizosphere > Soil | place: Michigan, USA... | reverse complement strand
CAGCTGTCGAATCGTTTTCAAATTCAAGCGAAGATCTAAGATGTGTCGCAGCGTCAGTGTCTTTCCCCTGTTCGAGTTCCTGCAGTCCGATGCGGCGTAATGCGATGCCAAGTACAGCTCGATTTTCGACCAGCGCGTGATCGAGATCGCCCGCAAGCTGATAGCCTTGAGCGGCGCTCAAATGCCGCCCAAGTTCGTCGTCCGGAGCCGGTGCAACTGTATTTCTCTGCGAGTTTGGGGTTCGTGGGGTTTGCTTTCGAACGGTTTGGCCGTACAGATTTACCGTGGAGATGACAAGGACATAAAGAATAAGTCTGTAAAGCATGCCAAGAAACGCTTAACGGGGATCAATGCGGAAAGCATAGACCAAAAACAAGAAGAAGGTAAAGCCAAGCGGCCTTACCTTCTTTCCAAGTATCACAAAGCGGCCTCTAGAAAACCAGTTTCAGGGCGTACTGGATCTCCCGGCCTCCCTTCGTCTGATTAGCAATTCCAAACTGCGTATTTATAACACCGGGGGAGGAAACACCCGTAATGGTAGTGTTGGTCGGGCTGCATGGATTTGCACCACAGATGACCTGTCCAGTTGCGTAAGTGAGCTGAACCGTGTCCCCTCTGAACTGAGGCGTGTTGAACGCATTGAACAACTCAAGACGGAACTGGACCCTGGCTCCTTCACCAAAGAAGCTTTCCTTCAGCCAATTCGGAGCAAAGTTCTTATAGATAGAAACATCAACATTTTTGTTTGGCGGTCCCAGACAAGCGCCTCGCGAATCAACGGGCGAAAGTTCCCCGATCTTCGTTCCCACCAAGGTAAACGCAGCAGGATTGATGAACGATATCGCGTCATTTCCGGTCACCTGACACGAAACACTGGTGTCCCGAAGCGGTCTTTGGTTCGCCACGTTCGTGCCGGTTCCTGTAAAGCCGCCCTGGAAATTGCGAGTGTTTCCGTTGTTAGGATCGGTATCCGGATCAAAACTAAGTCCAGTAGCCGCGATTGTCGGCGTTAACGACGTACCGCTGCTTAGCTGCACGATCGTCGCTACTTCCCATCCGCCTAGGACCGTTCGAACCAGGGGATTTCTTCCTTTCAAGCTTGGCGCGTTGAAGATCGCATTCGCAACAAATATATGCGGTCTATTGATATCCGAATTTCCCAAGTCCACGTTCGGATTGTTTACATCCTGCAACGCCCACTGACTGTTTGTACCCGATGAATCGGTCAAACCAAAATCAGCTTTTGAACGTGAAAAAGTGTAAGCCATGTCGACCCGGGTATTGGACGACAACCTCGTTTTGAAATACATCTGCAACGAGTCGTAGTTGGCGCGTCCCCTTCTTCCAAACTGATAGATCGATGGAAGTCCCTTGAAGGGACGGAGCTGGTTGACCCCTGCCGCGTCTGGAGCGAAAGCTGCAGCAACGCGATTCTGAGGCAGCACCGCATTTATGTCATAGTTGGTCAGTTGGTCGCGGGCGCGGTTACCAATATATCCGACCTCGAGGACGGTCTCCTTCCACAGTTGTTGATCGACAAGAACGTTGAACTGCCATGAATATGGAGTTGCAGCCCTCGGATCGAATGAGAATTTAGGAATCCCGGCGGAGGCGTTAGGGTTGTCCAATGCGAAGACCGAACCATCAAGCGTTCGTTGTCCTCCAACGCTCTTCACAAATGGCGGATTGGTCGTCAGGGCCGCAAAAACGGGACTGGTACGTTCGCGAAGGAAAAATTGTCCAAATCCTCCCCTCAAGGCGGTCTTGCCGTTGCCGAAAATGTCCCACGCTACACCGACTCGTGGTGCAACGTTTTTGAAATTATTTTTACGAAGTGACCTGTTGTCAAACTCCGGCGGGACCGTGGTTGTAAAAGCTGAGCACGGATTGCCGGCCCCTTTAGGAACTATCAATCCATTACAAGGATCCGAGGCCGGTTTGGACGGGTCGAACGCAGAAGGCACGAACGAGGAGATCTTATTCAGCGCATCATACGGTTCGTAGAGGATGGAATATCGAGCACCTAGTTCCAAAGTTACCCTTGGCGTTACCTTCCACGTATCTCCAAAATAGAATTCCAGATTGGTCCATCGTGCGTGGCCTACCGCGGATAGATCCGACTCGCCAAAGCCGAATAAACTGCCCTGAGTAAGAACGTCTGCAAGAGCGTTGCCCGAGTTATTTCCGCAACATGCTCCCCAAAATGCCGGCGCTTCGTTCTGAGTACCTGAAATTTCGGTCTTGCTGGCCTTATCCCAGAGGAAACCCGCCTTAAAGATGTGATTCCCCATCACCTTTGAGAAGTCATCGCGAAGCGAATAAATATCCAGCGCATTTCTAAATATCGGTTCGGTCCAAAGGTCCGCGCCGGTACTGCTAAAAAACGGATTAATGCCGCCCCAGAAAACGGGATGCGGACGATCAACCCCATTAACCTTTACACTATCCGGGAAGAAGCCGGGAATAGCCTGGTTGATCGCCCTATTAAGGTCTCCACCATTGCCCGGATCGACATTGATACGGTTTGCCGAGTACGAGAATTGGACCTCATTGATCGCTGTGTTGGACAGGGTCGATGTAAGCTTGATTGCGGCCTGTCTTGCCGGCTGCGCCCATGAGCTCTCGATCGTGGGAAATGCATCGTCACCCCAAAGCCCTCCAGCTACGATCGGAAATCCATTGGTCCAATTGTCGTCTGTAAATCGGCCAAAGACCTTGTGCTTTTTCGTGATGTTTGCGTCTATACGAATATTGTACTCACGGAAATCGATAGGTGAATTAGCCGATTCGGCCCAGTTGTTGCATGTTCCGCCAGAGGGTGACCAGGCAAGGTTAGGTAACGGAAAGATCTTGACAAGCGTTTGACCTGCCGCGCTTTGATTGGCAGCCGGAATGATCTGGTTAGCTGATCCGGGGCGACCATTACCGATCGCAGGGCCATCACAGCTGTTACCGTTGGACAGAATCCTACGATTTGTAAAATCGCCGGACCGTTCCGCCGCTGTAGGGACGCTGCCAAATCGGGCCTTGCCGCGGATCTCTTTGTTCCACTCAACCGAACCAAAGAAGAAAATGCGGTCTTTAATGATCGGACCGCCAAGTGAACCGCCATAGTCGTTTCGCCGAAGCTTGTCTTTTCCCAAACCGCTTCGGTTTGCAAAAAACTCAGTCGAATTCAAAGCGTCATTTCGGCCGAAATAAAAGAGACTTCCGTGAAACTGATTTTCACCGCCGCGTGTAACGATCGAGATTACCGCGCCGGCTGCCTGGCCAAACTCGGGACCATAGCTATTACGCAGCATCTTAAATTCTGCGATCGCTTCGATCGAGGGATATAGAAGGATCGTACGGTTGGAACCGGTATCATTGTTATTCGCGCCGTCCGTGAGGAACAGGTTGCTCTGCGACGAGTTTCCGTTGACCGAAAAATCGACGCCGGCGAACAAGCCCTTATTTTTACTATCGAAATTATTCTGTGGCGAGACACCCGGAACGAGCTGTGTAAGCTGCACAAAGCTGCGGCCGTTAAGAGGAAGTTCGCGAACCTGCTGGCCGCTGATGACTTCACCAACAGCGCCGGTTTCAGTCTCGACTTGTATCTCGTCAGCCTGGATCGTGACGACTTCGCCAACCGCTCCGACCGTGAGACTGAAATCCTGTCTGGTCACCGTTGAAACGTTGACCACCACGGATTCGGCGACAGTTTCCTTAAAACCCTGTTTCGTGACAGTTAATCGGTATGTGCCGATGGGCAGGTCGGGAAGGCTGTAGTTGCCGTCCGATGTGGTCGTTATCGTTCTCACGAATCCTGTGCCGACCTGCGTGGCGGTGACGGTAGCCTCTGGTACGGCCGCACCCTGCGGGTCAAGCACGGTTCCGTTGATCTGGCCGGAAGTCTTTTGAGCAGGAGTGCTCAGCGAAAATAACAGAAGTAAGCAAGAAACTATAAAGAGCCCAAAGACCTTGCGAGTTGAGCTAGAGCCCGGTCCAGCCTCTATCGATCCGATCTGCATACGATTCCTCCGATGAGCTTCGTCAGAAGCCCGATTATGCGTTAACAGCTACCAAAGTCCTCGAAAAACTTCCGAAAAGATTAAGTTTCGAGGCCAAATCTCGTTCAAAAAAGCTGCTGAGTGTATTTGATACACTCTTGTTACAACCCCAATAACGAAAAAAGTGAACTTCTTAAGAACTGAAAAAGCCGTGAATATCGTAAAGCTAATAACTTGCTAATATACTGACTGTATTATAGTAAGCCCGCCCGATGGATACTTTTGCTGTGCTACCCAACAAAAGTTACTACCACTTTAAATTCTTGTCAAGCGCTATATAACATTTTCTTTATGGAGTTATAAGTGGAGAAGGCTAAGGGGCATTGACCTTAGATCCGAACGGACGCAAATTTATCTGCGAGTATCAGGCTAAATGCCCCAAGCAGCGTAGGCTCACTGCCGAGTGTGGAGGCCATAACCTTGATCGATGGGACGCCATTGCAAACTACACGTGCAACCGAACGGTTTACGTCTTCCGAGATCAGGTCCCACGCTTTCGCGATCGTGCCGCCGATGACGATCGCTTCCGGTGAAAGGCCCTGGATCAGGTTTCCCAAACCTATTCCGATAAAGTCCGCCGTTTCCTTTAACGCGGCGAGGGCCGGGCCGTCACTAGCTGCGGCAAGCTCGATGAGCTTCGAAAACGCGATCGTCGAGCCGTTTCCATTGCCTTTGATCCGCGAATAACGAGCGATCGCGGCTCGCTCGGAAGCGAACGCCTCCCAGCACTCGCGGCTGCCGGTCGCGCACGCGACTGGCGCGTTGGTGCCGATCCGCATATGTCCAAACTCGCCGGCGACGCCGCCCTTTCCCCGGTGGATCTGTCCATCCAGAACGATGCCCGTACCGATGCCATTCTCAATGAAAACAAGAATGAAATTATGTACGTTGCGGATCTCCGGCCTACCGAACCAGAGTTCGGCAAGCGCCGCCGCGTTGGCGTCGTTGTCGGCGTTGACCCTCAGACCGATGGCATCTTTTATCTTTTGGATGATCTTTGGGCGGTTCCATTGGAAGAACGGGCTGTAAAGGATCGAGCCTGCTCGCGCGTCGACCAGCGCGGGCACGCTGACGCCAATGCCTTCGATATCATGCGGTTTGTGACCGAGCAGCTTTTGAATGCGTTCGATGATCGCGCGACACGTCCGGTCAGGGTCCTTATCTGTGTTAAATTCTTCGCGCTCGATCATGCGGCCAGTTAGATCGCACGTCGCGACGACAGTTTTTATCGTGCCGAGATCGACACCGATCGCAACCGCTCGCGCTGTTGGAAGCGTTAACAATGCCGGCGGTCGGCCGCCCGACGAGTCGCCGAATATTTCTTCGATCAGGCCGGCGTTTCGTAGCTCGCTTACTATCAGCGAGATAGTTGATCGTTGCAGCTTGGTTTCGCGGGCTATCTCGGCGCGTGAAATGGGGCCTTTTTCACGGACATAGTTGAGAACGATCTGCCGGTTAATATCGCGGATCGTATTTGAGCGAGCGACGTTGACTTTGTTCAGGTCAATGCGTTTCATTTACCAGTCACGTTATCGAGTCGCTTGAATATTCTTTAGTAAGAAAATAGAATTTGTCCGCTTCCCGAAGTTCTTGAACAATTGCGCCAATCTGTGTACTGCGGCGTCTGGGGAATTAACCGGTTCACCAAAATTTTTATGTTCGCACCTTTTGTCGGGGAATACAACAAACCAATTTACCGAGCTGTCTCGGCATTGGTTTTTCGCGGACCGAAGGTGAAGCACCTGCGGCCGGGCTGGGTCGCGCTATTGCTCGTCATATCGATCTCGGGGCAGATCTATGGACGCAAACTTGTGTTTCGCGACGAGTTTACAGGACGACCAGGTACGTCTCCTGATGCGAAAAAGTGGACGACGCAGATCGGCGGGAACGGGTGGGGAAATCAGGAGCTGGAGTACTACACAAATTCTACCAACAACGCATATCTGGACGGTGCAGGTTCGCTCATGATAAGAGCGATCAAACTTCCGCAGCCTTTAATGCTCAATTGCTGGTATGGCCCGTGTCAGTACACATCTGCGCGGCTGATCACAAAAGGGAAATTCGATCTGAAATACGGCCGGTTCGAGGCGCGGATAAAGATCCCACGCGGTCAGGGCGTCTGGCCGGCATTTTGGCTGCTTGGAAATAATATCGATACGGTCGGCTGGCCCGCTTGCGGCGAGGTCGACATCATGGAAAACATCGGCCGAGAGCCATCGACCGTTCACGGTACGATGCATGGGCCGGGCTACTCAGGAGCAAAAGGCATCGGCTCTCCGTTTTCACTTCCGAACAATTCCGCTTTTGCCGAGCGATTTCATCTTTTTGCGATCGAGTGGTCGGCTAGCGAGATCCATTGGTACGTGGACGGTTCGGAGTATAAGAAAGTCACGCTTCATGACCTCCCGGCAGGCACTCAATGGGTTTTTGACCATCCATTCTTTATCATTTTGAATTTCGCGGTCGGGGGTCAGTGGCCCGGAAGCCCTGACGCATCAACGACATTTCCTCAAATGATGACGGTAGATTACGTTCGTGTTTATCAACGATAGATGCCAGGAATAAAAGGTCATAATGAAAATTGCCATCTCCATATCAATTCTCGTTCTTTCCACTTTCCTTACGACGTTTGCGCAGCCAACGCTGACGACGATCGAGCTCAACCGTGATTGGAAGTTTCGTCAGGCGGACAAGAACGAGTGGCATCCGGCGACGGTCCCCGGGTGCGTTCATACGGATCTACTCGCTAACAAACTGATCGAAGATCCTTTTTTTCGCGACAACGAAAAGCGGCAGCAGTGGATAGGCAAAACCGACTGGGAGTATCAGACGACGATAAATGTAACGGCCGAGCTGCTTCGGCGACGAAATATTGAGCTTGTTTTTAACGGGTTGGATACCTACGCGAATGTATTCCTGAACGATACACGTATCCTATCGGCGGACAATATGTTTCGGACGTGGCGGGTCGACGTCAAAAAATTTCTCAGGCCGGGTCCAAATGTCTTACGCATCAAATTTCGCTCGCCGATCAACGAGATATTACCGGTGATGGCAAAGCTCGATTACGAGTTGCCGGCCTCGAACGATCAGGGAGAAAAGACGAGTCCTTACACTCGCAAGGCGCCTTATCAGTATGGCTGGGATTGGGGGCCGCGTTTTGTAACGAGCGGCATCTGGAAGCCGGTCGAACTTGAGGCCTGGGACGACGCCCGGATCGACGATCTTCACATAAAGCAGAATTCGATCTCAAAGGAAAAGGCTGATCTCACCGCCGCCGTTGAAGTCGTTACATCATCGCCAACGACCGTGACGGTTGAGATCGAAAATGGAGCCGACAACCATGTCGTGGCGACAAAACGCATAAATCTAACAGCCGGCGCTAACGATCTGGAAATTCCTCTAACTATCGCAAACCCGCGACTGTGGTATCCAGTCGGTTTTGGCGATCAGGCGATGTACACGTTTGCAGCGCGCCTTAAAGTTGGCGGTAAAACGGTTGACAACCGCGAAAAGCGGACCGGTCTTAGAACGCTTGAGCTGCGACAAGTGCCCGATCAATTTGGGATCAGTTTTGAGTTTGTTGTTAACGGAATTCCGATTTTCGGTCACGGAGCGAACTGGATCCCGGCCGATAGTTTTCCGACGCGCGTCACGCCTGAGAAATACCGACAGCTTCTGACCTCGCTGCGCGACGCGAATATGAACATGGTCCGCGTCTGGGGCGGCGGCATTTACGAAGACGATCATTTTTACGATATTGCCGACGAATTGGGAATTCTCGTCTGGCAGGATTTTATGTTCGCGTGCAGCATGTACCCGGGCGACAAGGCATTTCTTGATAATGTCCGGGGCGAGGTCGTCGATAACGTCAAACGTCTTCGTGACCATCCGTCGATCGTGATCTGGGTCGGCAATAACGAGATCGAAACCGCCTGGCAGCACTGGGGCGGGTGGAAGGACAAAAATCCGAGCTTTGTGTGGGAAGATTATCAAAAGCTGTTTCTTCGCCTGCTGCCTGAAACGCTCGCTGCGTATGACCCGTCGCGGCCGTACTGGCAGAGTTCGCCGAGCTCGAACTTTCAGGCCGACAGCGAGTTTCAGGGTATCGGCGACACGCACTATTGGCAGGTGTGGCATGCCGAGAAGCCGTTTTCGGAATACGAAAAACAATATCCGCGATTTATGAGCGAATATGGATTTCAATCGTTTCCCGAGATCGACACGGTCAAATACTACACGACAGATGCCGACCGAGCGAGCATTGAAACTCCGATCATGCTTGCTCATCAGCGGCATCCGCGCGGCAATCAGTTGATACGGACTTACATGCTGCGCGAGTACAACCAACCGAAAGACTTCGAATCATTTCTTTATGTAAGTCAGGTGCTGCAGGCCGAAGGGATCAAGCTCGGAGCGGAGCATCTACGCCGGATCATGCCCCAGAACATGGGCTCGCTCTACTGGCAGGCGAACGACTGCTGGCCGGTAGCCTCGTGGTCGTCGATGGATTATTTCGGCCGCTGGAAGGCGTTGATGTATTACACGCGGAGGTTTTATGCGCCGTTGCTCGTATCAATGCACGTCGATGATGAGAATATGAACTTCTTTGTCATCAATGACTTGCCCCAGCCAAAACGCGCAGATCTGACCATCGATGTTTTAGACCTAAGCGGAAGAGTAATATCGACACGGCACGCAGACGTGAACGCGGAGCCAATCAGGGGCAAGTCATATCTGACGGTGCCGGTCGCGCAGCTTCTTGGGTCGTTGAACCAGAACGATGTGGTCGTGCGTGCGACACTCAAATCCGCAAATGAAGTCGTCTCGACAAATGGCTACTATTTCAAGCCGTACAAAGAGATGGCCTTTACGCGGCCGAATATCAAAACGGAAGTCTCGTCTGCTGCCGACGGCTTTGTCGTTCGAGTCGAATCTGACCGCCTCGCAAGGGCCGTCAACCTTTACGGCGTATCAACCGGTTTCTTTCGAGACAACTATTTCGACCTGTTTCCCGATCGGCCGGTTGAGGTGCATTTTCGCAACGACGCCGGTCTTAGCATTGATCAATTTCGCGCCGCCTTAAAGGTGCGCTCACTTGCAGATGCCTTCTGATCTGTCGCCGACAAAATGTTACGAATGAGAAAATCGAGAAATTCGCAATGGGCGGCTTGCGCGCGAAAGCGTTCAATCACCCTGCTGGCAATTTACGCTCTCGCAGCTGGTTTGCTGCCCACTGCGGCTTCAGCTCAGCAGATCCCGCCGTACAAAAATCCGCGGCTTTCGATCGACGAACGTGTCCGTGATCTTCTCTCAAGAATGACTCTTGAGGAAAAGGTCGCGCAAATGGTCTGTCTTTGGAGTGACCGGCCAAACGATACGAGTCGGACAACCAAAGAGTTACTTCCATATGGCGGAGACTTTTCTCCGGCGTTGGCCAAACAGCGAATGCCGTATGGCGTTGGCCAATTTGCCCGCCAGCGAGAGGAGCATGACGCAAAAGGCGCAGCCGAATACGCAAACGCCGTTCAGAAATGGCTTGTCGAGAATACGCGTCTCGGTATACCGGCGATGTTTCACGACGAGATCCTGCACGGGAATATGGAGCGAGGCTCGACTGTCTTTCCTGTGCCGCTCTCTCTCGCGTCGAGCTGGGACCCGGATCTCATTTCGCGCGTGTTTACTGTCGGAGCTCGACAGACGCGCATTCGGGGCAGTCATCAGGTCCTTGGGCCGAACATGGACCTCGCCCGTGATCCGCGTTGGGGACGAACGGAAGAAACATACGGCGAAGACCCTTATCTTGCTTCGCAGATGGTGGTATCGGTGGTAAAGGCTCTTCAAGGCGGCGCAAGTTATGCAAATCCGACGATCGACGATACGCATGTGATCGCGACCGGAAAGCATTTTGCAGGACATGGCCAGCCGGAGGGCGGAACAAACATCGGGCCTATAAATTTGTCCGAACGATATCTACGCGAAAATCATTTCGTTACGTTTGAGTCGGCAATAAAGCTGGCGAATTTGTTCAGCATTATGCCGGCCTATCACGAGATCGATGGTGTGCCCGTTCATGCCAACCGATGGATGCTCGACGACGTGCTCCGGCGCGAATGGGGTTTTCAAGGCACGGTCGTTTCCGATTACTATGCGATCAGCCAGCTAATGCAGCTGCACCACGTCGCGGCTAATGACGCGGACGCGGCCAGGCAAGCTCTCGAAGCGGGCGTCGATGTCGAGCTGCCCGATCCGGCTATGTATAAAACACTGGCTGAACAGGTGAAATCAGGAAAGGTCCCCGAGGCTCTGATCGACCGCGCAGTTTCGCGGATCTTGCGGCAAAAATTTCAGCTTGGCCTTTTTGAAAATCCATATGTCGATCCCGAAAAGGCGGCGGCAATGACCGACACTCCGGCCGACCGCGAGCTTGCGGCCGATGCAGCGCGTCGGTCGATCGTGCTTCTTAAAAATCAAGGAAATGTCCTGCCGTTTGACCGTACGAAACTCAGATCGATCGCCGTGATCGGGCCGAACGCCGCACGCGCGCATCTTGGCGGCTATACCGATCCGATGCCGCCGCGGACCGTTAGCATTCTCGACGGCGTGAGGAACAAAGTCGGTAGTGCGGTCAAAGTTAACTATGCCGAGGGCGTGAAGATCACAAAAGAGGGCGGAAACTGGTTTGCGGATAAGGCGACTCTTAACGATGAAGCGAGCGACCGCGCGTTGATCACCGAGGCGGTCGCGACTGCCAGAAAGTCCGACGCTGTCGTGCTTGTGATCGGTGGGAACGAAGACACAAATAAGGAAGGCTGGGCGAACGACCATCTTGGCGACCGCGACTCGCTTGAACTTGTCGGGCGTCAGAACGACCTCGTGCGGGCCGTGCTTCAAACCGGCAAACCAACTGCCGTTTTTCTCATTAATTCCGGACCGCTCGCGATCAATTATGTTGCGGAAAATGTGCCCGCGATACTTGAAGGATTTTATCTCGGCGAAGAGACGGGCACCGCGGCGGCCGATGTTCTTTTTGGCGAGTACAACCCCGGAGGGAAATTGCCGGTCTCATTTCCGCGATCGGTCGGGCAGCTTCCGATCTACTACGACCAAAAGCCGACGGCTAAACGAGGCTATCTGTTCGACACAACAAAACCGCTCTTTCCGTTTGGTTTCGGATTGAGTTATACGACGTTTCGATATTCCAATTTGCAGATCGCAAAGCCGCAGATAGGTTCAAATGAATCAACAACGGTCAGCGTCGATGTTACGAATACGGGAATCAGACGCGGCGATGAAGTGGCACAAATGTATATCCGCGATGAGGTCAGCTCAGTTACGCGGCCGATCAAAGAGTTGAAGGGATTTGAACGCATCTCGCTCGCACCAGGCGAAACAAAGCGGGTTACTTTTTCGATCACGCCCGAGAAATTGCAGTTCTACAACCGCGAGATGAAGCGTATCGTCGAACCGGGCCGATTTCAGATCATGGTGGGTGGAAATTCTAACGACCTGATCACTCAGACGCTTGAGGTCGTGGCAAGATAGATCTATGGCGTTTCTTGGGATCGACATCGGCACCGGCGGTTCGCGCGCTGTAGTGATCGACGAGCGCGGCTCCGTCGTCGCCACGGCAAGCGCCGACCATGCGGCGTTTGCATCGCCCGAGATCGGGTGGGCAGAACAGCACGCGAGCGATTGGTGGCGAGCTGTCTGCGAAGCCGTGCGATCGATCATAGACGGTGGCGTCGCGGCCGGAGAGATCGTGGCCATCGGGCTTTCTGGCCAAATGCATGGTTCAGTTTTGCTTGACGAAGCCGACAATGTATTGCGGCCCGCGCTTCTCTGGTGCGACCAAAGGACTGGCGATCAATGTCGACAAATAACCGAAACGATAGGGGCGGCGAAGGTCGTCGAGCTCGTTTCAAATCCGGCTGTTACGGGCTTTACTCTGCCGAAGCTTTTGTGGGTCCGCGAGCACGAGCCCGAGATCTGGGCCAGAGTTCGCAGTGTGATGCTGCCGAAGGATTATATTCGTCTCCGTTTGTCCGGCGATAAGGCAAGCGACGTTGCCGATTCATCCGGAACACTGATGTTTGATGTACGAAATCGGCGCTGGTCGCAGGAGATGCTGGCCGCGTTTGATATTGACGCGGCGCTGATGCCAAAGGTTTTTGAGTCGATCGAGATCACGGGCGTGGTGTCGAGCGACGGCGCGGCGGCGACAGGGTTGCTGGCCGGGACACCGATAGTCGCGGGCGCGGGCGACAACGCTGCCGGAGCGGTCGGCATGGGAATCGTCCAGCCTGGAATGGCAAGCGCGACGATCGGAACGTCAGGGGTGATCTTTGTCGTGACCGAGCGACCGGCATTCGATCCGAAGGGCCGAATTCACACGCTTTGTCATGCGGTCCCTGATCGCTGGCATAACACTGGCGTCACGCTTAGCGCGGGCTTGAGCCTTCAATGGTTCAGAAACAATTTAGGTAACGGCGGGACCTATGATGAACTGACGCGTGAGGCTGAGAATGCTCCGGTCGGATCAGACGGGGCGATCTGGCT
>Ga0105240_10011070_pt1 | contig 12612 bp, 11 predicted proteins | sample KBSC54metaG_FD_80426 | JGI IMG/M metagenome (GOLD analysis project Ga0105240, IMG submission 80426) | Corn rhizosphere microbial communities from Kellogg Biological Station, Michigan, USA - KBS C5-4 metaG | ecosystem: Host-associated > Plants > Roots > Rhizosphere > Soil | place: Michigan, USA... | reverse complement strand
TCTGCCAAGCTCCCGCTGACATTTCTTCACATTTGTCTCATCTGCACAACAGGTACTACCGCATTGCATTTTGTTGCTATGCAGCACGGGAACTATTTGTATTCTCTGATGGTTAAAGGGATGCCTGCTTAAGGCATGAGCCGTGCTTGTTGCGCTACTGCAACGCACACAATTATCTTCCCGCGCTTTGCGGAAGACCTGTAGGAGTTTTGCAGATGAGACGTTTTCCTCTTTATGCCCTGTTAGCTGCCGCGCCGGTTGTCGCTTCGGCCGGTGACGAGGTTGGGCACTTTTACTTTGGCCCTGAAGTCGGTGGCATCAACGCCAGCGGCGACCGCGGCACGAAGGAACACGACTGGGTGTACGGCCTCGACCTCGGTTATAACATCGCCGAGAACTGGACCGTTGAGGTTAACGGCAACACCGCACGCCTCAAGGACCGATACGATCCAGGTAACCTCCGCCTGAACGCCTATACGTTCGACGTGCTCTACGTGTTCAACCGCCCCAGTATGTTCGCCCCCTACATCGCCGCGGGTGTAGGTGATCTGAACTACCATCCGAGCCTCTACAACAGTAGGAACGATTTCGTATCCGAGGTCGGAGTAGGTGCGTTCGTCAAGCTCTGGGAGAACGGCAACGCTTCGAGCAGCTTCTCGCTGAAGCCTGACATCAAAGTACGTTGGGATGACGCGAGCCCCGCGGGCCATCTGCGCGACTACCTCTACACCATGAGCTTCGTGTTCAGCTTCGGACCGGGCACCAAGCCGCCACCGGCTCCGCCCGCGCCGCCACCACCTCCCCCGCCGCCGACCGAGGCTGCTCCGGCGCCTCCGCCGGTGGTAACGACCCCGCCGGATAGCGATGGCGATGGAGTTCCTGACAACATCGATCGCTGCCCGAACACGCCGCATGGCGTCGCCGTCGACCAATGGGGCTGCCCACGCAAAGGGTCCATCGTGCTGGAAGGCGTAACGTTCGAGACCAACTCCGCAATCTTGACAGCGGACTCACGGCCCGTTCTGAACGAAGTGGCTGATGGGTTGGTCAAACACCCGCGCCTGAAGGTCGAGTTGCAGGGCTATACCGACTCCACCGGCTCCGACAAGTACAACCTCGTCCTGTCGGACAAGCGGGCTAACTCGGTACGCGAGTACCTGATCAGTCAGAACGTGAAGTCTGAGCAACTCGTTGCGAAAGGCTTCGGCAAAGCCGATCCGGTGGCCAGCAACGCTACGCCGGCCGGACGCGCCAAAAATCGCCGCGTCGTCATGAAGGTTCTGGAGAACCCGGGCGAGGTCACCGTCAAAGGAGCGGGCGAGACTCAATAAAAACGGGGGCGTTCCACCGCCGGGCGACAATCGCCCGGCGGTGCTTTACTGCGCCGGAGACGATCCAGTGCGTGGGATGCAACGTCCCACGCCCTAGAGAGTTATTCTCCTCGCGTTTCGTTCGTTATTCGTACCGTAGCGTGGCTAGGGCTCGGGCCGCTGGCTATACTCAATCTCCTCTGTAGGAGCCTGCGCTCCTTAAGTTGGAGCCGCTATTAACAAGCACGTCGTCATGCGCGAGATCGCGCGACCGGACCCTGCCGCAACCGAAGCGTTGGGAAATTACGGAGTTGCTACTGTTCACGAAGCGCAAGGCCGAACGGGGCTTCTTGCCGCCTACATGCGCCCTATTTACGCGGGCGCTGCGGTTTCCGGCGCAGCGGTTACCGTGCTGATGCCGCCGGGCGATAACTGGATGCTGCATGTGGCGGTTGAAGTATGTAAGCCGGGCGACGTGCTCGTCGCGGCGCCGAGCTCGCCTTGCTGCGATGGGTATTTCGGCGACCTGCTTGCCACATCGCTGCAAGCACGAGGCGTGAAGGCGCTCATCATGGATGCGGGCGTTCGCGACGTTGCGACGCTCACTCAAATGAAGTTCCCGGTGTGGAGCAAGAACATCTGGGCCCAGGGCACCGTCAAGGCGAGCCTGGGCGCGGTGAATGTGCCCATCATCGTTGCAGGCCAACGGGTAGAGCCGGGTGACGTTATCGTGGCCGATGATGATGGCGTCGTAGCCGTAAGCCGTGCGGACGCCGTAACGGTGGCCGATGCTGCCAAAAAGCGTGTCGCCAACGAGGAAGAGAAACGAAAGCGCCTCGCTGCCGGCGAGCTGGGGCTCGACATCTACAAGATGCGCGAGAAGCTCAAGGAGTTAGGACTGGAGTATAAGTAAGGCGCCTACCCCGGCACGAATCGTCGCGCTACCGTTCCTCAACCATCCAACACCTTCATCATTGCTGGTGTGTGGCGATCACCGCTCACGGAGTCCTCGTCGGATCGATGCGATGCAAGTAGAAAAGATCAATGCGCTCGACTCCGAGCCGCTTTAGGCTCGCCTCGCACGAGGCCCGAATCGATTCGGGACGGTTATCGATCTTGAGGACGCCTTCGGCGGTTCGCGTGATGCCGTACTTTGTCGCAAGAAACACGGCATCGCGACGCTCACGGATGAGTGACCCAACAAATTTTTCGTTCTCACCGGCCTGGTAGGAGGCGGCGGTATCGAGATGATTCATGCCACGGTCCACGGCCTCGAGCAATGTCGCGCGGGACTCTCCATCATCCCGTGTGCCGTACCAGCCCACGAGCCCCATACAGCCGAAGCCTACCGCAGAGAGGCCTTCGCCTGTTCTACCTAAAAGCCGTGTTTCCATCGAGTATCTCCAATCGCAAAACCCTGGCCAATCACAAAACGCGGGCTTCCATGGAAACTGTAACGAACTCCGCAGCCACTATCATCCATACCGGTCGCACGCCGGGCACGCATACAGCCGCAAACATATCTGACTGCGCTGCCCATGTCTGCGCGCATGCCCGCGCGTGATCCGATAAACGCACGCAGTTCCGATGTGGAATGCCCTTCGCTATCATGGCGGCTAACATCGCTTCTTCAAAACGCGGGCTCGCCACACATGATCATTGATTGTCACGGTCACTACACCACTGCGCCGGCGCAACTGCAAAAGTATCGTGATGCGCAGATTGCGGGACTGAAAGACGCTTCCTTGCCGGCTCCCAGCGATAAATTGAACATTAGTGACGATGAGATCCGTACAAGTCTTGAAGGAGCGCAACTGAAGCTGCAACGCGAGCGGGGTACAGACCTCACCATCTTCTCCCCGCGTGCATCAGCGATGTCACATCACATCGGTAACGAAACCACCAGCCTGAACTGGACGCGCATCTGCAACGATCTGATTTACCGCGTCTGCAGCCTCTATCCTGAAAATTTCGTTGGGGTCTGCCAGTTACCTCAATCGCCTGGCGTCCCGCCTATCCACAGCGCAGCCGAGCTCACCCGTTGTGTGGAGGAATTAGGCTTCATCGGCTGCAACTTGAACCCTGATCCCTCTGGGGGACATTGGAGCTCGCCGCCGTTGACCGACCGTCATTGGTATCCGCTGTACGAGAAGATGGTCGAGCTCGACGTGCCCGCGATGGTGCATGTGAGCGCCTCATGCAATCCAAACTTCCATGCGACCGGGGCTCACTACATCAATGCCGATACGACGGCGTTCATGCAGTTCCTGACGTCGGACCTGTTCAAGGATTTTCCGACTCTGCGGTTCATTATTCCGCACGGCGGCGGCGCGGTCCCCTTTCACTGGGGACGCTATCGCGGGCTGGCGCAGGATCTGAAGAGGCCGCCGCTCAAAGAGCTGTTACTGAAGAATGTGTTCATGGACACCTGCGTCTATCACCTCCCGGGTATCGAGCTTCTAACCAAGGTCATCCCGATCGACAACATTCTGTTCGGCTCGGAAATGGTGGGTGCGGTGCGCGGAATCGATCCGCGCACGGGACACTATTATGATGATACGAAGCGCTATATCGACGCATTGCCGTTGAATGCCGCCGATAAGAAAAAAATCTTCGAGGACAACACGCGGCGCGTGTATCCAAGGCTGGCGAAGAAGTTGAGCTCGGCGACATCCGCGAAGCGGTGAGCGCGGTGGCTCCTTACCTCCGCGCATGTCTGCAATGAGTTGTCCGGCGACACACCCACCACCCTGCCCACTACGGGCCCAGCGGCCCAACATCGGCGAGATCGAGCGAAGTCGTTTGGAGTCACATGTCGCCAAACCGAGTGCGGCACGACCGGACGCAGGTACTAGGTAGCTGACGTGAACGGCGTCTCAACCCCGAGTCGTTTCCGCATTGCCCAGCAACTTTGGTTTCAAGTTATTGTCGCGACTAGCGCCGGAATTTTGCTTGGGCACTTCGCGCCGGGCCTCGCCGACAAGACCAAACCACTCGGGGACGCCTTCATTAACCTCGTCCGGATGATCATCGGGCCGATCATCTTTTGCAGCGTCGTGCATGGTGTCGCCGGGATGAACGATATGAAGCGCGTAGGACGCGTTGCGCTAAAGGCGCTCGGCTACTTCCTGGCCATCACACTCATTGCGCTCGTCATTGCCCTCGTGGCGGTGAATCTTTGGAAACCCGGCGTAGGCATGAATGTCGATACAAGCGCCATCGACACTCACGCGGTGAACACCTACACAACCCAGGTTGGTGAGCAAACAGTCACCCAATTTCTGCTGAATATCATTCCCACCACTTTTGTCGGTGCCTTCACGCAACCCAACGTGTTGCAGGTTTTGCTCATCTCCATGCTGTTCGCGTTTGCGCTAACTCTGGTCGGCGAGCGGGGACGTCCCGTATTCCAGCTCGTCGAGGCTTTGTCACCCATTTTCTACCGGATCGTCGGCTTCATCATGTGGGTCGCGCCGCTCGGCGCGTTCGGCTCCATCGCCTTCACAGTCGGCAAGTTTGGCACGAGCTCACTGCTCCCATTGGGCGAGCTCATTCTTGAGTTTTACGTGATCTCGCTACTGTTCGTCTTCCTCATTCTGGGAGGTGTCGCTTGGTGTGCGGGCGTCAACCTGTTACGCCTGCTGCGATATATTCGCGAGGAAATCGTGATTGTCGCGGCGACCACGTCGACCGAAACGGTACTCCCGCGACTCATGCAACGGCTACGCGAGCTTGGGTGTGAAGAGTCGGTCGTGGGGCTGGTGATTCCGACCGGCTATTCCTTCAACCTCGACGGCACCTGCTTATATCTGGCTACTGTGGTGGTTTTCCTCGCACAGGCGACGAACACTCCGTTGGACCTCCCACACCAGCTCATCGTACTGGCCGTGTTACTGTTGGCCTCGAAAGGTGCCGCCGGAGTAGCCGGAGCGGCGTTTGTGGTGCTGGCCGCGACCCTTGGGACACTCGGCACGGTTCCCGTCGCGAGCATCGCGCTGGTATTGGGTATTCACCGCCTCATGGCCGAGGCACTTACGTTCGTGAACCTCGTCGGCAATTCAGTCGCCACCATCGTAATCTCACGTTGGGAAGGCGCCCTGGACGTGCGCGCGCTAAACGAGAGTGTTGGACTACGCTCCAATCCCGTTTTCTGCAAGTCGAGAACCTAACGATGCGACGTAACGGTAAGTTAGCGGCCAGATCTTTCCAAATCCTTCAAGTAGCTCTCCTCAAAAGCAGCAATCTCTGCGTCGGTTTTTTCCATTTCCTTCCAGATGGCGCTCACCGCGCCACGTGCCGCACCCACATATAGTGAAAAGAAAGTGCGCGGCATAGCTTTTAGCTGCAAAATTAGACCGCCTTTCAGAAATCCCCAGAACCCTTTCATCGCACAATCCTCTTGAAGCTTTCCCAGAGATGTTTGATCAGGTGCATCAATATAAAGATCGCGTCACCAACGACAACAGCGTACTCCAAAAATATCAACACGTGGAGTACAAATTTTGATTCGATCACGTGCGACGCCATAGCGGTCACTGCGTACCCGAATAGGGCAGCCAAGACGAAGAACGCAAAAGACGCTGAATAAACAGCCGAGTGCCGCGTGAAATAAGACACGGGAGACCACCACGGATGTTGCACAGGGAGAACCTCTCCTTGGGATAGGACGCCCATATCCGTGCAAGCCACGGAAATTGCACCCAATAAATACGCAGGCTGCACTTGCTTTTCAGAGGCTGCCAAGCCTCAATAAGGAACGAATTTGTTTAGAAATGCGCGAGGGCCCCGACTGAGCATCACCGGTTTGCCGCGTCTGTCATCTCGCGATGACATCCGATCGATGAGCCGTCAGTCTGCGGCGTCGAAACGTGCGTGCGGTTTTGACGGCGAAAATCGCGAGGCGAAAACGCGTCGGGCCGCTAGAGCGGCCCGACGGTGATCGACTTGCTGTCGCGAGCGTCGCTCGCAGTGGGCGCGACTAGCTCGCGCTCTTCAACATATCCTGCAGCTTACCCAGCGTCCGCATGGCCGGCAGTACCTGTTGCACGCTTGCGTTTGGCTCGCGCTTCTCGCGAATGGCGGCAATGAACTCGCGATCCTGGAGTTCGATCCCATTCATAGACACATCGACTTTAGACACGTCGATGGGCTTGTTGTGACCGTCAACCAATTCGTCATACCGGGCGATGTAGGTGCCGTTGTCACAGATATACCGGAAGAACGTACCCAACGGGCCGTCATTGTTGAATGACAGCGATAACGTACAGACCGCGCCGGAGGCCACTTTGAGCAGAATACCCATATCCATGGCGATACCGAGCTGTGGATGCATAGGACCCTGCACCGCGTACGCCAGGGTGGCGGGCTCGCCGGTCTGATAAGAAAACAGGTCGACCGTATGACAGGCGTGATGCCACAAAAGATGGTCCGTCCAGCTGCGTGGCTTGCCAAGCGCGTTCATATTGGTTCGGCGGAAGAAGTAGGTCTGCACGTCCATCTGCAGAACCTTCAACTCGCCGGCTTTGATGCGCTTGTGAACCCACTGGTGGCTGGGGTTGAAACGCCGCGTATGACCGGCCATAGCAATGAGGCCCGTTTCCTTTTGCACTTTGGCGACGCGCTCCGAGTCGGCCACGCTGTCGGCCATCGGGATCTCAACCTGTACATGCTTGCCAGCTCGCATACATTGCATCGCCTGTTCGGCATGCATCTGCGTTGGCGTGGCAAGAATCGCGGCTTCCACCCCCGGCTGTGCCAGACTCTCCGCCAGAGTACGCGTCCAGTGAGGGATGCCGAATTTTTTAGCTACTTCCTCCGTCTGTTGCGGATTGCCTCCAGCGAGCGAGACTACCTGCACGTCTGCGATCTTCTGCAACGCCTCTAGGTGCTTAATACCGAAGGCGCCCTGTCCTGCTACAACGACTTTGATGAGCTTGGCCATAACTTCAATCTGAATGTCCGCTAGCGTTTGTTCTCGAGAATCAGGTGCCCCAGCGCCGTATTCGACGCGGGGACATGATAGAAACGGTAAACCTCTTGGACGTCGCGTTCCAAAGCGCCACGCGCGATGAGCCACATAACAAGCTCGATTCCTTCGGAACCCGCCTCGCGAACGTACTCTAGGAAAGGGATCTTCGCGTCCGCCTCAGGGTCCTTTACGAGGTTATCCAAGAAGCGCGAGTCCCACTCTTTGTTAATCAGTCCAGCGCGCTGGCCCTGAAGTTGATGTGACATGCCGCCGGTGCCGAAAACGACGACACGCAGATCCTCCGGGAAAGACTCCACGGCCTTTTTGATGGCCTTGCCGAGGTTGAAGCAGCGATTTCCGGTCGGAGGCGGATATTGAACGACGTTCACCGCCAGCGGGATGATCTTGCACGGCCACTCTTTGGGCTGGCCGAACATCAAGGTTAACGGCACCGTCAGTCCGTGGTCGACATCCATCTTGTTGACAATGGTGAGATCGAACTCATCGAGAATGACAGACTGGGCGATGTGGCTCGCCAACACCGGGTGTCCTGTGACGACCGGCACCGGGCGCGGCCCCCATCCTTCATCCGCCGGCTGAAACTCTTCGGCGCACCCGAGCGCGAAAGTTGGAATGATCTCCAATGAGAAGGCGGACGCGTGGTCGTTGTAAACCAGAATGATGACGTCGGGCTTGAGGTCCGCGATCCACTTCTTCGAGAAATCGAACCCCTTGAACAGCGGCGCCCAGTACGGTGTGTTGGTTTTACCGGTATCCCACGCCGCGCCGATGGCCGGCACGTGTGAAACATTCACGCCTGCGACAATCTTAGCCACGCTGCTGCCACTCCGATTTACTGCGATTACCTTGGATCGGCCGCCCCCCCTTCAGCATCATCTCGGCATACTGCTCCTGGGTAAGTCCGGTCATGGTCGCCGCGACGTGCTGAAACGACAATCCGTCTGTGGAGAACAACTTGGAGAGAAAATAGATGTTGCCGCCGAGCTCAATAATGCGGCCCCAGTTACGTTGCAGAACGGCTTCGCGCTGTTCTTGCGTCATGGGCCACTTCTGCAGGTACGCCGCCTCGTCCTTTTTGAACTCTTCGCGATTGGCGGCTTTGATCAACGACATGCAGAACATGTTGACATGGTAGCCCTCGCGCGAGCGCTGCGCGTCGAACAAGGTGGTGCCCGGGATGTCGTCGAATCCCTGAGTAGGCTCGGTGCGGGTGGACTCTTTGGTTGCAGTCATGATCCTACCTTCATGTGCGGGCGCAAGCTGTAGTGAGTGTCCAGTATGGAAGATCGCGCTGTGCTCGCTTAGGCGCTGAAACCGCATCACACATTGGCGGCATACGGGGCGTCGAGGGCGCATCGGATGCTGCGACGACGCGGGGCACCGAGGCCATATTAAGCTCTGAAGCCATACAGACGCTGCGGGTTGTCGACAAGGATTTTACGCTGGGTTGTCACATCCGGCGCGATGAGCGGGATGAGATCCACCAGATCGCCGTCATTGGGCATGTGCTTGGAAATGTTCGGGTGAGGCCAGTCGGTGCCCCACAAGATGCGATCCGGTATGGCTTCGATCAGCGCCTGCGCAAACGGGACAGCGTCCGTAAACGGCGGACCGGCGCTCGAGATCCGCTCAGCACCGGAGACTTTGACCCAGCAGTTCGGGTGTTTGCACGCGAGATTCAGGAGCGCGCGAAATGGCGCTTGATCGAGGCCGGCCTTGGTGGGCACACGTCCCATGTGGTCGATGATGAACGGCACAGGCAGCTTGTGCAGGAAATCATCGAGCTCGACCAGGTCACCGGCGTCAAAATGCAGATCGAGGTGCCAGCCGAACGGCTTGATCCGCGCCAGAACGCGCTGAAACTCGTCCATATCCGGCACGCCGCCCAAGTGCTTCACGAAGTTGAAGCGCACACCACGGAAGCCCTGCTCGTGGAGCCGCTCGAAATCGCGCTCTGTGAAAGAATCATCGGCGTTGGCAACGCCGCGGTACTTGCCGCCGCTTTGCGCAATCGCATCGACAATGACCGTGTTGTCTACGCCGTGACAGCTCGCGTTCACAAGCACAGCACGCTCTAGACCGAGAATCGATTGCAGCTCCTTGAAGCGGGATAGCGGCGCATCGGGGGGTGTATAGGTGCGATCCGGCGCGTACGGATAACGGTCGCCGGGGCCGAATATGTGGCAATGAGCGTCGCATGCACCCGGTGGCGGACGATACTTCGGCGAACGCGTGTGAGGCTCCGGAGCTTTGCAGGTCGGAATGGTCATTGCACTATTTTTCAAGGGTTAACGATTGTCCGCCGCGTTCACGGCGAACCTCTTTTGTTATCGTAACGGTCGGCTTCTCGGGGCACAATGTACAGCGCATTTAACGCGTTCGATATTCGAACTGATCGGCTATCGAACGCCTGCGCGTGTCAGGCGATTGGAGGATTTATGTCAGCTGCAAATCCCGCGGGCACAGCGGCCCTGAGGACCGATTTCAAACTCCTCATTGGCGGTGAGTTGGTCGATGGCGAGGAATCGTTGGAAGTCATCAACCCCGCTACCGGCGCGGTGTTCGCACGCTGCCCCGCCGCGGGCCAGGCCCAACTGGATCACGCGGTGCAGGTTGCTCGTCATGCGAGTGTGACCTGGAGCCGCAAGTCTGTCGAGGAGCGGGCCGGCGCAATCAAACATATGGCGGCTTTGCTGCGCGCCAACCAGGATACGCTAGCGGAGCTTCTCACTCGTGAGCAAGGCAAGCCCGTCGCTCAGTCGCGCGATGAAATCGGCCGTGCAGCGAGCCAATCCGAGGGTATGGCCGCTATTAGCATTCCGGTCGAGCGACTTGTGGAGGACGCCGAGCGTAGGATTGAGCTGCATTATCGGCCACTGGGAGTAGTAGGAATCATCACTCCATGGAACGCGCCGATTAACCTAGCTGCCGGACCATTGGTAGCGGCGCTCTACACCGGCAATACCGTGGTGCTGAAACCCTCTCCCTACACCCCGTTAAGTACCTTGAAGATCGGCGAGCTCCTACGTGAGGTCTTTCCAGCAGGCGTGCTCAACATCATTGCCGGCGGCGACTCCTTGGGACGCTGGATGGCGGAACACCACGGCATTGACAAGATTTCTTTCACTGGCTCCGTAGCGACCGGCAAGAAAGTTATGGCGAGTGCCGCGGGCACGCTAAAACGCGTCACACTCGAGCTCGGTGGCAACGACCCCGCCATCGTACTGGACGATGTCAATCCGCAAACCGTGGCGCCGCGGCTGTTCTTCGCTTCATTTGTCAACAGTGGCCAAGTTTGCATGGCCATCAAACGCATCTATGCGCATGAGCGGATTTACGATGCGCTCTGCGACGCGCTGGCCGAAGAGGCACGCAAAGCCCGGCTGGGTGATGGCCTCGACCCTCAGACACAGTACGGCCCCATTCAAAACCGGATGCAGTATGAGCGCGTGCTCGACATCCTCGAGGACACGAAACGTAGTGGCGCACGCATTCTCGCGGGCGGAGAGCTGCCGTCACGGCCGGGCTATTTCATTCCGCCGACCATCGTGGCCAACATTGACGAGCACAGCCGGCTGGTGCGCGAGGAACAATTCGGTCCCATCGTGCCGGTGTTGAAGTTCCGGGACATAGAAGATGTCATCCGGCGCGCTAATGATACCCGCTACGGATTGGCCGGTTCGGTGTGGAGCCACGACCCAGAGCGCGCGGCCGCGATTGCCACGAGGTTGGAGGTTGGCACGGCGTGGGTCAATCAACATCGGGCGACGTCAGCAACAGTGCCGTTCGGAGGCGCCAAAGAGTCAGGAATCGGCCGGCAGTACTCAATACTTGGGCTCAAGGAGAACATGGAGGCGCAAGTGATCAGTGTGCTGAAACAGCCGATGTGAGCCGGAAAGTGCTGGAGCGTTAACTTTCAACGCGGCCCGGATGAACGAACCAATAGGCAACTGGGCGCTATTAGCGCATCCCCCCAGGCGCACTACGTGAGCTTCGGAAAGGCGCGGACGACGGCCGCACACCATCGTGGTAGCCGGCCTCGCCAGAAAGAATCAGCAACCGTCCGACCAGATCGAAGCCTCTACAGCTCAGCGCGATCGCAAAATTTCCAACAATGGCGCGCCATATCGTTCCAGCTTGGTCGCCCCAATCCCCGAGACCGAACGCAGCTCCGCCAGCGACCGCGGCCTTATCCGCGCCAGCTCCCGCAACGTGCTGTCGTGAAACACGGTATAGGCCGGTACTCCATGTTCCTTCGACACTTCACGACGCCAAGCGCGCAACGCCTCGTAGGTCCCCTCGTCGACGCCTTCGGTGTCGACAGCCTCAACATTCACGCGGCTTTTATCTACTAGCCGTCGCTCGGACTTCTTTGGCAAAGCCTTCGCTGGACGCCGTAGGCGCAATTGCCGCTCCCCACGCAAAACCTCCCGGCACTCCTCAGTGAGTCGCAGCGTGTTGAATCGCTCATGGTCCACTCTCACGAGCCGTAACATCACTAATTGACGCAATACCGAACGCCATTGCGCCACGTCGAGGTCAGCGCCGATGCCAAAGGTACTAAGCCGGTCATGCCCGAACTCCTGCACTTTCTGTGTACTCTTGCCGCGCAACACATCGATGATTTGCTGAGCGCCGAATGAGACCCGGCTTGCCTGCTGACAACGCAGTATGCAGGACATCAGCTTCCGTGCCGCCTCGGTGCCATCCCACTCCTCGGGAGGCGTCAAACAGTTGTCGCAATTCCCACAGGCCTTGCTGGACTCACCAAAGTAATCGAGCAGCCGCACACGCCTACATTCCGCCGCCTCGCACAAACCCAGAATGGCATCGAGCTTTGCCGTGAAAATACGCTTGTAGGCTTCGGCGGCTTCCGATTGTTCAATCATCCAACGCTGCTGCACGACATCACTCAGGCCGTAGACCATCCATGCATCAGCGGGCAATCCATCGCGACCCGCACGACCGGTCTCCTGGTAGTAGCCTTCGATGCTCTTCGGCAAATCCAGGTGCGCAACAAAGCGCACATCGGGCTTGTCGATACCCATACCAAATGCAATGGTCGCGACCATCACCACGCCATCTTCACGGATGAAGCGATTCTGATTCGCCTCTCGAGTCTCGTTGTCGAGACCCGCGTGATACGGCAGTGCGTTTACGCCCTGCTTGACCAAAAAGGCTGCGGTTTCGTCGACGGTAGCGCGCGATAGGCAGTAAACAATCCCGGATTCGCCATCGTGCTCGCCACGAATAAACTCGAGCAGCTGTTTCCGTGCATTTTGCTTTTCCGCAATCCTGTACCGGATATTCGGG
>Ga0105240_10011068_pt1 | contig 12615 bp, 6 predicted proteins | sample KBSC54metaG_FD_80426 | JGI IMG/M metagenome (GOLD analysis project Ga0105240, IMG submission 80426) | Corn rhizosphere microbial communities from Kellogg Biological Station, Michigan, USA - KBS C5-4 metaG | ecosystem: Host-associated > Plants > Roots > Rhizosphere > Soil | place: Michigan, USA... | reverse complement strand
CACTGAGAGCTACTCTCCAGCCCATCGACTCACCGCTCCTGCAGGAGCTGCGAACCCGCATCGAAGAACACGAGGACGTAGTCAAACTCCTGACAGCAGCCATCGCAGAGGAACCCTCCACATTCGTCCGCGATGGCGGCGTCATCGCCGCGGGCTACGACGCCGAGTTGGATGAGTTGCGCAAGATCTCCACTCACACGGATGAATTCCTCCTCGAGCTGGAACGCCGCGAGCGGGAAAGAACCGGCATCGCCGGTTTGAAGCTCGGTTACAACCGCGTCTCCGGCTTCTTCATTGAAATCACGCGCAAGGACGCCGAGCGCGTCCCCAAAGACTACATCCGCCGCCAGACCGTGAAATCCGCCGAGCGCTTCATCACCGAAGAGCTCAAAGGGTTCGAAGAGAAAGTCCTGAGCGCGCGCGATCGCTCCCTGGCGCGCGAGAAGGATCTGTACGAAGCCATCCTGACTCAACTCACCGACCGCCTGGGTCCGATGCAGTTGAGCGGCATGGCCCTGTCGGAGCTGGATGCGCTGGGCTCCATGGCTGAACGCGCCTGCATCCTGGAATGGAGCCGCCCCGATCTAGTACCGGACTCGTGCATCTGCATCGAGGGCGGCCGGCATCCGATCGTGGAGCGCTTCTCCTCCGCCCCGTTCGTGCCCAACGACCTGAAGTTCGATTCGGGCCGCAACATGTTGATCATCACCGGCCCCAACATGGGCGGTAAATCAACCTACATGCGCCAGGCCGCCCTGATCGTGCTGCTGGCCCACATCGGCTGTTATGTCCCCGCCGATCGCGCCGCCATCGGCCCGCTCGACCGGATCTTCACCCGCATCGGCGCGGCGGACGATCTGGCGGGCGGCCGCTCGACCTTCATGGTGGAAATGACCGAAGCAGCCAACATCCTGCACAACGCAACCGCACGCAGCCTGATCCTCATGGACGAAATCGGCCGCGGCACCAGCACGTTTGACGGATTGTCACTCGCCTGGGCGATGGCGCATCACATCGCCACCCGCCTCAAATCCTTCACGCTGTTTGCAACCCACTATTTCGAGCTCACGACTCTGGCGACTGAAGTCGACGGGTGTGTAAACGTACACCTGGATGCGACCGAGCACGGCGATGGGATCGTGTTTCTGCATGCGGTCAAGGAGGGACCTGCCAATCGCAGCTACGGGCTGCAGGTTGCACAGTTGGCCGGCGTGCCGCGCGACGTCATCAGCCAGGCCCGGCACTATCTGGAAGCGCTCGAGTCCCAGCGCGATCAGCAGGACGCCGCCTCCCCCAATCGCCAGCGCGACCTGTTCGCTTCCGGGCCTCCGAAAGTGCCGTCGAAGGTCGCCGCGCCGCCGGATCCACTGCGTACCGCGGTCGAGTCGCTCGACCCGGATGACCTGTCACCCAAAGCGGCACTAGAAACGTTATACCGCCTCAAGAAGCTCTTAAAGCCCACCTGACGCAGCTATCGAATAGAGAATCGCCCGTCCTGTAAAAACGCTCCGGTCTCCCTCGCCACGCGCGAGGACACGAGCATTCCCAGATGACTCACAGGCAACGTAATGTGATCCGTCGCCCCCGGAAGCTGCGTCTCACTGACGCCGATCGTGCCGTCGCAGTCTTCCTCGAACCGAGCGAGGAACTGTCCAACGCCGAGCGCTCTCGTACCTGCAATGATTCCCAGCTCTCGGTCAGTCTTCCACGTTCGATCGCGCGGTCGCAGGAGTTCATCCTGAACCGATCTGCCCATGGCGGAAGCGACCAGGCGTATGTGCGCAGCCTGAACGGCCGCTCGACTGGCGACAGAAGGAGTCCCCAGGAAGACCACCCGACCCGGCGGCTGTTGCGGATAGCGTTCCAGAAATCGGTAAATGACCAACCCGCCCAGACTATGGCCGACAAAATGCAACCGGCTGGCCTCCAGTCCACGCACGAAGCTCTGCAACCGCGACGTAATCTCGGTCATCGTCGAGGTCGCTGTGGCATACCGGAAGGGATGCACATCCATCCCGAACTCACGCGACAGCCGCCGGCGCAGCAGCAACGACTCGCCACCGGACATCCACAGCCCATGAACGTAAACTACAGCTTGCCCCATATTGGGAACGACATTAGCAAGAAATGGGACTACCAAGCATGTCGCCGGCCCGCAAGTGAGTAACAGGTCCGGCGTACTGCGTCTGCTGATCGCGTTCGTGCTGCTCTACGGGATTTCCACCGTATGGGCAGCCGATCCGCAGCCGTACAAAGTCGACATGGCTTCGACTGGCGACAGTACGTTGAACTCGACGCTCAAAGCCACCTCGGAACTCGAGACCCTGCGTAAATCCGCGCCGGTCGGTCCATTCAGTCTCATCGGCCGTGCGCGCGGCGATCTCGAGCGCCTGAAGACCGTGTTGGAAAGCTTTGGTTACTACCAGAGCTACGTCGAGATTCGGATCGACGGGTTGCCGCTGGACGATCCTGGCGTCGGCGAAGAGCTCACGTCACGATCCAAGGACAACGACGCCGAAGTTAAGATCACATTCAGCACCGGACCGCTATACCACCTGCGTAAGATCGAGATCGACGGCACGGTCCCCTCTGGAGCAGAGAAGTCGCTCCAGTTGGAGACGGGTGCGCCGGCAATCGCCGCGGACGTCCTGGCTGCCGGCGACCGGCTGCTCAACGCCCTCGAAGATCAAGGTTACGCGTTCGCGAAGGTGGACACGCCAATCGCGTACGAGGATCCGCCAAATCGCGTCCTGGATGTGCAGTTCCATGTCGAAACGGGCGACCCCGTGAAGCTCGGCGAGATTCGGATCCGCGGTCTGAAGAAGATGAAGGAAGCCGTCGTGCGCAAGCGGCTGCTGGTCCACACCGGCGAGCCGTACGGTGCCTCCAAGATCGAGGCCGCCCGCAAGGATCTGCTGGCCCTCGGTGTATTTTCTTCCGTCAGTGTCAGATTGGGCACCAAAGCTGACAGTGAGGGACGTATTCCGGTGACATTCAACGCCCGCGAGCGGGCCGGTCATGCCGTGAGCGTCAGCGGAGCCTATTCCAGCGACCTGGGTGGAAGTACGGGCGTGAGCTGGACCAAGCGCAATGTTTCCGGCCGAGCCGATTCCCTCACGTTGTCGGCAACAGCCATCAACCTTGGAGGCGGCACTTCCTCCAATGGTGTCGGCTACGACGTCAACGGCAAGTACCTCATCCCCGACTGGAAAGAGCGCAACCAGTCCCTACAGGTCGCCGTCGGCGCCATCCGCCAGTTCCTCGATGCCTACGACCAGACCGCATACACCGGGTCTGTCACCGTCAATCGCAAGCTCACCAGCATCCTGACACTCAGCGCCGGCCTCGGTATCGAGCAGGAGCGCATCAACCAACACGAATGTAATGAGGGTCAGTGCAACTACGATGCCACTCAGACGGACCCGTGCGTCCTGAATCTGGATCCAACAAAGAATCCGCCTGCCTGCAACCAGCGCTTCAGTTACACCCTGCTGTCGCTCCCGATCACCGCCCTTCTGAACACCACCGGCCAGGATTCACCCCTGGTGGATGCAACGCATGGCGTACGGGTCTCCCTGGGGGTGACGCCCACATTTTCATTCGGCCATCCCAACGCCCGGTTCTTTGTAACCCAGGGCACCGGCTCACTGTATATCGACCTCAACGACCTCGGCCTGAACAAGAATCCCGCCCGCAGCGTGTTGGCCCTGCGCGCCCTCGCCGGCCTCGCCATCGGCGCGAGTCAGTTCAGCCTGCCGCCTGACCAACGCTTCTACGCCGGCGGCAGCGGCACCATCCGCGGCTATCGCTACCAGTCCGTCGGACCCTTGTTCCACAACGGCAACCCGATCGGTGGCACCGCGATCAACGCCGGCACCGTGGAATTCCGCCAGCGAATCGGCATGAACTTCGGTACTGCCGTGTTCCTGGACGCAGGCAACGTCAGTCAGAACCTGAGCCCCTTCAACGGCCAGCTCAAATCGGGAGCCGGTGTTGGATTGCGCTACTACACGCCGATCGGGCCCATCCGCCTCGATGTAGCCGTACCCTTGCAGCGCCGCTCGGGACAGAACCCAGACGATGCGTTTGAGATCTACATCGGACTGGGACAGGCCTTCTGATGCGCCGCTGGCAGAAAATCACAGCCTGGAGCATTGGCGGTCTGCTGGCGCTCATCCTGTTGCTGGTCGGCACGCTCCTCATCGTGGGCAATACCGACAGCGGGCGGGACCTCATTGTCCGCATGACTTCGCGTCTCACCAAGGGCAACGTCCAGATCGCCGGCATTCACGGTTCGTTCCCCGCCTCCCTGGACCTCGACAGGCTCCAACTCGCGGACGACGACGGAATCTGGTTATACGCCGAACACATCTCGCTGCGTTGGACACCCAGCGACCTGCTGTTCCGTCATGTCAAAGTCGACACGTTGCATGTCGGCCTGCTGCATATGGAGCGCACTCCGCTTCCCGACAAGGAAAAGAAGCCGAGCAAGCCGCCCTCCGTTCCCCACATTGACCTCGCCGACCTGACTGTCGACACGTTGGAGTTGGGGAAACCCCTCGCAGGCGAGCCCGCGTCGCTGACAGTCAAGGGAACGGGACATCTGCGCTCATTGCAGGAAATGACCATACGAGTCAGCGCCAAACGCACCGGCGGCAATGGCGACTACTCACTCCAACTGCAATTCGATCCGTACCGGATGGACGCCACTCTCAAAGTGCAGGAGCCTGCCAACGGTCCGTTGGAGAACCTGATCAAGGTTCCGGGGCTCGGTGAATTGTCTTTGTCAGCCCGACTGAGTGGTCCGCGGAGCGCGGAGAAAGTCGAGTTGACCCTGGATGCGGGTCCTTTGCGCGGGCGCGCGCAAGGTACGATCAATCTGGTGCAAAACTCCGCGGATCTGGATTACTCGCTGACTGCTCCCGCCATGACGCCGTACCCGGGCCTCACGTGGCAAAGCATCGACCTGCAGGGGCGGTTTCACGGCCCGTTCACCACCCCCGCCGCCGACGGCCACCTTCTCGTCAAACAATTACAGGCCCCCGGCGGCACCCGGCTCGATGCCCTCGATGCCAACCTGACAGCGGACTCCACCGGCCTCATGACGCTCCGCGCGGATGTGGATGGACTGGTGATCCCGGGACCGCAACCCGGTTTGTTCCAGGATTCGAGGCTGGCGCTCGACGCCAATATCCATCTCAACGATCCCAAGCGTCCGCTGAAACTCACTGCGAACCACCGCCTGCTCGCTTTGAAAGCCAATGCCATCACTGCGGGCGAGCTGAGCGCACAACTCGATCTGCGATTGCCGGACGTCGCGCCATTCGCCGCCTTCGGCGGACAAAAGGTCCGCGGCGATGCGGATATCAAGGCACAGATCAAACATACCGCAGCATCTTCCGGCCTGTTGGGCCATGCGCAGTCTACGAGCCTGACTGCCGACGCCACGGCCAACATCGATGCCGGCAAGGAAGTTTGGGCCGGGCTAGTGCGCGGCGGTGCCACGCGGCTGCAGGTTGCCGGAGTCCTGACCGACAAACAGATCAGCATCGATCACCTGCAACTGAACGGCCGGGCGGTCTCGCTTGCGGGCGGTGGCACAATCGCCCTGAACGACACCCACGATCTGAACCTCAGTGTCGATCTCGGTCTGCTGGATCTCACGACCGTATCGCCCGGGATCGTTGGCTCGCTGAAGCTGACCGGCAAGGTCAAAGGCCCCTCCAACTCGCTGACCGCAGACACGGATCTGACATCCACTCTATCCATCCACGGCTCGCCGAAGGGCAGCCTGGCAGCCACTGTTCACGCTGAAGGACTACCTGAGTCGCCGCGTGGCACGGTGGAAGCACACGGTGATCTGGATGGCGCCCCTCTGCGACTGAACGTCTCGCTGGAGCACGACAAGGACGATATCTATCACGCCAACATCAAGCAGGCCGATTGGAAGAGCGCTCATGCAGACGGCGAGATCGCGAGCGGCTCGAACGTAGCGCAGGCCAAGGGCACGATCCACTTCCGAATGGCGCAGTTGAGTGATCTGAACCGACTGCTCGGAACCTCACTGCAGGGCAATGTCGGGGGAACGATTGCGCTGAGCGCGAATTCACACGCCCAAATCCAGATTGACGCCACAGACCTGGTCACCGGTGCGATCACCACCAACGCACAGTTGACCGCAACCGGCACAATGGATGCGCTCGACATCAAATTATCCGCGCAGTCCCCTGCCATCGCCGGCCAGCCCGCCACGGTTGACGCCGCAGCCCAACTCGACTTACCCGCGAAGGCCCTGAACGTGTCCAGTCTGGATGCGAAGTACCACAACCAGGACATCGAGCTTCTCGCGCCAACCCGATTATCCTTCGCCAGCGGCTTCTCCATCGAAGCGTTGAAGCTGGGCGCACAGGAAGCAGTGGTCCAGGTGGACGGCGCCATTTCCCCAGAGTTGAACCTGCGAGCCTCTCTCGACGAGCTCAAACCCGATTTGATCAACGAATTCGTCCCGGGCCTCCTGGCGAGCGGGCTGTTCAAGGCGAGCGCCGACGTGCATGGCAGCTTCGCGGCGCCAACAGGCAATGTCACTTTGGACGCCACCGGCGTCCGTGCCGCGAACGATGCAGCCCGCGGCCTACCAGCAACGGACCTGCACGCCACCGCACAGTTGATGGGCAACACTGCAAACGTCGATGCCAAACTTTCAGCAGGGAAAGCATCGCAGTTGAGCCTTTCCGGGCGCACGCCTCTTTCCGCAGACGGCGCGCTGGACCTGAAACTCGCAGGTACCCTCGACATGGGCTTGCTCAACCCACTGTTGGAGGCACGTGGCCGACACGTGACCGGCGAAGTTGCAATCGACACGACCGTGACGGGCGCGGTCGGCGATCCTGAAATCGGCGGCACAGTGCGCCTCGCCAAAGGCAGCCTTCGCGACTACGCGCAGGGAATCAATCTTTCCGACATTACCGGCGAGTTGAGCGGCAACCACGGTCTGTTGCGCATCGAGAAGCTGACAGCGCGCGCAGCACCCGGAAACGTCTCCGTCGAGGGCACGATCGGCGTACTGCAACCCAAGATGCCGATCGACCTGAAGATCACGGCCAAAGATGCGCAGCCTATTGCGAACAACATCGTGACGGCCAACCTCGATGCTCAAATGACGGTCAAAGGCACGATTCAGGAAGAGATGGAGGTCGGCGGCAAGATCCAGATCAATCGCGCCGATGTCGAGATTCCGAGTGGATTGCCGCCCAACGTGGCCGTCCTCGATGTGCGCCGACCCGGCAGGGCGAAGCCGCCGCCACCGGAGAAGCCGGTCATCATCAAACTGAGCATCACCGTCGATGCGCCCCGGCAGATTCTCGTCAAAGGCCGCGGCCTCGATGCGGAGTTGGGAGGCGAGCTACGCATCCGCGGCACGACTGACTCGCCCAACGTGGGCGGCGGCTTCCAACTGCAGCGCGGTTACTTCACGCTAGCCAGCAGCAAGCTCACCTTCTCGAGCGGCACGGTGACATTCAGCGGCATCGGTCTGAAGAACAGGATCGACCCCACGCTGGATTTCGTGGCGTCATCGCAAGTGCTGGATGTCACGGCAACCATCCGCATCACCGGTCTCGCCGACGCACCCAAAATCGAGTTGAGCAGCACACCTGAGCTGCCCCAGGACGAAATCCTCGCCCGCCTGCTGTTCGGCCAACCCGCAGCCACTCTGACCGCATTGCAGGTCGTACAGATCGGCGCCGCCCTGAGCACACTGAGCGGCGGTGGCGGCCTGAACCCGGTCGCCAAAATCCAGAAAGCCCTGGGCCTGGATCGCCTCTCAGTCGGCAGCCAGACCACCACAACCGCCACCGGCGCCCAACAGACCAACGGCGCGCAGATCGAAGCCGGCCGCTATGTCTCCAGCCGCGTGTTTGTTGCGGTCAAGGAAAGCACCACCGGCGCCAGCCAGCTGGCCGTCGATGTCGATTTGACCCAGCACCTGAAGTTGCAGACCAAGCTCGGCAACGGCAACACGTCCGCCCAAGGCACCACGCCGGAGAATGACCCCGGCAGTAGTGTCGGCTTGGCCTATCAATTCGAGTATTAGTTCAGCGCCGCGTTGGCCGCTCTCCGACCAGGCGCCGACGTGACACGCCCAGCGTGGACACGCGCTTCGAAAAGGCGCCGGCTGCCGAGCGTGCGGTCCTACGCTCGGCGCGGAAGACGGCGTACAGCCGCGCCGGTAGCTTCGCTCTACGCCTTCGGCGGTGGGGTGCGGACGCGGATGTGCAGCTCGCGCAACTGCGCCTCGCTGACCTCCGTGGGAGCATCGGTCATCGGGTCTGCGGCGGTCTGGGTCTTCGGGAAGGCGATGACCTCGCGGATGCTGTCCGCACCCGCCATCAACATTGCCAACCGGTCCAGCCCGAACGCGATACCGCCGTGCGGCGGCGCGCCGAACTTCAATGCATCCAACAGGAAGCCGAATTTCTTCTGCGCTTCCTCCGCATTGATCCCCAACAGCTCAAACACAGTCGACTGCATTTCCTGCCGGTGAATACGCACCGAGCCACCACCGATCTCGGATCCGTTGAGGACCATGTCATAGGCTTTGGCCAGCGCCCCCTCAGGGTTCGCTTTCAACGCGGCCGGATCGTCGTTCATGGGTGACGTGAACGGGTGATGCATGGCCACCCAGCGCTTCGCCTCCGGGTCCCACTCGAACATCGGGAAGTCGACCACCCACAGCGGCCGCCAGCCTTCCTTCACCAACTTCATGTCCTGACCGACTTTGATGCGCAGCGCGCCGATCGCATCGTTCACGACCTTCGCAGTGTCAGCACCGAAGAACACAATGTCGTTGTCCTGCGCGCCCGTGCGCTCCAGGATCCCGGCAACAGCGGCATCGCTGAGGAATTTGACGATCGGCGACTGCAGACCCTCCTTCCCCTTGGCGCGCTCGTTGACCTTGATATAGGCCAATCCCTTCGCGCCGTACCGACCCACAAACGTCGTGTAGTCATCAATCTGTGACCGCGGCAGCGAGCCGGCGCCCGGCACTCGCAATGCCACCACGCGACCCTTGGGATCCTTCGCCGGCCCCGCGAAAACCTTGAAGTCGCAGTCCTTGACCAGGTCCGCAACATCAACCAACTCCAACGGGATCCGCAGGTCAGGTTTGTCAGATGCAAACCGACGCATCGCTTCACCGAACGTCATCCGCTCGATGGGATCAGGCAACGACACGTTCAGCACTTCCTTGAAGAAGTGCCGCACGAGCCCCTCCATCAACTGCATGATCGCGTCCTGACTGAGGAACGACGTCTCGATACCGAGCTGAGTGAATTCCGGTTGCCGGTCCGCGCGCAGATCCTCATCGCGGAAGCAACGCACGATCTGGTAGTACCGGTCAAAGCCCGAGATCATCAGCAACTGCTTGAAGATCTGCGGTGACTGCGGCAGCGCGAAGAACTTCCCTTCGTGCGTTCGGCTGGGGACGAGATAGTCACGCGCACCCTCTGGAGTCGCCTTCGTCAGCATCGGCGTCTCGAGGTCGATGAAGCCATGCTCATCGAGGTAATGACGCATGGATTTCGTGATGCGATGACGCAGCCGCAAACGCTGGTTCATTACCTCGCGACGCAGGTCGAGATAGCGGTACTTCAGACGTACCTCTTCGCCCACAGTCTCATCCAACTGGAATGGCAGCGGCTCGGAACGGTTCAGAAGCTCCAGCTCCTGCGCCAGCAACTCCACCCGTCCAGAGGCGAGATTGGCGTTCACCGTACCGGCCGGACGCTCGCGAACTCGTCCCTTCACCTTCACGACGTATTCGCTGCGAAGCCGCTCGGCCTCTTTGAACATGTCCGCCGAATCGGGATCGAAAACGATCTGGAGCAGACCTTCGCGGTCGCGAAGATCGATGAAAATGACCCCACCGTGGTCCCGGCGCCGGTTTACCCAGCCCGCCACAGTGACCTCCTGGCCGATCAGCTTGTCGTCGACCTGTCCGCAGTAATGTGAGCGCATAAGGCGCGCGATACTACGGTATTCCCCTATTGGGCAGGTAGGGTCGGATGGGTTCCCGTGTGCCCGGTGGGGACGACCACACCGCAGGTAATGATCATTTTCATGGCCGCATCCACGCTCATATCCAGCTCGACCACCTCGGTGCGCGGCACGAGCACCAGATAACCCGCCGTAGCGTTCAATGCGCTCGATATGTAGACGCTGCAGTGCTGGACCCCGAGCTTCAGGCTGACCTCGGGAACGTCCTCGGCGGTCATGAATCCCAGGCTCCAGACGCCTTGCCGCGGGTACTGGATCATCACGACTTTGCGGAAGGAGTTCGACTGGGAAAAAACGCTTTCCGCGAAGCTTTTGACGCCGCCGTAGACGCTGCGAACAATAGGAATCCGGTTCAGCAGGTCCTCCCAGATGGTCACGAGCTGCCGTCCGACCAAGTTGGTGACCAGCAGACCGGTGAGCAGGACGACTACGAACGCGAACACCGCCCCGAGACCGGGGAGCGCGAAGCCCATGACGGCCTGCGGACGATACGCCGGCGGCAACAGCAGCAGCGTCTCGTCCATGATGTGGATGAAGAAGGTCACGACCCACAGGGTCGCGAGAATCGGCAACCAGATCAGGATGCCGGCGACGAGGTACCGCCGCAGACTCCACTTTTTCGGCGGGTTAGGCACCGACCGCTCGAGAGCAGCCGCCGGCCAGCAGGGTCACATCCGCCTCTGGCTGTGCCGCGCCGCTCGAATCGCCCCGACGACCGCCCGCTGGCAGCAACGAACGCCGCAGCTCGGGGGCAACGTACGACCGAGGCCACACCCTCATCGGCGGGCTTTTTTCTTCGCGGTCGGCTTGGCCTTGCTTCGAGACGGCGCCGCCTTGCCCTTCTTGGCGGCCACCTTCGACTTGCCCGCCGGCGCCCGGGTGGCCGGCTTGGCCGCGGGCTTGGACGAACCGCCACCCTTGCCTCCCGAGGTGCTGACCGATGCAGCGGCCGCCGGCTTGGACTCGGTGCCGGACGCTTCCGTCTGGGTGCTCTCGGTCTTTGAGGTCGAATCCGACTTCGAGTCCGAGCTGGGGGACTCGTCCCGCTCGGCGCCCGCGAGGTTGCGCTTGTTTTCCTTGTCGCCCTTGAAGTCGGTCTCGTACCACCCGCCGCCCTTCAGGCGGAAGTTGGGCGCCGAAACCAGCTTCACCAGCGCCGTCTTGCCGCACGAAGGGCATTTCGTCAAAGGTGTATCAGTAATCTTCTGCATCACCTCTGTATAGAACTTGCAGTTCGAGCACTCGTATTCGTAGAACGGCATGGCGGTTGTGTCAGCCTGTCAAAGGGTTGAAGGATAAACGGCGATTATAGAGGTCACTTGGCCTTTTCGAACACCAAGTGACCCTCGCGTGCAGTGACCTTGATACGGTCGCCTGGCGCGAAGCTGCCCTGCAGAATCCTTTCCGCCAGCGGATTCTCGATCTGCTGCTGGATCGCCCGCTTCAGCGGCCGTGCACCATACACCGGATCGAACCCGGCCTCACCCAGCAGGTCGCGCGCCGAGTCATCGAGCGCCAGATCCATGTTCCGCTCCTGCAGCCGCTTGCGCAGAAACCCGAGCTGGATGTCCACGATCGACCGGATCTGGGCCGTGCCCAGCGGATGAAACACGACGATATCGTCTATTCGGTTGATGAACTCCGGCCGGAAGTGCTCCTGCACCGCTTCCATCACGGCCGCCTTCATGGCCGCATAGTTCTTCTCGGTGGCCAACTGCTGGATGGCCTGCGAACCGAGGTTGGAAGTCATGATGATCACGGTGTTGCGAAAGTCCACCGTGCGACCCTGACCGTCCGTCAACCGGCCGTCATCCAACACCTGCAGCAGGACGTTGAACACGTCCTGGTGGGCCTTCTCCACCTCATCCAGCAGGATCACCGAGTACGGGCGCCGACGGACCGCTTCCGTCAGGTAGCCGCCCTCATCGTACCCAACATATCCCGGAGGCGCGCCGATGAGGCGCGACACCGAATGCTTCTCCATGAACTCCGACATGTCGATCCGGATCATGGCCTCGTCGGTATCGAACAGGAACTCGGCCAATGCCTTGGTCAGCTCCGTCTTACCCACACCGGTGGGACCGAGGAACAGGAACGAGCCGTTGGGACGGCGAGGATCGGACAATCCTGCGCGTGAGCGCCGAATGGCGTTCGACACTATCCGCAGAGCGTCGTCCTGGCCGACAACTCGCTTCGACAGCGCTTCCTCCATCCGCAACAACTTGTCCTTCTCGCCCTCGAGCATCTTGGAGACGGGAATGCCGGTCCACTTGGACACGACTTCCGCGATCTCTTCCTCGGTGACGCGATTGCGCACGAGTTGCGGTGTCTGGTTCTCGGCATCCAACGCCAGTTGGAGCCGCTTCTCGAGCTCGGGAATCTTGCCGTACTGCAGCTCTGCCATCCGCTGCAGATCGCCCGCGCGACGCGCAGCCTCCAAATCGCCGCGCACCCTGTCGAGCTCGGCGCGCACAGCAGCAGCGCCCTGCAGGGCCGCCTTCTCGGACTTCCAGATCTCTTCGAGGTCGGCATACTCCTTCTCGAGACCACGCAGTGTTTCCT
>Ga0105240_10011061_pt1 | contig 12619 bp, 6 predicted proteins | sample KBSC54metaG_FD_80426 | JGI IMG/M metagenome (GOLD analysis project Ga0105240, IMG submission 80426) | Corn rhizosphere microbial communities from Kellogg Biological Station, Michigan, USA - KBS C5-4 metaG | ecosystem: Host-associated > Plants > Roots > Rhizosphere > Soil | place: Michigan, USA... | reverse complement strand
CACCCATGCCACGAGTATCGGCAATCAAATCAATATCACGATTCCCGCCGCTTGTTATTCGACGCCGGGTGTGTATTACGCGGCGGTCTATAACACGAGTTGGAACCAGTACTCGCAAAATCCTCGGCTGATTGTGGTTAACGCGCCTGACGGCGAGACGATTTTGCCGCCTCAAGCCTTTGGACAATCCGTTAGCGCCGGTTACAATAGTCCGACATTCATCACCTTGAGCGCGGCGGATCCTAATAATTTACCGCTCACTTATCATGTGAGTGCTCCGAGTCATGGAACCCTTTCTGGCACAGCACCTCATCTGACATACACGCCTTTTTCTAACTACAGCGGAAGTGACAACTTTACATTCCAAGTCTCAAACGGGTCGCTCATGAGCGAAAGCGCCACCATTATTCTCACTGTGGCCAGTCCGCTTCCCGGCAAAGACCCGAAGGGTTTTCTCGATCTGGCCACTTGCACAACCATTTCTGGCTGGGCTTGTGATGAAGATAATTATGCGCAAGCATTGACCGTCCAAATTTGGGATGGCCTGCCCAATGGCGGCGGCAACTATCTAGGTAATGCGATCGCCTCAGAATCGGCGAATGTGGGTGTTCAGGCGATTTGTGGAGATGTGGCTACTCATGGATTCACGTATACGCTATCGCCAGCATTACAGGACGGACTCTCCCATCAAATTTATGTGAAGGCGCTAAATATTGGCGGTAGCGGGACTGACCAAATCATTGCTAACTCTCCCCAATCCACAGAACGGTGCGCACCGCAAACCATCCAGACGGTGGTTACCCCAGAACTGTCGCCCAATGGCGGAACTTTTGAATCTTCTGTGCTGGTTACCTTGACCTGCGCGACGGCAGGCGCGAACATCTATTACACCACCGATGGTTCCGCACCAACGACCGCGTCGATTCTTTATAGCGGGCCCTTTACTGCATCGGCCACGATGACTGTGCGCGCGAAAGCGGTTTTATCCGGCATGAATGACAGTGCAGAAAAGAATGCGATATTTACAGTCACTGCGGCTCCACCGCCGCCCCCTCCGCCAGCCCCTGAACCGCTTCAAATTGTAAATCACCATTTGACGGATGTTAAAAATAACATCGTCATATCCCCGCTTCTGGCTGGCACAACCGTCGTTAATATTATTGTGAATACGAATATTCATGCGACCTGTTCAATTCCAATGAATGTCGGTTTCAATACCGTTTCCATTCCTCTTACAAATAATAGTCCGACAGAAATGTGGACAACATTGACGGGTCTCTATGATGGGCTTTCAAATAGTAGTTATGCAATCTTCTGTGAAGACACATCCAATACCTCGAATAAAACCAGCACAACAGTCGTTCTTGATGTTCAACAGTCTGTCACGCCTCCGGCTCCCACTGCTCGCGCCGATGTCTACACAACATTTCTTAATACACCACTTCCTATCACATTGACCGGGACAGATCCGAGCCATTTACCTTTAACCTTTGCACTGACCAGCGCTCCGCTGCATGGAAGCTTGTCTGGGAATTCGCCTAATTTCACGTATGTCCCGCAGTCCAATTACATTGGTCCGGATGCATTTACATTTAAAGCCAATAATGGTTTCTTAGATAGTGAACCGGCGACGATCACGATCGCTGTTTCAGCGCAAAAGCCACGCGCATGCCCCGCCTTATCTTTAGGATCTAATAGCGCGCATGTTCAAACGGCTACAGTGAGTGCGGCTGCAGCCCCAGTTTCTACGACGATGGCTCCAGATCGCGTTATCGTGAAGTTTAAATCGTCGATGTCGACTTCTCCCGTGACCCTCATTAAAAATGGTCAACCTTTTTATCGTGCCATGGCGAATCAATCCCATTCGATTGACACTTTAAATGCCAAGTTTCACGTCAAAGCAGCCCAAGCGGTTGCGCCTTCGGTGCCCGGAAACGCGCCGGATGTAGGAAATATTTTTATTTTGAAAACGGAGAGTGGTATTGATGTAAATCAAGCGGTTCAAGCCTATGCGTCAGATCCGAATGTGGCCTATGCCCAACCGGATTATGTCATGAAGGCCAATGCCGTGGTGAGTGATCCTTATTATGCGTCTGCAGGATCTTGGGGTCAGGCCTATGACGATTTATGGGGCGTCAAAAAACTGCAGATGGACCAGGCCTGGCCCATGACGCAAGGCAAAGGTGTGGTGGTGGCGGTTGTCGATTCCGGATTGGATTACCATCATCCCGATATTTCTGGCAACGTCCTGATGTTGCCAGGATCTGATGTGACGACATGTGCTTTGTGGGATGCGGCCGGCGCGAAGTGCCTTCAAACTAAAACACCTGGGGATGATCCTATAGACCATTATGGTCATGGGACCCATGTAGCGGGAATCATTGGCGCCATGAGCAATTCTCAAGGAATTATTGGGGTGGCGCCACAAGCCCAAATTCTTCCGGTGAAAGCGTTAAATGATCAAGGCTTTGGCTATTCTTCCGATCTTGCGGCGGGAATTTTATTTGCGGTGCAACATGGTGCGCGCGTCATCAATAATAGTTGGAGTTGTGAGGGAGACAACTGTGCGTCCAACCCCGTGGAAGAGGACGCCATACGCACCGCTTACAGAGCGGGTGTGATTAACGTGTTTGCGGCGGGCAATTCTTACTCCGATGCTTCCTATATAAGTCCGCAAAATATGGTGGACTCTAAACCGATCGTCGTCGCTTCTAGCGATCACAATGATATGAAGACGGATTTTTCGAATTGCGGAGATCCCGTCGATATCGCCGCTCCTGGGGGGGATAGCGGATCTGTATGTAACGATACCTCCATCCCAAATATTCTTTCCCTCCGGGCGGCAGGAACAGATTTATATGAAGGTGTGACGTGTGGGCCCATTCCGCATACGTTAGCTGGGCAAATGATTGTCGGCACTAGTTATACCCGACTGCGCGGGACCAGTATGTCTGCTCCCTATGTGTCAGGTGCTGTGGCTTTAATGATTGCCATGCACCCCGATTTTTCACCAGAGCAGATCCGTGCCTTGTTGAAAAGTTCCGCTGATCAGACAGGACAAGTTGGTTTGGGACCGACTGTCGGGCGTTTGAATGTCTATGCCGCCTTAACCGCTGCGACTCCGACGGCGAGCGTGATTACAAGTCCTGTATTCGACGCGGTTATCAATGGTCAACAATCCTCTGTTGCGATTACGGGGACTGCTTCCGGATCCGGGTTTGATCATTATGAATTGGCTTATGCCGCTGCGCCGTCTTACAACGTATGGACGCCTATTAATAATCCCATTTCAAAATCCGTCAGCAATGGAGTACTTGGTCTCTGGTCGCTGCAGGGGATTACAGGAAATCGCTATGCGCTTCGTCTGCGCGTCGTTTCTACTTCCGGTCTCTCTACGGATAACATCGTGCAAGTCTTCATCGATAAGGCGCTTCAAGTAACGACAAGTCCAGTAAAGCCGCTTTATCCCACGGTTTCCGACGGGCGGATTGTATGGGTAGATTCGCGCGATACAAACGCCAATCTTTATACGTTAAACAATCCCATGGGACAAAGCACACAAATTACCCGAGGTTCGATTAATTCACGCGTGCCGGCGCTTTATAAAAATGTGATTGCCTACGGGGACAGCAGAAATGGCCTATCCAATTTATTCGTATATGATTTTTCCACAGCCACAGAAAAACAATTGACGAGCGGTGCCTCCAATGTTTATTCGGTGAAAATTTCGGGCAGCCAAGTCGCCTATGTGGATGCCGGCACCGGGTCGGCTTATGTGTACCTGTATGATCTCGCTCAAGGGATAAAGAAACAAATTACCGATGGAGACGCTTCCACGACGTCGCTCGCCATCGACGGAAATACGCTGGTATATTTTAAATTGCAGAACGCGCAAACCGGGCTCTATGCCTACGATATCGCTGCGCAAACGGAACAAAAAATACTCAATATTCCGTTTTACAATCCCGCAGAACTGGGTATCAGCGGCACACGGATCGTCTGGGAAGACAATAATCCCGGCCAGCAGCGCGCAGTGTTCCTATACGATTTGTCGAATAAAAATCTAACTCAAATCACGCATATCCCCGGAACAAATTTCCATCCCGTGATTAGTGGAAATTATGTGGCATGGCAAGACGGTCGTTATAACGGTCCCACTATTTTTGCCTACGATATCGGAGCGCAGCAAGAACGGCAGATAACGGCGGCGGTTTCGCATCAACAAAATCCCAGTATTTCCGGAAATCAATTGATCTGGTTGGATGACCGAACGGGAACGCAACAAATTTTTATGTATTCCCTCACCGGAAATACCCTGACTCTTCCCCCCGTGAGTATTGGGCAGGATGTATCGATTGCGGTGACGGGATTATCGAGCCTGCCGCCCTCTCTTGCGATCAGTTCCAAAATTAATGTTCAAGTGAGTGGGGACTGGGCTGCGTTAAATTGGTCGATTACGCCGATCGGAACATATCCTTCCGTGGCGCATGCGCAGGACAACCGGATTTTCTCCGAAGGTTCGACGATGCATGTCATTACCCATACGGCGTATTTAGATTTGGCGCCACTCCATCTCGCGGCTGGCTCTTATGACATTCAAGTCTATGCCACGAGCAATAGCGGTCTCCCTTCGCCTGCCGTGTCTGTGACGGTGACGCTGGTTCCGGATGAGGCGCCGTCATTGCGCGTCTATCCCAATCCCTGGCGCGCGGATCTGTCGTCCGTGCGGCATGTGACTTTTGACGGATTGCCCGCCGGCTCGAGCGTTAAACTTTTCACCCTTTCCGGTCATATCGTAAAAAGCTATGCCGCACCGAATGGCCGTGTGGAATGGAATTTGACAAATGAATCGGGAGACGATGTGGCATCAGGCATCTACTTTTATCTGATTACAGACAACCAAGATCACAAAACGCGCGGCAAAATCATCATCATTCGCTAAGCTTCGGGGCTTGTAGGGGTCTTTTAGCTCATTACGATGGGCCCCTTTCTCCATTCATTTGCTTGCAAAAAAAACGTTATCATAGGGGAGATGATGAAATTAGTGACACGTATTTTTTCAATTTTTTTAATTTTTTCCCTTCTCCTGGAGACGGGAAATGCGGTGGCGCTCCGTCCAAATCCAGTTCGGAAACCGGTTTTAGTGGGGGGCGCGTCGACCGCTTCGCACGCGCTTAGTCTTCCCGCGATTACGCACACATTTTTAGGACGATTCCTTTCTGAAGGCCCCATTCATCTCACTCTGGTTCAGCTGTCCGAGGCGTTTTTATTGGAGCCTGCTGTCGTCGGAGTTCCCTCCTCCGTCATGATGCGCTCTAGGAAAGACGGATTTTCCGGACGGTCAGAAATGGCTCGACAAAGCCGGTCCTTTATCCCCACACCGATCCAGGCTTCGCCGCCAGCGCAAAAAGCGTCTAAATCTTTTTGGCGCCGGTCTACAACATGGATTTCCATGGCCCTCATCAGCGTCGTGTTACTTGGATTCTATTTATGGCCGCCTAACGCGCCCGTTGTCTCTTCCGTAACGACCGAAGAACGCATTCCAGCGCCATCTGTAGATGGCATGGCCGACGGTAATCCTTACAATAAAGAAGTTGTCCGTAAGTTTATTCTAAAGCATATTAAAGACGCGCATAATTTTGAGTCCGATATTGCCGGAATGCAGCTTCCAGCCGGCTACACCCGCGATGAGGTGCGATCTGCCGTCTATCGCTTCGTTTTATTCCTTAGACATGCCGAGATGGATTATTTGACCAAAGGTGAAGATGAAGCATTAATGAAAATTGATATTCATGGGGAGTTTTTATACAACCCCGATCAATTGAAAATATTGGGTAAAGATCCCGGTATCAGTATCTTTTTTACGGCCATGCGGATGTTGCCGCTTCAGCAAGAGCGCGATACGCAACTCATCGAACTGAATAGAAGGCTGGGTTTATTCCTTAAACAACAAGGTGCGCTGACTCCGGATATGTTTCTGCCCTTCCCGCGCGCACGCGACGATGTCTGGGAGATCTTTAGATTAAATTGTGCCAACTACACCGAAGCGAGTTATTTTGCCTCAGCGTTTCGCGCGCATCGCGCAGGATTCAAAGACAAAACACCGTTACGCCAACACCTGCTCACCTTACCGCAAAATCCTGAAGCGGATCTTAAAGAAGTCGATTCCCTCTTTACTTTCACGCCCGGAAGTATTTCTCCGATTAATGAGCTGACCGGGTTGAATCAAACGTTATCCGGCAAACCGATGCGGATGCTCTATGTCGCGGCGCGCCGGGCCAGCGGCGATCCTACTTATACATGGGACAATTTAATGCGTGCCATGCTCTCTGAGAAAAAGTTCGCCACAGACATTTATTTGTGGACAAATGACCATGTTCTGAAGCGCGATTCGCTCACCCCCCGCCAACTTCACAAAACATCCAACAAAAAATTAGCCAAAGCGGCGTAGCTTCTAGAAAACAAAATAACAATCGTCCGTCGAAGAGGGATACGGCTGATAAGACCTTACAGAGATCTGTAAACCCGTTTTTTATTTTTTCTGAACTTCTATAGGATTTCTGGGCAGAGGCATAGACATTAACGCGGTGGTGCTAATCTCAATTTTTATCGAAGTCTTGGCCTGATTAAGTTTCTTCTGTATTTCCTCTTCTTTAATCAATTGAATTACCTGGTCTCTAACGTTGGCCAAAGGCGGTGGCAAAGGATAATTACGCCTAAAAATTTCAAAGCCTTGCGCGGTTTTTAAAACAGGAGATAATTGGCCTGCCTTTAAAGACTGCAGAACAGCCGCTTTATGAGGGTCTGTTATTGAAGTCGTGTCCAATAGCACATCGACAAAATGTTTTTTATCGACAGCATATTTTAGCGCTACTTCTTCCAAAGGTTTTCCAATGCGTAAAAGTCCTGCTGCCTTTTGAGCATCGGTACGGGATTTAATGCGTACGCCCGTCCATGTCGGTTGGTTGGATATAAATCGGCCAGAATGTTGAATGTAATACGTCTGGAGATAATCCTCTGTCAATTTAGGTCCATTAGATAACAACTGATCTAGGTACTCTTGCTTTAAAAGAGTTTCGCGATAACGTTCAACTTGCTGAATCAATACAGGACTATTCTGAATCCCTTCCCTTTTTGCCAGGGCAATAATTAATTTGTGTTGAATTAAACGGGACATGATTTGATTTCGGTCATTCTGCAGGCCCGCTTTTGAAGTTTCCAGCGCAGGAGACGAACGAATAAAGAAATTCCAGTCTATGTCTGTGATGGGCGTTCCATCCACGGAGCCAATAACGACGCCTTTGGATGGATTTGTCACCATCTTCCAAGCTTCATAAAAGCGATTACAACCGCATAACGTTATGTCTACGAGGCCCAACACAATATAAACTAGGAGATTGATTTTTCGCATGGTATTGAAAATTCTACATGTTTTGCTTAAATTCGTTAATTCTTTGCTTTTTAGGCCTTTTCAATCTTAAGATTCTCTGTTAAACTCCGAATACTAAATTATAGTAATGCAAGTCTTGATGCGCTTTCTGGCCCTATAAACTTAATGAACAGCTCTTGGCATAAAGCAAGCCACATACTTATAACCAACATCACAAAAATAGGGATGATGTTAATCCTTTTTTTATATGTAAATAATGTTTCATTAATCGCTTGTACATCAGATAGTCAGTGCCCCCCCATCCCCGGAGTTCAGCATTCCAGTAGTGGCTGTGCTCCTCCTTATTGTGCCTCCGGTTTTTGGGTCACCGTACAAAGGGATTGTTCTGGAAGTTATAGTAGTTTTTGTTCTGGCGGGACTTGTCATCAAGGGGCCTGGGTTCAGGCAATGTCTAACGGATCGCCCGACTGTACGGATTGCAATCCCTCTGGAGGACAGTGGACTGGATGCGGCAGTACACCCCCTGCTAGCTGTGGCGATGGCACTTGCGATAGTAGTAATGAAGATTGCACTAATTGTCCAAGCGATTGCGGAGCTTGTTCCGGACCTTCTTCTCCTGTTTGTGGGGATCACGTGTGCAACGGTTTAGAAAACTGCACGACGTGTCCGGGTGACTGCGGGGCCTGTCCTTGTGCCCCCTTCCCGGATTGCCATGGCAATAATGTCGTGACGGGAACCGTTTGCAGCTCCAATTGCCAAACCTATATTTGTCAATCAGATAACGGCGGAACTTACTGGCATTACCAACCCGGTTCGACATGCACCTGCGGGGCCGGTTCGCTTTGTCCTTCATGCCCATCCGGCCAAACGAATCCCCATACAATATGCAGTGGCGCCTCCTGTAGTTCGATCGCCAGTTGCGGGGTTTCTACCTGTAGTACAAATTTAGATTGTGGGGCTTGTCCGGTGGGTCAAACAAATCCACATTCTGTCTGCAGTGGAACATCCTGTACTTCCGTGGCGACTTGCGGCGTATCCAGTTGCACATCCGATTTAGATTGTGGCGCATGCCCTGCAGGTCAAGGTAAACCACATATGGCTTGCAGTGGAAATTCTTGCACGTCAGTCGCCACCTGTGGAGCTAATAGTTGCACCTCAAACGCCGACTGCGGCGGCTGTGCTGTAGGACAAACTCAACCGCATACGATTTGTTCGGGACTTTCTTGCACAACGAGTAATACGTGCGGAGTATCTTCTTGCAGTACAGATTCTGATTGCGGCGGCTGTGGTATTTCAGGACAAACGAATCCGCATATGAGTTGTAATGGGAGCTTATGTGCATCCACCCCTGGATGCGGCAATTCTAATTGCAATACAAATGCCGATTGTGGCGGTTGTCCGTCAGGTCAAAGTGATCCGCATATGAGTTGTAGTGGGACTTCATGTCTTTCAGTCCCGGGTTGTGGACCCTCAGTTTGTAGTACAAATGCCAATTGTGGTGGGTGTGCTTGTACGACGCCCCCGTCCTCGGTCTGTTCTGGAACCGTTTACAATGATTCATGTAATAATCCGACCTGCGTCGGGACAATGATTCCGACTTGCGATCCTACCCAGGTGGCAAATACATGCGTTGGATCTTTTGTTCCCATGAGTTGCGGAGCCGGAACATGCGCGGGAACCAAAATGGGATGCTGCGTATGCGGTAACTCAAACGCCGTCTGTAGTGGGGTTTCTTACAACGATAGCTGTGGTCAGCCGGTATGCACAGGCACGAGCAACACCGGAGCTTGCGCGCCTGTGAGTTGTGGTGACGGAAGTTGCAATGGCGCCGAAACGTGTTCCACGTGCCCAGGGGATTGTGGAGCTTGCGCGGCCGTCTGCGGTGATGGCCTCTGTAGTGGTGGATCAGAAAACTGTACGAGTTGTCCCGCCGATTGTGGTGTCTGCCCCGCCGTATGTGGTGATGGAACCTGTAATGGTGGCGAAACTTGCGTGAGCTGCGCGGCAGATTGCGGGGCTTGTCTAGTGCCTTGTTCCGGGGGTCCAAATGCTATTTGCGGAAAAGTTACCGATGGAACCACGGGATTAAAAGGCATTCCCGTCGAACTGCGTAATGCAAAAACAGGGAAATTACTACAAACTGTGACCACAAGCGGTACAGGAACAGTCGGGTCATTTTCCTTTAATAATCCCCCAGGGGCAGTCGGCGACACCTATTATGTGGTTCCAATTGTAGGGCGCTTACAATCTGTTAATAAATCAGCGGCTATCCCTGCCGGTACACCGCTTGCCGATTTCACGCTGAGCGGTGTCCCAGCCATCATTACCGTAAAGGGAGATCCAAGCACTTTTGTATTAATTAGTCCCGCTCAGGTGACTACCAGCGCACCGCCAAGCACATTAGCTTCCGGCAATTATTCGGCGACCATCGGCAAGTCAGAACAGGTTAAAATTAAAGTGGCTCCCACGACGCAATCCTATTGGTATACCTGTTGGAGTTTATCTTCTAAACATTCGGCAGGAACCAATGAGCAGCATGCCTCGACCCAAATAAACGGCGGTCAACCGGTGGCTTCGAACGCCAGCCTGACTGTTTCCTGCCCTTAAGATGTTGTAAAAGAAAATCCTGGTCTGGAGTTTTCGTCCATGGTAGACTCGCGATATGGGTAGAGATCAAGAAAATGGGGTATCGCTTTTTGAACTTTTAATCGCCATTATTATTGTTCCCGTCTCTGTGATGTCGATGTCCGTTTTTTTTCCCAAAGTCTATCACTCTATTATCGCCTCGAATTATCGCCAACATGCAAAGAGTATTGCAGCCACCGCCATGCAGGAAGTAAAAGAAAAGCCATATCAATATCTCATTCCCAACCTTTATACGGATTTTCCGGTGGGAACTAATCCAGCGGCTGGTGGTAAGGGATGTGATTGCAACAGTTGGGATATGCTCTCGCTTCCTGCCGTTAGTACTGTAGTTAATGGCATAACATATCAACAACGGCAATGCATTAACCTTGTAAACCGTGCAACCTCTGGTCCAGATGCCGGGACATGGATTGCCTATTGTCCAGATACTCCCTTAACGCCTGGCGACCCCAATACCGGTACGGGTGGCACAGATTTTGGCTTGAAGAATATTCGCATTCTTGTGACTTGGACTTTAGGGAGTTCGACTCAATCATTAGAGTTAGAAAGTGTCGTGAACCGTCAATGAAACAACATGGATTCTCGCTTCTTGAGGTACTCCTAACAACGGTCATCTTGGCGATTATCGGTATTGCAATCAATCAAGGGCTGCGACAACCGATCGCCCATTTTTTGCAATTACGCATGATGTCTCAGGCCAGTACGGAGTCCCAACATTGTATGGCTACCATAACGCATGTTCTCCGCAATGGTAAAGCAAGCTCTGTTATTGTTAATAATGCAGTTCCCTTTTCCACGATTGATTTTGATCTCACCAATCCTTTAGCCAACGGCGACACGCATTGTTTTATCTCCGTACAGAATGGAATCGTGCAAATGCTCACCATTCCATCTGGAGCGATACAAAAGTTAGCATCTAATGTCACTTCGCTCAGCTTTGGCTATGACCCCAATGATATGGGACTAATTACTGTAGCTTTGCGTATCGATGCACCTTGGGATAGTTCAGGCGATCCGGATCATGTCGTGACGGTAGCCCCAAACTCGGAATTGGTCCGAATGGTGTCGGTTCAATGAATCGTTCAGGCCAAGTCCTTTTGCTTTCAGTTTTTATTGGACTCTTACTGCTGCTTGTCGTTCCTGTGATTATGCTCATGAACATGACCGGGAGCAGGCACCATATGGCCAATATTCAAGCCGATAAAGAGACGGCCATCGCGGATGAAGGAATCGCCTACGCGACAAAACTTCTGATGAAAAACTGGCCTAACTGGCAAAATATTACAGGCATTACCGAATGCACAAATGTTGATTTAACAAGCGCAGACGGAAACCATTTCCATCTGCAATGTGGTGTTGATCCCACTCTTTTTGGCGGGTTTGCCGTGCAGCCCTATCAATTAGCCGTCATCGCCACAGCGTATAAGGCTGGCCCTGGGGGATTAGTTCCTGGCCGTGCGCGCTTAGCCTATTTAAGTCCGAAAACTCTTGCCGCGTATTTGCCGACGGGCACTAGCGCTTCCGCGGCTTTATACTTAGCGAATCCACCCGCTGGCGCTCTCAATGTAAATTGGGGCCCGATTGTTTTAAACACAACAGCCACGACACCCTGGCATGTGACTGATTTTGTGGGACCGGCGGGGGGGGCGCCACCCTCTTGGCCGGCCACAATGGACAGCGGTCAATATCCTCGTAAATTTTCCCAAAGCCAAATTTATGGTGATGCCGTGCTTCGAGCCTCTGGCAATCCACCTCCTGTGCCGCCGGCGTCATGGCCCACCATAACGGATCAGAAAGAATATTGGGCTTATGCCTCCATAGGTTTTCCTGGGCAAATCGATATCTTAAGCCCAACGGGGTATAAATCACTAGCGGCAGCAGAAACGACGGGTGTCACTCAGACCGGTGGAACGACGTGCTGCAACACGGGAACAGGTTGTGGATGTTTTACAGGGGCCGCGCAAATTACAGGCGGAGCGCTAGGCCCTGGCGATATTCTTTATGTCGAAGGGGATGCGCAACTCGATAACTTGAATGTAGATATGCCATTGGGCGCAATTATCGTAACGCATAATCTCATCTTAGGGAATGCTCTCACCCCCATTAATCATACCGACGTTCACGTGCCCAACACGGCCCATTATGAATATCCTGTTCTTCCGTTAAAAAATACTTGGTACCAAAAAATCAACGAGGGCCAGATGGTTACTACATTTAACACCAATATTCATACCTTCATCTATGTCGGAAATAATTTAACAGTGAATGGAAATTGGTCGGTAGTCGGCGCCATAGCAGTGGATGGAAATGTCAATGTATCGGCGGGAGCTGGATTAGCAGTATGGTATGACGACAATGTGAATCGTAATATTAAAGTGGGCGATCCACAACTCCAAGTTGATTTCCTGCGTGATATTGCTACTCAATAACTTTTAAATCCTCTTTTTTAAAACCCAAAATACTCCAGGCTCCAGACTCGAAGAAATCTCCTCGAGCCAGAGCCTGGAGCGCTTCTTTTAATTTGCCGCTGATCCGGTGGCGCTGGGCGGAGTTCCAGCGTCTGTGGGAGGCGCGGTGTTTTGT
>Ga0105240_10011059_pt1 | contig 12620 bp, 15 predicted proteins | sample KBSC54metaG_FD_80426 | JGI IMG/M metagenome (GOLD analysis project Ga0105240, IMG submission 80426) | Corn rhizosphere microbial communities from Kellogg Biological Station, Michigan, USA - KBS C5-4 metaG | ecosystem: Host-associated > Plants > Roots > Rhizosphere > Soil | place: Michigan, USA... | reverse complement strand
GCGCGAGTCGCCGATCTGTGCTCCGGGATCGGTGCCGATCTCCACGCCATCGTGTCCGCCGGCTGTGAGGTGACCGGGTTCGACCGCGACCCGCTCACCGCTGCGGTGGCCAAGGCCAACATCGAAGCTCTCCACCTTCAGGCAACGGTCGAGTGCCTCGACGTCGAGGCACTCGACCGCACCGGGTTCGACGCCGCCTTTCTCGATCCGGCACGACGTCATGCTGGCCGCCGCACGTTCGACGTCCGCGACTACTCGCCGCCATGGCCGTATGTCGTGGATTTGCTGGCCTCGATGCCGTCCGGGGTCAAGGTCGGTCCAGGGATTCCGCACCACCTCGTGCCGGCGGGCGTCGAGGCCGAGTGGGTGTCCTTCGGGGGCGGGCTCAAAGAAGCGGTGTTGTGGTCGGCGTCCCTCGCGACCCCGGGCGTGCGACGGCGCGCGACTGTGCTGCCCGGCGGCGAATGCCTGGTGGCCCGCGGTGAGCACGTCGAGGTGAAGGTTGCTGCGCCGCGGCGGTACCTCTACGAACCCGACCCGTCCGTCGTTCGGGCACATCTGGTTGCTGATGTCGCCGAGCGGGTCGGCGGAGCCTTGCTCGACGCAACGACCGCCTACGTGACGAGCGATTCGCTGGTGTCGACACCGTTCGCCAGAGCGTTCGAGATCTCCGAGGTCATGCCGTTCTCGCTGAAGCGGCTTCGTCAGGAGCTACGCGCTCGCGGCATTGGTGCGGTCACGATCATGAAGCGCGGGTCGGCGGTGGACGTAGAACAGTTGCGGCGTGACCTTAAGCTGTCGGGCGATCAGCACATCGTCGTCGTCCTCGCATTGGTCGCCGGACGGCGTTGCGTTCTGCTCGCTCAGCCGGTTACGTGAGGTCTCGCCGGGCAAGAGGAACCGCATGCTAGGCAACAAGAAGGCCGACAAGACCGAGAGCGACGTCCAGCGCGACCGGGCAGTCGCCGGGAGCCGAGCGCCGAGAGGCGAGTTCGTCGGCCGCGCTTCTGGTGCCGACGAAGGGTACGAGGACGAGACCGGCGCCGAGAGGCGCGGAAGGCTCGCCGAGCAGGAGGGCCACAACCCCGGCCAGTCTTAGCAATCGGCGAGTGGCGGCTCAGCCAACGGGCACGGGATCGAATTCCCAGGCGTGCGGCTCTTTGGTGCAAAAGCGTTCGGCGCCGAGGTCGAACCAGGTGTTGCCGGCTGCGAGCGCATCGGAGTCGGCCCAGCGAGTGACGACGACCGCCAGGCCCTGCTCATCCGAGCGGTAGAGCTCTCCACCCGAAAAGCCTTGCGCAGCAGCGAACTGTGGCCACGCCTCTGAGGCGGCCCAGGCGCAGAAGTCGTCGAGCTGGCCCGGGGTTATGCGGGCTTCCCACATGCGTGCGATCACGCGACCACCTCCGTAATCGGCATTGACGAATCAGCTGGCAGATCCAACGACGAGGGTGGCCGGCCGGCGTCGACCAAACGAGCACCGAGCGCTGCGACCATCGCACCGTTGTCGGTGCACAGCCCTGGCCGCGGAACGCGCAACTGCACCCCTGCAGCATCGCAGCGCTCCTGCGCGAGCGCACGCAATCGCGAGTTCGCGGCCACGCCACCACCGATCAGCAGATGGCCGACACCCTGCTCGCGGCAGGCCGTCAACGCCTTCGCTGTGAGCACGTCGACCACCGCCTCCTGGAAGGCCGCCGCCACATCGGCAACAGGCACCGGCTCGCCCGCCCGCTCGCGCGCCTCGACCCAGCGCGCGACCGCAGTTTTCAAGCCAGAGAAAGAAAAGTCGAGGGTGCCATCGTCGGCCTTGCCTCGTGGGAACGCCGCGAACGCAGGATCGCCCTCACGTGCGGCTCGGTCGATGTACGGGCCGCCAGGGAACGGCAGGCCGAGCACCCGAGCGACTTTGTCGAAGGCCTCGCCCGCGGCGTCGTCGACGGTCGCACCTAGCGGCCGGACGTCGTGTGTGACATCAGGCACGAGCAACAGCGACGAATGCCCACCTGAGACCAGCAACGCGATGCAGGGCTCCGGCAACGGCCCGTGTTCGAGCACGTCGACCGCAACGTGCGCGGACAGGTGGTTGACGCCGTACAACGGCTTACCCAGCGCAAGCGCATAAGCCTTCGCGGCAGCGACCCCGACCAGCAAGGCGCCCGCCAATCCGGGGCCGGAAGTAACGGCAAGTGCGTCGACGTCCGCCAAAGCGACGCCCGCCTTCGACAACGCGCGCTGCATCGTGGGAACCATCGCCTCGAGATGCGCCCGGCTGGCGACCTCGGGCACAACGCCGCCGAATCGCGCATGCTCATCGACGCTCGAGGCGATTTCGTTTGCCAGCAAGGTCGTTCCGCGCACGATGCCGACACCGGTCTCGTCGCACGAGGTCTCGATGCCTAGGACGAGAGGTTCGTCAGCCATTGCCTGCCCAGTCGGAAGGATCGATGCCCTTGAGGTTCAGCACCATGAGCTCTGCGTCGGTGTTACTGGGCTGGTAATAGCCCTTGCGAATGCCTACTTGTTCGAAACCGAATCGGTGATACAGCCGCTGCGCTACGGGATTGTCGGCCCGCACCTCGAGACCAACCATCGGCTCGTCGCGACGGCGAGCCTCGTCGATCAACGCCGAAAGCAGCCGCGCGCCCAACCCACCACCCTGCCGATCGCGGCGCACCGCCAGCGTCTGGATGAAGGATTCCTCGGGATAGGCACACAATCCGCCGTATCCGACGAGCTCATCGCCGTCCTGTGCGACGAGATAGTGGCGGGTGTCGTATTCGGAGAGTTCCGACCAGAACATCGCGACCGTCCAGCATTCGTCGCCGAACAGATCGCGCTCGATGTCCATGACGCCGTCGACGTCCCACCAGCGCATGGGCCGCAACGTGACTGTCGAGGTGTCGAGCGCACTCATGCCTGCGTCACTGCCTTGCGCGCAGCCGGCTCGACCGCATCGGGTCGCCGCAAGTACAACGGATCCGGTGCCAGCTCCTTCACTGCGCCCGCTGCGACGAGCGACGCAAGCGTCGACGCACTTGGAAACTCGGGCTGGTGCGCATTCGCGAACGTGTCGCGATACATCAGCGCGCCGGCACCAAACGAGCGGCCATCCCAAGCGACGTCAGCGGGCCGATCGACGCTCGGCCCCTCGATGCGGGCGCCGGTCGCCTCGTACGTCGCCCAGTAGACCTCGCGCCGCCGCGCATCGGTCGCGACGAGAAAGGGCTCCGCCGACACGGCGTCGGCGGCGAGCACGTCGAGCGTGCAGACGCCGACCACCGGGATCGCCAGCGCATCGCCGAGCGAGCGCGCGGTCACCAGCCCCACCCGCAGTCCGGTGAACGGGCCCGGCCCCACACCGACGGCGATCTTCGTGAGGGCGGACGTCGACACGCCGGCGTCCGCCAGCACGCGGGCGATCGCGGGCCCGAGGAGTTCGCCGTGGCGGCGGGCGTCGACGACCGTGTGCTCAGTTCGCACGTGGTGGCCGTCGTGCAGCGCCACGGTGACCGCGGGCGTCGCGGTGTCGAAGGCGAGAATCACGTGCTTGAGCCTAGACGCGGATGACCGGTGGTCCGCCCACAGCCTCGATCGGGTCGAAGTCGTCGTCTTGGGTGACGACCGGGAGGTTGTTCGCAGCAGCGATTGCCGCGATCCAAAGATCGTTCACTTTGGCGCGCCGACCGGCTTCAGCAAGCCTGACCCGAAGGGACGCCCACTGTGCGGCTGCGGCGGCATCGACCGGAAGCGGCTCCCAGACCGCAGCTGCATCGAGTGTTGCCAGCCGGCGTGACCGCGTCGGTGTGTCGGGAGCTGCGAGCACGCCTGCATGAAGCTCGGCGACCGTAATCACGCTGATGAAGGCTTCGTCCGGTAAAGCCGCGTTGTCCAGAGGACGGCCGGATCCGCTTGCGATCAACACAGACGTGTCAAGCAGCCCCCGGGCCTGCTGAACCCTCACGAGAGTGGGTCGAGGTCGGCCGTCGTGTCACCGGCTAACGCGGCGAGGTCGTCCCGTAGGGCGGCGTCCGCCTGACAGCGGCCGAGCATCGCAATGAGCTCCTGCTTCGGTAACGAGGGGCGACGAGCGGTTGCCACCGGCGCCAACTCGGCGACCGCCTCGCCGTTCACAGTGATCGTCACGTGATCGCCCTCGGCTACCCGGCGCAGTATCTCGGCGGTGTGGTTACGCAAGTCTCGGGACGCCACAAAGCTCATGTGCGCAACTGTAGCACTAGTGCCACAGAGGCTTCCGCAGAGATGAAGTCAGCGCGCAACAGCCGCCAGATCGACGTCGAGCCAGCGGTCGCCGAGGCCGACCAGCCGCACGCTGCGCTCCTCCCTACCATCGGCGTCGGCGCCTTCAGCGCGGGAGATCTCCACCATCAGCCGATCCGCGGTGAGGTCTTCGACGAGGCCCTCGCCCCACTCGACCAACGTCACGGAATCCTCGATCGAGGCATCGAGGTCGAGATCGTCGACCTCGAGCCGGCCCCCGAGCCGATAGGCGTCGACGTGCACGAGGGCGGGCCCGTCGGCGAGCGACGGGTGCACCCGCGAGATGACGAAGGTCGGCGACGTTACGCCGCCGCGCACTCGAAGCCCGGTGCCGATTCCTTGCGCCAGCGTGGTTTTTCCGGCACCCAGTGAGCCGGTGAGCACCACGAGGTCACCCGGGCGAAGAAGTGCGGCGAGCTGCTCACCAAGCGCCCGCATCGCCTCCGGGGTCGGCACCGGTACTTCGACGGTCATCGGCTCGCCTGCTCTACGTTCTCGATCTGTCGTGCAGCAACGGCAAGATCCTCGCGCAGCGCGGCTCGAGGCATCCCGGCCGGCCCGAACCTGATGGCCGCCGACGGATGGTAGGTGGGCAGCACTCGTCGTCCGGCTATGTCGTGAACCTGCCCCCGAAGCCCGCCGATCTTTGCGCCCGTGCCGAAGAACCACTCGACCGCCGTGCCCCCCATCGCGACGATAAGTTCCGGATCGACGATGGCGATCTGGGCGGTCAACCAACCGCGGCAGTTCGCGACTTCGACCCTCGTGGGCTTGCGGTTCTTCGGCGGCCGACACTTGAGCACGTTCGCAACCGCGACCTCTGCGCGCGGCAGCCCGGCCTCGTCGAGCAACTGGTCGAGCAGCTGCCCGGCCTTGCCGACAAAGGGAATTCCCGTCTCGTCCTCGTTCGCGCCTGGCGCCTCACCGACCAGCAGAACCCGCGCGCCGCGGACCGGCCGTTGGCCGATGACGACGGTTGTGCGAGCGTCGGCAAGCTCAGAACACCTTGTGCAGCCGCGAATTTCGGTTGCGAGGTGCTCCCAGGAGTCGGCGGACGCGGTCACCTTTCGTACACCCGCGGCACCCGTGAGCCGATACGCGTGACGATGTCATAGGAGATCGTGTTGAGCGCTTCGGCCCACTCCTGCGCCGTCGGCTCGCCCGAATCACCTGGCCCGAACAGCACGACTTCGTCACCGGCGACGAACGCGCCGTCGTTGCCGGCGCCGAGATCGACCACGAACTGGTCCATGCACACCGTGCCGGAGATGGTGCGCCGTACCGAAGTCGTCGTGCCGCGCACCAGCACCTGTGCCGTGTTGCTCGCCGCGCGCGGCACACCGTCGGCGTAACCGAGCGGCACCAACGCGAGCGTCGTGGCCTCGGGCGTGCTGTAGCGATGGCCGTACGAAACGCCGGCACCGGCAGGCACCGCTTTCGTGAGCGCGAGCCGCGCGGTCAACGTCATCGCGGGCCGGAGCCCGAGGGCGGTCGAGTCGGCGAGCCGTGGTGCGGGCGCAAGCCCGTACGCCGCGATGCCGATGCGCACGAGATCGAACCGCGCATCGGGCACGTGCAATGCGCCGCCGGAGTTGGCCAGGTGCCGTACTTCAGGGTGGACGCCGAGGCGCTCGGCAACCTCGAGAGCTTCCGAAAATGCCCGCACCTGGGCCGACATAGTCTCGTGGTCGGGGTCGTCCCCGTACGCAAGATGCGACCACAGGCCGACGACGTGCACCGCACCACGAGCCTCGGCCCGCAACGCCGCCTCGATCAGTTCCGGCCACTCGGCCATCACGGCCCCGGCACGAGAAAGCCCGGTGTCGACCTTGAGGTGCACCCGCGCGACGCGACCGGCCTCCATCGAAGCCGACGCGATCTCGTCGATCATCCAAGGCGCGGACGCCGACAGGTCGATGTCGGCCAGGACTGCAGTCGCCAGCCGCTCGCCCGGAGCCGCCAGCCAGCACAGGAGCCGGCTGTTGACGCCTGCCGCGCGCAGCGCAAGGGCCTCCTCAAGGAACGCGACGCCGATCCAGGTCGCGCCACCGGCGAGTGCGGCGCGCGCGCTGTGCACGAGACCGTGCCCATAGCCGTCGGCCTTCACGACCGCCATGACCTCGGCCGGCCCCACGAGTTCGCGTACGCGCGCAACGTTCGACTCGATCGCCCCGAGATCAATCAGAGCTGCGGCACGAGACCGCGACGACGCCAGGCGGGCACCGTCCGGCCCACCAAGGATGTCGGACGTCACGACCGCCAGTCTGCCATTAACGCGGGAGGCGGAGCAGCCGACGCGAGGCCACGACGTTGGCCCGTCGAAGTGGCACTAGGTCCCGAGCTTCGACAGGGACGATCCGATGTCTGCGCTCGTCCACCAGCCACAAGTACGGGAAATGCCGACGCAAGAACTCCCGGAGCTCGGCCGCATAGGTGTTGTTGCTGTACTCGAGGATCAGCACCGGGTCGCCGGTCGTCAGGATTCGCGGCATGCCCCGCAACGCCGCAAGCTCATGGCCCTCGACGTCCATCTTGATGAGTGAGAACGAACGGCCCGGCAGCAGGTCATCGAGCCGCCGCACCTCGACGTCCTCGAAACTGTCGCCAATCTCATGGGCCGACGACGTGCCGAGTTCTCCCGCAATACGGCCCAGCCTTAGCACGCCATCGGAGTCTCCGGCGGCAACGCCGAAGACATCGACGTTCGAGCATCCGTTTTGGGTCAGGTTGCGGTTGAGCCATTCGCGGGTCTCGGCTACCGGCTCGACGGAGACGACGGAGCCGGACTGCCCGGCCAAGCGTGAGGCGAGCGTTGAATAGAGGCCGATGTTCGCACCGACGTCGAGAAAGGCCGAGCCCGGCTCGACCAAAGCTTGAACCGAGGCAACGACGAGCCGCTCGTAGTTGCCCGAGACCAGCGCGAGTGCCATCGAACGATCAGCTGCGGGAACGGATACCAGCGATCCATGGAAATCGACCGTCAGGGTGTCGCTGCCTTGCCCGGCCATGCGCGACGCGAGGCGATGTGCTCGCGAAACCCAGCTCCAGCTTTGAACTCGGCGGCCGTAGAACAATCGGAAGGCCACTCTGTAGAGACTGACGGCCATCCGGCCTGCGAGCGGGTTGATCGTCCGCATGACGTAGGCCATGTGATCTCCTGCGTATCGGTCACCGATATGAGTTGAACAGCCCGATAGGACGCAGTCTCTTTCGGCGGCCAGCTGATCATCCTGAAACTTCTTTGCTACCACGCCATCCGGACGCTCCCGACGATCTTGCGGATTCGACTCAGATATCTCGCTTTGCGACCGACCTTGTCTCCTGACGCGAAGAAGCACTGCCTACAGCGGAAGGATCAAGCTGCCATGTCTAAGGGCCGAACTCGCTCCTGGGGAGGATTGTCGTCAAATCCCATGAGGGTGATCGGAAGGCTTCGCTTGCCCGTTCTTTTCGCGTTGATGTCAGGCGCGATCCTGGCTGGCGCAACGGCGGCCCACGCCGATTACCCGGTTCAGCAGGCCCCGCTGACCGTAGCTCCTGGATCGCCGCAGCCGGCGCCGGGCGTCACCGTCACCATCGAGGGCGGTGGGTACGTTCCCGGGTCGCTGGTCTCGATCGACGTCCACTCGACGGTGGTACATCTGACGTCGGTTCGCGCCGACGCCACAGGCTTCATCAAAGCGACCGTCACACTGCCGACTTCCTTGGCCGGTGGCTCGCATGAACTCACGGCCAGCGGGCCGGCGCCCGGCGGCGGTACGAACACCCTTGCTGCCAAGTTCACCGTGGCCGGAGGATCGCTGCCCTTCACCGGCATCCCGGTTCTGCTCATCGGCGGCGTCGCGGTTGCCGCGCTCGTCGCGGGAGGCCTCCTCGTCGTCGTCAGTCGGCGCCGCGGGACAGCACAGCTGAGCTAGCGCTCGGCAACTGAGGACAGGGCACCACATGTCGAACACAGGCGTTGGCGTGGCTGCACGCAGCGACGGCAGCGCGGCTAGCTCGGGGCGTCCGGCATCGCGACGGGTGGTCCACACGGGTCGAACAGCGTTGGCCGCAGGCGGAATCTCGTTCCTGATCGCACAGGCCGCCGTGAACGCGAGCAACTTCGGATTCCACGCCATCGCAAGCCGCCTGCTCGGGCCAAGCGCCTACGGCACGCTAGGCGCGCTGCTAGTGGTTACTACGGCGCTGGCCGTGCCGGTCAGCGCTTTCGAGACGCTCTTGACGGCTCGCGTGGCGCAACACCTGAAAGACGGCTCGGAGCCCGATGCGGTCTCGGCTCAACGACGAGCACTGCTGGCGGGCATGGTGGCCGGGCTGGCGCTCCTGGCTACCTCGCCGCTGCTCGACGCCTACCTGCATGTGTCGTCGTGGCAGCCGGCCGGCTGGCTGGCGCTCGACACGATCGCGATGTCGGCATGTGTCGTGCCATGGGGCCTGCTGTGCGGCCGCAGCCGGTTCGCCGCCGCGGGAGGGTCAGCGCTGTCCGCAGCGGTGTTGCGGATCGCATGCATGGTGGTCTTCCTCGAGGCCGGGCTCGGTGTGAGCGGCGCGCTGGCGGCGGGTGTCGTTGCAGACACCGCTCGGGCCATCGCCCTCGGCACGCTCGCGCGGCGAGCAACGCGCGGCGGCGAGGGCGCGAAGGCGGCGCTTCGCCTCACGAGTCGCGAAGGGATCGCGGGAACCGCAGCCTTCGCCGGTCTGTGGCTGCTCGTCGGCGCAGACACGGTGCTCGCGCGCCACGTCTTGTCGCCGAACGACGCCGGTCAATACATCGCAACTGCAGCGGTAGCGCGGGTGGCCTTCTTTCTGCCGCAAGCGGCGTGCATGCTCGCCGTACCGCACTTCGCGGTCGAGGGCGGACGCCGAGCAAAGGGCCGACTGCTCGTCACGCTTGCTGGGGTAGGCGGTCTCGGAATCGCCCTGTCTGCCACCCTCGGCGCGGCCGGACCCCACGTTCTGCCCTACGCGTTCGGCGCCAGTTTCCGCTTCTCCCCGACGTTGCTAGTCGTCGTCGGAGCGGCCTCGACCGAGATGGCGATGGTATGGGCAACCGTCCAATACCGGCTGGCACGCGGCCATCGCGCCATGCTGCCCGGTTGGGTGGGAGTCGGTACGGCGACTGCGCTCGCGTCGATTGCACATCCGGGCCTGCTGGCCCTTGGCATGATCGCGATGATGGCGGCGGGCCTGGCCCTGCTGACCGCTTTGGCTCCTGCGTTGCTCGAGGCCACACCCGACCAACGCCCGGCCCTCGAGAAGTGCCGGCTCAACGCCAACACCGCAGGCGATCTCGACCTCAGCGTCGTCGTCCCCTTCTACAACCCGGGCGATCTGCTGCGGCCCAACTTGTTGAACCTGGTAGAGGCGTTGCGATGTGCGGGCGCATCGTTTGAGGTCATCGCGGTCTCGGATGGATGCACCGACGGCAGCCCGGCCAGCATCGCCGATCTCGAGCCGACTGTAATCCGTTGCCTGTCGTTGCCGCGCAACGCCGGCAAGGGTGCGGCGCTGCGCCTTGGGCTCGCGGAGGGCCGCGGCCGGTATCTCGGTTTCATCGATGCGGACGGCGATCTCGACCCTGCGCACTGGGAGCCGTTTCTCGGCTTGGTGAAGCTCTACCGTCCCGACGTCGTCATGGGATCGAAGCTCCACACGCTCTCTGACATCGATGCGTCGCAATCCTCGATTCGCCGGCTGGCGTCGTGGGGTTATCAGACGCTCGTGCGCGTGCTGTTCCCGAGCCTTCCCGTGCGAGACACCCAAGTGGGCATCAAGGTGTTCCGGCGTGAACTGCTGATGGACGTCCTTCCACGAACGATCGAGCAGCGCTTCGTGTTCGACCTCGAACTTCTCGTCGTGGCCCGCCGGCTCGGTTACCGCAGAATCATGACGGCACCCATCACGATGCGGCGCAACGGCGTTTCGACGCTACGCCCCCGAGCGGTATGGGTCATGTTCGCCGACACCGTGAAACTCGCCTGCCGATTGCACCTGCGCCACAGCTACGACACCGTTCACGTCGACCGTGCTGCGACGAGTGAGTTCCTCGGTCAGGACCCCGCGCAGTTGTGGGGGCTGCCCGCGAGCATGCCAGCAGCGATGTCGCCGGCCACGGTGTCGTGATGCGGATTCTCGTCTTCAACTGGAAGGACATCGAGCACCCGGCAGCGGGCGGAGCCGAGGTGTATACGGCCGAGGTCGCGCGACGCTTGGTGGCCGCCGGGCACGCTGTCACGATTTTCACATCCGCCGTTGAAGGGCTGCCTGCGGACGACGACGCGCACGGCGTCCGCGTGATTCGTCGCGGTAGCCGGCTGGGGGTGTACCGCGCCGCCCGGGCGTTCTACCGCAGTGAAGGCCGCGGCAACTTCGATGTGGTCATCGACGAAGTGAACACCAGGCCGTTCGGCTGCGCGTCATGGGTGGACGACGCCCCGGTCGTCGCGCTGATCCACCAAGTCTGCCGCGAGATCTGGTTTCATCAACTGCCTTGGCCCGTGGCGATCGTTGGCAGGTATGCGCTCGAACCGCATTGGCTGCGCGCGTACCGCAGCGTGCCGGTTCTCACGGTGTCACGGTCGAGCGCGGAGTCGCTGCGGGGCTACGGCCTTCGCCATATCACGATCGTGCCGGAAGGCATCGAAAACACGGCGCGCCCGCCGGTCGCGAAGGAGGAGCGGCCGACCGTCATCACGGTCGGCAGGCTGGTCTCGAGCAAACGGCCGGACCACGTGCTCCAAGCCTTTCGGCTGCTGCGCCAAGCACTTCCACAAGCGCAATTGTGGGTTGTCGGCGATGGCCCGCGTGCGCGGATCTTCGAAGGGGAACCGGGCGTCACCTGCTTCGGGAAAGTGACCGTGCGGGAACGCGATGAACTGCTCGCGCGGGCGCACGCGATGGTCGTGACGTCGGTGCGCGAAGGATGGGCACTCGTCGTCGACGAGGCCGCAGCCATGGGCACTCCCACGATCGGCTATCGCAGCCCCGGGCTTACCGACTCGGTGCCGGCGGCAGGCGGCTCGCTCGTCGACGCAGCACCGGCCGAGCTCGCTGCGCACCTGACGCTCAATTTGCCTGAGCTCGTCGCGCAGGGCCGCGAATCGTCCAGCTTGCGGGGATGGCGCGGAGGTGCGCTGTCGTGGGACGACGTCGCCGAACGCGTCCTGGCAGCGCTGCGACGGATAGCCGAGCCGGCACGAGTCGCCGAGGAGGTCCAATGACTCCGGGCATGACCATCGTCACTGCCGTCGTGCCGACGAAGAACTCAGGGCGCACGATCGCCGCCTGCCTTGAAAGCTTGCGCCGCCAGACACAGCCCGGGGTTCAGATCGTCGTCGTCGACAACGCCTCGACCGACGACACGGTAGAGCTGGCGCGCTCGCGAGCAGACGTCGTCATCCAGGGTGGTCCTGAACGCAGTGCACAACGAAACCACGGCTGGCTCTCCACAGCAGATCCATACGTGGTGTTCGTGGACAGCGACATGGTGTTGGAGCCTGACGTCCTCAGGCATGCGGTCGACCAGCTGGCGAGCGCTCCGGCCATGGGCGGCGTGGTCATACCTGAGCACGCGTTCGGCGTGGGCTTCTTTTCCCGGTGCCGCGCGCTCGAAAAGGCGCTGTACCTCGGCGACGAGCGAGTCGAGGCATTGCGGGTCGTACGGCGTGAAGTTCTCCATGAGGTCGGCGGATTCGACGAGTCGTTGACCGCGTTTGAAGACTGGGAGTTGCACGACCGGATCACGCATGCCGGTTATGGCATCGGCCGTACGGCAGCTGCGATCTGGCACGACGAGGGCCGGATCACACTCGGAACACTCTTCGCGAAGAAGCGCTACTACGGTCGCTGGCTACCGACCGCCCATGCCAGCGGCAAGCTGTCCCGCCCTCTGGCGCGGCGATTCTTTGTCAAGCGGCCCGCACTGCTCTTCAGAACGCCGCACCGAACGGCCGGGCTGGCACTGCTCAAGACCGTCGAACTCGCGGGCATCGTGTTCGGCGCTGCCGACGCGCGCCGGCAGCGCGCGTCGTGACACTCGTCGGCGAGGTAACAGCCACTACCGCCTCTCGGCCGACCGTGCGGCACCGCGGAGCGGCGCGCCGCTACGTGCGGCTCGTCGGCTATGCCCTCCCAACGGCGATTACCGTCGGCGTGACGTTCACCTGGTTCGCTCCTCGAGGGTTCGTAGCAGGTGGGGACCAATCGCCGTTCGTGCGCGCCAGCCTATCGACCGAGCTCTGGTCGTCGTGGAATCACCAAACGACGGGAGCCGGATCGGCGTCGTACGCCGTGATCCAAGCACTGGAAGTATTCGTTTTGCGCGCCGCGCACGCGCT
>Ga0105240_10011057_pt1 | contig 12620 bp, 8 predicted proteins | sample KBSC54metaG_FD_80426 | JGI IMG/M metagenome (GOLD analysis project Ga0105240, IMG submission 80426) | Corn rhizosphere microbial communities from Kellogg Biological Station, Michigan, USA - KBS C5-4 metaG | ecosystem: Host-associated > Plants > Roots > Rhizosphere > Soil | place: Michigan, USA... | reverse complement strand
TAGTCGCGCGTCGCAACAACGCGTTGACCGTGCACTGCGCCCCCGACCTCGGCGCCATTCGCTCCGATCTGACGCGCGTGCGCCAGGTGCTGCTCAATCTCTTGTCGAACGCGTCGAAATTCACCGAACACGGCCGCATCACGCTCTCAGCCGAGCGAAGCGGCGCGGCCGTAGTCCTGCGCGTGAGTGACACCGGCATCGGCATGACGCCGCAACAGATGGCCAGGTTGTTCGAGCCGTTCTCGCAGGCCGATACGACGACGAGCAAAAAGTACGGCGGCACCGGGTTAGGCCTGGCCATTACGCGCCGGTTCTGCGAGCTGATGGGCGGCGACGTGGGCGTCGACAGCCACATCGGCATTGGTTCGACGTTCACCGTTCGGTTGCCCGTGGATGCGTCGACTCCGTTAGGCGAAGCGATGGTGCCGGCGCCTGCCGATACAGCCCCCGCCGTGGCCGTCGCGGCGCCGCCAGGGGCAGCGGTGTTGATCATCGACGATGACCCGGCGGCACGCGCGATCACCCACCGCGTGCTCGCGCGTGAAGGCTACCAGGTGATCGAGGCCGCCGACGGCGAAACCGGCTTGCGCCTCGCACGCGAGGCTCGGCCGGCGCTCATCACGCTCGACGTCCTCATGCCCGGCATGGACGGGTGGGCGGTGCTCGGCGCGCTCAAAGCCGATCCGGACCTTGCGGCAATTCCGGTGATCCTCCAAACGATCGCCGAAGACCGGAACATGGGCTTCGCACTCGGCGCCCCCGAGTACCTCACCAAGCCGATCGAGCGGAAGCGACTCGCGGCGCTCGTTAGGCGGCACGTGCCGAACAAGGGAGCCGGGCCGGTGCTCGTCGTCGAGGACGATGAACACACGCGCACGCTGTACGCCCGCACGCTCGAGAAGGCCGGATGGACCGTGCTGCAAGCCGAGAACGGGCGTGTCGCGCTCGAACGCATGGCCGCCGCGCGACCTGCGCTCGTGCTGCTCGACCTGATGATGCCCGAAATGGACGGCTTCGAGTTCCTCGATGTCCTCCGCCAGGACGAAGCGCGGCGCGACATCCCGGTCGTCGTGATCACCGCGCGCACGCTGTCGCCCGACGACCGCAAGCGCCTCAACGGCGGCGTCGAGCGCGTACTTCAGAAGCATGCATTGCACGCCGACGCGCTCCTGGCCGAAGTACGCGTGGCGGCTGGGCCTAACGCCATCCCGCGATGACGCGACGAGTGACGGTCGCCGACCGCTGATCGCCGATCGATTCGCCTCCGAGGTTCCCGCATGCCGAACATTTTGCTCGTCGAAGACAATGAAATGAACCGCGACATGCTGTCGCGCCGCCTCAAGAAAAAAGGCTACGACGTCGCGCTCGCCGTGGACGGGATGCAGGGTGTCTCGATGGCCTTGGCTGGCACCCACGACCTCATCCTCATGGACATGAGCCTCCCCGAGCTCGACGGATGGGAAGCTGCGCGCCGCGTGCGTGAAGCCGAGGGCAACGGCCGCCGCGTGCCCATCATCGCGCTCACCGCGCACGCCATGTCGGGCGATCGCGAGAAGGCCCTGGCCGCCGGCTGCGACGACTACGACACCAAACCGGTCGAGCTCGACCGGCTGTTAGGCAAGATCGAAGCACTCCTCGCGAGACGCGCGTGACCGGCCTCATCACTCGTGACGCCGTGGCCGAGCTGCGCCACGAGTTGCGGACGCCGCTCAACCTCATCATCGGCTACAGCGAAATGCTGGCTGAGGACGCGGTCGATCCCGACTGTTGCGCGGCACTCCAGCGCACGCTCGACGCCGCTCGCGTCATCCTCGAACGCATCAACGCCGCGGTCCCGCCGTCGCGCAGCGAGATATCCGAACGCGAGTTCGCGACATTCCGCGACGCGATCCGCGAGCCGCAGGCGCGGATCATCGCCGCCACCGATCAGCTGCTTGCGCTCGTCCGTGGCGACACCGACGCGCAATCCGAGCGCGATGTGCGCCGCATCCGGAGCGCTGCCGAGCGACTGCTCGTGGTCGAGCTGCCGCGCGGCGCCGACCGCGCGCATCGCGACGCCGCGCCGGCGCCGGTAAGACCCGACTCCGCGCCTGACGAACAACCGAGCACGCCGCGCTCGGCCCGCATCCTCGTCGTCGATGACCTCGAGGACAACCGTGCCGTGCTCGAGCGTCGCCTGCGACGGCAGGGTCACCACGTGCAGTGCGCCGCCGGTGGATACGCGGCCCTCGACCTGCTGGCGCGCGAGCGATTCGACCTGGTGCTGCTCGACGTCATGATGCCCGACCTCGATGGCCTCGCCGTGCTCGAGCGCATGAAGACCACGGCGGCGTCGCGCGACATTCCGGTGATCATGATCTCGGCGCTGGACGATCTTGCAAGCGTGGTGCGCTGCATCGAGCACGGCGCCGATGACTATCTCTCCAAACCGTTCGACCCCGTGCTGCTCGAGGCACGATTGCGCGCCTGCCTCGAAAAGAAGTGGCTGCGCGACATCGAGCTCGAGTACCTGCGTGGCGTAAGCCGGGTGATCGATGCCGCGACGGCAGTGGAGAGCGGACGCTACGAGAGCGGCGGCCTCACCGACGTTGCCGCGCGCGGCGATGAGCTCGGCCGGCTGGCCCGCGTGTTCGACGCGATGGCGAACCAGGTTCGCGCGCGCGAGCAGCGGCTCCGCGACCAGGTGGAGGCGCTCAAGCGCGAGATCGGCGCCGCGCAACAGGCTGCGCCGGCGAGCGGAGACGCGCGCGATGTCCCGGTCCTAACGGTAGGGGAGCGGTTCGCCAATCGGTTCGAGATTCTGGACGTCATTGGCTCGGGCGGCATGGGCGTCGTGTACCGCGCACACGACCGCGAGCTCGACGAGACGATCGCGCTCAAGGTGCTGCGGCCGGTGGTTGTCACGGACGCGGCGTCCATCGAGCGATTCCGCCGCGAGATTCGGCTTGCGCGGCGCATCTCGAGCAAGCACGTCGTGCGCACGTACGACATTGGCGAGCACAGTGGCGTCCATTTTCTCACGATGGAATACGTCGAAGGCATCACGGTGCGGAGGCTGCTCGCGACGCGAGGTCGGTTAGGCGTGGCGCCCACGCTGGCCATCGCGTGCCAGCTGGCGTACTCGCTCGTCGCCGCACACGAGCAAGGCGTGGTGCACCGCGACATCAAACCGGAAAACCTGTTGCTCGATGCCACGGGTGTGCTCAAGGTGATGGACTTTGGCGTCGCCCGCCCCACCGCCGCGGGGAGCGGACTCACGGAAGTCGGCCTGCTGATCGGAACGCCGTCGTACATGGCGCCCGAGCAATTGTTAGGCGAGGACTTCGACCAGCGCGCCGACCTCTACGCCGTGGGCGTGGTGCTGTTCGAGTGCCTCGTCGGCCGGCTGCCGTTCGATGCGCCGTCCGCCGTCGCGCTCATCGCGCGCGTGCTGCGCGACGACGCGCCAGCGCCCTCGGCGCTCGACCCCGAGATCCCGGCCGCCCTGTCGGAGATCGTGCAGCGTTTGCTCGCCAAAGATCCCGCCGACCGCGTGCCCAGCGCCGCCGACCTCGCCCGCGTCCTCACGCAGTTGGGCTGACGGCCGCCGTGGGCCCGGCGCCGCGCCCCGCGCGGTGCCTAACGGACAATGCGGCTAGGTGCCCGCTGTCGACCCGCCAAAATGCTGGATGGCGTGCAGATCGCCGCGCGCGTGCGACGCCGTCGCGGAGTCGCCGGCACCGGCGGCCGCCGCCGCCAATCCACGCAGCGAGAGCACGCGGCGCGGCTGGTGTGCCAACGCCGCTCTGAACTCGCGTTCGGCATCGCCGTAGCGTTTGAGCCCCAGGAGCAACTCGCCTAACAACTCGTGCGACGGCTTGAATACCGGCGGCGGCCCGAACGCGTAGGCCAGCGAATCCTCGGCCACCGTCGCGCTGGTCAGCAGCGTCACTGCGCCGGCCGAATCGAGCGATCCGTCGTGCATCGCGAGTTTCGTCACTGCCTCGAGCTCCACACCGAGTACGGCGAGACCTCTGATGTATTGCACGTCGGACGGGTCCGGGTTCTGTTCCGCTTGCACCAGCGCCATCAGTCGCGCGCGTTCGTGCTCGAAGGCCGTTCGCGCATCGTTGGCCGTCGCGCCGTCGCCGCGCCGAGCCGCGGCGAAGCCACGCGTGAATTGATACGCGACCCGTGGCGCCGCCGCGCTGTCGAGATCGGGCGTCCAGTTCATCATCTCGCCCGACCACTCTTCGGTGTCGATGATGTAGTGCGTCCACACGCCGACCGCGCTTCCCATCGCGGACAAGTCCGGATCGAGGTCGTGCATGCCGGGGTTGTACCGCGCACGCGCCGCCTGCTGCTCGCAGCCCACCACCATGCGCCGCGCATCGGCGAGCCGGCCCTGCTCGACGTAGCCGTACGCGAGCCACGATTGGCCGTGTCCGCAGTAGAAATGATCGATGCCGTGTTTGGCCGCCATGGCGTCCATCATTCGCATCGTGTTCTCGTTCGCGCGCACCATGTCATCCCACATGCCTAACGCCATGAAGATGTGCGACGTCATGTGCTGGGCGTGCCCGGCGTCCGGCGCGACGCGGGCCAGCGCCCGAGCTGCCGGCAGCGCCTGCGCCGCGTGATCGGGGTCGTCCATCGCGTGAATCCAGTAGTGCGTCGCGGCCGGCTCGTTCGGGTGGCGCGCGAACACGCTCTCCGCAAGCTGCGCTGCGTGCAGATAGGTGGGTACGTTGCGCACGCCCTGGCTCAGACCCATGAGCGAGAGCGCGTAGAACAGTCGCGCCTCGTCGTCGTGCGGGTTCGCGTGCAGCACATCCGCCATGCGCTGCGAAAACAGGGTGTCACGCGCTGCTTTTGGGCCGTCGCCGTAGAGGGCATCGACGGCACGCATGTATCCGCGCTCGCGTTCGGTAGGCGCCGCGCGCTCCCGCGCGTCCGCGCTCGCGGCCAGTTTGCCTAACGCTTTACGTCCGGCCGCCGTGTCCTGCTCGTCCCACACCGGGTGTGTGTACGTCATCGCTTCGCCCCAGTACGCCATCGCGAAGGTCGAGTCGGCGTGCTCGGCCTGTTGAAAGGCGTCAGCCGCCTCGTCGTAATGAAAGAGGTGGAGCAGCAGCACGCCGCGCGAGAACTTCCGTTGGGCGGTCGCCGACCGCGTCGACGTCGGGAAGTCGACCGATCCATACCCGGCGACCGTGATGGCATGCGACGACTGCGCTTCCGCCAACTGCCCTGAGAGACACGCCACGAACGACGCCGCCAGGGCGGCGTGTTTCCACGCTGCGCGCATTGGTCCCCCCGAAGGTTCACGACACGGTGACGCCGGGTGTGCGGTCCGAATATCCGGTCCCCTCTCCCGAATCGCCAGCGCTCGCCGTGTGGCGACAGCGGCATTGCTTGCTCTCCCGTGCCTGTCGGCGTGACATTGCGAAATCGACGAAGCCCTGTCGTACGCCTTCCCTCGGCGACTGCCATGGACGACTACACAGCGGACACATACGGCGAGCGAATCGCGGATGTCTACGATTCGTGGTACGCCGCGTTCGACGAACGCTGCATCGACCTGCTGGCCGAGCTTGCGCGCGGAGGTTCCGCGCTCGAGTTGGGCATCGGCACAGGTCGGATCGCGCTTCCGCTTAGACAGCGAGGCGTGGATGTGCACGGTGTGGACGCATCGCCTGCCATGGTCGCCAAGCTCCGCGCCAAGCGCGGTGGTGACGCGATTCCGGTTACGATGGCGACGTTCGCCGACTTCTCGTTGGACGAGCGCTTTGCGTTGGCGTACATCGCTTTCAACACATTCTTCGCACCGGTCACGCAGGAGGAGCAGATCCGTTGCATGGAGACGGTGGCGCGGCACCTGTCACCGGGCGGCCGGTTCGTGATCGAGGCGTTCGTACCTGACCTCGCGCGCTTTGTCTCCAATCAGACTGTGCGGGTGGTGGGCCTGGAACCGAGCGAGGTGCGGATCGATGCGTCGCTGCTTTACGTGACGGACCAACGCATCACGAGCCAGCATATTGTCCTAACCGAGCGGGGCACGCGGCTCTATCCGGTGACGCTCCGCTACGTGTGGCCATCGGAGATGGACCTCATGGCGCGCATCGCTGGCCTGCGCCTCGAGCATCGATGGGCGGATTGGGAGCGGACGCCGTTTGCGCGCGACAGCACAAAGCACATCTCCGTCTATCAGCGCTCGTCCTAACGGGCTGCGCCTCGATCAGCGCTGGACCCACCGCTGCGACGCGCCCTCCGTGAGTCGCGTTCGTCGTTCCGTCTCGCGCCTAACGGACTACGTTCAGGCGAGGAACGGCGCAACCGGCACCACCCGCAGCCCCGCCACGCGCGCAAATTCCCGCTCGCTCATCGTCGCGACGCCGTAGCCGCGCGCAAGCGCGGTGGCGCTCACGAGTAGCGCGTGCGGGCCGATCACCGAGCCGGCCGCGAGCAGCTCGGCCCACAGCTGGGCATGCCGCCTCGCGTCCGGCACGCCAAACGGCAGCACGGGCACGAGGTCCAACACGGCTTCGGCAAAGGCAGCCCGTCGCGCACGAATGCCGGCATCTGCGCCGCGATGCGCGCCGTGCAGCAGCTCCGACGCCGTGATCGCGGCAATCGCGACCGGTTCGTGACCGAGTGACTCGAGCATCGCCTCGAGGCGGATCGTACCGCGCTCGCCGGCGACGATGACCGACGTGTCGAGTATCACTCCCACGGCGGGGTCACGCGCGGTAGGCTCGTTCGACTCGCTGCGATACCGCCTGCCAGGCCGCCGGCTTCCTCGACGGAGAGATGCGGCAGCGATGCCCAACGATGCGACGCATCGCGCGCCGTCAGCCCCGCATCGTGCTCGAGTGGCGCCGAGGCGGCCGACGTAGCGCCGACGTAGTTGGCGACGGCGTCCCGAACGACCTGCGACTTGGCCACGCCGTGCGCCTTCGCCCACCGCGATACCGCCCGCGCGAGATCGCGCGACAGACGCAGCGTCAGGTGCATGTCCCGCATGTGTTACAATGTACTGCAATGGTGTTACAGTCAAGGGACGGCCGCGCACGACCCGTGCGTTTGCGCTCGGCCACCGCTCGGCTTGCCCCCAGCCGTGTCACCCGTACATACTCGGCGCACGATCCTTCCGCGTTCCCCCTGGACTCTCGATCATGACATCGCTTCGCCCATACCAGTGGCTGCCAGCCGCGTCGCTCGCGGTACTTGGCCTCTTCGCTCCGCGCTCGACTCCGGTTCCTAAGCCCGAGGGACCGATCGACCCCGTCTTTTACCACGGACTCGTCTGGCGCAACGTCGGTCCGCTTCGCGCCGGGCGAATCGCGTCCGTCACCGGCGCCATCGGCCAGCCCGGCGTGTTTTACGCCGGCCTACCCGAAGGCGGCGTCTGGAAAACGACCAGCGCCGGCGCCACTTGGTTCCCGGTATTCGATTCGATCAAGAGCGTGGCGGCTGTCGGTGCGATCGCCGTGGCGCCGTCGGATCCCAACGTCGTGTACGCCGGGACCGGCGACATGCCCACCGGCGGCTCGATCAACCAGGGCGACGGCATGTACCGGTCGAGCGACGCCGGCCTAACGTGGCGCCACATCGGTCTCGAGCAATCCCGGCAGATTCCGTCGCTCATCATCGACCCGCACGACCCGAACCTCGTGATCGCGGCCGCGCAGGGCGACCTGCACCACAAGAGCGACGCGCGCGGCGTGTTCCGCAGCACCGACGGCGGAGCCACGTGGACGCGCACGCTGTTCGTCGATGAGGAAACCGGCATCGAGAAGCTCGCCGCCGCGTTCGACGAGCCGCGGGTGATGTTCGCGACCACCGACCGGCACTACAGCGCCCCCGGCGCCATCCAGCGACGCGGCGCCGCGCCCGACTCCGGGCCCACGGGCACGGCGCTCTACAAGTCGACCGACGAAGGCCTAACGTGGCGTGTGGTCGACGGCCGCGGGCTGCCGCGCCTCTTCGGACGAACGTCCGTCGCCGTCGCAGCGCACACCAATGCGCAACGCGTTTTTCTGGTCGGCAACTTCGGCCTCTATCGCTCCGACGACGGCGGCGGCACGTGGCGGCAGATGGATTCGACCGACCATCGCGTCGGCAACGGTCAGGGCGGCTACAACTGCGGCGTGTACGTCGATCCGCAGAACCCGGACATCGTCTACACCATCAACACGTCGAGCTACATCTCCACGGACGGCGGCCACACGTTCACCGGCTTCAAGGGCGCACCCGGCGGCGACGACCCGCAGCAGATGTGGATCGATCCGACGAACGGAAAGCGCATCCTCTTGGGCCTCGACCAGGGCGCGACGGTCACGCTCGACGGCGGCCTAACGTGGAGCCCCTGGTACAATCAATCGACCGAGCAGGTCTACCACATCTCGACGGATGCGTCGTATCCGTTCTGGATCTACGCCACGCAGCAGGATGCCGGCGCGGTGCGCACGCGCAACCGAGGCAATCTGGGCGAGATCACACCGCTCGACTGGAGTCCCGTGCCGACGTGGGAATGGGGCACGATAGTGCCCGATCCGCTGCATCCGGACACGGTATACGCGAGCGGCAACGGCATCGTGAAGGTCACGTACCCGAGCGAACAATGGATCAACGTGAGCCCGGCGCAGGACCCGAAGCTCGAGCTGCGCATGGGGTCGACGCAGCCGCTCGTGTGGGCGCCGTGGAACCAGCGCGAGCTGTTCGCGGGCTTCCAGTATCTCATGGCGACCACCGACGGCGGCGCGCACTGGACGAAGCTCAGTCCGGATTTAGGCGTGCCGCACGGCCGCGAGCCCGCGGCGCCGCAGCCGCCCGCGCGCGGCGGGCGCGGTGGCCCGCCGACGGGCGGCATCATCGAGACCATTGCGCCATCCAGCGTGGCGGCCGGCACGATCTGGGTGGGCACCAACAACGGCCTCATCCGCCTGACGCGCGACAACGGGAAAACGTGGGCCGACGTGTCGATCCCCGGCCTGCCTAACGCAGCGCGCGCGGACATCCAGACCATCGACGCCTCGCACACGATCGCCGGCGCCGCGTACGTGGCGATCGACGCGCACAACATGGGCGATGACACGCCCTATCTCTATCGCACACGCGACTACGGGAAGACGTGGACGAAGATCATCACCGGCCTGCCTACCGACGAGCCGAGCGGCAGCTTCGCGCACACGATCCGCAATGACCCGAAGCGCGCGGGCCTGCTGTTCGCCGGCACCGAGAGCGGCATGTACGTGTCGTTCGACGACGGCGATCACTGGCAGTCGCTGCAGCTCAACCTGCCGAACACGTCGTATCGCGACATCGCGTTCCACGGGAACGACCTCATTGTCGGCTCGTACGGACGCGGCATCTGGGTGCTCGATGACTACACCGTTCTGCGCGACCTGACGCCGGCCATTGCCACGGCACCCGCGCATCTGTTCAAGCCGGACGACGGCGTCCGCGTGCGCCGCAACGACGGCGCGGATACGCCGTTCCCGCCCGAGGTGCCGCACGCGCTCAATCCGCCGGACGGTCTCATCATCTATTACTCACTGGCCGCCGCGCCGCGCGGCGACATCACGCTCGACGTCCTCGATGCCTCCGGCGCAGTGGTGCGGCACATGTCGAGCGCGCCCGTGACGCCTGTTCGTGAATCGTCCGATCCACCCGAGCCCAACTTCTGGCTCGCCAAACCGGCCCCGATGCCGACGGCCGTCGGTCTCAATCGCATCAACTGGGACCTGCGGTACGATGCGCCGCCGGCGTTCACGCACACCTTCGAGATCAACGCCAACCCGGGCCTAACGCCGGCGTCTCCCGAGGGGCCGATCGCGCTGCCCGGCGTGTACACGATCAAGCTGACCGTCGACGGGACGACGTACACGCAGACGGCAACGGTCCGCAACGATCCGCGCTCGCCCGCGAACATCGTGGCGCTCCGTGCACAGCACGACCTCACGATGCGCGTGTATCGCGGACTCGCGAGCGCGTGGGCGGGCTATCACACGCTCGCCGGTTTGCGCGCGAGCGTCGAGAGGGCCGCGGGGTCCTCGCCGGCGAGCGAGGTGACCGAGGCGGTGAAAACCTTCGAGACGAAGCTGGACAGCGTGGCCGGCGATTCGTTGGGCGAACGCGGATTTCGCTTCGGACGTGGCCCTGCGCCGCCGCCGGACTATGTCCGCGTGAGCGGCACCTTCGTGCAGCTGCTCGAAGCGCAGGACAACGGCGACATGGCGCCGACGACATCGTCGATGGCGGCAGTCACGGCGGCGTGCAAGGACCTGGCGACGGTCTCGACCGCCGCCCAGCGCCTAACGAAGACCGACCTCCCCGTGCTCGACGCTGCGCTCGGCCGCCATTCGCTCACCGACGTGTCCGCGCCGGCGCCGGCAAGGGCAGGGTCCGGCTGCTGATCGGAGCGCCTCTCGGCAGGCCGCATCACGTTCGTGATGCGGTCTGCCACAGGTGCAGCAATGCGTAGCTCCGCCACGGCCGCCACGCCTGCGACGCGGCCTCGGCGGAGGCGGCATTCACGCCGCCTAACGCCTTGCGTGCCGCGATGTCTTCTTTCGGGAAGGCGTCCGGCCACCGCAGGGCGCGCATCGCGATGTACTGCGCCGTCCACGGTCCCACGCCAGGCAGCGCCGTGAGCCGCGCGATCACCTCGTCGGGCTTGGCGCCTGGCTCGAGCGAGAGGCGTCCGGCGGCCATCTCGTGCGCGAGTGCGCGAATGCTCTCGGCCCGCGCGCGAACGATGCCGAGCGCGGCGAGATCCTCGACGCGGACGCGCGCCACACGGTCGGCTGTCGGGGCAAGCCGGTCGAGTCCCGCGTGCGGCGTCTGCACGGCTTCGCCTAACGCAACCACGTAGCGGCCGGCAATCGTCGTCGCCGCTTTGACGGTGATTTGTTGGCCAAGGATGGCGCGCACCGCCAGCTCGAATCCGTCGAACGCGCCCGGCACGCGCAAGCCTGGACGCTGCGCGAGTGAGTCCGCGAGCACGGGATCACGCGACAGATGCGCCGCGATCACGTCGGGCCGTGCGCTCAGGTCGAACAGGTGGCGCAGCCGGCCCAGCAGCGCCGGCAGCACCGGAGTGAGCGCGTGCGCGAGCTCCACCACTAGTGCGCGCCGCTGCGGAACGTGCGCGACGCGAATCCAACCCGTGTGCGTCCCAAGACGCACCGTGCGCAAGTACACATCGCCATCGATGCATTCCACGCCGCGCATGGCGCGCGCGCCGAGGAACCCGAGCAGCGCGCTCCAATCGAACGGCGGGCGATACACGAGCTGCAACCGGAACGTGTCCGCCGACGTCGCCGCGGTCCGTGCGTCGGGCGCCGCCCTCCGGAACTGCGTGGGCGGGATGCCATAGCGTCCGTTGAACGCGTCGTTGAAGCGCCGCACGCTCGCGAATCCGCTCGCGAACACAATCTCGGAAATCGGCAACGTCGTTTCCGTTAGGAGCTGCTTGGCCAAGAGCAATCGCCGCGTCAGCACCAATTCGATGGGTGACACGCCGAGCTCGCGCTGCATCATGCGGCGAATTTGGCGCGAGCTCCATCCGAAGCGCTTGGCGATCGATTCGAGACCGCCGCCATCGTCGAGCAGGCCTTCGTCGATGTGGTGCGCGATGAGGCTCGCGATGCGGTGCGCGTCATCGACCGGTGCGTTGCCGGGCGCAAGCTCGGGCCGGCACCTGAGACACGGGCGGAAGTTTGCCTTCTCGGCCGCCTCGGCGCTGTCGAAGAACCGGCAGTTCGCGGCCTTCGGCGTGCGGGCCGTGCACACGGGACGACAATAGATACCGGTGGATGTCACGCCGACATAGAACACGCCATCGAAGCGTGGGTCGTGTGACGCGAGCGCCTGGTAGAGAGCAGTGGTGTCCGAAGTCATGGTCGGAAGCTAGTCCAGCTCGGATGTCTGTACTAGCCGTTTTCGGACAGCTGGGCACCTGCTGTCAATGTGATGATTGGCAGCGCTGTCACCGCGAATATCGGCTCATATCGGTGGCCGGATCTGGCCAGCCAGACCCCCTCGGGGGACGCCATCTTGCGTCCGCGATTCACCACGACCGACATTTGCTCGAGAGGATTCCATGACTGCTACACTCAGCACGCGTTCCCGTCGGCCCCGCCGAGCCTCAGCCGAGCGCCGCGGGAGTGCCGACGTGATCCACGTCGCGTTTGCACGCTCGCCGATCGGACTCATGCTCGTCGCGCGCAGCGCGGCCGGGCTTGCGGCCGTGCTCATCGGCGACGACCGCGATACCTTGTGGCGCGAGCTCGCACGCCGCTTTCCGTTAGGAGAGCTCGCCGGCTCCGATGCCGCGCTGGACGCCCTTGCCGCAAAGGTCGCCGCACTGGTCGACGCGCCCGCCAAGAAGCTCGACGTGCGGCTCGACATGCGTGGCACGCCTTTCCAGCGCGAGGTGTGGCGCGCGCTACGCGCGATCCCTGTCGGATCCACCATCACGTATGCGGACTTGGCTGCCAGTCTCGGTCGCGCGGGGTCCGCTCGCGCCGTTGGCGCGGCGTGCGGCGCGAATCCGCTCGCCATCATTGTCCCGTGCCATCGTGTCGTCTCGCGTGATGGCTCGCTCACCGGCTACCGGTGGGGCGTCGAGCGGAAGC
>Ga0105240_10011056_pt1 | contig 12620 bp, 15 predicted proteins | sample KBSC54metaG_FD_80426 | JGI IMG/M metagenome (GOLD analysis project Ga0105240, IMG submission 80426) | Corn rhizosphere microbial communities from Kellogg Biological Station, Michigan, USA - KBS C5-4 metaG | ecosystem: Host-associated > Plants > Roots > Rhizosphere > Soil | place: Michigan, USA... | reverse complement strand
GGATTGCCGGCGATGTCGGTATTAGCCACTCCGGCCGGCAAGGTGATGAGCCCGTCGACATACGTGTCGATGGCCGCATATTTGACCAGCTTCGGCCCCTTCACCCGAACCTGAATACTGGGAATGGCGTTCGATTGGGCGAGCTCGGTGTGAACTACAACTTCGATTGCCGCCATCCCGCCGCCGTAGGGATCGCCCAGGGAGTCGAAGCCGGCGTCGGCCGTTGCCAGCCCATTGCGCCCGCCGGTATGCGTTGATGCCAGCGCACTTCCGTCCAGAAAGTTCCAGCGTTCCAGCGGATCCGTCTGACTGGAGTTCGCCGGCACGATGACGCCATTCACTACCACCAGGTCAATGCCGTCGGTGCCGATGTCGCCCAGGCAGACGACTACCTCGAACCTGGTGGAATTGCCGTCTCCGCGGATCTGCGTGATGATCGGGTTCTTCACCCACTGCATGCCATCGACCAGAGGAAACGATCGCTGGTAGATGGATTCATTACGGGAATTGAACGCGGTGATATTCTTGCCCTGCGTGTAGGACTTAAATTGGCCCTCGGGGGCGCCGGCGCCGGCCTGGATGCCGCTGAACCTTCCGGTGAAGCGGTTGGCCGAATCCTTGGAATACATCCCCCGCGCCACACAGTCGGACTTCGTGTAATTGCAGGTGATGTAGATGCCGGCGGCATCAGAAATGATGTTGCCCTGTGCGTCCGTGGCATTGGCGGTGGTCGTGTTTCCCCGCCGGCAGTCGCCGCCAATTTCGGGATCCGTGCCGGCCTGATCCGGGTTGTAGCCGCATCCCCACTGCCAGGAGGACATGTCGGTCGCACCGGCCAACCTCAACGCCGCCGCTTGCGCTGTCTTTGCCGCCACCGTTGGAGCGGAATCAGTTGGGAGGATGGTTACTGCAGGGAAAAGCTGCAGGCTGCCGCATCGCTGTTGTACTTTGGCGACGGGAATGTCGACCAGCGCCAGATTGTGGGAGGTGGTGGCGCGGATCGACAGGAACTGGCCGCCGGCTGGCGCCTTCCCCGGAGCATCGCAAATCCCCGTGAATTTGAATGGCGCCGGCGAATCATCGCTGAAGACGTAATCGCCGGTTGCCGGATCGATGTCTCGCAGCACCAGGGCGAGCTGCAAGATGGCACCCTTGAAGCCCTTGCCGTCCGCCAGTTCGTAATTGAGCAAGAGGAACTGGTCGGCATTGTAGAGGTTCAGCGTGACGTCGCTGATCCGGTCGATGCCCTGCTCGCTGCGCGCCTGGACCTGTTGGATATCCTGCGCATCGATGCGCGCCAGGTAGTCATCGCCGGCGTAGGAGTTGCCTCCTTCCCCGGCATTCAGCGGATGCGTGCTCGCGCGCAAGTAGGAGCCGTCGGCGAACTGGAAGGTCGCCAGCAGCATCGGCGCATAATTGCCCTCTTTGTTGGCGATGAGGGATCCCGGGAGCGCCATTATGCCGGGGCCTCCGCCGAACGTGCAGCCTGTGGTAAATCAGCCACGGTTCCCCTCAATTGGTCTCCATGATGCGCAGCGTGAAGCTGTTCTGATTCGGCCCGTTATTAACGATTTCGAGGGCGTCATTGTCGTAGCGGCACTTGGGATAGACCACATGGACTGGCGCGCCCGCCGCGTGCGCCGCGGCCGTCGTGCTCATCGCTCCGCGGCTCGCAGTCAGCGGGCTGCTGCCGGCGGCCGTCACGGTGAGCCATTCCGCATCGATCTGCATCAGGAACGGAGTCGCTGGAAGGTCGAGCACGGTAGAAACGGGGATCGAGGTAGCACCGGAGGAAATGCCGGCGGTCAGGGCCGCCGAGGCGTCCGGATCGACAAAGGTCCAGGATCCCCACCTTCCCCAGTTGTCGCGAAAATGGCCTTCTCTGGTGGCCAGGTCGGCATCCGACACGACCGGATATTGCAGCTCCCACCCGCGTAGCGATCGGGCGGGGTAGCCGGACAGGCCCGCCGCGAGCCACGTATAGGCGTACCGCATGCCGGTCGGATTGTCGTTCAGTAGCACCGCGAAACGGCGCATCTGCGTATACGGAAGCTGCGCGATCGCGCCGCTCGCCAGGGCCGGAAACGCCGCGCCTGGGGCGCCGGCGGTCTGCCCGGCGTTCTTGGTCTGCCGGGCGCGTAGCGTGAAGGCATAGAGCGTCGGCGTGGCGGCGTCTTCGCGGGCGGTGAAGGTGTCGTCTTCGAAGGTCAAGCCGGTGAAGGTGGTAGTTCCCAGGGTGAAGGACCAGGTGCTGTCGAAGGTGCCCTTCTGGGATTCGAAGAACGCCTTGAACGCCGCTGTCTCGACGGCGCTGATCCGCGAATACGGCAAGATGAACCTGGCGAGCGGAGGCCTGCCCTTGGATCGCTGCTCGGTGAAATTGTTCGCGATCGCGACGTCCGTCAGGAATTCGACGCGCCGCGTTACCGGGCATAACGCCTGCATGCCGCCGCGGACTGTGGGTAGAGTTCCTGCCATATCTCAGGCTTCTCGGATGATTCGGCGAAGTCCCGGAACTGTCCCCTCATCAAGCGCCTGGGCTATCGCTTCGGCGATTTCATTCCGGTGCGCCATGAAGGATTTGGCGTCCCACGCGTCCACGTGGATATGAATCACCGGCGGAGGCGCGTACCAATGTTGAACTTGGACAAGCTTCGGCTCTTCGGGCTTCGGCTCCGGCTGCTTCGAGCTCGCCACGGCCGCGCCACTCATGAGCGCGCCAATCGTCTGAAAGAATCCCCGTCTATGTGTCATAAATGCCTCAAAGTCTCCTGCAGCCCTGTCCCCCGCCCCGTCTGAATTGCATGCTGCACCGCGTCCGCCACTAGGTGGGAATTCTCGTTGAAGGATCGTGAGTCAAGCGTTTGCACGCTTACAGTGATCGGAGTCCCGCCAGGTCCGCCAAATGCGCTGTCGGTCCGGCCGGGGACGGTGATGTTGTGCCGGTAGTCGAAGAATCCCTGCTCGACAGTCGGGAATGGCGAAAGATTGGAGCCCCGCGGCGCGCCGAAGCGGTCGAAGTCGGCGTACGTGCCGCCGGTGGTCATGCTGGCGCTGATCGCCACCGGCGCCATGTACTGGTTGTACTTCAGCTCTTTCTGGATCTCGTTTTCCCGCCGTTGTTTGGGATCCCCGAGAATTGAAGAGATGAGAGTAGTGGCCATAGCGGCCGCCATGATGAAGGGCTGCTGCGGGCCTGGGATCAGTGACGCGGCGCCGAGGATCGAGCCCGTGCCCTGCAGCGCGCCTTGCGCGCCGCCGGCCTTGAAGCCTTCGTAGGCGCCATATGCAGCTCCGGCTGCCGCCACGCCGTACCCGATGCCCTTGCCGACGGTCATCGGCCCTTTGGCGGGCGAAGCGCTGTAGCCGCCCTGCGTCGAGAACCCGCCGCCAGCGTCGGGACCGGTCTCCCCGAACGCCTGATTCAGTTCGGCCGGGGTGAACTCATCAGGCCCACTTCCGTCGTCAACGCCGCCACCTGCACCGGCGCCGGTCGACATGCCGGAAACCCTGGATGCTGCTCCGGACCAGCCGCCGGCGCTCCCGCCGCCTCCGGACGGCGAGGTGGCGGCCGCTCGCAGGTCCGCCGCGGCCTGAATCAGATCGGCGCCGGCCTGCGTGAGCGTCATGCCCGCCGTCTTCAACGGATCGGGTCCGAACGGAGTCCCCTGGAGGAGCTTGCCCATGGTGGTGCCGGCCTGAGTGTGCATGCCGCCCATCGCCTTTTGGATAGTGGGCCATACCAGCCCCGCGGCGTTGCCGACGATTGTGTCTTCGATCTTATTGACCTGGCCGATCAGGAATTTCTGGATGCCGGCGCCGCCTCCGGAACGGGCCGCGTCGAGGAAGCCGACGGCGAGAGATTGGAACTGCTCTTTCTGTTTGAGCGCCATCTCCAGGATGGCCTGCTCGCGCCCCAGTTGCGCGTCGAAGATCTTTTCGTTGAGTTGATCGAGAGCGTCTGCTCTGGCCCGCTCCTTTTCGCCGTCGTCTTTCTTCTGTTCGGCGAGGCGGAGCTGGGCTGCGTATTCATCGCGGGCGTACCCGATCCTGGCGGCATACTCGGCTTTGACGATGTCGCCTTCCGACGCTCCCTCGAGACCAGCCCTCACGCCGATGAGCGCCATACCGCGGCGCTCGCGATCGCGCGCGTCTTTCAGTTGCTGCGCCGGCGACGTGTAGCCGGGCGGAGGCGCGATGGGGCTGTTGTCGAGAACCGTGCCAAGTCCCAGATTGCGCCGTCCCTCGACTTGGGCCTTGAACAGCGCATCCATGTTCTTGGTGAGATCGTCGACCAGGCGGGCGGCGGGGTTCTCGGTATCGAATTTAAGGTTACTGGCCGCCTGTTCGCGCCGGAAGTCCAAGAGCGCGGCCTCATCCCGCACCATACCTGCCGACTGGATGCGGCTGCGTAGAGATGCTGGCGACTTGCGGATCTGATCCGCCGTTTCGGTGGCGTTTACGGCGATGGCGGCCAGGAATTTGCCCATCGGCGTGTCATTCGATTCGAGGGCCTGTGCTTTTTCGTAGGCCTCGGTGGCGCGTTTCTGTGTTTCTGTCAGCCGCTCGGTCGCGGTCACTAGATCTTTCGAAGCCTTAATGCGGGCTTCGATGGCGGCTACTTCTTCCTTGGCGGCCTGGACGGCCGCCACTTTATCGGAAATGTCGCCAGTGGGACTGGCGGTCTTGAGCTTCTCCTGGGCTTCCGCCAATTTTGCCTTAGCTTCTCCGAGACCTTGATCCCCTTCCTTCGATTTCAGCGCTCGTTCGATCGCCGATTGGTTGGCGGTGATGCGATCGCGCATGACGTCCTCGGGATTGCGGTACGTCGTGCCTCCGCCGATATTGAAAGGGCCAGTGATAGGGCCGAACGAGCTGCCGTACCGCTGAACGGCATCCTGGATATTTGGCTCTATTCCGCGAGCGGGCCTCCGCGTTTTTCGGCTATAAGCTGCGCCCGGGCTTGTGGCCCATTGCATCTGTTCGAGATCGTCAGGTCCGCCGGAGAAGCCCTCGCGCAACACCTGGATGACGCCGATGGCGCTCATCCCCATTGTGTGGGTCAGTGCTTCCCACGTCTGCGCAAGCAACGCCATCTCTTCCCGGTATGCCCGAGCCTTATCGATGCCCTTCGAGTCCATTACGTCTCCGGTAGCAGAGACGCGTTCCTCCAACTCCTTAAATCTGGCGAAAAGCGGTTCTAATTCCAACCCGCTCCGGCCAAAGAGAGTAATCGTCATGCGATCGCGCTCCATGACGTTGCCTACTTCTGAGAGCTTCTGGAAGATTTCTGGGAGCAATTCGCCCATCGGCTTAAGCGCCGATTCGGCACCCATTCCGAGATCGCGAAGAACCTGTTTTTGCTTCTTCCCTTCGTCGGAATTTTCACTCATGCCGCGGGACAGGGTCCGCATGGCAGTGGTGAGTGTGCCGGCATTTACGCCTGCCACCTCCGCGGCGTGAGTAAACAGTTGCGTCTCAGCCGTTGTTAAACCAGTGCGTTGCGCGAGGTTGTACGTCTCCTGGGCATATTTCCCGGTCTCGTTTGCGAGATTTACGAGGTACCCTCCGGCGACGGCGGCTGCGGTTCCGACTCCGACAAGCGCCAGCCCGACCTTGCCATAGTTGAGAGCAAATTTCTCGGCCGCATCTCCGGCCGCGCCGAGGTGATTGGTGATGAAATTCTTGACGGATGCGCCGAGTTCGGCGTTTGCTTTTTGCTGAGCTTCGGCAGCCTTAACCAAAGCGTCCGCAGCCTTCTTGCGTGCCTTTTCTTCCTCTTCGGCTGCCCTAACGACTGCCTGAACGCGCCTCTGTTCCTCTTTCGCTGCTGCATCCTGAGCGGCGGCGATCTTGCGGAGTTGGGCGGTCTGCTGGTCGTAATACTTTTCTTTTAATGCCGCGATCGCCGCGACCCTGCCGGCTTCTGTCTCTTGGGCCTTGATGTATTTGTCGTGCGTCGCTAAATAGGCTTTCAGCCCGTCGTCGAGCGATTTCGTCCGTGCGGCCTGCCTATCGGTTGCAGCCGTGAGCGCATCTACCTGCTGCTGCCCGCTGACGGCGGCGTCGATCCGCATCTCGTAAGCCATTACTGGTTCGCCTCCTCCATGGCCACTTCACACGCTTGGCTTTCGCTCTGGACGACGCGGATTGCATCCAGAAGATGGCCCGGCATCTCGCCGGCCGGCAGCGCCGCCCCCGTCGATTTATTTGCGCTCTGCAGCATGTTCACGATTTGCACCAGGTCGAACGACTTCTGAGTGATTGCCGATACCGGACACTCACTTTCCGAAACCTCCAGCACGGACCAGGAGAACGCCTCTTTCCCCGTGCGGCGGCCCTCCGCGTACGTCCACCGCATCGACTGATACACCGGCCTCCACCACTTCCGCCGGCGCGGATCCACTGCACGCGGAAAATACTTGAAACAATTCCGCCCCGGGTTTACGTGCCAGCCGCCTGCAGGGCCGCGGCACTTTCCGCAGTTGTACTCTGGCTTTGTCCATCCGCCCGTTCTCCAGAAGTGGTAGGCGGTGGCGAGTTTTTTGATTCGCCATCCTTCAACTTGCCGTCGCCCGTCAGCGCCTCGTAAATCTCGATGGCCAGGGCCGGCGGCCCGTGGTCGAGCAGCTCGTCGGCCGTCATGCCGTCCAGTTCGCCCTTGTCGTCTGCGACCCGATGCTCGATCGACACCAAACCCCGGCGAATCCACACCGCCTGAATCTGGTTTTCGACCATCATGTACTCTTCGTTGAGCACGGCGCGCCGCTTTTTGGTCTCCGCCGGCACGGCCTCCGCCAGTTCTTTGGCCAAGGGGTCCACGTCGGCCGCCATGACCGCTGCGTACTCCTCCGCCGGCACGGCGAGCGCTTTCTTTTGGGCAATGGCAAGCTGCTCCGCCAGCTCCTTCTCCCGATCGCTGCGGGGCGGATGATCGGCTTCGAGTTCGCGCAGTCTTTGCCGCAGCTTCAGCGTCTCCAAGTCGAGATCCGTCCTTCGGCCGAAGCCGATGCGGTGGACGGTGAATGTGACGCCTGGGACGGCGCTGGAAGGATGGGTGACGGTGGGTGAGAAGGACATGACCGTTATCTCCGCCGTGGCTTCCTCAGTACTTTCCGCCATGCGTAATCGCCGAGTTGCAATCCATCCGCGCGTCGCGCAGCTTGCGGATCGCGACGCTGCGGTCCGGCGACGGAGGCACGTCGGCAATGATGACCTTCACCGCTTGGGACAGGGCATCGCGAACGCGCTTCCCGGCGGCGACCTGTTCGTCGGTCCACTTGTGGTACTCGAACATGTCATCCACAGTGGCTTCCACTTCCGGCGTGAGGGCGTTAGCCCGATTGACGTCTGGCATTATTTCTCCTAGCTGAACGTGAGTCCAATTTCGTCGACTGCCGAAATCGTCGATGCGCTGGCCTGCGAATCACTGAACGCTGTCACGACGCGCGCGGCCTCGTCGCTGTATTCCGGTACCGCCAGTTGCACTCCCTTGAGCGGGATGGTCGTGGTGTTGCCGGTAGTGGTTCCGACCACATACGTGACGTTGAGCGGGGTTTTCGCCTTGGCTTTCACCTTCAGGTTGTTCAAGAATGCGGAGTCGCAATCCTGGAAGGTGAAGGCCGTCGAGATCTCGCGCCGGCCGCCGGACGGAAGGGCCGAATAGCTGGAGCCGAAGACGTCCTTGCTGTAGGCGTTCCCCGTCTTCCCCTTGATGGTGGCAGAGAGCAGCGGGAAGCTGGTCGTGTCGACGCCATTGCCATCGAACGTCGCTGTGCCCAGGAAGCCCTGCTGCAGCGTGCCGACGACTGTCGGGCTGACCAGCTCTAGCGGAAACGCCGTGAGCCCGCCTTTCGCGGCCGCGTCCTCGTTGGCGAAGTTCTCGCTGTCGAGCACCCAGTAGCACTCGCCATTGGCGGAAATCGCGAAAATATCGCCGTTGATGGTGATGGTCCAGTCCGTCACCAGACAGCCGATCGCGAACTGCTGCGAAAGCGTCGTCTGCAGATGCTGGAAGCGCGCCAGGATGAACGTGACGATGGCCGTATCGAGCATCGTGTAGGCGGATCCGGTCGGCGCCTGGCCGAAGATCGACTGGAACAGCAGATCCATGTCGGGAGGCGTGCCGCCGGTGCCCGACGGAATGATGGGGATATTCGGCAGCTGCCAGGTGTTATTACTTTTCCGGCCAGAAATGCCCGGCTGCATGCTCCTCGTCCCGGTTTTCACCGGGTTCGGAATGAGCGTCGGATCCGCCTTGATCTTGCAGCCGCCCGGGGCGCGCAGCAGCTTGGCTCCCGTGTTGGTCCAGACGCCGGCAGTGTTCGGCACTAGGTTGAAGGCGCCGGCGGCCTGTGGGCCGAGAACCAATCGTTCGACGAAGGGGCTGGTGAATTGGGGCATTAGGCTTTCACCTCACTTTTCCCGGCCTTACCGGGAACGGGAATGGGTTCCGCCGCCGGCGGCGCGGCGAGTTTCGCTCGGTAGTCGGCCACGGCTTTTACCGCGCCCTCGAACTTGCGTTTGAACGTGTCCGGCGCCGCCGCCTGCAGGCGAGCATTCGGATAGCTGGCCAGCTCGTTCGAATTGAAGCCCTGCGCGTCGAACATGTCTTTCGGCAGCAGCGATGCGCCGGACAGGATCGCCGACTTGGCCAGTTCATCGGTCATTTCGAATTCCTGGCCGAGCACTTCTCCCTGATGGGGCGTGTCGACCACATGAAAACTGCCGCTCACTAAGACGTACTTCATAAGGCTCCTTTTCAAACCGCCAACTCAAACGGGCACAAAAACTGCGTCGTCCGCAGCCAACCTTGGCCGCCCATCTTCAGCGGACCGGGTACCATCCGGGCGCGGCCATTCCACAGCAGATTGCCGGGCCATTGCTGAACCTCGTGATCGTTCAGGCAATTCAGAATTGCATCGCCGGTGGCATTCACGAGCGCGCCGAAATCCGCCAGCACGCCTTCGGATTCCCAGGTGTGGTGCACCTCGACCAGGCCGATCACGAGTCCAGAAAATGTCGCCGTCTTGATGCGCCGCGGGTCGGTGCCGCGGTCGGCGAGTTCGCCGATGTCGATCGTGACCATGGGGAAGGTGAAGACGCTCGATTCCTGCAGCAATCCCGGGTCGATGCGGCCGAAGATGAAATTCGTGCTGGTGTCCGACCAGTCGATTTCGAAGGCATCGAACTTGTAGGCCTGCGAATCGGCGAGCGCGACCAGGCGCGGATTGACGCCGCTGGTCTGGTTCGAGAGCTGCGCCCACAACGCGGCCGGCACGACTCCAGAGATCTTGGAAGTATTCATGCCGCGGCCCTTCCTTCGCGGTAGTGCTCGCCCAAAACCGCGCGCATGCGTGCAGCGCCTTCCAGATTGCTGGAGTGGATGTAAACGCCTTCTGGTGGCCAGCTGTTGTTGTCTGCCATCCATTTGGCCACCGCGTATCCAGTGCGAGTGTCCTCCCAGTTTTCATCGGTGGCGCCGATGTCCCACGCGATGTCGTAATCGAGTGAGGCCTGGGCCACTTCGAACATTTCCAAAAGCTGAATCGCCTCGCCTGCGGTCTTGGCCCATGTCCAGTCTCGTTTGAGGCCGAGTTGCTGCGGGTTTCGAACGTCATCGAGCCACAGTCTCATCCGCGTGCCCTCGCGCGAATCTCCATGCGCTCGCCCAGCGACTTCTCGCCCCAGGCAATGTCCGATTGGTTCAGCGCAAAGAACTCGCGCTTCGGAAGATTGCTATTCCCTTCGTTATTTCCGCGGGCCCGGCCTTCCTCGTCGCCATAGAAACCGATGGTCAGGGTCGAGCATGGCGTGTTGCCTTCAAACGCCTCGAATTCGCTGCCGAAGCTGGGAAGCCCCGCGCCGCCGATCTCCGAGCCCCCGGCCTTGACCATCATGGCGTCCAGCATGTGCGGGTGCTGCTCCATGCCGTAGAGCGTTACCCCGTTCACTCCGTGAGCCGCCTGTGCCGCGGCGTAGCTCTCGTATTTGATCCCGGTGGCCGTGCGGATCCCGATCTTCCCGGTTTTCGCATACCGGTTCTTCGAAGCCGTTGCCCGCGCTGCGCGGTCGCCTGTTGCGCCCTTGTTGAGATAGAGGTAGAACGGCCCTCTGGTGGAATACGCTGCGAACGGCGCGCCGTTGACGTCCACGCCGGAGAACGTGCGCTCGCGGATCCGCGAACGGAATCCCTGCCCGACGTAGAGCGCGTCCCCGACGGTTACAGTCGTCAGCGCGGCAATGGTCAGGTGAAGAGCGCTGGCGGCGTCGGCGCCGCTCGTATGCGTGAAGGTGGCCCCGGCGGACATTTAGTAATGTCCTCCCAGCATTCGCGCCCATTGACCGCGTTCGTGGCGCCAGCGCAGATCCTCAGCAAGTTCGTCGGTGATGGGAATGTATGTCCGAGGCAAAACGGGCGGTAGGGTCCGAGTCGACCCATACGCGGCCAGGATTGCGGTCCGCACCTTTCGCTCTGTTTCGTGAGACATTCCGATTCGGATGTCACTCATGGATGCAGTTGGCCGTATCAGATCGGCGAGCCGGTCCAGCCATCTGGAGATCGCAAAACGGATGCTGCCAATGACGCCTGTATCGAAGGCCAGCCCCAATCGATATCCGAGCGGCGAAGGAACGGACCTGTCCGAGTAGGTAATCACGGTTTCCGGACATTCCAGCGACACAAAGTCTTCGCGAAATGGATCGCGCCATACCATCACGCGGCCTCCTGAAGCATCAGCTCGTGAGTGTCGAGGATCCACTGATGCCGGCATTGCCACCCGCCGCGGCTGATAAACACGTTGGGGATCTGGCCGTTATCCATCTGCGCGATCTGTTCGCGCGTGTACGCCTTCCCGGCCTCGGTCAGATGCCGGCAGAACGGCCGCTCCAGCTTGTCCTGCGGCCCGCTGTAGCGATAGCGCAGCGTCTGTTGCGGCAGATCCTTGGCGATGATCTGGAACGCGCGATCGCTGGCAGTGGCGTACCAGACGCTCATCGCGGTATTGCCTACCGACGTCGCCTTGCCGATCGACATCTCAAATCGCGTGGACAGGGTTTCGACAAGCGTGGCGAAGCGCAGGCCGGCCACGCCGAACAGGCCGCGACTGACCGCCGCGCCGGCAGTCGCCTCGATCGCGCCCTCGAGAGCGGCGACGGTATTGGCACCGACTCCGCCCAGCAGCGAGAAATCACGAGGCGTAAAGCCCAGATCGTGCCACTTCTCATCGACCTGGCTGCCGAGCAGCTCCACGGTTTCCTGGAGAAACGGCAGCGTGCCGCGGAATTCGCCGACGAAGGCGTCGACCAGGCGCTGGTACCCGGCCCGGTCCATTTCCTGCATGAACATCTTGCCGGCGTTGCGCAGCAGGCGCATGTTGGCGGCGCTCGAGTCAATGATGCCGTCGGTAATTGAAAGCTGGGCCTGCAGCCGGGCGATCACGCGGCCTTGCGCGCGCATGGTGATCTCGCGCAAGTGGGACTCGTAGGTGTAGACCATGGAGTCCTGGTACTTGTTGTGCCGCGCGATGATGTCCTTCAGGTCCGCCATCTTTGCTATTCGACGAAGTTCTGCTGCGGCTCGATCGTGATCGACAGGTTGTTCGTGACTCCGTCTGGCTGTCCGGTCTTATAGAAGGTGCTCTGGCTGCCATAGGCGCTGACCTTGACGGCCGTAGATGGTGATTGCGCAGCCAGCGCCGCGGCGATCGCAGCGCGCGCGGACTGCCGGATGGATTCTTCCGGCTCCGCGCACTTACTCTGCGCGAATTGCGATTCGATCGCGGCAGCGACCGCGGCCGGTTTTCCGATTGCCGTTACACTCCAAGACATCGATTCATCCTTTCCACTTCGGTCACTGATTCGTTGATCCCGTCCGGTGCGCGGCCCGCTCCGCCGCATCAGCCAAATGCGACTGCTCCGTTTGGACCGCGCCCGAACGATTGCTCTCTGCTACTCTCCGCGCCCTCCTTCCAGTTGCAGGATTTTCCGTCTTCACGGAAGTGTTGCCTCCTCTGCACGATCGATCAGGGAATAACCATCCTCGAACGCCTTCGCAGGCGAATACGACTCGTAGCCGTCTTCGTAGAGAACGTAGTACCCGCCGGGCAATGGCGAGTGTTTCTTGACGTAATCCCCCGCCACGCAGAACCGCGCGTATTGCTCATCGGACGGGACGATCACATATCCAGGAACGGGATTGTCGCGGCGCCATTTGCACCGCGCGCACGTTCCGCATGCCGTACCAAGCGCCAGAGAGCCGCGGCACAGCGCGCCTTCGAAGGCGGGTTCCTCGATGCGTAGGATGCCGGCGATCTTCAGCGCCGCCACTTCCTTGTGGGATCGATAGCGCGGCATGGCGTTCGGGGGAGGCATGCTACTTCTGATTGGTCCCTTCCACTCCGCGCGCGATCCGCGCCTGAGTCCGCCGCTGCAGCAGTACTTCCTGGGTGATGCCGTTGACGCCGAATTCCCGGATCGGGCCTTCCTGGAAATGGATTGTGAGACTCTCGAATGCGGAGAGGGACGTGCTCTTTTCGTTCTTCCACTCGATCCGGTAGGAGTGGCAGGCGCCGCCGTGCGACGGTTCATCCAGGACTGTAATCGACAGTTGAGGGGCGGTG
>Ga0105240_10011047_pt1 | contig 12626 bp, 9 predicted proteins | sample KBSC54metaG_FD_80426 | JGI IMG/M metagenome (GOLD analysis project Ga0105240, IMG submission 80426) | Corn rhizosphere microbial communities from Kellogg Biological Station, Michigan, USA - KBS C5-4 metaG | ecosystem: Host-associated > Plants > Roots > Rhizosphere > Soil | place: Michigan, USA... | reverse complement strand
CTGGAAGAACTGGGTGGAGGCGCCGCCGTGAAGGAAGAGGATCTCGTGGTCTTTATCCAGCTGCATCAGCTCGCGTGTGGTGGCGATGGCTTCGTCGATGATGTCCTGAAACAGCGGTGTACGGTGACCGATCTCCAGAATAGAGAGACCTGTGCCATTGAAGTCGAGGATAGCCTGGCTGGCCTGTTCGAATACTTCTTTGGGAAGGACGCTGGGACCGGAATTGAAATTGTGCGGCATTTTAGTCGATTTATGTGCGGGAAAAGTACTTTCTGAAATTTAGCCCTTTTCCCGCAAGGGGCTAATGTCTGACCTTAGGTCGAACCGCTTGCAGCGGTTTCTGGCGGCCCCAAAGATACCTCGTCTGCGGCAAACACACCCGCCCGGGGGAAGGAAAAAAGCGATCTTTTTGATTTATAAAATTTTGCGAGTTTTTTTTAAATCTTTTTAAAAGCATGGATAATCAATGATTAACTTACTTTCGGGTCGGAATGACCGGATCCAATTCATATTTTTTCTTTTGGGCAGGGCAGTTTATGTATATAGGCCGGGCCATCGATACGTCTACCCATGATCATCACGCCATCCAGATAGCGCTCAGCTTCGATCAACCTTTTTTTATCAGCTCGCCCGAGGGGTCTTTTAGAAAGGTCACGGCTGTCATCATCGACTCCGACCAGCCGCACGAGTGCAGGACGAACGACAATACTTTTCTTCTGTTGAATATCGATCCCATGACCACCGTCGGGCGGGCGCTGAAAAAGAATTATCTCACGCGCCAATCCGTGATGGAGCTGCCAGTGGGAGAGACGGCGCAGTTCCTGCAAAATATTGAAGAGTGCCTGGGAGCCGATGTGCTGGATAGCCATCATGTACATAATCTGACCCGTCAATATGTTTACCGGCTCAGCGGGTTGGAAGAAGCTCCTGTCGTGGATGAGCGGATACAGCAGGTGATGCGGCTGCTGGAGAAAAAGAAGGACGAGGAGTTTAAGATCGAGGATCTGGCAGCGGAGGTATCTCTCTCGCCCGGGGGGCTTACACATTTATTCAAAAAACAGGTCGGCATACCTATAAAAAAATATGTGCTATGGGCGCGTATTTTAATGGCGTTGCAGAAGGTGTTTGAGACCAAAAATCTTCGTGAGGCAGCCTTGTATGCGGGGTTTTCAGATGCGTCGCATTTTAACAGGACCTTTCGGAAGATGTTTGGGCTGTATCCTTCGGCTATTTTAAAGAATAGCCAAAACGTACAAGCTTTTTGGAAATAAGGCTCGCAAATTTGCAGCCTAAAGTCTATTGTATGTACGCCATCGACCATGCCGCTACGGCGCTGCTGATCAAAAAGAGATCGCCTCAGGTCCCGTTGTTCCTGCTACTTATATCTGTACAGCTGGTGAGCTGCTATCCTTGTGTATGGGATCTATAAAAGACGTGACATTGCGCTGGCTGCAGCCATTGGTGTGCTCTCGCATGTGGAGCGGCCGGTATGGGGTTTGGGGATCCCTTATCTGCTGCCCAGCTTTATACTTTTTCAGATATTGATCACGTGGTGGTTTGTGTGGAAGTATGCCCGGCAGTCCCGGCAGGCCCGGCAGGCGCCGGATGCTCGTGATCGTCCACTTCGGCCACGCCGCCTGAGATCGCGAATTTCATAGCATCCGCCGAGCTGATGTCGGTGACGACACGCACTCTGTCTCTTTTTACAAAATAAAGATGTCCTGAAAAAGCATAGGACTGGGGGACGTAAACTGCTACGTATTCCTGCAGGTGAAATTCGTGCAATTCTTCTTGGGTAATGAAGCCTACCCGCCAGATGTCCGGTGCGTCGATGCAGACGAGAACGGCCTTGTCAAACTTCCGCTTGTTGCCGGCAAAAGCTTCGAAGAAGTCCTTTATGGTGGAATAGATGAGCTTGATGCCGGGGGTCTTTTCCAGGACCTTGTCGGCAAAGTCTACCAGCCGGCTGACGATAAAGGAGGGGGATATGTACCCCACGAAGAGGGCAATGGCTATGAAGACGACGAAGCCCAGGCCGGGGATCCTTTTGGGTGTGCCATACTGGTCCATCCCGATGAAGTTGGGAAAAAGGTTGTATACCAGGTTGGGCAGGATGCCGTCTATCCAGTTGAACACGGCAATGACGGTCCAGATGGTAATGGATATCGGGGCCAGTACGAGCACCCCCTGTAAAAAGAAGTGAAACAATCGTTTAAGAATTTTTTGGAACTCCATGTGCAGGGGATTTAGCACTTCAAAAATACATATTCCGGGACGAACTGACTTTCCGGTCTGTAACTAGTTGTCCGACAATCTGCTTTGCTGGACAATAAAAAATATCCATTCGGAAACTTTAGTAACGAAAAAAGTTTCCATAGTTTTGTGCCCCGGGAGGACAAGATGCTTCCTGTGCCAGTGCAATTATGGATGTAAAAGAGAGAATATTAGGTAAAGCCGCCGACCTCTTTTTGAGGTACGGCATCCGGAGCATCACCATGGATGAGATCGCAGCCCAGCTGGGTATATCCAAAAAGACCATCTACCAGTTCTTTACGGACAAGGATGATATGGTCTCGGCTGTCATCGACCGGGAGATACGCAAGAATGAGGAGGAGTGTGTACAGTTCCGCCAGCAGGCGGAAAATGCCGTCCACCAGATATTCATGGCCCAGGATTCCGTCGAGGAGATGCTCAAGTATACCAATCCCCTGATGTTGTATGATCTGGAGAAGCATCATCCCCGGGCGTATCAGCGGCTAAAGGAGTTCAAGTATCAATTCCTTTATAAGATACTTATCGACAATCTTCAATGGGGGATGGAGGAAGGGTTGTACCGGCTGGGTATGGATAAGGATGTCATTGTGAAGGCCAGGATCGAAGCGGCCTTTCTGGTATTCAATCCCGATGTTTTCCCCCACAGCCGGTACAAAGTAGCAGAAGTGGCCTATGAGCTGGCCATTATGTTCCTCCACGGCGTAGCGAGCGATAAAGGCAGAACGCTAATCGAGAAATACACTACAGAACGTAACAAAAAATTATCTCATGAACAGAAGGTTTAAGTATGGGAAGATCCTGGTGGCCGCCCTGTTGATGTTTCCTGCATTTACGGCATGGACCCAGCAGGCTACCAACCAGCAGACGACGGGTAGCCCGGGGGCTGCGCAAACTCCACCAATCCACGAGTTTTCCGTGGCGCAGGCTATCGACTATGCCAGCAAGAACAGCGTCATGGTGAAGAATGCGCTTTTGGACCTGCAGATACAGGAGCAAAGCAACCGCGCCACTACTTCCCAGGCCCTGCCGCAGATCACGGGCGCACTGGGGTTGGTGGACAATGTCAAGATACCTACCACGCTGATACCCGGTGAATTTGTGGGTCAGCCCGCAGGTACATTCGTCCCTCTCCAGTTCGGTACGCAATACAATGCGAACGCGGGTATCACGCTAAAGCAGGTGCTATTCGACGGACAGGTATTCGTAGGATTGCAGGCACGCCAGGCTTCGCTGGAGTTCTATCGCAAGAAGCAGGAGGTCACCGAGCAGGTGATCCGCGCCAACATCGAGAAGATATACTACCAGCTGGTGATCAGCAAGAGCCAGGTTGCGCAATTGGATGCCAATATCGCCAGCCAGGAAGAGGTTAAGCACAACTACACGGAAATGTTCAAGAATGGTTTTGCCGAACAGCTGGATGTCGATAAGGCCGATGTGCAGCTGGCCAATCTCACTACGGAAAAGATCAACCTGGAGCTGAACATCGCCAATGGATACCTGGGGCTGAAGGTGCTGATGGGCATGCCGGTGGGCGATTCGCTGCGGCTAACAGATTCCCTTACCTACGATGCGATCAGGGGTGCAGCGCTCACCGACGACTATAAATACAATGACAGAAAGGATTATCAGCTGCTGCAGGTAACAAAACAGCTCAACGAGTTCGACATCAGCCGGTATAAAAAGATGTATATACCTACGGTGAATCTGACGGGTAACTATTCTCAAAACCAGTATTCGAACAAGTTCGATCTGACGCAAAAGAACAGCTGGTATCCCTCCGCCTATATCGGCCTGAATATCAACATTCCCATTTTCGATGGGTTCTTCAAGGCTGCCAATGTGAACCAGGCGAAGCTCCGGCTGCGTCAGACGGAAAATAACATGGATTCATTGAAGATACGTATCGACAATGATGTGAAGCAGGCGCAGCTGCGGTTTTCGGCGGCTCTGGCCACGCTGAATTTTCAGCAGAAGAATATGGAGCTGGCGGATAAAGTGTATATGCAGACCCGGAAGAAGTTCGAGCAGGGAGTGGGTTCGAATGTAGAGATCACTACCGCATTTGCCGACCAACGGGTGGCGCAGGCTAATTATTTCAATGCGCTGTATAACGCGGTAGTAGCGCGGGTAGATTATCTCAATGCCATAGGGAAATTATAACCCCAACCAAAACTAATGTTAACAAACACTAAGACAATCAAAACGATCGATATGCAAAAGATACTGACAACGGCCATCGTTGCCGCCACTTTGTTCACCGCCTGCGCCTCTAAAAAGGATCTCAATACCCTGGAGGGCAAAAAGGCGCTGTTGGCTGAGCTGAAAGGCCGGCAGGACAGCATTTCACAAAAGATCGACAGCCTGGAGGCGCAGATCAGCCGGATGGATACTTCTTCCAAGGTCGCCAAGAAGGCAAAGCTGGTGGCCCTTACGCCGGTGGCTAATTCCGCCTTCACTCACTATATAGACCTGCAGGGTAATGTGGATGCAGAGAATATGACCTGGGTATCTCCCCGCGGTCAGGGGGGAGTCGTGCGGAGCGTGCTGGTCAAACAAGGAGACTATGTGCACAAGGGACAGCTGCTGCTGAAGCTGGATGATGCCCTGCAACGTACCAATCTTACCAATGCCCAGGTGATGCTGGATCATTACAAGGACTTGTATCAGCGCCGGAAGAATCTTTGGGACGAGAAGATAGGGACGGAAGTGGATCTGATCAATGCAAAAAATGCGGTCGACCAGGCAGAGACGCAGCTGAAGGTCGCCCAGGATCAGCTGGACTTTACCAATGTATATGCGGACATCGACGGGACGGTGGATAATATCACCGTCAAGGTAGGCGAGACATTTGGGCCCGGCGCTCAGTCATTGCATCTGGTCAATACCAGCAATCTGAAGGTGGTAGTACAGGTGCCGGAAGCGTATCAGGAGAGAGTAAGAGTAGGCACTCCCGTGAAGATCGACTTCCCCGGTCTCAATAACAAAGAAGTGACGGGTGTGGTAAAGACCACGAGCAAGACTATCAATGCAGAAAGCCGGGCGTTCACGGTGGAGGTCAGGCTGCCGAATGACAAGGACATCCGCAGCAACCAGGTGGCTGTTGTAAGACTGCAGGATTATAATGCCCCCAAGGCGATGACCATTGCAGTGAATACGCTGCAAAATGACGATAAGGGCAAGTATGTGATGGTGGCTACAAAGGACAAGGAGGGTACGCTGATAGCCCATAAGAAGTCCATTACCATTGGGCAAAGCTATGCCGACAAGGTAGAGGTCACCGGCGGGCTGGACTTAGGCGACCGGCTGATCACCGAAGGATTCCAGGGATTGTACGAGGGACAGCCGATCACGGTACAATAATGACCCCGGCCCGGAGCGGACTAAGGTTTGACGGCTCAGGGCCATTACAAGCGGGCACAATAATTCAAGCCGGCCGACAACGTTGGCAAGCGGACCACGGGTCCGCTGGACGAAGGCCCATCATAAACGGTGCACTGGGGTGGGTTACTTTCGGAAACAAGCCGTCCCAGTGCACACAAAAAATAACTGTATGAGCGTTTTAGAAAATATCACCGGCAAGTTCAAGGACTTCGTTGTGACGACCTGGGCCATCAGGAGCAAGACATTTATCTATCTGATGATGGTGGCTGTCAGCGGCATAGGAGTATTCCAGTTTATGACCCTGCCGAAGGAACAGTTCCCGGACATCGTGATACCTACTATCTACGTGTCCACGATCTATACGGGCAACTCGCCAAAGGACATGGAGAATCTCGTTACCCGTCCGATAGAGAAGCAGATCAAGTCCATCACGGGCGCCAAGATCAATAAGTTCACCAGCACTTCCCAGCAGGATTATTCCGCCATCATGGTGGAGTTCGAGACGGATGTAAAGGTCGACGTGGCATTGCAGAAAGTAAAGGACGCTATCGACAAGGCCAAGCAGGACCTTCCGACCAATCTTACCCAGGAGCCGACGGCGCTGGAAGTAAGCTTTTCCGACCAGCCTATCATGTATGTCAATATCAGCGGCGACTATGACCAGCAGCGATTGAAGAAATTTGCCGACGACATGAAAGACAAGCTGGAAGATCTTCCGCAGCTGAACAGGGTGGATATCGTCGGCGCCCCCGAGCGTGAGTTCCAGATCAACGTGGACAATTATAAGATGCGTGCTTCCAACATCACCTTTGACGATATCAGCAACGCGGTGAAAGGAGAAAACCTGGATATCTCGGGTGGTCTGCTGGATGTAGGCAACATGAAACGCAATCTCCAGCTGAAAGGGCAGTTCCATACTGCAGAGGACATCGCCCAGATCATTATCCGCAACCCTGCCGGAGGTTCCGTCTATCTAAAGGACATTGCTACGATCAAGGATACGATCAAGGACAGGGAGAGCTATGCCCGTCTGGATGGCAAGAATGTGGTGACGCTGAATATCATCAAACGCAGCGGTGAGAACCTTATCGAGACGTCCGACCAGGTAAAGGCAACGGTGGAAGAGATGAAGAAGGACCTGCCGCAGGACCTTACCGTGGCGGTGACAGGCGATATGAGCAGCAAAACCCGCACGTCCTTCAACGATCTGGTGAACTCCATCGTCATCGGGTTCATGCTGGTGCTCATCATCCTCATGTTCTTTATGGGTGTGGTGAACGCCTTCTTCGTGGCGCTGTCGGTGCCATTGAGCATGTTCGTGGCCTTCATGTTCCTGCCGGCGGCAGATCTGATCATCGGTACGCAGGTGACGCTGAATTTTATCGTGCTGTTCGCGCTGCTCTTTGGCCTGGGTATCATCGTGGATGATGCCATCGTGGTCATCGAAAATACACACCGCATCTTCACACAGGGTAAGGGGCAGATCACCTCTACAAAGGCCGCCATGATGGCTGCCGGAGAAGTGTTCGTTCCCGTGCTGGCAGGTACGGTCACAACGCTGGCGCCTTTCTTCCCGCTGCTGTTCTGGCCGGGCCTCATCGGCAAGTTCATGGTCTATCTACCCGCCATGCTGATCTTTACGCTGACGGCCTCACTGGTGGTGGCCTTTATCATGAACCCCGTGTTTGCGGTGGACTTCATGAACCATCCGGAAGGGGAGGGCAAAAAGAAGACGGACATGTTCAGAAAGCCGGGCTTCTGGATCGCTGTGGTCATGGGCATATTGTTCGACCTGGCGCATGTCACGTTCCTGGGTAACCTGCTGCTCTTTTTGGTGATCCTTGCCATACTAAATAAGTTCATCTTCGACGGGATGATACATAGCTTTCAGAACAGGGTACTGCCCTGGATCATGGGCCATTATGAAAGCCTGCTGCGCTGGGCCCTGAAAGGCTGGCGACCGGCCTGGCTGCTGTTGGGAACATTCGGCATGCTTATTTTTTCTGTCGGGCTGTTTATCGTCCGTAAGGTGCCGGTAGAGTTTTTCCCCAAGGGCGATCCCAACCAGGTGTATGTGTACCTTAAGCTGCCGGTAGGCACCAACGTGGATTATACAGACTCTATCACCAGGGTGCTGGAGCAAAGGGTGTACAGAGTGTTGGATATGGAGAATGGCAAAAAGAACCCAGTGGTGGAAAGCGTCATCAGCAATGTGGCCATTGGCGCCAATGATCCTACGAGCGGTGACAGGAGCACGCGCAGCGAACTGGGTCGGATACAGGTGTCCTTCGTTGAGTTTGGATTGCGTAATGGCGTTCATACGGCGCCCTATCTGGATTCCATCCGGCATGTGATGAAAGGCATACCGGGCGCGGAAATATCTGTGGACCAGGAGCAGAATGGCCCGCCTACCGACCCGCCTGTCAATATTGAAGTGGCCAGCGAGAACTTCGACGATCTGATCAAGACGGCCGTCTCGCTGAAGAACTACCTGGATTCCATTCAGACGCCGGGTGTGGAGGAGCTTAAAATGGATATCGACCTTACCAATCCGGAAGTAACGCTCACGGTAGACAGACAGCGTGCCATGACGGAAGGCGTGAGCTCCGCCCAGATAGGTCAGACCCTGCGTACGGCCCTCTTCGGGCTGGAGGCGTCCAAGATCAAGGAAGGGAAAGAGGAATATAAGATCCAGATACGCAATAAGGAGCAACAAAGAAAGAACCTGGTAGATCTGCTGAATATGAATATCACGTTCAGGGATATGGCCAGCGGGGGGCGGATCAAGAATGTGCCTATCAGCTCGCTGGTGAAGATCGATTATACCAGTACCCTTGGCAGCGTGAAGAGAAAGAACCAGAAGAGGATGATTACTTTGCGCTCCAATGTATTGACGACGCAGGGATATACGGCGCCAGGGGTCAACGCGGACCTGGCTAAATCTATTGCCAACTTCAAGCATAAGCCCGATGGCGTGACGATCACACAGACCGGAGAGGGAGCACAGCAGAAAGAGACGACGGACTTTCTCGGTAAGGCGCTGGTCTATGCTCTGCTGATCATATTAGGAGTGCTGGTACTGCAGTTCAATTCGGTGAGCAAGTCGGTGATCATCCTTACAGAGATATTGTTCAGCGTCATCGGGGTCATACTTGGATTTGCCATCACCCGAATGGATGTATCGTCTATCATGACGGGTCTTGGCATTGTGGGTCTGGCGGGTATCGTGGTAAAGAACGGGATACTGGTGATAGAGTTTACGGATGAGCTGCGATCACGGGGGATGAAGACTCGAGAGGCGGCTATCGAGGCGGGTAAGACGCGTATTATTCCCGTGTTGTTGACGGCCATGGCTGCGATCCTGGCGCTGATACCGCTGGCGGTTGGGTTCAATATCAATTTCGTTACGCTGTTCTCCGAGCTGAATCCGCATATTTATTTTGGTGGGGACAATGCGGTGTTCTGGAAACCGCTGTCCTGGACCATCATCTTTGGTCTGGCCTTCGCCTTCTTTATGACCCTGGTGATCGTGCCCAGCATGTACCTTATCGCGGAGAGGCTGAGAAGACCAATGCGTCGTCACTGGGGCGGCAAATGGGTATCGTTTTTGGGTATTCCGCCCTTTACCATTCTTTTCCTGCTGTTGATGTTTGTCACGATGATACGTCACGGCTTTGAGAATAGGAGGAGGAGAAGAAAGCTGAGCGGAAAGGGTGTGAATAAGGCCTGGATCGGCAGCTGGTTTTAAAAGACCGTTTTGCAGGCCCGGTGTTGGTAGATAAATTTTTATAGAGTGGATCTCCTTTAGAACGGACCTGCCGTATAGTCTGGAAAAACTAGAAGCCGTTCATCGAATGATGGACGGCTTTTTTGACGGCCGGGGAAATATTAACTTGCTATGTAAAAAATGTTTTTATGCGCAACAATCATGAAATAGACTATAAGATATTCGGCGAAGAGCTGCAATTTGTGGAGGTAGAGCTGGACCCGGGCGAGACGGTGATTGGCGAGCCTGGCGGGTTTATGATGATGGATGATGGCATCGAGATGCAGACCATCTTTGGGGATGGATCCACACAGTCACAGCAGGGTGGGCTGCTGGGGAGGCTGATGAATGCGGGGAAGCGTGTGCTGGTGGGAGAGAATCTTTTCATGACCGCATTTACCAACATTGGGCAGGGGAAGAAAAGGGTGAGCTTTGCTGCGCCCTATACGGGTAAGATCATTCCGCTGGACCTGCAGCAGCTGGGTGGGACCATCATTGCGCAGAAAGATGCTTTTCTCTGTGCTGCGAAGGGTGTGAGCATTGGGATTGCGTTTCAGCGCAGGCTGGGCACGGGGATCTTTGGTGGGGAGGGGTTCATCATGGAGAAGCTGGAGGGGGATGGGATGGCTTTTGTGCATGCGGGCGGGTATATTGTAGAGAAAGAGCTTCGGCCGGGGGAGATCTTGAAGGTGGATACGGGTTGTGTGGTGGCGTTTCAACCTACGGTGGATTTTGACATTCAGTTTATACGGGGAATAAGGAACTGGATGTTTGGCGGGGAGGGGTTGTTTTTTGCGGTGATGCGTGGGCCGGGCAAGGTTTGGTTGCAGTCATTGCCAATCAGCCGGCTGGCCAGCCGGATCATACAGTATAGTCCTCAATTTGGCGGTCGCCGGGAAGAGGGAAGCATATTGGGAGGATTGGGGAATTTGTTGGATGGGGATGGGTTTTAAACTAAAAAGGGGCCATTCGGCCCCTTTTTAATTACTAGTTTCTGTTGTTCGCCAATCTGCTCAGCAGCTTGAGGATCTCGATGTATAACCAGACCATGGTTACGAGCAGTCCGAATGCGCTGTACCATTCCATGTGTTTTGGAGCGCCCATCTGCTCACCTGTCTCGATCTGGTCGAAGTTCAGCACGAGGCTCAATGCGGCGATCACCACTACAAAAAGGTTGATGCCAATGCCCAGCAGGCTGTTATCGCCCCACTGCATGAACGGAATGTTTACGCCGAAAAATCCAAGAACGATCCAGATCAGGTAGAAAATACCGATGCCTACCATGGAGGAGAGGATGATTGCTTTGAACTTTTCCGTGGCGCGGATGATCTTGAAATTATACAGGAGAAATACCGCAAAGGCTACGCCGAATGTCAGCAATATTGCTGTGACGACGATGTTCGGGTAATTCTTTTTGAACATGTCATTGACAATAGCGGACAGGCCACCCAGGACAAAACCTTCCAGGATGCCATAAGCGGGGGCCAGGTATTTGGCCCAATCGGGCTTAAAGGAAATGGCGAAAGCTGTCACCAGGCCGCCGATGAGTCCTACCCAGAACAGGGTCATCATTGTCGCGCCTGCGCCGGAGTAATATAATTTCCAGGTATAGGCTGCGCCGGCCACCACCATCAATAAAAGGAAACCGAATTTCTGCATGGATCCACGTACAGTCATCTGACCATAGGCTTGCTGTCCCTGCAGGGACTTACTAAAGATCTTTTCCGACAGGGTTGGATTTCCGGATTCAAAAAGTGCCATAGTTATAGAGTTTTAAGCGTTTGTAAGGTACAAACAATACATAAAATTAACAAGCCGTGACGATTGTAGTTCTACTGGTGAAAACTTTAACAAAATTGCATTTACAGGAACCGCTGGAAGCGGTTCGTCGGTAACCGAGCCTTCGAAGGTTACGACCGAGGAGGACCTTTCGAAGTACCCAAGGTACGAAGGGTACGAACGAGAAGGAGCGAATACATGGAGCTCCGACGAAGTTCTTCCGACGAAGGCCTCAGACGTTAGCGCCTATCTGCGTCTGCCTCGCTGGGGCGGGGGAGGATTTTTGCCATTGCCCCGGCCTTGTGAGCCGCCTTGTCCGCCATGACCTGCCTGTCCACCACCATGTCCTCCTTGTCCGCCATGCCCGGGCTGTCCGCCGCCGGTTGGGGGTTTGCCAGGTTGACCAGATTGTTGCTGTGTCTGCGGCTGGCGCTGGCCATGTTTGTGGCCATGCTTCTTTTTCCTGTCCGCCTTTTCCAGGGTTTTCAGGCTGATCTGTCCGACAAGATCGACAAAGCCGCTCTCGTCCTCTTTCGGTTTGCCGGTGCTCACCTCGACGGGTTCGAGGTTGTCGGGCACGACGTTCTGGAGGTTCTGCTGCCGGATCTTTCTCACCCTCTCGATAGTAAGCGGATATTGTTTGTTGCTGTCCGGCAGGACATACCACATAAGGTTTTTGAAGATATCTTTTTTGATAAGGATAGCTGTTCCCTTTGCTACCTGCAGCGTCTCCGCATTGTCGGGGAAGTTCTGCAGTGCGTCCAGGTAGGTGTCGAGCTCGTAGTTCAGACAGCATTTTAAGCGGCCGCACTGACCGCTGAGCTTGCTCTGGTTGATGGACAGGTTTTGATAGCGTGCGGCAGTCGTGTTCACGGATCTGAAATCGCTGAGCCAGGTAGCGCAGCACAATTCCCTGCCGCAGCTGCCTATGCCGCCCACTTTGGCGGCTTCCTGGCGTGCGCCGATCTGTCGCATTTCAACCTTTAGCCGGAACTCTCCTGCATACAGCTTGATCAGCTCGCGAAAATCCACCCTGTCATCCGCGATATAGAAGAAAGTCGCCTTTCTGCCGTCCGCCTGGATCTCTACCTCGCTCATTTTCATTTCCAATTTGAGCTGGCGGGCGATGGCGCGGCTCCGGATGAGCGCGTCCCTTTCCCGGGCTTTGTTCTGCTGCATGATCTCCAGGTCTTTATCGGTGGCCCGGCGGAGGACCTTTTTTATTTCCGGATTCCTCTCGTCTACGTCTTTTTTCTTCATTTGCAGCCTGACCATTTCACCGGTCATCGTCACCTCGCCTACGTCAAAGCCGCTGACGCCTTCGACGCTGATCATATCACCTTTCTCAAAGAGGTGGGTGGTCGTATTCCGGTAAAAATCTTTACGGCTGCCCCTGTTAAAGCTCACTTCTACGATCCGGCAGCTG
>Ga0105240_10011043_pt1 | contig 12630 bp, 9 predicted proteins | sample KBSC54metaG_FD_80426 | JGI IMG/M metagenome (GOLD analysis project Ga0105240, IMG submission 80426) | Corn rhizosphere microbial communities from Kellogg Biological Station, Michigan, USA - KBS C5-4 metaG | ecosystem: Host-associated > Plants > Roots > Rhizosphere > Soil | place: Michigan, USA... | reverse complement strand
GTTGCGGATCATCGCCGCGGTTTCCTTGCAGCCGTAAAGCGCGGCGAACGAGCCGAAGCGCGGCCCCTGCGTCTGCCCGAGCACGACTTCATAGATCGCCTTGAACCAGTCGCGCAGCGGCTCAAACGCATGGCGCTTGCCGATTTCGTAGATCTCGAACTGCACCTTCTCGGAGTCGCGTTCGCCGCCGAACTTCTCCAGCACGTCGGCAAGTTCGGTGAGCGCGGCGCGCTCCTTGTCCGTCGGCGCGCGGTATTGCTTCGTCGGCTTCACGAAGTCTTCGTAGTAGCGCAGCGCATAACCGACGAGACGATCCAGTCCCGGATTGTTGTCCGGGTGCGCCTGCGGCGCGTAGACGCGGATGAAACCCCATAGAAGATTGCGGTCGTTTGCGTTCGATGCACTTACCAAAGTGAGCAGCAGCGCGAAGCTGACGGGATAGACCTCGTCCGGCGGGTTGCCGTTGTGAATATGATAGACAGGGTTCTCCAGCCGCACCGCCGGATCGTTTGTCTCGCGATACTGCGAGAGCAGCGCGATGTAATCGTCGACCGCTTTTGGGATCTGGTCGAAATAAAGCTTCTTCGCCGTGCGCGGCTTCTGGAACATGAAGAGCGCGATCGACTCTTCCGGCCCGTATGTCAGCCATTCATCGATTGTGATGCCGTTGCCCTTCGATTTCGAAATCTTCTGGCCGGTCTCGTCGAGGAAAAGCTCGAACACGAAATGCTCCGGCGGTTCGCCGCCCGCGATCTGGCAGATGCGATCGTACAGGCCCTGATTGGGCTGATGGTCCTTGCCGAACATCTCGAAATCGACACCGAGCGCGGCCCAGCGCATGCCGAAGTCGGGCTTCCATTGCAGCTTGCAGTGACCGCCCGTGACCGGAACGGTCTCTTCGCTACCGTCTTCTTCAATGTAGGTAATCGTGCCCTTCGCTTCGTCGCGGCTGACGACCTTCGCCAGCAGCACTTTGCCCGAACGCGGCGACACCGGAAGGAACGGCGAATAGGTCTGCTGCCGCTCCTCGCCGAGCGTCGGCATCATCACCGCCATCACGCGGTCGTATTGCTTCAACACATGAAGCAGCGCCTCGTCATAGACCCCGGACTGGTAAAGCTGCGTCGCGCTGCCGAATTCATAATCGAAGCCGAAGCGGTCGAGAAACGCGCACAGCCGCGCATTCATGTTGTGGCCATAGCTCTCGGCCGTGCCGAACGGGTCGGGGATTGCGGTAAGCGGCTTGCCGAGGTTGGCCGCCATCATTTCCTTGTTCGGCACGTTGTCCGGAACTTTGCGCAAACCGTCCATGTCATCCGAGACCGCCAGCAGCCGCGTTTTCACGTCGGGCCGCATCAACTCAAACGCGCGACGGACCCAGGTGGTGCGCGCGACCTCGCCAAAGGTGCCGATATGCGGCAGGCCCGAAGGCCCATAGCCGGTCTCGAATAAGACTTCCCTTACGGTTTCGCCCTTCGCGGCGCGGCGTTCCAGCCTTGCGACCACTTTGCGCGCTTCCTCGAACGGCCAGGCTTTGGCCGCGAGGGCCAGGTCGCGCGTATCGCCGGAAGACATTGGAAATCCTTAACCTTAAGCGTTCCGAAAGGGGCGCGAAGCTAGGCTTTGGCGAGGGTTTTCGTCAATGTCCGCTGTCAAAGCCATTCCGGATGATGACGCGCGCGCAGTGTTCGCAGGGCGCATCGAGATCCTGTACGCGCTTGGCCGCCATTATCTCTCGCTTCCGTTCGCGGTGTTGTGCATTCCGGTGACGCTGCTTGGCACGACGTCGCATGGCTGGTTACCGCTGATGCCGCTCTGTCTGCAGATCGCCGTCGTGATCGCCGCGGAGCAGTTGACCACCGCCTATCGCCGCCGGGGGCTCAAGAGCAATCCGCAGTACTGGGCAGATCGCTACACCTTCGTGTCCGCTATCGCCGGCGCGACCTGGGGCGTCGGTGCATGGTTCTGGTTCGTGCCGGGGTCCTATCCGGCGCAGGCCTATCTCGCCCTCGCCTTCCTTGGCATGACGGCGACGGAGTTCATCGCGCGCTCCGCGCACCGCCCCGCCTATCTTGCCCATGCGAGTTTCGCACTCACGCCGCTCGTGTTCCTGCTGCTGCGCGAAGGCGGCGCCTACGCGACGATGACGGCGGTGCTGATCGTTCTGTTCACCGGTGTGCTCTACACCTATTGCAACGGCATCGCGGGGATCATGGAGGAGTGTCTCCATCTGCGTGACGAGAACGCCGGACTGATCCGGAGCCTGTCGGATGAAAAGCACGAAGCCGAACATGCGCGCGATGCCGCCCTCGCGAGCGCACAGGCGAAGTCCGTGTTCATTGGAAACATCAGCCACGAATTGCGCACGCCGCTGAACGCGCTGCTCGGCATGGCGCAATTGCTCGACCGCGCGGAACTCGAAAAGCCGTACCACGATCACGTCAAGGTCATGCTGGACGCCGGTCGCGGACTTCAAACCTTGCTCGATGATGTCATCGCGCTGACTCGCGCCGATGACGATCGCTATCGCGAAGAGGATTGCGATCCGGCACAGGCCGCACGCGCCGTCGCGCGTCTGCTGCAGCCACGTGCCTGGGAAAAACATCTGCGGCTCACCGTTTCCGCCTCGACGACCTTGCCGCGCATCGCGGCCGATCCGCGCCGCGTGCGACAGGTTCTGCTCAAACTCGCCGACAACGCGCTCAAATTCACGGAGCGTGGCGGTGTTGAGATTCGCGCGGAGCAGGAAGCCGCAGCCGTGCGCTTCAGCGTCACCGACACTGGCCACGGCGTGCCGAAAGAAATCGCCGCTGACCTCTACAAGCCGTTCACACCAGGCGACACATCCTATACACGCCAACAGCAAGGCGCGGGCCTCGGCCTCTCCGTCGTGAAGCGCGTGGTCGAAGGCTTGGGTGGCGAGACCGGCTTTGAAAGCGAGCCGGGAGAAGGCGCGACCTTCTGGTTCACCATTCCGCTTTCGAGCATCGCGAAACTGGAGCCACAGAGTACGCCGTCCGCGGAATCGTCACTCGCTCCGACAGGCCTCGCGATCCTGGCATTCGCGCATGACGATGCGGGCAACAAGCAGCTGGCGAATTACCTCGAACCCTTCGGCAACACTGTGCAGATCGCGGAGAGCATGGCCGACACCGTGTTGCGCGCGGGACGCAACAGCTTCGATATCGTTCTCGTTGCGGCGTCCGACGCCGATACGATCGCGGCGGCACCCGGCATGCGCTCGCCGATCCTCGCGCTGTTGCGCGGTGGTGATCGCGCGCCGACTTGTGCCGATGCACTGTTGCGCTGGCCCTCCTCCGCCACAGAGCTTTACGCCGCCGTTGGCGCCGTCGCCGAGAGCCGCCGCAAAGAGGCGGAACCTGAACCTCAGCCGCCCAACAGCGTCGCGGCGATCGATGCGGACGCTTTTGCGGCGTTGGAAAAATCCGTCGGCGTCGAAACGCTGGTGGAGATCCTGAAATCCTATATCGACTCTGCGGAACAGCTTTGCCGTGCGCTCGGCGAAGCAAGCGACGATGCCAACTGGCAGGAAGCCGTGCGCCTCGCACAAGACATCGCTGGCAGTGCCGGCGGTCTCGGTCTCACGGCAATGACCGCGGCGGCACGCGGTTTCGCGCAAGCGGCACGCGACGGCGCCGATCCGCACGATCTGCGCAACACCGCGCAACTGATCGTGTGGGAACATGAGCGTGTGCGCCGCTCCCTCGCCAATCTCTATCCCGATCTGGTGGCGTGATCCGGCCGATATCCCCCTGCGCGATGGATGTTATTTCACGAAATCCAAGCGCCCTGAAATCGGCCTTCCAAATCCTGCCGCGTCAAACCGACATAGTAAGAGTTATCAGCGCACTGCAGGATATAGACGTAAAACGTTCCATAAGCGGGCAAAACCATATCAACTCTCCCCCAATGCAGAGCCTGTCGAAGCATGAGCAACACGACAGGTGAAGTGCGTTCCCTCGCCCTTCGACAAGCTCAGGGTGAGGGAAATGAGAGACTGTGCCGACCTCGATAGATCGTCCTTTCAATCTTACCCGAGAGCGGGATAGTAGTACAAATGCCGAACGAAATCGTGCCGCACCTTGATCTGCCTGCGCTCGTGCCCGCGCCGGGCGGGGCTGTGGTGTGCGCGACGGATGGCAGCTGCGAGCGCGCGCGGATAGACGAGGCGCGCCTCCTGTTTCGCTCCGGCAATGTGATCGTCGTCCATGCGGCGTTCGTCGCGGGCCGCTTGAAGACCACTGCGGCAGCAGCGCTGTTCGATGTGCTCGAACTGTTCGCGTTCGTGCGGCCGGGACAGCCTTGCGTGCCGAGCGCACTCGGACTGGCGCGGTGTCTCGGACTTGAGATTCCCCACACCGCAGAAGAGTCCGCATGCATATTGCGCGAGGCAGCAGAACATTTGCTGGAGGAACTCGCGAAATCCGACGAGAAGGCGCGCGCCGCACTCCGCCCACTCGCCGAGACGATGGGCAAATCCGGGTGGCGATGGTCGCCGCTTATTCTCAATGCGATCGGCAGAAGCGAAGACAAGCTCTCTCCCATCGCCGGACTTGATACATGGCGCGGACTGCCGACATGGGAAGACGATGCCGCGCCGGATAAACCGGGTTCCCTGCCCGTCGATGCCGGCGAAGCGCGCGCGCGGTTGCAGCAGCTTGTTGGGCTCGCTGGTGAATCGCGTCCTGAGCAGGCGGAATATACCGAAGCGGCGTCTTATGCCTTCACAGCGCGCGAGCGTGCCGGTGCGCCGCGCATCGCGCTGGTGGAAGCCGGCACCGGCGTCGGAAAGACGCTCGGCTATCTCGCACCCGCCAGCGTGTGGGCGGAGAAGAACGGGCCGGGGCTCTGGATCTCGACCTACACCCGCAATCTCCAGCGCCAGATCGTGCAGGAGATCGCGCGGCTTTATCCCGATCCCGTCGAGCGCAACGAGAAAGCGGTCGTGCGCAAGGGTCGCGAGAATTATCTCTGCCTTTTGAATTTCGAGGAAGCGGCGAAGCGCACCGCGCTCGCGCCGGGACAGCGCGCGGTCGCGCTCGGCCTGATCGCGCGGTGGATCGCGGCAACGCCGGACGGCGATATCTCCGGCTACGGTTTTCCGGCGTTCCTGGGCGCGTCGCTTCCACTGCGCGAGATCACAGACCGGCGCGGCGAGTGCGTCTATGCCGCGTGCCCGCATTACCGCGCCTGCTTTATCGAGCGTGCGATCCGCCGCGCGCGCCATGCCCCGATCGTCGTCGCCAACCATGCGCTCGTTATCGCACAGGCCGCGCAGGACTGGCTGAGCAATGACGAGACCACCGATGCACCGCCGGAGCGCCGCGTGCGCTACGTCTTCGATGAAGGCCATCACCTCTTCGACGCGGCGGACAGCGGATTCGCCGCCCTCGTCTCCGGCAGCGAGATGGCCGACATGCGCCGCTGGATCCGTGGGCCGGAAGCTCGCGCGCGCAGCCGTTCGCGCGGGTTGCAGGAACGTCTCGATGGTCTGATTGAAGATTGCGAAGAGGCCAAGCACGCGCTCGAAGAAGCCATTGCCGCGTCGAGCGCGCTGGCCGGCGAAGGCTGGATGTCGCGTCTGAATGGCGGCGGCGGACGCGGGCCCGGCGAAGTATTCCTCGCCGCATGTCACCAACACATTCGCGCGCGCAGCGAGGATGCCGATGCCTTCTATTCGCTGGAAGCCGAGACCGTGCCGCTCGGCCAGGACGTCATCGACGCCGCGCGCGAGCTGAGCCGCGGCCTCAAGCGTCTCATCGCGCCGCTGCTGCGTCTCGCGCATCATCTGCGCAAAACTTTGGACGACAAGACGAAGGAACTCGAAACATTCCAGCGCGCGCGCATCGACGCCGTGCGGCGCGGGCTGGAGCGGCGCGCGAAGATCATTCTGCCCGCCTGGATACAGATGCTCGACGCGCTGGAGACCGGCGAGGTCGATGACGAGTTCATCGACTGGTTCATGCTGGCGCGCGACGACGGTCGCGATCTCGATGTCGGGCTCGAACGCCACTGGATCGATCCCACCATTCCGCTCGCCGGCGAAGTGCTCGCCAACGCGCATGGCGCGCTGATCACCTCCGCCACGTTGCGCGACGCGGGCGATGCCGACGACTGGCAGAGCGCGGAGGTGCGCACCGGCGCCGCGCATCTTCCCGAACCGCCGAAACGCGCGAGCTTCGGCTCGCCGTTCCGCTATAGCGAGCAGGCGCGCATCTTCGTGGTGAAGGACGTGAACCGCCGCGAGATCGACCAGATCGCCGCCGCCTATCGTGAATTGTTTCTGGCGGCCGGTGGCGGCGCGCTCGGGCTGTTCACCGCGGTGCGCACCTTGCGCGCGGTGGAGAGCCGTATCTCCGGACCGTTAAGCGATGCAGGCCTCACGCTCTTCGCGCAGCATGTCGACAAGCTCGATGCCGGCGCGCTGGTCGATCTGTTCCGTGCGGAGGAGAACGCCTGCCTGCTCGGCACCGACGCGCTGCGCGACGGCGTCGATGTGCCGGGCCGCTCACTGCGCCTCGCGGTGTTCGACAAGGTGCCGTGGCCGAAGCCCACGATCCTGCACAAGGCGCGGCGCGCGCGCTTCGGCAAAAGCTATGACGATCTTCTCACGCGCCTGCGCCTGAAACAGGCGTTCGGCCGTCTCATCCGCGGCGCGACCGACAAAGGCTGCTTCGTCATCCTCGAAGGCGCCACGCCGTCGCGCCTGCTCTCCGCCTTCCCGCCCGATGCGCCGGTGAAACGGTGCGGGTTGAGCGAGGCGATCACCGATATCGCCGCATTTTTGACCGAGAGCGGCGCTAATCACGCCTCGCTGATCGAACAGAAAACATCTCTATGAACCGATACCTGCCGATTTTCCTCTCTGCAGCTTTGCTTCCCGCTGGCGCATTTGCGCAATCCGCGCCGTCCGATAGTGAGATCCAGAAAACACTTTCGACGCGCGTCGATCAGCAACACTGGGCGACTGGGATTGTTGTCGGCATCGTCACAGCGCAAGGCACGCACGCCATCGCCTACGGCACGACGACAAAGGGCGGAACGCAGAAAGTCGATTCCGACACGGTGTACGACATTGGCTCGATCACCAAGGTGTTCACGGCTCTCACGCTCGCCGACATGGCGCAGCACAAGGACGTCGCGCTCGACGATCCGGTGGCGAATTTTCTGCCGGAAGGAACCGTGCTACCGAAGGATGGAACGCGGCAGATCACGCTCACCGATCTCGCCACGCATACCGCCGGATTGCCGCTGCGGCCCGACAATCTCGCGTCCAAGGATCCCGACAACAAATACGCGGAGTACAGCGAGGCTGACCTTTACCAGTTTCTCGCGCACGCCAAATCCGCACATCCCATCGGCAGCACCTATGACTATTCCAACCCCAGCTTCGGATTACTCGGTATGGCGCTCGCGCTTCGCGAGGCGACCGATCTCGACACGCTGATCGAGCGCCGCATCCTCAAACCGCTCGGCATGGATGACACGCTGCGCGCCGCGACGCCCGCGATGCAAAGCCGGATGGCGCAAGGTTATTCCTACGACGTTGCCTTAACCGATCTGACACCGGCGGAGCACTGGGACTTCGGCAGCGGTGTCGCGGGTGCCGGCGGGTATCGCTCTACCGCCAACGACATGATGAAATTTCTTCAAGCCATTCTCGGCACCCGCGCCTCATCGCTCGGGCCCGCGTTAGCCGCAATGACGAAGACGCGCCGTCCCGGTGGCATGATGCCAGCGACCGCCATCGCGCTCGCCTGGAACATCCTCGATCAGGACGGCCGTGAGATCGCGTGGAAGAACGGCAGCGTCGGCGGTTTCCGCGCGTTCATCGGCTATGACGTGGCCGCGCGCACCGGCGTCGTCGTTCTCGCCAATGCACAGACCGGCACCGGCGGTGACGATATCGGTCTGCATATTCTCGATCCAAACCTGCCGGTCGATCTGCACATCCCGCGCAGGCATGTCGAAACCCGGATCGATGCCACGCTGCTCGATCGTTATGTGGGAACGTACAAATACGCCGACAACGATTTCGTGGTGGTGACGCGCATGGGCGATCATCTTGCCGAACGTGAGAATGGGCAGGACAAGCTCGAACTCTTCGCGGAAGGCGAGCGCGATTTCTTCTTCAAAACCATGGACACGCAGGTGACGTTCGAAACCGGGCCAGATGGCCAAGCAATTGCCGCCATTTGGCATCAGGATGGACAGGATCAGCGTGGCGTGCGAGTGCCGTGACGATTCAGCTTTATTTGTTCGTCTTCGTCTCCGCGACGTAGGCCGGATTGAGCGTTCCGAGTTTTGTCGCGACAGGCAGCAGCGTGGGATAGAACTGCACGAACGTCGTGTCCGCCGCGGCATGCGATTGGTGGCAGGAATAGCAGGATGCGCTGTGATCGATCTCCTCCGCCGGCTTGTTGCCGTCGAAGCCGAAGAAGGCCCAACCGCCCTTGAAGCGCGAATCCTTTACATGCGCTTCGTATCCTCTGATCTCCGTGGTCTGGACGACGCCGCGCTTGTTGATCGAGACGTCCGTTCCGCCGCCGCGGTTCTCCAGCAGGATGATCGTTTTGTCCGGCCAGATACCGGTCTTGAGGAACTGCTGATAGGCCGCACGCGGAACGAACGTGTTGTTGAACACGTGCCCGCTCGTCAGCGACGGCAGCGCGCTGTAGCTCATGTCGAGGCCCGAACTTAGAAACGTCCAGTCGCGATAGCCTGACGGAAACAGAAGCTTTCCATCCTTGTCGTATTGCGGCCCGTCGGGCAGCGGCATCTCGGCGGCGCCGCACAACAGAACCGCCGCGACCAGCGCGCCCGCGAACAAGCTAGGCAGTTGGGATCGTCTCATGCTGATGTTCCTCTGAAGAAATCTCTGTGAACCGGCCGCGATATGTGCTGGGCGACACGCCGAAGCGTCGCTCGAAGGCGCGGCGGAAGGCGTCGTCGCTGTTGAAGCCGACGGAAAGCGCGATGCCGGAAATCTTCTCGCGTCCCGAAGCAAGCCGCAGCCGCGCCTCGTCGAGACGCAACCGCTCGATATAGAGCGCGGGCGTGACGCCGAACGCGGCCTGGAAGCGGCGCGCGAATTGCCGGCTGCTCAATCCTGCTTGCGCCGCCATCGCCTCGACCGACCAGTCGCCTGCAAGGTTACCGACGATCTTCGCGACAAGATCGCCCAGCCTGTCGCCCGCACCCGCCTGAAATCGCAGCGGCTCGGAATATTGAAGCTGCCCGCCGGAGCGCTTCATGTAGACGACGAGCTGGCGCGCGGTGGAAAGCGCGAGCGCCGGGCCGTGATCTTCCTCGATCAGCGCGAGTGCGAGATCGATGCCGGCTGTCATGCCTGCGGAAGAATAAAATCGGCCGTCGCGAACGAAGATCGCGTCCGGTTCGATATGAACGTTCGGAAACCGCCTCTGCGCAGCGGCGGCATGTTCCCAATGCGTCGTGGCGCGCCGGCCATCGAGCAAGCCGCTCGCGGCCAAACCGTACAAGCCCGTGCACACCGTGACGATGCGACGGGTCTCTGCACGCGAGCGAAGCCAGTCCGCGACGATCGCATTGGTCTTCTCTTCGCGCAGCCCCGGACCGCCCGGCACGATGATCGTGTCGAACGGTGGCGCATCCGCGAGCGTGGTGTGCGGCGCTAGATGCAATCCGGATTCGGATCGAAACGGCTGGCCGGTCAGACCGACAACCGTCGTGGTGTAGCGCTGCGACGGCGTCCGCCAGTCATTGCCGCCTGCGATGTAGAAGGCATCGAGCACACCCACGAGGTCGATGGCCGCGACGCCGTCGAATCCCAGAAGTCCGATATGCCTTGGATCGGTGTTGCGCATGACTGAGCGTAGCTTCAGATGGAAATGTCTCTCAGGACATTGAACCGACAATTTCGGACAACCTGTGATTTATTTTTTGTTCACCTCTTGTTCTTATTTTCTGTCACACCACATGGGCGGGATGAGCTGTGCAAGACAGAAGGCAATTGCAGAAAAGAGGCGGCGGGGCATCCAACCCTATTGCCGCAAGCGCACGCTCACGCCGAGAGCGATTGTTCAATCCGACCAAACCTTTGCGCGCGATCTGGCCGAATTGAATTCAAAAAATGGAATACCCCGCCCCACGCTCAAGGAACAACTTTCGAACAGATGCGGTGCGCCTTTGGGAAATCGCAACGCCTGGCGCCACGGGAAATTCGGGCGCAAGATGGTCGCGCTTCGGAAAGCGATCCGCGCCCATATCCGTGAAGGCCAGGCGCTGATCGCATACACGAAGCTTCTGGCGCCGCCACGCCGTGTCCGCCACATTGTGGAAATCGTCCATCACATTCCTCGCCCCCGCAACGCGGGGGAGAGGGTAAGGGTGAGAGGGTGGTTGCCGATTGCGCTCAGCTTTCGACACCCCTCACCCCGGCCCTCTCCCCCACGGCGTGAGGGAGAAGGAGAACTGGATTGGGGATATCCGGCGTTCGCCAGAGCGATGCGAAGTGACCCGCTTCTCTCCTGCTCCTATAAAGCCTCATGACTCAGACGGACGAGACCCTGTTCGGCGAAGCGCCCGCGGAAGGCAGCGACAGCTTCGGCCGCCATTCCACCGGCATCCTGCCGAGCCACGTGCTGCGCCGCCTGATCCGCGCGCGGCGCGAGATCGTGGCGGTGGAGGAGATCGACGAGGCGCAGCTGCAGCCCGCGAGTCTCGACCTTCGCCTCGGCGCCGTCGCCTGGCGCGTGCGCGCGAGTTTCCTGCCGGGTCCGAATTCGACGGTGGAGGAGAAGCTTCCCAGCGTCTTCATGCACGCCATCGATCTGACAGAAGGCGCGGTGCTGGAGACCGGCTGCGTCTATATCGTGCCACTGATCGAACGCGTGGAGTTTTCCGCACGGGTGTCGGGCATCGCCAATCCGAAAAGCTCGACCGGCCGCATCGACGTCTTCACGCGCCTGATCACCGATTACGCGCAGGCCTTCGACCGTATCGAGCCGGGCTATCGCGGGCCGCTGTTCGCGGAGATTTCGCCGCGCACGTTCCCGGTTCTGGTGCGCAAAAATTCGCGGCTCAACCAGTTGCGCGTGCGGCACGGCAATCCCCAATTCACAGACACCCAACTGAAGCGACTGCATGCCGAAACGCCACTCGTCGACGGAGAGCCGGACATCGACAACGGCCTCGGCTTTTCGATCGATCTGATCGGTGGCGAGGACAAACGCATCGGCTGGCGGGCGAAGCGGCACACGGCGCTGATCGATGTCGACCGGCGCAACTATCTGGACGCTGCGGATTACTGGGAACCGGTCACAGCGCAACCGTCCGGCACGATCATCCTCGACCCCGACGAGTTCTATATCCTGGCTTCGCGCGAGGCTGTCGCGATCCCGCCGGACTACGCGGCCGAGATGGTTCCGTTCAATCCGCTGGTCGGCGAGTTCCGCGTTCACTATGCGGGATTCTTCGATCCCGGCTTCGGCTACGAAGCGGGCAAGCCGCCGACGTCGCGCGCGGTTCTCGAAGTGCGCTCGCGCGAAGTTCCCTTCATCCTAGAACATGGCCAAATTATCGGCAGGCTTGTGTTCGAGCGGCTGACCGACCCGCCGCCGGAAGTGTATGGCGCGGGGATCGCGTCCAACTACCAGGGTCAGCGTTTGAAACTTTCGAAGCATTTCAAGCTCCCCTGACCGCTCCGCGTACGGAGTTGTTGCAACGGCAACACAGAGGCGTGGCAAAGTTACGGTCACTTGTGTGTGAGCCGTTGCGTCCGGCGTCGGAGTCGGGCCCTACTCTGCGCCGTTGCGGACCGGCGATTTTGGGGGTTCGGTTCGCAGCGGGTCCACTTGAAGGGGGCAGCGTGAGGCGGCTACGGCGCGAAGGCGCCGGCCGCCTCATGATTTTCAGGGCCACCCCATGAAACTCCAGACAAACCGCCTGTTCCTGCGCCCGATTACGGTCGGCGACTCGCCTGCCCTGTTCGAAGCGCGCGGCGATGCCGAAGTCATGCGCTACTGGGACTGGCCGGCGCAAAAGGATGTGGCGGCGGTCGAGCGGGTCTTCGCCAAGCACACCCCTGAATTGACCAGCGGGACGACGCGGTGGTGGGCGGTGGCGCTGTCCCCGGATGGCCCCGCCATCGGCGAATGCGACCTGTCCGAGATCGATACCCACCACAGCCGCGCCGAAGTCGGGTTCCTGTTCGCGCGACGGCATTGGGGCCACGGCTATGCTCGCGAGGCGATGGAGTGCGCGATCGATTACGGCTTCAACGATCTGGGACTCGAACGCCTATGGGCACGCTGCCATGACGGCAACACCGCGTCGGTTCGTCTGCTCGAGAACCTAGGCTTCATCTATGAGGGCCGCTTGCGCAGCCACATCATGCGCGACGGCGAGAGGCGCGACTGCTTGATCTATGGACGGTTGCGCCCTTGAGAAAATCTGTCGGCGATAAAAAATGGCAGATAGAGAACCAGAATGAACGCGATGCCGATCGGCACAAGCTCGGCGATGTAATACGGCCACGGCGCCAGCAGATCGAGCACGGACGGGTCTTTCGATTTGCCGTGCAGAAACCCGAAGTTGACGTCGAATATCCAGTCCACCAACCCGGCACAG
>Ga0105240_10011042_pt1 | contig 12633 bp, 8 predicted proteins | sample KBSC54metaG_FD_80426 | JGI IMG/M metagenome (GOLD analysis project Ga0105240, IMG submission 80426) | Corn rhizosphere microbial communities from Kellogg Biological Station, Michigan, USA - KBS C5-4 metaG | ecosystem: Host-associated > Plants > Roots > Rhizosphere > Soil | place: Michigan, USA... | reverse complement strand
GTGGACACCATGATCATGTCCCACAGGTGCCGCGCGCGGATGTGGCCGTAGATCTTGCAGGCGACCAGGCCGTCTTCGCGCTCCACGTAGTTTTCGTGGGTGGGCCATTCGCGCCACACGACCTGACTGGCGTCGTCGAGAACGACTTCGTCCTTTTCCTTTACGTGCACCGGGAAGACCAGCGGCCAATCCTGGTCGTGCTCCACCGCCTGCATGAAGCCGTCGGTAATCAGCAGCGACAGGTTGAACTGGCGCAGGCGACCGTCCTCGCGCTTGGCGCGGATGAATTCCTTCACGTCCGGATGGCTGACGTCGAAGGTGCCCATCTGCGCACCGCGGCGACCGCCAGCGGAGGAGACGGTGAAACACATCTTGTCGTAGATATCCATGAAGGACAGCGGGCCGCTGGTGTAGGCACCCGCACCCGACACGTACGCGCCGCGCGGACGCAGCGTGGAGAACTCGTAACCGATACCGCAGCCGGCCTTCAGCGTGAGGCCCGCTTCGTGAACCTTCTCAAGGATGTCGTCCATCGAATCGCGGACGGTTCCGGACACCGTGCAATTGATGGTCGAGGTGGCCGGCTTGTGCTCGAGTGCGCCTGCGTTGGAGGTGATGCGGCCAGCCGGGATCGCCCCGCGGCGCAGTGCCCACAGAAAACGCTCGTTCCAGTGCTCGCGCAGTTCCGGCGTTGCTTCCACGTCGGAGAGCGCACGCGCCACGCGCTGATAGGTTTCATCGACGCTGCCGTCGACAGGTGCGCCCGACTTCGCTTTCAGGCGGTATTTTTTGTCCCAGATGTCTTGCGATGCTGGCTGCAGCGGAATAGCTGCGGCATCACGAACCATCGCTGGTGCACGCACGGTGCTCATCGGCTTCCTGACCTCCCGGTATGACCCGTACCGTTGGTTTCTTCAAATCGGCTAACGCATCGCCGGTGGCCTCCCGGCCCGGCAGCGATACCTGCCTGTATTCCCTTCCGTACGAAAACCCCTCCCCTGAGGAGTTTGTTGGTCGACACCAGCACTGGGTGGTTAGCTGACATCAACACACAATATGTTGTGCTTGCGGACGGAAGTGCAAGTTACCCCTCACCCGATGCGATGTAAAGTGTTTTGAACACCGTCACGTTATGGAAGGGTGCGGGAACCGAACGCAACAGCCAAAGTCGAACCTGCACTTATGCTTCGCCACCCATGTTTTTAAGGAGTCTTCGATGTATCCGCGTCATCGCCGCCTCGCTGTCATATTTGCTGCCACCCTGGCGTCGGTATTGCCACTGATCGGCCATGCTGCACTGCCACCGAGCGTCGACGGGCAACCTTTGCCGTCGCTGGCGCCGATGCTGGAAAAAGTTACGCCAGCGGTGGTGAACATCTCGACCAAGACGCGCGTGAAGGTGCGCGACCCGTTCTTCGACGACCCGGTGTTTCGCCAGATGTTCGGCCTCAACGGCGGTGCGCGCGAACGCGTGGAGCAGAGCCTGGGCTCGGGCGTCATCGTCGATGCGGCCAAGGGTTATGTGCTGACCAACAACCATGTGGTCGGCAGCGCGGACGACATCACCGTCACCCTGCAGGACGGGCGCAATTTCAAAGGCAAGCTGATCGGCACCGACCCGGAAACCGATGTCGCGGTCGTGCAAATCCAGGGCACGGACCTGAAGGCGCTGCCGCTGGCCAACTCCGATCAACTGCGCGTGGGCGATTTCGTGGTGGCCGTGGGTGACCCGTTCGGCCTGGGGCAGACGGCGACGTCGGGCATCGTCTCAGCACTGCGTCGCTCGGGGCTCGGCAATTCGGGCTACCAGAACTTTATCCAGACCGATGCCTCGATCAATCCGGGCAACTCCGGTGGTGCGCTGGTGAACCTGCGCGGCGAGCTGGTCGGCATCAATACGATGATCTTTTCGCCTTCGGGCGGCAATGTCGGCATCGGCTTTGCCATCCCCACCAACCTCAGCAGCGAGGTGATGCAGCAGCTGATCGCCCACGGCAAGGTCAGCCGGGGCACGCTGGGCATCGACACTCAGGAAATCACCCCGCGCATCGCGCAGGTGCTGGGACTCAAGAACAGCAACGGCGTGGTGGTGACGCGGGTGAGCAATGGCTCAGTCGCCGACCAAGCCGATGTGCAGACCGGCGACGTGATCACCGCCATCGACGGCAAGCCACTGCGCAGCCCGCAGGAGCTGCGCAACGCCGAGGGCCTGCTACCGGTCGGCAGCTCGGTCAAGTTGACCATCACGCGCAGCGGTACGCCGCGTGACATCACCCTGAAGCTCGCGCCGGAGAAACTCGCCACGCTCGATGGCGGCAAGCTCGATGCACGCCTGGTGGGCGTCACTTTCAGCGAACTGCCACAGAACCTGCGCAGCCAGGGTGTGGCCGGCGTCCAGGTCGCTGCGGTCGCCAAGGGCAGCCGCGCCGATCAAGGCGGGTTGAAGCAAGGCGACATCCTGCTAGGTATCGGCAACCTACGCGTGACCGGCCTGAACACGATGCAGCGCCTTGCCGGGGCAAATCCGCGACAGCTGCTGCTGGTGGTGTCGGGGGATGAGGGGACGCGGTATGTGCAGGTGCTTTGAGTGGTGAGTTTGGAGGAGTGAGGAACGAGTATTGCGGTCGCTCAAAGCAACCTAGGGAAATCTCGAGCACCCCACTTCGTCATCCCGGTGCAGGCCGGGACCTATTCCTCAGGCCTCGCTCTTCAGGCGGCACATGGTAAGCATCCATGTTCAGGTGTGGATCCCGGCCTTCGCCGGGATGACGATGGAGAATGAGGTGCTTTGAGTAGTGCGTTTGGAGGAGTGAGGAACGAGTGTTGGCGGTTGCTCAAAAGCAACCGAGGGAATCTCGAATACCCCCACTTCATCATCCCGGCGCAGGCCGGGATCCATTCCTCAGGCCTCGCTCGTCAGGCGGCATATGGCGAGCATCCATGTTCAGAGGTGGATCCCGGCCTTCGCCGGGATGACGATGGAGAATGAGGTGCTTTGAGTAGTGCGTTTGGAGGAGTGAGGAACGAGTGTTGGCGGTTGCTCGAAAGCAACCGAGGGAAATCTCGAATACCCCACTTCGTCATCCCGGCGCAGGCCGGGATCCATTCCTCAGGCCTCGCTCGTCAGACAGCACATGGCAAGCATCCATGTTCAGGGGTGGATCCCGGCCTTCGCCGGGATGACGATGGAGAATGAGGGGCTTTGAGTAGTGCGTTTGGAGGAGTGAGGAACGAGTGTTGGCGGTTGCTCGAAAGCAACCGAGGGAATCTCGAACATCCCCACTTCGTCATCCCGGCGCAGGCCGGGATCCAGTGGCGTTATCGCTGGGTTGTCGCGTCAGAGCCTGGATACGCTCTCACAACAACCGACGTCACTGGATCTCGGCCAGCGCCGGGATGACGAATAGGGAGGTTTCCGAGTCGTTTCTCGCTCCCGATCACTCTCCATCACCCCGGCGGGCTTCACCAAACTAAACGTAAGCACAACTTCCGCTTGATGTTTTGCCCACAGCCGGATGAAATACCGCGATTCTTCATCAGCCTGCAGCCCTTGATGGCAACGCGGCGACCACATTCATGACCCCGGGGTTACGCAGCACATGTCATTTCGTCTTGCCCGTTTGCTTTCTCTTGCCCTGATCGGCACCAGCGTCGCCACCGTGGCGTTCGCCGCCGCAGGGCCTACCCTGGTGTGGCGCGGCGATATCACTACTGCACGAGGCGTGGTGACCGATGTCGCCAAGGCCTGGGAAAAGAGCGGCAAGGGCAAGATCGAGTTGCAGCCGTTCAATACCGCATCGGGCCTGGACGCCGTCGCCAAGGGCACGGCCGACCTGGCCGGTGCCGCGCGCGGCAGTGCGGGTGGCTCCGAATCGGAACTCGCTTTTACGCCGGTGGCCTGGGATGCGCTGGTGATCATCACCTCGCCGTCCAACCCGGTCAGCTCGATCACGCTGCAGCAGTTGCATGACGTGTACTACGGCAAGATCACCAACTGGAAGGATCTCGGTGGCCGCGACGAGCCGATCAACGCCTATGCGGTGGCCAGCCCCGGTGATGGCGTGGAATACAGCCTGCGTCGCCTGATGTTCGGCCGCGGCAACCAGCCGGTGGCCGCACCGCGCCTGTACGTGAATACGGCCAAGCTCGAAGAGGGTGTGACGCTCGATCCGAAATCGTTCGGCGCGACCACGCTGGCGAACGTGCGCGGCAACGCGAAGATTAAGATACTGAGCATCGGCGGCATCGCCCCGAACCAGTCGACGATCAGCAGCGGCAGCTATCCGCTGTTCACCCCGCTCTACCTGGTCACCAACAACACCAACCCGAAGGCTGCCGATATCAAGGAGTTCCTTGACTTCGTGCAGAGCGACAAGGGCAGCGCGCTGCTGCGTGCCCATGGCCTGGTGCCGTACGCCGACGGTGCCGCGCTGGCCTCGATGGACAGCTCGCGCCGCGCCAAGATCCTTGCCGAAGTGGGCGCACGCGCCAGCGCCGGTAGCGAACAGCCGCTGGCGACGCCGGGCGCAACCGCTGTTGCCGCCGCCAAGGCCGCCGCACCGGCTGCCGCGTTGGCACAAGCGAAGAGCGCAAAGACCGAAGCGCCCAAGAGCGAATTCGCCGCTGTTACCGGCACCTCCGTGTCCACGGCACCGCCGAGCCTGAAGGGCATTCATGGCGATGCGATCACCGTCAGCGACAAGGCTGCGCGTGGCGCGGACTTCGCCAAGGTGACCAGCGAGGTGTACTTCACTCGCGGCAAACCGGCCAAGGTGGCGATGGAAAAAGTCGCTCCCGCCAAGGAAACCAAGGCCGAGACCCACAAGGTGGCCGAAGCCAAGCCCGCGAAGGCTGCCAAGCCGATCGTCGTCGCCAAGACCTACAAGGTCAATGCCGGCGAAACGCTGTACTCGATCGCCAAGAAGCACTCGGTCGACGTGGCTCAGCTGCGCGCATGGAATGGCCTGAAGGACAACACCGTGCGCCAGGGCCAGGTACTCAAGGTCGGCGCGCGCTAAGCGCGACGGCTCGTGAAGATCCTTGCACTGACGGTCGACCTGGACGACACCCTGTGGCCGGTCATGCCGGCGCTGGAACAAGCCGACCGCGATCTGGACGCTTACCTGCGTCAACACCATCCCGACGTCGCCCGCGCATGGCCCATCCCGGCCATGCGTGCGCTACGCGCCGAGGTCGCCGCCGAGCGCACCGACCTGGCCCATGACTTCACCGCACAACGTCACATCACCATGCAGCGCGCCTTTGCCGCCTGCGGTATCGACGATGCGCCCTTGCCGGCGTTGTGGGATGTCTACTTCACTGCGCGCAATCGCGTCGAGCTCTATCCCGATGCCCTGCCCGCACTGGAGCGCATCGCCAGGCGCTATCCGGTCGCCAGCCTCACCAACGGCAATGCCGATCTGGAACTGGTCGGCATCCGCGCGCATTTCGCTTTCCATATCTGTGCGCGCGATACCGGCGTGCCGAAGCCGGACAAGCGCATTTTCCACGCCGCCGCCGAACTGCTCGGCGTAGCGCCGGAAAACATCCTGCATGTCGGCGACGATCCGGAACTGGACGTAGTCGGCGCACGCGATGCCGGCCTGCGCACGGCCTGGATCAACCGCCGCCAGCATCCGTGGCCGGGGTTGCTGGGCACCAAGCCGGATCTCGACCTGCCGGACCTGGCTGCGCTTGCCCAATGGCTGGATGCGTAGCGTCCGAGCGCGCATCATGCGCAGGTGAAATCCGAAGCGCTTTAGGAAGACCATGTCCGCACTGATCGAAGCCAAGTCCGGCGACCGCCATAGCGTCGCCATCGAAACCACCGATGCCGCGCACTACAACACCACGCGCCGCCGCCTGACCGCTCCGCAGCGGCGCTGGCTGGCCGACAACGCATTTGAAGCCAAACCCGGCAGCGTCGGCCTGCTCAGCGACGCCAACGGCAAGCTGGTGCGCGTGCTGGTGGCGTGGATCCAAACGATGCGCTCGGCGCACTTGCCGGGCTGCCCAAGCAATTGCCCGAAGCGGTCTATCACCTGGCCGATGAAGGCGTGCTTGCCGATCGCCGGCAGGCGGCGCTGGGTTGGGCGCTGGGTGCGTATGAGTTCACGCGTTACCGCAAGGCCAAGCGAGGCCCGGCGCAGCTGGCAATACCGGGCGATGACCTGCGCGTGCTTGCACCGCTGATCACCGCCACCGCGCAGGTGCGCGACCTGGTCAATACGCCGACCGAGGACATGGGGCCGAAGCAACTGGCCGATGCGATCAAGCAGCTTGGCAAGACGTACAAGGGCAAGGTGCGCGAGTGGGTCGGCGACGAACTGCTTAAGGCGAACTTCCCCACCATTCATGCCGTCGGCCGCGCCAGCCATCGCGCACCGCGCCTAATCGAGCTGACCTGGGGCAAGGCTTCGCATCCCAAGCTTGTCGTGGTCGGCAAGGGCGTGTGCTTCGACACGGGCGGGCTCGATTTGAAGCCTTCCGATGGCATGCGCTGGATGAAGAAGGACATGGGCGGCGCGGCACATGCGATCGCGCTGGCCGGCTTGATCATGCAGGCGAAGCTGCCGGTGCAGCTGATCTTGCTGGTGCCCGCGGTGGAGAACGCCGTAGCCGGCAATGCGATGCGCCCGGGTGAGGTGATCACCACACGCGCAGGCCTGACGGTGGAGGTCGACAACACCGATGCCGAGGGGCGCCTGGTGCTGTGCGATGCGATGGCCTATGGCGCCGAGCAGAAGCCGGAGCTGATCGTCGACTTTGCGACCTTGACCGGCGCGGCGCGCGTCGCACTGGGTCCTGACCTGCCGGCGCTGTTTGCCAATGCCGACGCGTTGGCCGATGACGTACTTGCTGCCGGGCGTGCGGTGAACGATCCGCTGTGGCGCCTGCCGTTGTGGCGCCCTTATCGCAAGATGCTCGATTCGTATATCGCCGACTTCGCCAACGCCGGTGCCTCGCGTCATGCGGGGGCGATTACGGCGGCGCTTTATCTGGAGCGCTTTGTGCCGGAGGGTTTGCCCTGGGTACACCTGGATACGTATGCGTGGAACGACGGCGATCGACCCGGGCGTCCGCGCGGGGGTGAGGCCATGGGACTGCGGGCGTTGTTTGGTTATTTGCAGTTGCGGTTCAAGGGCTGAGAGCTTTCCCCCTCGCCCCAACCCTCTCCCCCGGCAAAGCCGGGGGAGAGGGAGCCTACTGGGGGAGCTTCAATCTTGCGAAACCTGCCCCACTTCCCTGGCTTGCCGGGGGGACCCATGACTTTCGGCGATACCTCCGCCGCCCTCACACTGCCATCCTGTGCCTTTTAACCACGGTGGCCTCCATGACGAACACGCGCCCGACGCTGTCCCTTCTCGCTCTCGCCATCCTGTGCGCCAGCAGCGCCTATGCCGCCGATACGCCGACGGTCGACCAGCCTCCGCTGAGCGAACAGACGATCCGCTCCGGTGGCGTCATGCCGGTCGAACAGCAACGGGTGAATTTCGATCATGCTGAATTGCATATCGGCGTGGATCCCACGCAGCAAACCATCGATGCCGATGCGCGCCTCACCTTCACGGCGAAGGCAGCCACCGACACCGTGCTGCTCGACCTGGACCACAACCTGCCGATCAGTGCGATCACGCTCGATGGCAAGAAGCTCGACGCCGGCGCCTGGAGTAACCCCGATGGCCGCCTGAGCATCCATTTGCCCAAGCCATTGGCACAAGGCCACAAGGTGACGGTGGACGTGCGCTACGGCGGCAAGCCGCACGTCGCCAAGCGCGCGCCATGGGACGGTGGCTTCGTCTGGAGCCACACGCCCGATGGTCAGCCGTGGGTGGCCAGCGCGGTGGAAGGCGAAGGTTGCGATCTGTTCTGGCCGTGCATCGATCATCCGCAGGGCAAGCCCGACCTGGTCGATCTCTACGTTACCGTGCCCAAGCCGTTGGTAGCGCCGGGTAACGGCAAGCTGATCGGCGTGAAGGACGAAGGCAGCAAGCGCACTTATCACTGGCGCGCCAAGCACCCGACCACGTACGCGATTTCGATCAACGTCGGGCCGTTCGAGCTGCTGCAAGGCGACTACAAGAGCCACTACGGCAACACGATTCCCATGCAGTTCTGGTATCTGCACGGCAACGAGGAAAAGGCCAAGCAGCTGTTTGCCGAGTTCCCGCGCATGCTTGATTTCTTCGAACAGGAGATCGGCCCCTACCCGTTCGGCGACGAAAAGATGGGCGTGGTGGAAACGCCGCACCTGGGCATGGAACATCAGACCATCAATGCCTACGGCAATGGCTACGCGAAGGGTCCGTACGGTTTCGACTGGCTGTTGCAGCACGAATTTTCACACGAGTGGTTCGGCAACCAGATGACCAATGCCGACTGGGACGACATGTGGCTGCATGAAGGCTTCGGCACGTACATGCAGCCGCTGTACGGCCAATACCTCTATGGCGACATGCCGTACTTCGCGATGCTGCAGGACGAGCGCGTCAAGGTGAAGAACGCGTTCCCGGTCGTGGCCGGACATAGCCAGTTCGAGCATGAGGTCTACGACGCCGACAAGGGCCCCGCGAACGACATTTACTACAAAGGCTCGTTGATGCTGCACACGTTGCGCGGGCTGATCGGCGACCAGGCGTTCTTCGAAAGCATCCGCCGGCTGGTCTACGGCCGCCCGGACCCGAAGCCGGGCAACTTTGCACCGCATTACGCCAGCACCGGCGACTACATCAAGATCGTCAACCAGGTGAGCGGACGCGACCTGTCATGGTTCTTCCATGTCTACCTGTCCGAGGCCAAATTGCCGAACCTGGACGTGCAGCGCGATGGCGATACGTTGAAACTGCATTGGCAGATTGCCGATAACGCACCGTTCCCGTTGCCGGTCGAAGTGCAGATCGGCGACAAGATGCAGACGTTCCCGATGACCGACGGCAATGCATCGGTGCAGGTGCCAGCCGGCACGCTGGTGATCGTCGATCCGCGCTCGAAGCTGCTGCGCGAGCTGCCGCATGTCGAGGACTACCAGCAGTGGCAGCAGAGTCAGAAGAGTAAGAAGTGAGTGGAGAGGAGTGAGGAGTGGGTGGGTGCGGCGCCTACTCGCTTCTTGGTCCTACCGCATTCCCTACTGCCTTGCGTGCGCTGCTCAAACGGCGTCAGAGGGCGCGCAGGCCATGCACGATCTTCGGCAGCAGGCACATCAGCGAGAGTAGAAACAACGCCAGGAAGTGAGTGGAGAGGAGTGAGTGGTGTGGCGCCTACTCGCTTCTTGCTGCTACCGCATTTTCTACTGCCTTGCGTGCGCTGCTCAAACGGCGCCAGAGGGCGCGCAGGCCACGCACGATCTTCGGCAGCAGCCACATCAGCAAGAGTAGAAACAGCGCCAGCACGACCAGCAACACGGCCGGGTGCGCCCACATCAGGTACAGAACGCCAAGCAGCGAGATGTCTTCGCCGAAGCTTGCCGTCCAGTTGCTTACCGGTTCGGGAGAGGTGTTGATCAAGGCGCGCCCGCCAGCCTTGGCCAGGTGCGTGCCCGATACGATGGCACCGCCGATCAAGGCCGCCGCTACTTGCTGGCCAGCCGGCGCTTCCTTGAACACGCCCCAGGCCAGCAAGGTGCCGGCCGGTATGCGGACAAAGGTATTCACGGCATCCCAGACGCTGTCGAAGGCGGGAATCTTGTCGGCGAGGAACTCGCCAAGCATCAACACGCCGGAAATACCCAGGACCCAGTAGCTGGTCAGTACCTGCAAGCCTTCCGGCAATGGTACCCATCCCAACCGGCCAAGCAGACCGGCGATAAATACGGTCGCATAGAGGCGTATCCCGCTACCCAGGGACAGGCCACCCGCCAGTGCCAAGCTCTGCAAGGTATCCATCGTGGCCTCTACGCTTGCGCAGCACAGAGGTGGCGTCAAGTGACCCCGCCGGACGGACAAAAAAAACAGCGCCGAAGCGCTGCTTTTTTTGTCCGTATAACGCAGCGCTTAGTGCGCCGCAGGGGTGGTCGCCGGCTTTTCCGTGTTCACGGCAGCGGTCGACTCCCAGTCGTGGTCCTTGCCGCCATAGGGCAGCACGGCCGCGGCGATCTTCGGATCGGCCTTGATGATGCCAACAGCGTCGAACAGGATGTGTGCGGTTTCCTGCAGCTGCGGGTCCTTCGCTTTCTTGGCGTCCTTCTCGGCCTGCAACTCGGACTTCAGGCTGCGCTCGTTCGGGTTCAGGCCGTCGTCCAGTGCGTCCTGGGCATCATCAGCTGCCGAACCGGTGCCGCCGTCGATCGCCTTGTGACGGGCGCGGAAATCGGCCTGCATGGCATCGAGCTGCTTACGCTCGGTTTCGCGCTGGGCCAGGTTGAGCGAGATGGTGGTCTTGTCGCGCATGGCCTTGTACTGCGCCAGCTCGTCGAGCATCAGCTTCCAGCCCGGCGACTTGGCCGCGCGTGCTTCGTGCTTGGTTTCAAGCTGCGGCAGATAGGCCTTGAGGTCGGCCACCGGCTTGTAGTCGGCCGGCGCGATCTGCGTCCACTGCAGCGCGTTGTCGTAGGTCGATTCGCCGAAGTCTTTCTCGTCGCCGTTCTTCGGGAACTGGATGTCCGGCGTGACGCCCTTCAACTGGGTCGAGCCGCCGTTGATGCGGAAGAACTCCGCAATGGTCATCTTCAGTTCGCCGAACTGCGGCTTCTCGCTCGGGGTGGTGGCGAAACGGTCGAGGTCGACCAGGTTCTGCACCGTGCCTTTGCCGAAGGTCGGTTCGCCGATGATCAGGCCACGGCCCCAATCCTGGATCGCCGCCGCGAAAATTTCCGACGCCGAGGCCGAGCCGCGGTTGGTCAGTACGGCCAGCGGACCACTCCAGGACATCCCCGGGGTGTCGTCGCCCTGCACGTCGATCTGGCCGCGCGCGTCACGGACCTGCACCACCGGGCCCTTGTCGATAAACAGGCCGGTCAGTTCGTTCGCTTCGATCAGCGAACCGCCGCCGTTGTTGCGCAGATCCATCACCACGCCTTCGACACCCTGCGCCTTGAGTTCGCCAAGCAGCTTGGCGACGTCGCGGGTGGCGCTCTTGAAGTTCTTGTCGCCTTCGCGACGCGCACCGAAGTCGGAGTAGAAGGTGGGCAGCTCGATCACGCCGATCTTGCGCGAGACGTCGCCGTCCTTGATGTCGATGACGCGGCTCTTGGCGGCCTGTTCTTCGATGCTGACCTTCTGGCGCACCAGGCTGATCATTTCGTGCTTGCCGTCCACACCGGCATCGGCAGGCAGGATTTCCAGGCGTACCGTGGTGTCTTTCTTGCCGCGGATCTGCTTGACCACGTCGTCGACGCGCCAGCCGATCACGTCGGTCATCGGGCCTTCGGTGCCCTGACCGATCGCCACGATGCGATCGCCCACATGCACCTTGCCGGACTTGGCCGCAGGGCCTGCGGGAACGATCTCGCGGATCGCGGTGTATTCGTCGCGCGTCTGCAGCACCGCACCGATGCCTTCGAGCGAAAGCTTCATCGCGATGTCGAAATTTTCCGCCGCGCGCGGGCCGAGGTAATCGGTATGCGGATCGGTGGATTCGGCGTAGGCGTTCATGAAGGTCTGGAACGCGTCTTCACCATCAAGCTGGCGCACGCGGTCGATGTAGCCGGCGTAGCGCTTGTCCAGCGTCTTGCGAATATCGTCATCGCTCTTGCCGGCGAGCTTCAGGCGCAGCCAGTCGTTCTTGGTGCGCTTGCGCCACAGGTCGTCGAGCTCGGCCTTGTCCTTGGGCCAATCGGCCTTTTTGCGGTCATAGGCGTAGCTTTCGTCCTTGGTCAGGTCGAAGCCCTGCTTGAGCAGGCCGCGTGCGTAGGTCATGCGATCGACCGCGCGCTGCACGTACAGGTTGAACACCGAGAAGGGACCGGACAGGTCCTTGTTCCAGATCGCGTCGTCGAACTGTGTCTTCAGCGGCGCGAACTTCGCCATGTCTTCCTGCGTGAAGAAGACTTTCTCGCCGTCGAGACCGTCGAAGTAGGCCTTGTAGATCTTGGCCGACATCGCGTCGTCGAGCGGCTGCGCGTCGTAGTGGAAGCGCGTCAGGAAGCGCGCCGACAGCTGCGCGGCCTGCGCTTCGGTCAACGAGGGCTTGAGCGGCAGCGAAGAGGCTTTGCGCGGCTGGGCGCTATCGCCCAGGTCGGCAGCCGATTGCGCGTGGAGACCGAGGCCGCCCGTCAGGGTGAGGGCGAGCAGGAGAGCAAGCGAAGTGCGGCGAAATTTCATGGGGCCTCTTTTTAGGCGTGCTCGGTGACACCGGCTGCATGGGCCTGCAGGTCGGCGTGATAGGACGAACGTACCAGCGGACCAGAGGCGACGTGGCCAAAACCCATCGCTTCGCCCGCTTCGCGCAGTGCTTCGAATTCTTCCGGCGTCCAATAACGCACCACGGGGTGATGATGCGGCGTCGGCTGCAGGTACTGACCGATGGTGATCATGTCGACGTCATGCGCGCGTAAATCGCGCATGGTCTCGAGCACCTGATCCATCGTTTCGCCCAGGCCCAGCATGATGCCGGACTTGGTCGGGACGTCCGGATGCTGCGCCTTGAAGCGCTTGAGCAGATCCAGCGACCACTGGTAATCGGCACCCGGGCGTACTT
>Ga0105240_10011040_pt1 | contig 12633 bp, 12 predicted proteins | sample KBSC54metaG_FD_80426 | JGI IMG/M metagenome (GOLD analysis project Ga0105240, IMG submission 80426) | Corn rhizosphere microbial communities from Kellogg Biological Station, Michigan, USA - KBS C5-4 metaG | ecosystem: Host-associated > Plants > Roots > Rhizosphere > Soil | place: Michigan, USA... | reverse complement strand
GCCCGAGCAGACTCTGCCGTCCGCGCTGCTGGAGGGACGCTACGACGTACTGACGATGGGCGCACTGACGCACCGGCCGGGAGTTACTGCGTTGGTTGGAACGCTGACCTCGCGGCTGGTCGATGCAGCGGATTGTGATTTTGTGCTGGTCAGGCCAGAAGTCATGCAGGCACGAAGACCGATTGCAGACCAGAGCGAGGTGCGCCCGAGTTGAGCTCGCGGATGCCTAGATCGCGAGGACCTGGGCGAGCTCTAGCAGTCGTGTGTCGAGAGGCTTGGTCGCGCTCACTACTTCGACGAGCGGCGTCGAGGCGATTTTGCCGTCGATGAGACCGAGGAGAATTGCGTGCTCGCCGGCGTGGAGAGCTTCGATGGCCGCGGCCCCCAGCCGGGTGGCGAGCAATCGATCGTAGACGCCGGGTGCTCCGCCGCGCTGAACGTGACCGAGCTTGGTGACTCGCAATTCAAACCCGAGGCGCTGCTCGTGTTGCTCGAAGTAGGCCGCCATGTGCTCGGCGTTGTACTTCGCCCCTTCCGCGACGACTACGATGGCGTGACGCTTGCCCCGCTCGTAGGCGCGCAGGATCTGCTGGGCGACGCTTTCCGGGGACAGTTCTGATTCGGGAGTGACGATCGCTTCGGCACCCCCCGAAATGCCGGTAATCAGTGCCAGGTAGCCACTGGCGCGCCCCATGACCTCTACGAGAAAAGCTCGTCTGTGAGCGGAAGCGGTGACTCGGAGGCGATCGATCGCCTCCAGGGCGATATCCATCGCCGTCGTGCAGCCAATCGTGGGCTCGGAGCCGGTCAGATCATTGTCGATCGTCGAGGCCACGCCGATCACCCGGACCCCGCGTTGGGAAAGAGCGAATGACCCTGCCTGGGACCCGTTGCCTCCGATGACGACCAGGGCATCGATCTCGTGGTTTTCCAACTGGAGCGCCGCTGCGGCCTGGCCTGCGGGGGTCTTCATCTGCTCGCAACGCGCTGTGCCCAGAAACGTCCCCCCATGCCCGATGATCCCACCCACGTCTCGGGGACCCAGCCGCCTGAGCTGGCCGCCGATGAGGCCTTCGTAACCGTGTTGTATTCCATAGACCGCCAGACCTTGCGCGGTTCCGGCCCGGACGACCGCGCGAACCGCGGCGTTCATGCCGGGGGCGTCACCGCCGCTGGTGACAACGGCAATACGCTTCATTTGTTGATCTCCGGCGCCGAGACGGCGCGCAAGGGAGCGCCGCCGCCTGCGGGCTTCACACGACCGAGCTCCTTTTCGATCTCGAGAACACGCAGGGTCGTTTTCACGATCACATCGGCGTTGAGGCTGATCGAGTCAATGCGCTCCCGCACCAGGTATTCCGCTACTTCGGGAAAATCCGAAGGCGCCTGTCCACACAATCCCGAGTGACGGCCATTACGGCGGCAGCCCTCGATGGCGAGCCGGATCATTGCCAGCACTCCCGGGTCGCGCTCGTCGAAATCGAACGCCACGAGCTCCGAGTCGCGATCGACGCCGAGGGTGAGCTGGGTGAGATCGTTCGATCCGATCGAAAAGCCATCGAAAATCCGGCTGAACTGGTCGATCAGCAGCACGTTGTTGGGGATCTCGCACATCACGTAGATCTCCAGGCCGTTCTTGCCGCGCTCCAAACCGAGCTCCCGCATGCGCTGTACGACCGCTGCGCCTTCCTCGACCCGACGGCAGAAAGGAATCATCAGCTTGATGTTGGTGAGGCCCAGGACCTCCCGTGCGCGCTTCATTGCAGCGCACTCGAGAGCGAAGCCCTCCGCGTAAGCTGGGTGCGTGTAACGCGACGCCCCGCGGAACCCCAACATCGGGTTGGCTTCCTGGACCTCGAACCAGCGTCCACCGAGGAGCCCGGCATACTCGTTGGTCTTGAAATCCGACATCCGTACGATGACCGGCTTTGGATAGAACGCCGCGGCAATCGTACCGATACCCTCCGCGAGACGTTGGACGAAATAGTCCGCGCCGCTGGGGTTGTTGCGCGCCAGGGCGACCACGGCGCGGCGCTCGGCCTCGGCTTCGATCTTTTCGGGGTGCAGAAGCGCCATCGGATGCGCCTTGATGTACTCCGCGATCACGAATTCCATGCGCGCAAGGCCTACCCCATCGTTCGGCAGAAAGCTGCTCTGGAAGGCCGTCTCCGGATTGCCCACGATGAGCATGATCTTCGTTTGTGGCCGCTCGACGGCGGACACGTCGGTGCGTCGGAGTTCAAAGGGCACACTGCCGCGGTAGACTCTTCCGGCAGCACCTTCAGCACAAGACACCGTAACCGTTTCGCCCGTCGTCAGCTTTTGCGTAGCATCCTCGCAGCCGACCACCGCAGGGATGCCGAACTCGCGAGCGACGATCGCTGCATGACACGTGCGTCCGCCCCGGTTTGTGACGATCGCCGCAGCCTGCTTCATTACCGGCTCCCAATCCGGCGTGGTGATATCGGTGACCAACACCTCGCCAGGTTTGAAGTCGGCAATCTGTGCCGCGCTGGGGATGACGTGTGCGGCGCCAGTTCCAATACGGGTGCCGACGGCGCGCCCCGTAACCAGCGCTTTTGCCGACCCGGCGAGGATGTATTCCTCGAGAACGTTGCCGCGTTTGTTGGCCGCTACGGTTTCGGGCCGGGCTTGTACGATATAGAGGCGTCCATCCACGCCGTCCTTGGCCCATTCGATGTCCATCGGCACCGGATGGCCCGCTTTGCGACTGTAGTGCCGCTCGATCTTGATGGCGTAATCCGCGAGGGTCAGGACATCTTCGTCATCGATGCAATAGCGCTCGCGCTCTGCTTGTGAGGTGGGCACATTGCGTGTGGCTTCGCGTGTGCCACCCTCGCGATAGACCATCTTCAACTCTTTGCTCCCGAGAGTCCTGCGCAACACCGCCCGCGCGCCGCGCTCGAATGTGGGCTTGAAGACCATGAACTCGTCCGGGTCGACTGCTCCCTGTACGACATTCTCGCCTAGACCGTAGGAGCCGGTGACGAACACGACGTCGCGAAATCCGGTTTCCGTGTCGAGAGTGAACATGACACCGCTCGCGGACACATCCGAGCGCACCATTTTCATGACCCCGATCGACAATCCGATCTTGAAATGATCGAACCCCTGATCGATGCGGTAATGAATCGCGCGATCGGTGAACAAGCTGGCGAAGCAGCGTTTGCACGCCTCCAGCAGGCTATCGTCCCCGGTGATGTTGAGATAGGTTTCCTGTTGGCCGGCAAAACTCGCGGTGGGCAGATCCTCGGCCGTTGCCGAGCTGCGGACGGCCAGGCTGATGTGCTCGCCGTACTGTTGGCGCAAAGTCCGATAGGCAGCGAGGACTTCTGTTCTGAGGTCTTCAGGCAGGATCGCGCCATAGACGATCTCGCGCGCCCGGCGTGCGCGCCGTGCGAGCTCCGCGACATCATCCATCCGCAGGTCGTCCAATGCCTCGTGGAGCGGTCCCAGCGCTCCGGCCTGTTCGAGCAGATGGCGATAGCCTTCCGCCGTTATGGCAAAGCCGTTGGGAACCGCGACTCCCTGCGCGGACAGATTGCGGTACATTTCCCCGAGCGACGCATTTTTCCCGCCAACCAGTGGCACATCCTCGATCCCGATCTCGTCAAAGAAGCGGATATAGCGTCGCGTCATGTTGGCTCCTGATGTACGGCCTAAAACGACATGGGCGCCGGTGTGACTGCCATCACCCGCGGCCCGCGACGTCCGCGTGGCACCCGGTTTGCGAACTGGGCGGGCTTCACGACCAGAATGTCGCAGGAGAGCAGGTCGAGCACTCGCTCCGCCGTGTTACCGATAAACAAACGCTTGAGACCCGAACGCGAGATCGCTCCCATGACAACGATCGAGGCGTGTATCGCGCGGGCCGTTTCCGGAATCGCATCCGCCGGATGTCGGCCCACGACATGGCGGCGGTCCTTCGGAATCCGCACGGCTCGCAGCTCCCGATCGAGCGCCTTCTGCGCGGCTGCGGTTGCCTCCTCCTTCAGACGATCCACGGTCTCCCGGTTGATCATCGTCTCGGGGTCGGCCATGTAGGGAAACGGCACGTATGCGTGGAGCACGTGTTGAGTGCCATGCAGAGCGCGGGACAGGGTCGAGCTCGCGGCCAGAATACGTTGATCCAATCCGGCCGGCTTGGAGTACGAGTGACCCGGATCGAGCGCCGCCAACACAGCCGGATGATCATAAGCGCCCGAGGTTTTTACGAGGAGTACCGGGACCGTACTCAAGCGCAACAACTCCCAATCGGTCAGATGCAACAGTCCCGCCACTTTATGCCGTCCCGCGTGCTGATCCGCGACGATGAGATCGGCGCCTATCTGGTTGGCGCGCCGGACGATGGCTTCGTAGACGGGGAAGTCCCATTCCGCCGCCACCGAGACCTCGAGGCCGGACCTACGCACTTTGGCAGCTAGCTTTTCGAGCTGAGACAACACACGCGATCGCAAGGACTGCTCGACTTGCGGCAGCTCGATGGCGAATGACCCGTAACCGTCGACGTAAAGAGGCGTCGATATTCCATGAAAGAGCTCGACTCGCGCGCCCAACGCGCGCGCCAGCTGAATGCCCTTGGCGAGTGCGGGCGTGGTCTTGGCCTCGTAATCCTTGATCGCGATGAGAATGCGGCGAATGGAGCGCATGAGAGATCTCTCCAGTTACGAATGCACCACGTTCCGGGCGGTGGTGCGCTGCGTCATATGAACCAGTTGGGCCAGCGAGCCGGCATTCATTTTTTCCATGACCCGCGCGCGATGGATCTCGACGGTCCTCTGGCTGATACCCAGTTTGTGGGCAATGATCTTGTTCGGGGCGCCTTCCGTGACGAGCTCCAGGACCTCTTGCTCCCGTGCGGTCAGGGAGTCCAGGCGGCGCTGAATTTCCTCGTGGGAGCGCAACTGATCGCGAATGGACCGGTCTTTGGCGATGGCCCGCTGCACGCAGTCGATCAGCTGCTGATCGCGGAAGGGCTTCTGCAGAAAGTCGAATGCACCCTGCCGTATCGCCTCGACGGCCATCGGCACGTCTCCGTGGCCCGTGATGAAAATCGTCGGAGTCAACGAGCCCCGCTGATTGAGGACCTGCTGCAGCTCGAGGCCACTCATTCCAGGCATGCGGATATCGAGCAGCAGGCACCCGGGCTGCTCGGGATCGTAGGCAGCGAGAAAGCTGGCGGCCGAGTCATAAGCGGTCGCGGCCAGCCCGAGCGATTTCAGCAGCAGGCGCAGCGAGCTGCGGACCCCGGCGTCATCATCCACCACGCAAACGTGCGGTGCTCGTTCTTTCATGGCTTTCTCCAGGCGCGCAATGAGGTGTTCTGGTAGGGAGAGTGTCGCTGCGGCGCCCAAAACGGCCAATACGGAGCTGTCCGCAGGCCGATACGTACTTTACGCAATGCCCGGGCGGCAGCGTCCCCGTCAGACCGGCCAGCGCTGTAACAAAGGGGCGATCGGACGCCCGGACAACATTCGTTGCACGACCTCCCCGAACAGCGGCGCGATCGACAAGACCGTCAGCTTGCCGCCGCCAGACACCGCTAACGGCCCCACGCTGTCGGTAGTTACGACTCCGGCAAGGACTTCAGCGGCGACCAAGGCCGCAATACCTGGCGCGTAAGGTGCGTGCGTCACGGCGGCGTATACCGACTCCGCGCCGGCGCGATTGCACATCTCCGCCGCGCGGATCAGGGTGTTACCCGTCGCGCAGAGGTCGTCGATTACGATGACGGTACGATCTTTGACGGCGCCGATCAGAGCGTTCCCCGAAACAACTCCTTGTGTCCGCCGTTTCTCGAAGAACGCCAGATCGACGCTTCGGTCCAGTCTTGCTTCGAGGAGCTCCCGAAAGATCTGCGCGCGTTTGACTCCGCCGATATCCGGAGAAGCCACAGTCAACTGCGCTCCGGCCAAGCGGGTCGCGAAATAATCGACCATCATCGGCAGGGCGGACAGATGGTCAATGGGCACCCGGAAAGCATTGTCGAGTGCAGCCGGATTGTGGACGTCGAGCGTGACGACCCGCTCGACGCCCGCCGATTCGAGCATTTGCGCGATGTAACGCGAATTGACCGGATCGCGGCTCTGTGTGCGGCGATCCTTGCGGGCAAACGTGAGGTAGGGCAGGAGTGCAATCCGCCGCACTGCGCCTGCATCATGAAGGCCATGCATCAGAAACAGAAGTCTCACGAGACGCTCGCAGACTGAAGTCTCCGCGGTACCCGCAAGACACTGGAGAACGAAGGTCGTACGGTCGCGGACGGGCTCGAGAGGCCGTAACTTGAATTCGCCGCCTTCGAAATCGCGCTCCTCCAGTGGCGCCAGCGGCAAATCCGCGTGCTGACTCACCATGAGGGCAAGATCGCGGCTTTCGTGGAGTGCGAAGAAACTCGCTGCCATGACGAACCCTCTGCGCTTTCATGCGCAAACTCCCGGACCGCACCGCAAGCCGATGCGGTCCGGGTCTCGATGAGCCTCAACTCACGACGTTGATTTCATTGCTCACGTGCGTGACCCCCGGTGCAGCCCATGCCGCGCTGTAGGCCTGTTCGCGCTCCGCCCAGGAATGTACGTTACCCCGCAAGGTGATCTCACCGTGGTGCTCCTCGATCGAGATCGAGTCGGCATCGATCTGCGCGTTGCGCCGGAAAGCGGCGGCGATCTTGTCCTTCAGCCCATTGGCGGCAACACGCGGCTTCACCCGGATCGAGTTCCGCACACTCACTACGCCACGCAGGTTGTGCATCGCCTGTTCGGCACGCTCGCGCTGATAGTGCCACTCCACCGTGCCTTCGAGCGATATCTTGCCGTTCTGTACGGTCGGTTTGATCTCCTCCCAGGAAATGGGCAGGTCCGCCTTCAGGGCCGCGATGGCATCCCGGGCCAACTGCGGATCAGGGATGCCTTCTCCGGGTGTCAGGCGCACTTCGATGTCGTTGGCCAGTGCCGTCACGCCTGTAACACGCTTGGCGGCGTTGGCGGCGCGATACTTCTGTGCGTAACTACCGACAAAACCCGTCAGTGTTACCACGCCATTGTTGACCTTGACGGAGATGTCCGTGTCTTCGACTTGCGGCTCCCAGTGCAACTCCGCCTCGACGTCATGCTTGATTGCTGTGTCAGTTTTCATGTTCGACCCTCGATATCTAACGCCGCGTTCTGGTCTCGTGGCTCTGTTCCTGGGAGACGATTTCAGTCAAAAGCGCCGCGTCGGCTGCAAGTCGCTTGAGCATGTCGTCCACAGTCACGATGCCCGTCAGCTTACCCCTGGCGCCGACGACCGGAATCCGGCGCACCCCATGGGCCCGCATCCGTTCCAACACCTGAGCGGAGTCTTCCGACTCGTCAGCCACGATTACCGGGGTGCGGATCACCGAGCCCACGGGCGTGACCGCAGGATCCAGGCCCTTCGCGAGGACCTCCACGACGATGTCGCGGTCGGTAAGCACGCCCAGCGGTGAGGGCTTGACCTCGTCGTCATCGACGACCACCAGATCGCCAATGTGCTTGCGGCGCATGATGTGCGCTGCCTCCAGCACCGTCGTTCTGGGGCTGCAGCACTCGACGTTCAGCATACAGAATGAGCTCAGTTGCATAGGCGGTTCCTCCATTCGTGAGCCATAGTTCTTGAGCCATAGGATGCGGTGACTGATGCATCCGCACATCGTGGCAAATGCGTAGCTGAACGCGCTTATTGCGGATTACCCGGTGGCCCGCCGTTCGCGATCATTGGACTGCGATCATTGATGTACGTCGCGCTCGGCGGCGGCTGGTGGCAGGAGAAATGATATGAACTGGCGTCGTGTCATGCTTGTGGTTGCAAACGTCGATTACGTTCCTACGAGCGTGATCGATCGTGTCGGCCGCATCGCACGCGGATTGGAAGCTGAGGTTGAGCTCTTCGCGTCGATATATGAGCCGGATGTTGTAAGTCTTGGACTCGGCGAGGTGCCGGTGGATGCGGTGATTGCTGCTCGCATCGAGGATGCCTACCGACGCCTGGAAATGCAGGCCGATAGACTGCGTGAGCAGACCGTGACCACGCAATCCAGCGTGCGCTGGGATTACCCGGTCTACGAAGCAGTGGTTCGTCAGGTACTGCGTCGTGAAGTGGATCTTCTCATATTGCCGACGCGGAGCGCGGGAGACATCGGACGGCGCACATTACATTACCGCGAGGCCCGGTTGATCGAGACTTGCCCGTGCCCATTGTTGCTGCTGAAGACACCCGAGGTTTACGTGAAGGGTTGTGTCGTAGCGGCCATCGATCCGTTGCATGCCTATGAAGTGCCGGAGGAGCTCGATGAGTCGATTGTTACCGCCGCCAAGACGCTTGCATACGCGCTCGCGGACGAGCCGGTACATTTGTATCACGCCGACGCAAATGCCGGGACCAGCCTCGAATCCGAGCGGCAGCGCGCTCACCGCGCCAAGGTACACGCGCGGGTTCGTGATCTAGCGGAGCGTCACAACGTTCGGGGCGAGAACATACATTTCGAGCCCGGCCTCGTTGAGAATACGCTGCCGCAGTTCGCTCGCGACGCCCGAGCCGACGCGATCGTCATGGGCGCTCTGTCGCGTACGTACGCGCAGCGGGGTCTGCTTGGGCACAAGGCGGAGCAGGTGCTCGACTCAGTAGGATGCGACGTGCTGGTAGTAAAGCCGCGAGGATTTCAATGTCCGGTCGAGCGCGAGCCCGCGCCCCCGGTTCCCGTCCCCGGTTTGGAGCGGAACGGCTGACGGATTGGCTACGGGAAGAGAGGGGCGGCAGATCGTCGCCCCCCTTTGAAAGGTCGACAAGTGTGTCAGTCGACCTTGATCTGTTTCGGCTGTTGTTTCGGGGTCTGCACCTTGGGAATGTGGACAGTCAAGACACCGTCCTTGCTTTCGCAGCGGATGGCATTCTCATCGACTGTATCGGGCAGAGAGAAGCTGCGGGTAAAGTGGCCGTAGAAGCTCTCCACGCGGTGCATCTTCTCGTTCTTGTCCTCTTTCTGCTGCTTCCGCTCGCCTTCGATGGTGATCATGCCTTCATCGACCATCACCCTCACATCTTCCTTCTTCACGGCCGGCAGCTCGGCGCGGATCAGGTACTCTTTTTCAGTCTCGCTGATGTCCGCCGATGGCGCCCATTCCATACCACCCCCGTTGCCGCTCCCGAAACGGGAAGAGGGCATACGGTTGAACATGGTCGGCATCAGCCGGTTGAACAAACTATCGATTTCACCGAACGGTTCCCAACGAACGATGCTCATGTCATTTCTCCTGTCTTGCGCGAATCTGCGCCAACTCCGACAGCGTGCGCCGCATGAAGTTGCCTGGGAATACGAGGTTCTACATAGATCTGTCTTGTGTAGAGCGCCGCGACCGCGCAGCTTGCGAGTCGAGCGCGAACGCTATCGGCACGGCTCGTCAGGATGATCGGGACACGTGCTCCAAGTACGATCCCGGCAGCATCGGCGTTGGCGAGAAATGTGAGCTCTTTGACGAGCATGTTGCCCGCCTCCAACGTCGGAACCAACAGGATGTCCGCATCCCCGGCAACGGTTGAGTTGATGCTTTTCATAGCCGCCGCCGCGTGATTGATAGCGTTGTCCAGAGCCAATGGACCGTCGAGTATGGCCCCGGTGATCTGGCCGCGATCCGCCATCTTGCAAAGCGCCGCGGCGTCGATAGTGGAGGGAATCCTGGACGTGATCGTCTCGACCGCGGACAGAATCGCGACCTTCGGCAATGGTAAGCCGAGGGCGTGGGCGAGATCGATGGCGTTCTGCACGATATCGACCTTGTCCTCCAATGTGGGAAACAGATTGACCGCCGCATCGGTAATAAAAAGAGGTTTCGGATACGTAGGCACATCCATGATGAAGACATGGCTGATGCGCCGTGCTGTCCGGATGCCCGTATCGCGCTCCACTACTTGAGCCATGAGCTCATCAGTGTGCAAACTGCCTTTCATCAAGGCGCTCACCGCGCCAGCCCGGGCCAAGGCAACCGCTTGCGCAGCGGCAGCATGGCTGTGAGGCGTGTTCACGAGCTCGATATGGGTCAGGTCGAAATGGAGTCTGGTGGCTAGCTCGCGGATGCGTCCTTCCGGGCCGACCAACACCGGCTCGATGAGCTTGCCGATGGCTGCGGCCTTGGCCGCCTCCAGCGAGCTTTCGTCGCAGGGATGTACCACCGCGGTGCGTAGCGGTGGGATTGCACGACACGCACGAATCAATGATTCGTACTGTCTGTGTTCGCGCGTCTCGTCCGCGTCCGGGTCGAGCATGAGTTGCGTCATGGGCCCACTCTCCCAGAGCCCCGGTGCGAGCGCTATACGTGAAGTCCGCTACCGCCGGCGGGTCAGCCCGTGAGCAGCGCTCTGAGCATGCCCAGGAGCTCTTCGGCTTTGATGGGCTTGCTGGCCACGCGCAGAGAGGGGTCGCTCGGTAAATCCTTGATAGCCGTCGAGGTGTCGCCCGTGATGAGCACCGCTTTCAGGGTTGTTCCCAGGGCTTCCCTTAGTGCTTTGATGACCTGGATTCCAGTCTCGCCATCGCCCAGGTGGTAGTCCGTCACGATCAGGTCGACACCCTCGACCTCGCGCACTTTTTCGAGTGCTTCCGCGAGCGATGCGACGGGAAAGACCTGGTAACCTTCAACCTTCAAAAGAAGTCGAGTAGCGTCGCGCACCGCCACGTCGTCTTCGACAAGCAGCACGCGTGATTTCGCGACGGGCTCACGGCGTGCCGGCTCCTGGCGCACCTGCCCAACAGAGGCGCTGGGCCGCTGCCGGCTGGCAGGAATGACGAGCGAGAAGGCCGAACCTTTGCCCACCTCGGAGCGTACATCCAATGTCAGGTTCAACAGCTTGACCAGCCGTTGCACGATACTCAGCCCCAGTCCGTATCCCTCGCGCGAGCTGTTGGTTGGAACCCCGACCTGATAAAACTCGTCATAGATGAAGGGAAGCTGATCGGCCGGAATGCCGATACCCGTGTCCGCGACCTCGAGTCTCACCAAGGAATTCTCTTGCAGGCAGCGGATGCGAACCCAACCCTGGCGGGTGTACTTGACGGCGTTCGCGACGAGGTTGCGCAGGATCTGCTCGACCAGCGACGGATCGCTATGGACGCAATCCTGGGAGTGCTGCACTTCGAAGCTGAGCCCCTTCTTGGCCGCCAGGTTGGCAAACTCCCGGCGTAACTCCTCGAATATGCCGGCGACGACGAAGTCTGTCGGCTCGGGCTTGATTGCGCCAGATTCGAGCTTGCTGATATCCAGAAGGGCGTTCAACAGCCGCGACATGGCGCCAATGGCCTGTTCCTGGTGCGTAAGCGCTTCGGCACTATCGGGGTCGGTATCGATTCTGCGCAGGGCGCCATTCAGGAGCGCGAGCGTTTGTAATGGCTGGCGCAAATCATGGCTCGCGGTCGCCAGAAATCGGCTCTTGCTCAGGTTGGCCCTGTCGGCGGCCTCCCGGGCCTCATCGGCGATCTCGCGCTGCAGGTCAGCAGCGGCCCGCGCGTGCTCGGCCGATTCGCGGGCGACAATGAGCTCCGCTTCGACCCGTTTGCGATCTGTCACATCGCGGATCGCCGCGGCAGTGAGCACACGTTTTCCCTCATCGATCGGACTGAGGCTGATCTCGACGGGGAATTCGCTGCCATCGCGTCTCAGGCCGAAGAGGTCGAGTCCCTGTCCCATGGGCCGCACACGGATGTTGCGGACATATCCCTCGCGGTGACCAATGTGCCTCGAGCGAAAGCGCTCCGGCATGAGCTGCTCGATTTTCTGGCCGATCAATTCGTCCTGCTGGTAGCCAAACAGCGCGGAAACCTGGCGATTCACGTAAAGGATCACACCCTCCGAATCGATGATGATCATCGCGTCCGGTGCGGCATCCAGCACGCTGCGGGCTAGCTCGGGTGCAATACGGAGCATGGTAAGACTCAAGGCCGAGGGGAACGTCCCTCGGAGTCGTCGCAATGTACGCCAAAAGCGTAAACGTGTCTAACGAATTGAATTGTAAGACAAAGGTCACTTCGGCTAGTACGGATATCGGGACAGGCGCCCGGTGTGAGAGGTTTGGTTCATGGCAACACAACCGCAACCGATCGCCGGGACTACGATCTTCAATGGCCAGGAGGCTCGCAAGGGCTACGCGCTCAACAAGATGTGCTACTCGTTCAACGAGGCCCGGAATCGGAGTGCTTTCCTGGCTGACGAGGATGCCTATTGCGCTAGCTTCGGCCTTACCGAGCAACAGCGCCGCGCCGTGCGCGATCGCAATGTCCTGGCGATGATCGCAGCCGGAGGCAACATCTACTATCTCGCGAAGCTCGCCGGCATTTTCCACCTGAATGTACAGGATCTCGGGGCACAGCAGACCGGCTTGAGCCTGGATGAATTCAAGGCGAAGTTGCAACAGGCGGGGAGGTAATCGTGGCACACATCATCGGCGCCGTGACGACCTCGCACGTTCCCGCGATCGGCAGCGCCATCGCGCGTGGGCTGCAACAGGAACCGTACTGGAAGCCGTTTTTCGATGGTTTCAAGCCTGTTCACGACTGGCTCGCCCGCATGCGCCCCGACACCGCTGTCATCTTCTACAACGACCATGGGT
>Ga0105240_10011039_pt1 | contig 12634 bp, 7 predicted proteins | sample KBSC54metaG_FD_80426 | JGI IMG/M metagenome (GOLD analysis project Ga0105240, IMG submission 80426) | Corn rhizosphere microbial communities from Kellogg Biological Station, Michigan, USA - KBS C5-4 metaG | ecosystem: Host-associated > Plants > Roots > Rhizosphere > Soil | place: Michigan, USA... | reverse complement strand
GTTGCGATTGCGTGTGTACGTCCCGTACACCGACGTCGCGAAGCGCGCCGACACCTTGATGTCGAGCTCGGGCGTCACGTTGAGCGAGTGCGACCGGCCGCCGTCGCCGCGCCAATAGTTGACCGACACCGACGGCAGGAGCGCATCGCGGTCGTCGCCCTGAATCTGGAGCCACGGCGCGATGTACGGATCCTGCCGGATGGCCGGCCCGCCCCGCGCGCACCGGTCGCAGAACGTCGTGCCTAACTGACCGAGCGTGCCGCCCATGTGCAGCCACCATCGGTCGTTGAACTGCGTGTGGATGTTGCTGTTGAACGCGCGCTCGGTGGGGAGACCGGCGTCGCTCCAGTACTGCCAGTAGTTGAAGTTCCAGCGAAACTGCTGCCAGATTGCGTTAGGCGTGCGGAACGCCAGCGCGGCCCACGAGGTCCATTCCTGGCGATCGGACTGCAGCAGGAAGCCCAGGTCGTTGATCTCGAAGCCGGGCGATCGCCGCTGATACGCCGTCTCCCACTGCAGGATTTTGCCGCCGACTTTCGCGGCGCGCACCTCCACGTTGGTGCCCGAGAGCGACGTGCGCGTCGAGTCGAACGTGAGCGGTCCATCGGGCCGCTGATAGAGATGGACGGGATCCTCCTGCGTCAGCGCGATCGCGGCGGGACTGCCGCCCACACGGCTGGCGTCGAACGAGCCGGACACTTCGTAGTCGCCGAGAAGGCGGCGCCGCGCATCGATGCCGCCCGCGTACGCGCTCGAGTGGAGATACGGGCTGCTCGACGAGTCGGTCCCGCGATTCACACCCGTGAAGATGAAGCCGACGCTGCCGTTCCCGTCCGCGTAGTCCTGGTTGGCGCGCACCACGGCGTAGTTGGCGCGCGGCTCGAGCGTCACATTGTCCGAGCCGCCGACCCGGTCGGTGACGGCGTCCATCACGCCTAACGAAAGGCCGCTGGAGAACCGGCCCGTGAGCTTGGCCGCGCCGAGGATGCGCGTCGCCTGCGCGGCGGTGGAGTCGTCGTACACGTCCGCGAGCTGCGGCGCGCGCCCGATGCGGCGCGAATAAAACAGACCCTCGCCGGTGTTGCAGTCGAGCACGACGACGCAATTCACGGTGAACGTGAACAGCCCCTTGCCCTCCACGAAGAACGGGCGTCGCTCCGAAAAAAACGTCTCGAACGCGGACAGATTGAGCTGCGATGGATCCGCGTCCACCTGGCCGAAATCCGGGTTGACCGAGGCGTTGAGCAGCAAGTTAGACGACAGTTGATACTTGAGGTCGCCGCCCGCGCTCACTTGCTGGTCGCGATCGTAGCCCGACGACGCCGCCCCCCGCACGTTCTTCGTGACGAAATACGGCGTCACCTCGAGATCGCCCGGTCGCGCGAGCCCGTCGAGTCCCGTGAGCTCGCCGAACTGCGAGACGAGCCCCGAACGCGACATGCGATACAGCGGCCACGTGATGGTTTCCGTGTATCGCTGAATCACGCGCCAGATGAGAATGCCGAACACGCCGTCCGTGCGCACGTGGTAGTGCAACTGCGAGAGCGGAATGCGGTACTCCGCCGTCCAGCCGAGCGAGTCGGTGCGCGTGGCCACGTCCCAGATCGCATCCCAGGCGACGTCCTCGGTGCCATCGTTGTAGATCGCGTAGTCGCACTTCACGCCGGCCGGATTTACCGAGAACTCGAATCCGGTCCGGTGATCGTGGTACGAGTCGAGGAGAATCGTGATGTGGTCGGATGCCGTTTGGTCATCGCGGCGCGACAAGAGACTAACGATGCTGTCGGGATGCGGGTCGTATGCGCGCACGAACACGTACAGGTTGTGGGCATCGTACGCCACGCGCGCTTCGGTTCGCGCTTTCGGTGGTGCGCCTTCGTTGGGCTCGGCTTCGAGGAACTGATTGATGACGGGAGTGGTCTGCCATACGGCGTCGTCATCGCGGCCGTCGATGACGGGCGCGGTCGCCGCGGGCGTGGCCTGAACGGCGGAGCTCGTCGCGGGTTGGACGGGCGCCGCAACCGGTTGAATGGCTTGCAGCGCGAGCAAGAGTGCAAAACTTCCGGTCACCGGATCGCATCTTGGCTGAAGTCAGAGGTTGGACAGCCAGATGCGGCGAACGGTTTGGCAGGGCGGACAAACCGACACTGCCGGATCGCTCCGCTGCGCGGGAGAGAACGTCGCGACGGGCTCTGCGCGCGGGCGGCGGCGCCCTGCATGCCGGCCGCCGTGTCGTGCCGTTAGGCGTACACGGTGGCCAGGCACGAGCGCCGAATGCGACGCACCGACCTGTCTAGCGAGATCCGACCTGTGGCTCGGCCGCCTTGGCGCGGCCGGCGTCGAGGTGGTCCCAGTTCATGATCGTGTTGAAGCCGAGCATGTAGGTGCCCTGAGTCTGCCAGCGCCAGAAGGGCCGGATCGCGAACATCACGATGTGGCCCTTACCCACCGATTCGTCCACGACCTGCGCGCGGTCCGACAGCGCCTCGCCACCCTGCAGCGTGCCCGAGAGCAGCATGTCCGCCGTCCGCCGCGGGAAGCGCATGATCACGCGCGGGCCCTGCGACGACGTGTCCGCGCTCGCGGCCGTTGTCGCGCGCGCCGTTCGCGACGCGCCTAACGCTCGACCACGCGTCCGCGTGGAGTCGCGCCCGCCCGCCGAATCGGGATTCCACGGCGAGAGCGGCATCGGCGTCGCCATCGGCGTCACGTCCTGCCCGACGTCCGGGCCGCGGTTGAAGCCGCCGAAGAATTCGCCCGGACCCGTCGCCACGCGCATCACCGGACCCTGGTTGAAGTACACCGGGATCTCGTCGTGCTCGTAGCCGTAGACGATCGGACTCGACATGTCGGTGATGTCGCCGCGCATGATGCTGCCGCGTGCGAACAAGCTGTCGGGCTGCTCGATGCTCACACCCGGCGCGAGTCCGTAGCTCGGAAAGATCTCCGACGTCGATCCCTCGACGATCAGCGTCCCACCCTGCTCGACGAACTCGGACAGGTTCTTCACGCCGTCCAGACCCATCCCGCCGCGGATGTCGCTGGATGAGTCGGGCGTGCCGAAGCTCTGGAACGGGGCGGTTTTCTTGTAGGGCAGGGTCGTGGCGCCTCTCTTCGGAATGCCGTTCACCATGGTTTGCACGGTGCCGCCGATGTGCGGCATGATGATCACGTCGTACTTCTGCCGCAGATCCGGTTCGCGCAGCTTCACGTCACCGAAGTAGGTGTACGGAATCCCGTAGGTGTCGAGCGCGGCGCGCACCCAGCCCTCATCCTGCGTGCGCGTCCAACTGTGGACGTACCCGATGCGCGGCACGTCCAGCGCGTGCGTTTTTACGTTAGGCGCGGAGGTCATCGCGTACGCGGACAGTCCCAGCTTCGTGAGCTCGGGCTCCATCTGTGCGCGGTTGGCATTCGGGATGATCATCGCGCCGGCGCGGAAGTGGTGTCCGTCGGCATCGAAATCTTCCTCGGCGGCCTGCATCCTGGTCGTCGCGAACTTGAACCGGAACGCGGCGACGTTGTTGTCGGCTGTGTTGTCGACGACGAGCACATTGCCGCTGCCCGATACGCCGCCCGGAGCCACCGCATCCTTGGTCAGCATCGTCATCGGCTGGTCGAGCAGACTCTTGTCGGTGACCGGCGTGACCGTGATGTCGCGCATGAGCGGGAACGTCCAGCCCGTGTCGTCGTACGGCGCGGGATTCTTGGGCGAGAAGTGCTGCAGCGCGAAGTACATGTCCGCGAGCGTGCGGTACGGTTGATCGCCGCGAATGACGTAGTCGCCCGCCTTCACCGACATGCCGCCGGCCGTGAACGCGGAATTGGCGGTCTGCACTTCGAGCCCCTGCGCGCGGAGATCGTTCACCGCGTCGGCCGCGTTGGCCTTCCGGTATTGTTGGGCGGGAATGACCCAGCCATAGACCGGCCCAGTCTTCCCCTTGTCCACGGCGCGCACGTTCTTGCGCCAGTAGTTGTCCAGGAACGTCTCCTTGTTCTTCGCCACGTCCGACAGCGCGAACAGGATCGCCGACTCCTGGATGTTGGTGTTGTTGCGCGGACCCCAGTTGATGCTGTCGAGCGGCGGGTTAGGCCGGAACCACTCGCGGCTCGTCGTCGTTGGGCGGGGCTTCACGACGTAGTTGTCCGGCCCGTAGCTCTGCACCTCGTAAAAGCGGCCGAGCGCGTTGTGCGTGTGCGCGATGAAGAACAGGTAGTTAGGCGTCCACCCGTCGTAGAAGCCGTACGTCCACACGCCCGGCACACCCCGCTTCGTCATTTCCATCACGTCGTTCTCGGCGAGCATCCACCACTCGTCCACCGTGATCGGGTCGATCTGTTCGTTGTACGGACCAGTACCGGTCGACGCGTAGAGATACGTCTGCGCCTCGTGCAGGTCGTGCAGAATTGTCGGATGCCAGTCGAGCACCGCCTGCGTGGTGTGCTTGGTGAGCTGCAGGAATTGCCCCATGCCGTCGCGGTTGTTGTCGTGCTGCACGTACTTGCCCCAGTACATGAGCGGCAGCCGCGTGGAGCCCTTCGGCAGCTTCTTGTTGTAGTAATAGGTGTCGACCGCTTTGTCGCGACCGTCCGGCTCGATCACCGGCGTGATGAGCACGATGACGTTGTTGCGAATGTTCTGAATGAATTGCGACGAGTCCACCGCCAAGCGGTACGCGAGCTCCATCAGCATCTCGGGACCGCCGAACTCCGGCGAGTGGATGCCGCTCGTGATGTAGTAGATGGGCTTGGCCGTGTGGATGAGCTGCTGCGCCTGTTCGGGCGTCGTCTTGCGGGGGTCGCCTAACGCAGCCAGCATGCCGCGGTACTTGTCCAGGTCCTTGAGGGTCGCCTCGTCCGCGATCGCGGCGAGGATCATGTCGCGGCCCTCTTCGGTCTTGCCGATGCGCCACACTTTCACGCGCGGCGACGTGTTGGCGAGCGCGTCGAAGTACTTGTAGATGTCGGCGCTGCGATCGAGGATGCCCGGTGCGCCGATGATGTGGCCCAGCACCTTGAGCGGTGACGGTACCGTCGTTGACGCGGGTAGATAGTTCACGAGCTCCGTCGAGATGCGCGGATCCTCCAGGTCCTGTTTGATCTGCACCGTGTAGGCCGAGTCGATGGCTTGTTGTGCACGGGCCGCGGGCGGCACCAGGAATGCGGCAGCCGCGAACGTGCAGAGCAGCCGGACCTTTTGGGAAATGTCGGACATCCTGAATTCCTCTCGAGATGAGATCGAGCCGCCGGGTGGTTCGGCGCCGGGGCGGTCTGGAGCGGCCGCCGAATGTAGTACGCGAAGTGAAGTCTGGACGTTGAGAAGCGGCGGTGCCTAACGGCGGTCGAGGTCGAAGTCCCGCAGGAGGAAAATGTCGCTGATCGGATGCGAGACCGCACCAACCCATCGCGTGCCGTCGCTCGAGAGAGAGCAGGAGCACCGGTCGGGCTCGAATGGCAGCGTGCTCGCAACAGTGGCGGTTCCTCCGCTCGCGGGCACGCGCCACAACATCGGCCGATTGGCCAACGCGGCCAGGGCGCCGAAATAGATCGACCCGTCATCGGCCCAGGCGAACGGGTCCAACACCTCGTTGCCAAAAGCGAACCAGGTGATCCGGTGGGGCGTCTTCGTTTGCGCATCGACGCGATAGATCGCTTGGCGTGCGGCCGACTCGCCCGACTCGGTGTCGGGACGAATCGCGAGGAACGCCCAGGCCATCGCATCGGGTGACGACGTGAACGTGTACGCGTAGCCGAGCGAGTCGGGGATCGTGACACGCGCGTGTTCTCGGCCGGCAGCATCGAACAGATGCAGCGTTCCACTGGCCGGGTCGAGCACGGCAATGCCATCGCGGCCGCTCTCCGACAACAGACCCGCGGCCTCGAGCTCGGCGAAGGGCACCGCGTGACCCGTGGCGATATCGTAGGCCGTTAGGCGAACGCCGGCGCCGGTGGCCTTCGTCTCGACAACGAGGCGGCGCCCATCGAGCGTCGGAGTCCACGCGATGACTCCCGGCAGCGGCGACGTGATCGGTCGCGCATCGCCACTGTCGAACGCCTGTGCGAAGAACTCGTCCGCCGGTACGCCGGCGCCCGGCACGGTGGCATCGAACACCAGCGTTCGTCCATCCTTTGTCAGCACCGCGCGTAGGGGCAGCGATGACGAGCGCACGCGCTTCGCAGGGCGTGGCGGTCCGGGTTCGCGTTGTAGTAGCGTCCAGACGAGGTCTTCGCCCGACTGCACGAGCTGATACACGAGCCCGCGCCCGGCCGGTGCGGTGGCGAATTCCGAGGCGCCACGCTGCCCGGGTGTTACAATGAGCGTGTCGCGACTCCCGAACCTGCCCGATGAATCGACCGCGATGCGGAGGAGCGAGCCCTCGCCGGTTCGCGCAGTCACATAGGCCAGCACCGCATGGCCGGTGGGAGCCCACCGCAGAGAGAACGCCGTCGAGGCAGGCACGCGCGTCGTGTCCCGCAGGACACCCTGCCGATCATACAGCGCAACGATGTCGTTGCCGGCCCAACGTTCCCAGAGTACTGCGACCCACCGGCCATTGGGGGCGACGCGCGCATTGTCGATCTCGCCGAACTTCCCACGGGAGGCGGCGCGCGTCGTGTCGGCGGGCTGCGTCACCGGCAACCCGATGACGTGAAACCGCACCGTGGCCGCTGTGTCGCTCGCCGAGGCGATCAGCACGCTGTCGCCGGACGGCAAAAAGTCGCCACGTCCCGGGCCGACGAACACGAGCGGTCCGCCTAAGCGAGACACGACGTACTGGCCCGCGGGCCGTCCGCCCGCGACGGCGACTCCGTTGACGAGCAGCCACGCGCCATCCGACGTGAACGCGGTGGGAAATCCCCAGCCGATGTCGTCGACGAGACTCCGCTCGGCGCCGCTCGCCAGATCCCGCACGATGAGGGCCCGATGGCACGCTCCGTTGTCCGCGCAGGTCCGCTCCAGGTAGGCGACTTCCGCACCATCCGAGGACACGGCAGGGTCGGTGGCGTGGCCGCTCGTCGTGACTTGCACCCGGTCGAACTCGGGTCGCGCCGATTGGGCCGATGGGTGCGGGCGATGCAGCCACAGCGCCACCGCGGCGATGCCTAACGCAATCACCGCCGCGGCGCCGCCGGCACGACGACCGCGTGTGCGTCGGTCGTGCGCCGGCGCAGCGAAGCCCGCATCCAAGCCAGTGACGAACCCGGCGACGTCCGGATAGCGGTCTGCCGGGACCTTGGCCAACGCCTTCGCCACTGCCCGATCCACGCCTTCCGGAACGGCATCGCGGAGCACCCGCAGGCTCGTCGGCCGTTCCGTTAGGATCTTGGCAATCACCGCCCGCGCCGACGCGCCGGTATGCGGCGGCTCCCCGGCGAGCATTTCGTACACGACCGCGGCCAGGCTGTATTCGTCGCTGCGTGCATCCAGTTCCCGGTCGCCGGACGCTTGCTCGGGACTCATGTATTCCGGCGTGCCGAGGCTCGCGCCCGTCTCCGTTAGGCGGTTGCCGCCGGCATCCTGCACCGCGAGCGCAATGCCGAAGTCCGTGAGAACCGCCTCGCCTTCCTGCAGCAGGATGTTCTCCGGTTTGATGTCCCGGTGGACGATGCCCGCGCGATGCGCGTAGTCCAACGCCGCGCCAACCTGCCGCGCCACCCGGAGCGCGTCGTTCAGGGCGAGATGATGCTCCCGCGCGAGCTTCTGCCGCAGCGATTCCCCGCGCACATATGGAAGGACGTAGTACAGCATTCCGTCCGCCGTGCCCGAGTCGATCAGCGTGAGGATGTGCGGGTGATCCAGATGCGCCGCAATGCCGATTTCGCGAAGGAATCGCTCCGGGCCCAACGCCACGGCGAGCTCCGGCTTGAGCACCTTGATCGCCACGGGGCGACTATGCTTGAGCTCGGTGGCCAGAAACACGGTTGCCATGCCGCCAGAACCCAACTCGCGCTCGATGCGATAGCGATCGCCGAGCGACGCTGCCAACTCGCTAACCGTGGTCATGGTGGTGCAACATTCGGCCTGTACGCCGGCACGTCAATCGTTGGTTGCTCGAACTACAGACGCTCGGATCCGGCGCGGGCGGAGTAGTCGGAGCTTGTCACCGGTCACTCGCCCGCAGCGGTGGAACGTGCGGGGCGTAATGATTTGATACGCAGCGCGTCGCTTGGATGTGTTCCTAGCCGTGGGCGACGTATATTCACCGCCATCGACGCTCGGGGGAGAGGCCGCTCGTGGTGCCCGATGACGTGCCGTTGCCTCTACTGGAACGCTACACGATTGGACAATGCACGCCGGAAGACTTGGCGGAGCTCGAGGCGTGGATCGACGGCCAACCTGAGCGCCGGCTCTTCATTAACCGGCTTCAGAGCCTGTTCGCGCATCCAGCCGATCGTGACGTACCGGTGACGTTCACCGAGCGTGAAATCGAACACGCGTGGGACCGGCTCGCGGAGCGAATGACGGCGCAGGCGGCGAAGGATCGCGTGCGGGGAGTGTGGCTCCGTCGTGCCGGAGTGGCGATCGTGTGCGTGGCGCTGGCCATCCTCGTCTGGCTCTCACTCGCGCGCTAAGGCGCGCGCCGGCAATAGACGCCTAACGGTGCTGGCGCGCGATCGCCGGCGAGCGGTAGATTGCAGCCTCGCCCAACGTGGAGGAGGGCCGTATGCGCGTTTCTTGTCTGCTGCTGACGCCTGCAATCCTCTGCCTCGCTTGCAGTAGCGGCAGCCTCGGCGTCACCGATCAACAGCAGGTCGAGGCGGACCTGGTCGGTTCGTGGTCGCAAGTTGTGACCGCACGGGAAGAGCAGCAGGTGATGGAGCTAACGGTAAGTGATACGATCGTGACCGGCGTCGGGCACTGGTCCGGTGAGGCGATTACCGGCGGAAACATCACCGTCACCGGGCACATTACGGGCTCGCAGGTCGACCTTGTTCTTTCCCGTGATGACAATACGATCCTCCCGTTCTCGGGCCATCTCGCTTCGAAGAATAGCCTCGTCGGCAATTTCATCGGCGTAGATCACCCCGTGTCAGCGCAGTTCAAGCGGGTGGGTGTCGATCTGCCGTAGTCGAATTGCGCTTGGCTTCGTCCCATCACGGCCGCGCGGCCCGCACGCGGCTCAGTTAGGCACCCCGGCATCACTCCGGTCTTCGGAACGCGAGCCGCAAGGTTTTGAGCCCGCGCGTGATGTTTCGCTCCACCGCTTTCACCGTCACCCCCATCACCTCGGCGATCTCGGCGTTGGTGAGGTGGTATTGGAGTCTGAGGACGATGGTGCGCTGCACCCGTGCGGGAAGACTGCGCACGGCGCGCTGCATGAGCTCGACCATTTCGTCGATGTCGACTGCGTCGCGTGCGTCCACTGTGTATTGGCTCAGTCCCCACTCCTCTCGCCGCTCGGCGACGAGATGTTGCCAATCGATTTCGACGCGATCGCGCCGCAGATGGTTCAGCGCGCGATTGTGCGCGGTTTGGAAGACGTACGCATTGAGGTCCATCTCGGGCGTCCACGCGAACCGGCGCTGCCAGACCGCGAGAAATGCGTCCTGGATGATTTCTTCGGCGAGGGCGCGCGTGCGGACGTAGCGCATCACGAGGGCGTAGAGCTCCGAGTAGTGCGCCCGGAAGATGGCGCCGAGTCGTCGGGACGCTGCCCGATCTTCATCGGTGTCGCGTTCTCTGATCGTCAGCGGCCAGCGAAGGGGCGGACGGTCCAGGGCATCGTCGGATCTCTCGGCGCCCGGCAGGCGGAGTTCGGGGACGGGCCAAATGGCGGCCACTTCTGACATGGCGACGTGCTCCATTTCGGGTTGCGCAAGGATACATCATTCCTCGCGCACGAGCGTCATCGTTTTATTGCAACCGACGATGACGTCGAGCACCTGTGTGCTGTCGCCTACACACATGACGACACCTCACGCACCCGCAGACCCTACAGCCGACGTTTTTTCGTAATCCTGTGGGGTATGGCGCCAAGGGACGGGTCGAATAAGGCAGACACCGACCCCTCTCCCTCACGAGCGCCATGCTGGACATCGACTGGGAGCTGCTGCTGCGGTACTCGGAGCGCGACTGCGCGCTCGAGGACCGCGAGCGATTCGACCGCTGGCTCGATGCGGACCGCTGCCACCGGGCGTTCTACGACGTCATTGCGTTAGGCACTCCCGACGCCGGGCCGCCGCTCGATCCGCCGCCCGCGCCACACTGGCGCATCGCCACCCGCGCCCGTCACGCCTGGGCTCGCCGCGCGCCGCGGCGACTCGGCTGGCTGCTCGCCGCGGTCCTGCTCGCGGCCGCGATGCTCCTCGCCGCGCACCGGCACTCGGCTCGCCTAACGGAGGCGGGGGCGGTCGCGGAGCGGACCGTCGTCACCCGGCCGGCGGAACGCGCGATCGTTCGGCTCGGCGACGGCACGCAGATCATCGTCGCCGCGCAGAGCACGCTGCGTTATCCCGCGACGCAGTCCGGCGCGGTGCGCCAGGTCGACGTGAGTGGCGAGGCCTACTTCGAGGTCGCGCACGACGACCGCCGGCCCTTCGTCGTGCACGCCAACGGCGCAACCATCAGCGACGTCGGCACGGCGTTCGACGTCCGCGCCTATCCGAACGACTCTGGGGCGCGCGTGGTGGTGGCCGATGGCCGCGTCGCGATTCGAGCGGCGCGCGATACAGGCGTCGTCGACCGCGGACAGCTCGCCCAGTGGGATACCAGCGGCGCCGTCGCGGTGCGACGGGTTGACCCACAGCGCTACGTCGCCTGGACCACCGGCGAGCTCGTGTTCGACGCGACGCCGCTCGACGAGGTCGCCAAAGAGCTCACGCGCTGGTACGGCACGCCTGTGGCGTTAGGCGACCGGTCGCTCGCCCGTCGCGACTTCACCGGCTCGTTCGACCGCGAATCCCTGCGCGTCATCCTCGCCATCATCGGTCGCGGTGCGCGCGCGCGGCTCGTGTGGCGCGCCGATACGGCCGTCCTTCTTTCCGTTCCGCAGCACTGACCGCCCGACACGTCGCAGAGCGTCAGGCATCTCCACGCAGGGGGTTCCCCGATGAATTGGATCGTTGGTGGCGGTACCGTGATCGCCATCCAGCTCGCAGCGGTGTTCGCACTGACCGCCGGCGCGCAGCAGCCGCGCGCGGCCTTTCGGTACGGAAGGCCGGCGGAGCGCACGGCGGCGCCGGCGGCATCGCGTCCGATGCCGGGTCGCATCACGCTCTCGCTCGACCGCGTCACCCTGCGCGAGGCCTTGCATACCATCGCCAAGGAGAGCGGCGTGAGTGTCTCGTACAGCAGCGACGTGGTGCCCGCGTCGCGCCGTGTGTCGGTGCACGTGCGCAACGCCACAGTGGGCGAAGCGCTGGACTCTGCGCTCGCCGGGACCGGCGTCATCGCGCGCGTCTGGTCGGCGACGCAGATCGTACTCGAGGCGGCAGAGGCTAACGCAGCGCCCGCGACGCCAACACATGCCGACGCGGCCGGCCGCGTGACCGACGCCGAGTCCGGATCGCCGGTCGACCGGGCACGAGTAACGGTGGATGAGACAGGCCCGGCCGCGCTGAGCGGCGCCGACGGGTCGTTTCGCCTAACGGGCGTGTCGGTGGGCCCGCACCGTGTGACAGCGCGGCGCGTCGGGTACGCACCGGTCACGAGGAGCGTCGCCTTCACGGCGGATCGCGCGATCATCATCGACTTCGCGCTGCGCGCCACGGCTCGATCGCTCGACGAAGTCGTCGTGACGGGCACCATCGCACCGACCGAGGTGCGGGCAGTGCCGTCGCCCATCACGGTTATTTCGTCGCGCGACATCGAGGAGTCCGGCGCCACGCAGGTGGACGGCCTCTTCCGCGGGACGGTGCCGGGCACGGTGGCTGTTCGAGCGGCAAGTTCGGTAACGCGCCGCGATCGACCGGCCACCCTTTGGTCAGCTCGCCACCGGTTTCACGACGGAATCGAGCACGCTGCTCTCGAAAGTCACCGGTCCGCTTCCGCGATGTCGCGGCGAGTTGCGCTACGTATGCCTCCGGGCCTCCGGCAGCCGATAGCACGTCGGCGGCTCGACTAACGGTTGGCGCCGATGCGCCCGCTTCGTTCACGCGCGCCATCAATACCCCGACGGCGCGCCTTGCCCGGTCGCCGACGAGCGGGACGGTGCCCGAGACATGTCGCAGATTGAGCAACCACTGCGCATCGCCCGGTCTCGGTTCCAGATCTGTCTCCTTGATGTTCGCACCGAACACGAGAAATGGGCGCTGCACCTCGCGGGATGTACGTCGTCTGGAGATAATTGCGATACGCAATCACAAAATTGGCAAGCCACCCCACGATGCCCGCGGCCGGCGCTCCGACCGGCAGAATCGACGGATCCACGCCTGTCGTTAGGCCAATGGCCAGCCCAGCGCCCGCGGTTACGATCCCGCCGCCGATCGATGTGACGCGCCGCCTGAAACGCCGCCGAAACACGTCGCCGTACCGCCATGCCGCGAACTCCGGCTTGAGCGGCGCACCGATCCGGATGAGATCGAGCCCGTCCGGCAGTTTCGTGAGGCCGATGTGCTCCGTTTGCGCGCGCAACGCACGCCCGGAAAACAGCCGCTCGCACTCCTCCACTGCTTCCCACCGCTCCTCGAGCGG
>Ga0105240_10011036_pt1 | contig 12635 bp, 8 predicted proteins | sample KBSC54metaG_FD_80426 | JGI IMG/M metagenome (GOLD analysis project Ga0105240, IMG submission 80426) | Corn rhizosphere microbial communities from Kellogg Biological Station, Michigan, USA - KBS C5-4 metaG | ecosystem: Host-associated > Plants > Roots > Rhizosphere > Soil | place: Michigan, USA... | reverse complement strand
GCCGCCTAACCCAAATCACAATGCCTATAGTCTCAGCAGCGCCAACGACAATGGAAACGGCTCCATCACCTACAATCCCGGGCAGTTGGGTGCAAGCACCATGTTCGTGAACGAATCTCCCAGTAACCCCATCTCAGCCGACTTTCACCTCACAGCAACCGGAGCATCGACTTTTGCCAATGGCAAAATTCTTCCCGCTCCTTACAACATGGACCCGGATGGAAATGTTCGCGGGTCTGGAGGCAGTTGGACCATGGGAGCCTATCAGGCATCCGGCACTACCCGGCCCTCGCCACCGACAAACTTGAATGGAGTCGCCCGGTAATATCGTCTCTTGTCCTCAAATCGATCATCTGATCCGCACCGCAATCTCACCTGAGCGCGCCAACCATTCACGCGCGTTCAGGTGAAGTTCTGCAAGCTGCACCTCTCGCCAAGCTGTAACCCCACCATCTCAAAATTAGTTTCGCTACCCTTGCCTCATATCTCTGAACTGCGGCGGCATATTCTCCTATGTACGAAACCGAAGCAAACTCCGCAACTGAATCACTGGAACAGATTCCGCCTGGAGAAGTAGCTGCGTTTACAAATCTTCAGGGCAAGGTCCTGACAAGGACTGTTCTGCCCTGGAGCGAACACTGCACCGAATGCGCATGGCCCACATGCTACTCGACCTGCGATCTCTATAGTCCGCGCGAAGATGGAAGATGTCGCCGCTTCATCGATGGCATGGTCCGCATCGACTGCCCCGGCTCCATTAACGGCTACCTTCTGAAGATTCGCTTCAAACAGTGGGGTAAGCTCTGGACCCCGGGTAGTCTCAATCTCCATCCCATCCAAAAGGCGGTGCGGATCGAACTTCGCGACTATCGTATCGGAAGCGTCCTCTACCAGTTACCGCTGCCCTCGTCTGTCAAAAGCAGGATCATCGACAAGCGATACAGCCTCAAGAAGCGCCTTGCCGTTAGAACGGCGAAGACTCACCAATCGCCGACTGCCTTTCTTTTGGAGTGTTACAACCCTTCCGATCGCCCTATTCCTCTCTCCCTCTCCGTTCGATCGCTCCATAAAGAAAAGATCGTTCCCTTTCAAAAGCTCATCAGCCTCAATCCCGGATTTCAACTCATTCGCATTCCATTCGAAGAAATATCGAGCATTGTCAATCTTGACTCGCCCTTTAATATCGAGCTCATTCCCAATGGAGCCGAACAGGAGATCACTCTCTACTTTGGTCTGATGGATTTTGTTCGGGAAGCAGCCGCGTCCCAGGCAGAAACCCAAAAAATTAAATGCGTCGTCTGGGATCTGGATAACACTCTCTGGGATGGCGTTTTGATAGAGAACGACCCTGCAGGGTTGAAATTGAAGCCTAACATGGCCAACATTATCGAATCACTGGATAGGCGAGGCATCCTTCAATCCGTCGCCAGCAAAAACAACCATGATCAGGCACTCGAAGTACTCAAACAGTTTCGCATCCACCATTTTTTCCTTTATCCGCAGATCTCCTGGTCGCCCAAAGGAGATGCGATCCAGGCGATCGCACGCGAACTGAACATTGGTGCAGACACACTGCTGTTTGTAGACGACTCTGAATTTGAGCTGCAGCAGGTCCGCTCCTCCTGTCCCGGAGTCCGTACCCTCGACGCGAAATACTATACCTCGCTTCTCGACATGCCCGAGTGCCACGCCCCCGCTACCGCCGAAGGCATAGGCCGCCGTCAAATGTACCAGATCGAACAAAACCGAAAGGAGGTTGCAACCACCTTTAAGGAGGATTACAAAGCATTCCTGAAACACTGCGACATAACGGTCACCATTACCTCGCTCAATAGCGACAATCTTCAGCGCGTCCATGAACTCACGCAACGTACCAACCAGATGAACTTTTCGGGAAACCGCTACAGCCGTGATCTGCTCGACGAGATCCTGCTGACTCCCCATCTCGATACCTGTGTCCTCACCTGCGAAGACAGATTTGGCAGCTATGGCATCGTGGGCTTTGCGGTCATCGACAGTCGTGAACCGCGCATGACTGATCTGATGTTCAGTTGCCGCATTCAATCCAAGCGCGTTGAACATGCAGTGGTAGCTCACATCCTCCATCGCTACATCGCTCTTACCGGCAAAGACTTCTATGTGAGCTATCGCAAGACTCCCCGCAACCAGCCTTCCGGGCAAGTCTTTGCCGATATGGGACTAAAAGAAATCGCGATCGTCGATGGCGTCACCTCCCTGGTCTTTCCACATGATGCTCAAATCCCCGACGACGGCATCATCACAATACTCACGCAGAACCATCTCACGCCGGCAGGACAGCAGCGATGACTCTACGCTCTCACCTCGGAAAATTTCGCGCCGAGATACTCAGCGCTGTCCATTCACGCCCCCTGTCTCTAGGCGGCCGGGGCCCAGTCGTATCTTTTTGCTTTGACGACTTTCCGCGCACAGCCTATACCACCGGCGGTGCCATCCTCAAAAGCTTCGGCGTGCGCGGTACATACTACGCTGCGCTCGGCCTGATGAATACGACGAATGAACTCGGCGATCAACTCCGGCAAGAGGACATCGATTCACTTCTGGCCGACGGGCACGAACTCGGCAGCCATACCTTCGGTCATGTATCCTGCCGCGCCGTCTCGCTGAGCTTGTTCGAAAAGGATGTGCTTAAAGGACGCCAGGCCATCCGCACTCTTACCGGTCGTAACGCTGGAAACTTCGCCTATCCTCGCGGACATGTCTCGATCCGCTCCAAAAAAAGGATTGGCGCCCTCATGAGCAGTTGCCGCGGGATCTACGGTGGAATCAATGATCGCGCAGCCGACCTCAACCTTCTGCGCGCAAACAGCTTGTACGGCGATGTGGATCAGCGCGCCCGCTTCGAGTCTTTACTCTCAGAGAACGTAGCGCGTCGCGGCTGGCTCATCTTCTATACCCACGACGTCCGCCGAAACCCCTCTGCCTTCGGCTGCACACCCGCACTCTTCGACCAGACCGTGTCCTTGGTCGCGGAAAGCGGCTGCCACATTGCTTCCATCAGAGAAGCCCTAACCATTTTCAGCACGCCATCTCCCCAATCGAATCATTCATAGTTGCTCTTTTTTCGAAAACTGTAGCCAGGAACCTGCCCCTATGAGTACGGTTGATGTTGTCATTCCCTGCTATAACTACGCCCGCTATCTAAGTGGATGCGTCTCCAGCATTCTTTCGCAGCCCCGTGTCGATGTTCGTATCCTCATCATCGACGATGCCTCCTCCGACGAAACCCCTATAGTCGGCCGCGCTCTGGCCGTCGCCGACAGCAGAATCACCTTTCGCCGTCATCAAACCAATCATGGCCATATCGCCACTTACAACGAAGGTCTGATCGACTGGTCCACCGCCGACTACAGCGTGCTTCTATCAGCCGACGACCTTTTGGCGCCCGGCTGCCTGGACAGAGCAGTCAGTATCATGGATGCTGCTCCAAATATCGGAATGGTCTACGGTCGCACCATTCACTTCGAACGCGAATCCGATCTGCCAGAGATCGATCCACACTGCTCCGGCTTTCGCCGGTGGTCGGGAGCCGACTGGCTCAGGCTTCGCTGCCGCGCAGGCTATAACGTCATCACCTCTCCCGAGGTCGTTGTCCGCGGAGAGATTCAGCGCGCCGCCGGTGGGTATCGCCCCGAGCTTCCACACGCCGGCGATCTGGAGATGTGGCTTAGAATCGCCGCGCTTGCCGACATCGCCTACGTCAATCGCATCCCGCAGGCCTTCTATCGCGTACATCCTGAAAGCATGATGCGCACCGTCTATCGAGGTAGTTTTTTCGATCTGCGACAGCGCAAGGCCGCCTTCGACAGCTTTTTTCAGCACGACGCAGCCTCTATCGCAAATGCGCGCGATCTGCGGAATCTTGCCAATCGCAGCCTTGCTCGTGAGGCTCTCTGGGATGCCTGCCGTGCCTATGATCGCAACGAAGTTGCAGTCTGCCATGTTGAGGAACTGGTCGACTTCGCTATAACGGCCTATCCGAACGCAACTTCCCTCCCGGAGTACGCCGCGCTCCGTCGGCGGAAATGGCTCGGGCCTGTCGTCTGCAATCGAACCCAGATATTCGCCGCACCGGCCCTGCTTCGCAAAGTTCAGCGAGCCGCGCTGAAGCAACGCTGGAAGCATCGAGGCGTATAGCTGCAACTCCGCCGTTGCGGCATTTTAAATATCGCAACATTCATCGGTATAGATTTCGGCTCAGACTTCGGGAGATACGTTGAGATCCACCATCACGCAAACCAGACTTCAGATGCATCGTCGCTACCGCCAACTCCATAACCTATGGCAGGACGAGGGCACGCGCGCAGTTGCCAACCGCCTGCGTAAAACTGCTGCGGCCTGGCTTATGCCAAAGACCTCCACATCTCCTGTCCGCAGCGCCGACGTCATGGCAGTCGATCTATCACGGCCCTTCCATCCTGCAATTCCCTCCATGATTCCCGACCAGCCGCTCCTCGCTAATTGGGTGACAACCCCACCCTCTCCCGGCTCGGGCGGGCACACAACGCTCTTCCGCATCATTCGATATCTCGAGGCTCACGGCTATCGCAATCGCGTCTACTTCTACGATGTCTACGGCGGCGACCACCAGTATTACGAATCTGTTGTTCGCGGCTACTATAACTTTCACGGCCCGGTCGCCAACGTCGACGCCGGTATGGAAGACGCGCACATCGTTACGGCTACCGGATGGCCGACAGCCTATCCTGTCTTCAACTCTCGTTGCGCTGGCAAGCGTTTCTACTTCGTGCAGGACTTCGAGCCTTACTTCTACCCCGTCGGCGACACCAGCGCGCTGGCCGAGACTACCTATCGCATGGGCTTCCACGGAATCAACATCGGCGAATGCTTCGCCGACAAGCTCCGTGCCGAATTCGGCATGACCGTCGATACCTTCAGGTACGGCTGCGACATCTCCCAATACCGCCGCTCGCCCGCCTCATCTCGCACCGGCATCGTCTTCTATGCACGCTGCGAGAACGCCCGCCGTGGCTTTGAGCTTGGCCTCATGGCGCTTGAGGTCTTCGCCGCCCGCAATCCCGGCGTCGAAATCCACATCTACGGCGACAAGTTAGGAAGACTCCGCTTCCCCTACATCGATCACGGCCACGTCACGCCCGAACAGCTTAACGGCATATACAATCGATGCTTCGCTGGGCTCAGCCTCTCGTTCACCAACGTCTCCCTCGTTGCACTAGAGATGCTCGCCGCCGGATGCATCCCTGTCGTCAACGATACCGTCCAGGTCCGCACCGACCTCGATAACCCCTTCGTCTATTACGCCCCACCCTATCCGCAGGCTCTGGCAGCACAACTCGAATCCGTCGTCACCACCCACGACTTCGACTCGCTCTCCGCCTCTGCCGCCGCCAGCGTTCACTCCACCACGTGGGACGAGGCTGGCGCTACTGTCGACGCCATACTACGCCGTGCTCTCCAGGAATCTGCGCATCCCTTCAAGAGTGCAGCCGTCATGCATTGACAGACGTCTTAAAGCCCAGACCCTGTTTTCCTGAAGATATAAATGAAATGGGCCCCTCTGCGGCCGAATGCTGACTAAAAAGAGAGCTCGATAACGCAACTCCGGACTGGAAGAATAAATAGGTTAGACTATCCGCTTCGGTCTTGAGACCAGGAGAGCCAGAGGTTGAATCCTCTCGTCTCAACCGTGACAAGTAAACATAGCGGGAACTGACGATGCGAACATCCGAGTGGATCCAGATAGTTTTTGCTGGCGTTCTCGCCATCGCTGCCTGGATGCGCCCGCTCCCCGTTCGACGGCGACTCGTCACGACATGGCTCGCCCTACTGGCCATCGCAGCGATCGTCGCCGCCCGATCCGGTGCGTATTTTCTGCCGCCGACTTACGTCTCAGTGATCCGCGACTGGCTCACGGCGGCTCTCATGCTGGTGCCATACTGGCAGACCGGGCAGTTCTTCCTCAAACCGAACGAAGCTATGCAGTCGAAATTGGCGGCGTTGGACCATCGATGGTTCCCACGCATCGCCGCTTCCTCCGGCACCTCCCTCACTCGCATTGGCCTGTCGCTCGAAGTCGCTTACCTCTTCTGCTATCCGCTGGTGCCCCTCGGCCTCGCAGTGCTCTACCTTGCCGGAATGCGCGGGTACGTCCCTATCTTCTGGTTCATCGTTCTGGTATCGACATACGTCTGCTACGCCATCACGCCTTTTGTGCCGGCGCTGCCTCCGCGCAGCATCGGAAGAACACAGGCCGTCTCCCCCCAGGCAAATCAAGGCCGTAGTTTGAATCGCTGGGTTCTGAAGCATGGAAGCATTCATGCGATCTCATTTCCGAGCGCCCATGTAGCCTCTGCTCTGTCCGTAGCTCTTGTCCTGCTCTGGCTTGTTCCTCTCGCTGGCGTGGCCTTTCTCATCGTCTCCATCTGGATCGCAATTGCTGCCGTGGCAGGACGATATCACTATGCGCTCGACGTCATCCTCGGCGCAGCGACGGCGTTATTGATCTTCATCACCAGCTACGCCTATCTCAAAATCATCTCCTGATTCATGACCAATCACTCTTTCGCCTTCTCCGTGACCTCCCGCGTCTCTTCCTCCATCAGCCACCGCCGCAGTTGCAGAATGTCGTTGGCGCGAGCGATTCCAATCGGCTTTCGCGAGCCATGGGACTGAACCACAACGACGTTTTCGATATTCTTCAGCAACATAGCGCGATTCACGCGGTCTACCTCCTCTTCGGGATAGGCGAGGACATAGTCCTGTCGCGCCAGTTCACGCATCTTGAAGTGATGATCCAGCGGCTCGATCTTCAGCAGATCGTGCGCCTCCACAATTCCCACCAGCGATCCATCCTTTTCGACCACGGGAATCACACCCACGCTCCCTGGAGCAAGACTCGTCAGCACCGTCCGCAGCTCCTCGTCGGCGTCCATCACATGAAACTGCTTCTGCATAATCTGATCGATCCGCGCGCGCATCAGCACCGGCACCGAATAGTCCTGAAGAATAATCAACCCTCGCTTGACCAGCTTGCCGGTCATGATCGAATCCCTGCTGAATAGCCGGACAAAACCGTCCGCTACCATCACGCAGACAATCAGCGGCAAGATCGCGTTCGGGTTGTGGCTCAGTTCAAACAGGAAAACAATGCTTGTAAACGGCGCGCGCGCAATGCCGCCAAAGACCGCTGCCATCGCCACCAGCGCATAGAACGCCGGATTACTGACCAGGTGCGGGAGAAAATGATGCAGACCCAGCGCAAACGTAGCCCCGAGACCTCCTCCCACGATCAGAGAGGGGGCAAAGACTCCGCCCGTCGTTCCCGATCCCAGCGAGATCACCAACGCCCAGAACTTCGCCAGCGATATCCCCAGCAATGAGCTGGTCGCCAGCCGATTGTTCAGCATGTCGCGGATGGTATCGTAGCCCGTACCGAAGATCTGCGGATAAAAATATCCGATCACGCCAAGAATCAGCGCTCCGATGGCCGGCGACCAGATAAGCGCTCCCTTGATGGGCAGGCGATCGAAGAAGTCTTCCATCCACGCCAGCGCGCGAATCATTGCCAGTCCCACCACACCCATTAGAATGCCCATCAGCCCGAAGAGCCACAGCTCGTTCATGCTCGTCAGCTTGTAAGCCGGCGTGGGAAACAGGGGAGCCCACCCCACGAAATGGATGCGAACACCCGTCGCTACCGCTGCCGCAAGCGCCACGGGGATGAACGACCGCGCTCGAAGCTCGAACAGCAGCAGTTCAATAGCCACCAGAATCCCCGCCAGGGGCGCGGTAAAAGTAGCAGCCATTCCGGCTGCGGCTCCGGCGGCAAGCAAAACGCGACGGTAATACGGGGTGAGCCCCACTGCCTGCCCAAACAGAGACCCAACCGCAGCACCCGTCTGAATGATCGGGCCCTCTGCGCCGAACGGTCCACCGGTCCCAATCGCCAGCGCCGTCGCCAGCGGCTTCAGAAGCGCGACCCGAATCCGCATCCGGCTATGGCCAAACAACACGGCCTCCATAGCCTCGGGAATTCCATGCCCTTTCAGGGTAGGCTCCCAGAAATGGACCATGATGCCTACCAGCAGCCCACCGATCGGCGGGATCAGGATCACCCACCAACCGAGATGGTTATAGGCTGGATTCGTGATGGCAAAGGAAGCCTTGCCATAGAAAAACAGATTTGTGAAGAGGTAGATGAGTTCCAGAAGCCCTTGCGCTACCAGACCGCCGATAAATCCGATCAGCAGCGCAAAGCCGCATATCTTGATGACCTCCGGCTCCAGTGCCACGCCGAAGTGACTCTTCTTCTGCGGCTTGCTGTCAGGGTTCGGCGAAACTTCCGTGAACGGATAATCGGCCATCGAGAGACCTCCCGCGATTCGCTTTCAAAATCCTTGGTAAACCCATAAAGATCTTGTGCAACAAAACAACGCGCTCGCAGGTAGCCGGGATGTAAGAAGCGAGGACATCGAGGCTCGTGCCGCTGTTCGCCTCATCGCTGCTTCAAACCTCTGCGATTCATTCCACCAGGCTGTAGTTCTTGGAGGCTGCTTCATGGCTCGGCTCCGGAATACCATCTCTGCGAAACTTCAGCGCCTGCAAAATATCCGTCTTGGTAACAATCCCCTTCAACTTCCCGGTAGCGGAGGTCACAAGCAGCATCTGCTGCTTATGTTCACTCATCAATAAACGCAGCCCTTCCATTACGTCGCAATCGGCAGACACCCGCGTGACGCGCCGATCGGTCAGATCTCGAATCCGCGTCATCTCCCACTTTGAATGCGGCACCTTGGCAACGGACCAGGCATCGACAATTCCCAACAGCTCGTCGTCGTCGAATACTGGAAATGCCGAATGGCGATAACGAGGAGAGAGGACGTCCGCGAATTCCTTAAGGCTCATGGAAGCTTGTACCGACACCACTTTCTGCTGCATCACGGTCTCTACCATGACATTTCTCAACTCCTGCACCCTCACGCTCTCATGCAGGCGCTGGTCTCCCGATGCAGACGCGTCGCCCGACACGGCATAGGCAACAGCGGAGCCGATCAACGCGGGAATGATAAACGCGTGCCCGCCCGTCGCTTCCGCCACGAAGACCACGGCGGCGAGCGGCGTCTTGTAGCCGGCGGCAATAAAAGAGGCCATGCCGACTGCGGCATACAACTCTATCGACGAACTGTGGACGATTGCCTGTGCAAAGGCCACGCCAAAGCTGCCGCCGCTCAGGAACAACGGGACGAACATGGCGCTGACTCCACCGACGCCCAGCGAGAACGTCGTAGCCGCCAGCTTCAGCACGCCAAAGACAATCAGTTCCAGCGTGCTGTGGTGCGTGCCCAGAATCATCCCCACAGCTTCATAATTAGGGCCTAGCGGCACCAGAGTGCCAGGGTAGAAATAGAGGAAGATCACACCGCAGATACCGGTCAGCAATCCGCCGACTGTAAGCTTGATCCAATGCGGCATGGAAGAGTTCACGAAAAACACTCGCGTCCGCCGAAAGGTAATGACAAACGCCATCGCGATAAGCCCAACCAGCAATCCCAACAGCGCGCTCCAGCACAGGTCGCGGCCGGTGAAGGATGTATTGCTGGCAAAGTCGAACAGCGGAGCGCCGCCCAGAAACGAACTCAGCGTAATGTACGAGACAACCGAAGCGATCAGCGACGGCACCAATGCTTCATGCGCCAGATCGTCCTTATACGGCATCTCCAATGCGAACACGATGCCTGTCAAAGGCGCGCGAAACACAGCCGACATACCCGCCGCCGCGCCGCAGATCAGCATAATGCGGCGGTCGCGAGCATCGAGGCGCAGCCACCGCAGCTTGGCCCACAGCCACGATCCCAGAGCCGCGCCGCTATAGATGCTCGGCCCTTCCAGAGCCGCACTGCCTCCAAAAGCCACCGTCGTCACCGCCGCCACTAGCTTGGCCAGAAACGGGTGCATGTTGATATCGCCCTGATGCTCGTGATAGGAGCGGATCACTTCTTCGGTGGAATGTTCGTCCGGGTTCGGCGTCAGAAACTGCATGATCAGCCCGGTTGCGGCAAACGCAACTACCAGGCCGGGCACAATGGCCCAGTGGTGGTGCAGATAGTAGCCCAGCACGACCGGCCATATCTTGCCCAGAATAATGATCGTAATAACGGTGCAAACCAGACCCGTCGCCACCCCGATGATGGGCGCGATAATCAGCCATTTATGCAGGTCGCGTGAATAGGTCGCGGTCAGGTCTTCATGCACCAGCGGCAAGTACTTGCGTAGCAGCGGGTGCTTCAGCACCCAGTTTTGTCTCTTCGTTTTGAACGTTTGCGTCTGTTCCATTCGATTTGCTGTCTTTGCCTTTGCGGTTACAACTTCCTTGAAAATTCTGCGTGAATAAATCGCATCATTCGGTTAATCTCAACCGCTCTTCTTCTTTACCTCAAGCGCCTGGGTAGGGATCTTGGGGACCTTGAGCAATGCCTGCTGCGCCGCCTGTACCTCTTCCTTGTGAAGTTCCGTCAGCCGGGCGAGAATCTCCTCCCCCAGCGGAGTCAGCGAGACCAGGACAAATCGGCGATCGCTCGTGTCGTGTTCTTTGTTGACTAGTCCGCGTTGCGCTGCCCGCTCCACCAGCCCCACGACCGAGTTGTGCCGTTCCTGCAAAAACTCCGCCAACTCGGAGACCGTCGCCGAACCTCGTCCCGTATACCCTGCAATGCCGAGCATCAACTGATGCTGCTGCGGCGTAACTCCGCACTGCCGCGCTGCCTTCTCGCTGAACCTTAGGAATTTGCGCAGGTTATAACGAAACCATGCCAAATTCCGAATCGCATCTTCGGCTTGATTTTGGACCGTACAGGATGGAAGCGCCTGGGAAGAAGGATGCGGCTTCATAGAAATAGTATATCGCATCGTGATTGAATTTACATCTTACTGTGATCTATTGTGAGACAACGTCGAGACGCCCTTTCTCCTCTCTGAAGGGGGACCTTTGTCGTCCCAAAGACGCCGAGTCTCGTCTCCTCCCTGTAAACTGGGCGCTGCCGCCCTCATATGGTCGACAGGAGTTGGGTCCGTCCATCTACAGCGAATAACCAGTCTGGAATCTTGCAAGGATCTCGTTCATGCCCGTTCCGTACCGCTTTCCCCGAAGTCTGGCCCCGTCCCTGTTTATCTTCTGCGCGCTCCTGCTCGTCTGCACCGCGTCATCGGTCTCGCAATCCGCGCCGCCGGTCCGCCCTGCGCAACAGGGCCAGCCGGAAGCCATGGGCACAGCCAACACGGGGGAGGCTCACGCTGCCGTCCTCGACAGCGAGCATCGCCCAATCACGGCTGGCGGCTTCGTTAAAACCGGCCCCATCCTCTATCAGGACATCGCTAAAAAAGCCGGTCTCACCTCGTGGACGCATACCATGGGAACCCCGGCAAAGGACTTCATCATCGAGACCAACGGCTCCGGCGTCGGCCTGATCGACTACGACAACGACGGCTGGCTGGACATCTATCTGGTCAATGGCTCCACCTACGATGCCCTCTCGGGCAAAACTACGCCGCCCCACGCCGCGCTCTTCCATAACAATCACGACGGAACCTTTACCGACGTCGCCGCCAAAGCCGGCGTCACCAACGACCGCTGGGGCGTCGGTGCTGCGGTCGCCGACTATGACAATGATGGCTGGCCCGACATCTTCGTCTCCAACTTCGGCAAGAATCGCCTCTACCACAACAATCACGACGGAACCTTTACCGATGTCGCCGAAAAGGCCGGCGTCACCCTCGGCAACTGGTCTACCGGCTCCACCTGGGGCGACTACGACGGCGACGGCCGCCTCGACCTCTTCGTCCCCGGCTACGTCCACTACGACATCGCGAATCAGCCCGCCTACGGCTGCCAGTTCCGCGGCGAAAAGGTCATGTGCGGCCCGCGCGGCCTCAAGGGAGAGCCCGACCACCTCTTCCACAACAACGGCGACGGCACCTTCACCGACGTCAGCGAGAAGGCTGGCGTCTCCGACAAGAACAACTACTACGGCCTCGCCTCCGCCTTCGTCGATGTAAACAACGACGGCAAGCTGGACCTGCTTGTCGCCGACGATTCCACGCCGAACTATCTCTACATCAACAAGGGCGACGGCACCTTCGAGGACAACAGCTACGCCTCCGGCTATGCGCTCAACGAGAACGGGCGCGAAACCGCATCCATGGGTATCGCCATCGGCGACTACCGCAATAACGGTCTGCTCGACATCTACAACACCGTCTTCTCCGACGACTACAACCCGTTGTATCGGAACGACGGGGATGCCAATTTCACCGACATCAGCTATCAAATAGGAATCGCCGAGCCTACAATTCCCTTCCTCGCCTGGGGCGACGCCTTTCTCGATTTCGATAACGACGGCTGGAAAGACATCTTCATCGCCAACGGGCACGTCTACCCGCAGGTCGATCACACAAACTGGGGAACCACATGGAAACAGCGCCCCTTGCTGTTTCACAATATCGACGGTAAAAAGTTCGACCTCGAACCTGCCGTCGAGGGTACTGGCCTCGCCCAACTCTATGTAGGCCGCGGCATGGCCGTCGGCGACCTCTTCAACGACGGCAAGCTCGACGTTGTC
>Ga0105240_10011035_pt1 | contig 12635 bp, 6 predicted proteins | sample KBSC54metaG_FD_80426 | JGI IMG/M metagenome (GOLD analysis project Ga0105240, IMG submission 80426) | Corn rhizosphere microbial communities from Kellogg Biological Station, Michigan, USA - KBS C5-4 metaG | ecosystem: Host-associated > Plants > Roots > Rhizosphere > Soil | place: Michigan, USA... | reverse complement strand
GATTTCCCGCTTTTTCCCGAAGCGCCATCAGATGTCTTTGTTATTTATCCGCTGGATAGAAAGGACCCGGCCCATCTGCTGAAAAACGAACTTATCGGAGTGTTGCCGGAGGAGGTCAACAAATTGCTGAGAATGCCGGTGATGGATTACACGGGCAAATGGGTCGTCAGACAGCCAGTGACCTTTCAAAACAAAGTATACTATAATCTTCACCGTCTGTTGCGCGCGGTGGATCTGAACACCTTATTGACAAAGCTGCAACCGGAAGACCTGGCGGGACCACAGGAATATTTTTTGCCGCAAATGGAAGTGCTGACGGCATTCCGTAACTACCCTTTTATTGTTACCAATACCTATCGTCTTTTTGAGGACTGTACGATCACGATGGATTTCGGCACAGACAAGAACAAGAAGGTCTACAGCGCCAGCAGGGAGGATGACAGGATACTGCTGGAAAAGCTGGCACGTGAGGGATGCCGTATGCGCTATGGGTTTAACAAATGTGCGCGGGAAAGGATCAATAAGGAATTGCGGATCATCGACCAGATGGGATTCACAGCCTACTTCCTCATCACCTGGGATATGATACGATATGCCCAAAGCCGGGGCTTTTATCATGTAGGGCGGGGCAGCGGCGCCAATTCAGTAGTGGCATATTGTCTGAAGATAACGGATGTAGACCCTATCGAGCTGGACCTGTACTTCGAAAGATTTCTCAACCCTCATCGCAGCAGCCCGCCTGATTTTGATATCGACTTCTCTTACCGCGAGCGTGATGAGATCATCGATTATATGATGAAGCGTTACGGAAGAAGCCATGCGGCCTTGCTGGGCATGTATTCCACCTTTCAATACAACGCCACTATCCGCGAACTGGGGAAAGTATTTGGCCTGCCCAAGGAAGAGATCGATGGGCTGGCGGAGAGGGGTAGTTATAATGTCAGTGACAAGATACATCGGGCAATACTTCAATATGGCAAGCTGCTGAAGGATTTCCCAAATACTTTGAGCATCCACCCGGGCGGTATCCTGATCTCCGAAGAAACCATATCTTCCTATGTGACGGTGCATATGCCTCCGAAGGGTTTTCCAACTACGATGATGGATATGTTCGTGGCGGAGAACATTGGTCTTCACAAGCTGGATGTGTTGAGCCAGCGGGGTCTTGGACATATAAAAGAATGCATAGAGCTGGTGAAGGCCAACAGGCAGATGGACATCGACATCCATGCCATAGAGAAATTCAAGAGAGACCCCTTGATAAAAGAGCAGCTGCGGAAGGGCAATACCGTTGGCTGTTTCTATATCGAAAGCCCTGCCATGCGTCAATTGATCAGGAAGCTGCGTTGTGACAATTATGAGACGCTGGTGGCCGCCAGCTCGATCATCCGGCCGGGAGTGGGAAGCAGCGGGATGATGGCTCAGTATATATACAGATACAATAACCCTGACAAGTTTGAATACCCTCACCCCAAGCTGAAAGAGGTATTGGGCTCCACCTATGGAGTGATGATCTACCAGGAGCAGGTGATACAAGTGGCGCACGAGTGGGCTGGTCTGGACATGGCGGATGCTGATCTTTTACGACGAGCCATCAATCCAAAATATCGGGGGAAAGGCCATCTGCCCATGTTGAAAGGGAAATTCTATGCCAACTGCGCGACCCTCGAATACCCGATGCCGGTGGTGGAAGATGTCTGGCGACAGATAGAGAGCTTTGCGGAGTACAGCTTCTGTAAGGCGCATTCGGCGAGCTATGCAGTGGAGAGTTATCAGAGCCTGTATCTAAAAACATACTATCCTATGGAGTTTGCGGTGGCTGTTATCAACAATTTTGGAGGTTTTTACAGCCGGGAGCTGTATTTCTATGAACTGATGAAGGCGGGCGCGAAGGTGCATCGGGCCTGTGTGAATAACAGCGACTATTATACCAATATTCATGGTGAGGATGCCTATGTAGGTTTTGTACATGTCAAGGGGCTGGAACAAGGTACTGTGGAGCGCATATTGCAAGGACGTGCCCGAGGCGGCGCCTATATATCTGTCGGAGATTTTGTTGAAAGGAGCGGCGTGTCTCCTGAGCAACTGGAGCTGCTGATACGGGTGGGGGCCATGCGTTTTACGGGTCGGACAAAGAAGGAGCTGTTGTGGGAGGGGGACTTTATACAAAAGAAAACACGGACACACAGCCAGGCCTGTCAGCCTTTGTTCAAGACGGCTCCTCTGTCCTTTACGCTACCCGTATTGCCAAGCTATCCATTGGAGGATGTGTACGATGATATTGAGCTGCTAGGGTTTCCGGTGTGTGATCCTTTTGTATTGGTGGACGATGATCCGTTGCGTTGCCAGACTGCGCGAGACCTGCCGGAACAACTCGGCCGGACTGTTACGGTGATGGGCTATCATGTGACGCACAAGCCGGTGCGTACCGTCAAAGATGAGATGATGAGCTTTGGGACCTTCCTGGATGTGAACAAGGATTGGATCAATACAGTGCATTTTCCCCAGGTGCATGCGGCATATCCTCCGAGGGCGGGGTTTTATAAGATCACCGGCAAGGTGGTGGTGGAGTTTGGGGTGTATAGTATCGAGGTGGAGAAAATGGAGAAGGTTGGGATACGGCAACGGACCAACGAGCATTAAAGAAAAGGAATATGTGAGGCTTTTTAACTCCAAAAGGAATACCCAAAAACTAACTATTGCCGTCCTGATTACTAATTTTTTTAGTCTTTGCTACACCGTTAATCCGACCAGATTAGTCCTTTGTGGAGGCTTTTTCAGTTCAATAATCCGACTGAATTACTCGCTCCATGCGACCAAAAAAGTAACTCGTTTGGAGTTTTTGCTGGACGTATTTGGATATTCTCTTTCTTTATATCATTATGAACCGTGATCCTCGTTACTCTGTCCTATTGAGTATGTATGAAAAAGGGCACATCAAAACTTTGTTTGACATCTTTGCGTATGTCCCGAAGACGCGTGTGGGGTTGGATATTGGAATGAGAGTGGATCGATTGAATAAATTCCTGAAGAATGTAGAGACTTTCACGTTGAGAGATATTGAGAGGATCGCGGCTTTAAGCGATCTGGATCTCGATGTTACGATGGAATTGTGGAGAAAAGAATACAGACAGCAAAAAGAAATGCGGAAAAAAACAAAAGTAACTATAGATACTAAAAAGTAAGGTTGCTCTAGTGTCTGATTTCCATAACCATTGCCGGACCTGTCCTATTTATCTCTGAAGGTGATGTTTACCGCAGACCCTTAACGACCTTCGTTCCTGTAAAGCCATCCCAGTGATCCGGGATGGTTTTTTCTTTTTCGACCGCACTTGATGTGCGCGGTCCGGTGTGCTAATAAAATTAGCAAACTGCTTACTTTTATTTCTCAAGCGCAACACATGTACCTCAACTGCAAGACATATTTCAGTTTTCATTACGGAACATATTCGACGGAAGAATTGGTCAATGAAGGGGTAGAAAAGGGGGTGCGGGCGATGGCGCTGACCAATATCAATACGACATGTGATGCATGGGACTTCGTGCAATACTGCCGTGAGAAGAATATAAAGCCTATTCTGGGAGCCGAGATCCGTAACGGTTGCCGGCTGCTGTATATCCTTTTGGCGAGGAACAACCGGGGATTCCAATGGATCAATGAATTTCTTTCGGGGCATATACTGGAAAAAAAAGATTTTCCGGAACATTCGGAAGCATCGGCGGATGTCTTTGTCATCTATCCGCTGGGGAGTCGTACGCCGGAGGAATTGCTGGTTAATGAATACATCGGGGTGTTGCCGGGGGAGGTACTGAAGCTGGTCCGTCTGCCGGTGGATCAGTACCCGGAAAAATTTGTGGCAAGGCATCCGGTGACATACCAGAATAAGATCTATTACAATCTTCATCGTCTGTTAAGGGCCATCGACAGGAACGTGCTTCTTTCCAAACTGCCTGTGGAAGAGCAGGCCGGACAAGAAGAGTATTTTATGGGGCAGGACAAAGTCATCGAGGCTTTTCAGCAATATCCCTCTATAATTGTGAACACATACCGATTGATAGATAGCTGTGATATCCGAATGGAGTTTGGGAAGGACAAAAACAAAAAGGTATTCAGCGCCTCTAAAGAAGACGACAGAGTGCTGCTGGAAAAGCTGGCGCGCGAGGGGCTCCTCATGCGGTACGGGGCACCAGAATGGGCCGGAGGGACATTTAAAAAGGCTGCGGAACGGCTGACGAAGGAACTACGGATCATCGACGAGATGGGCTTTAACGCGTACTTCCTCATCACGCTGGATATGATCCGCTATGCCCAAAGCAGGGGATTTTATCATGTAGGCCGTGGTTCCGGAGCGAACTCACTGGTGGCGTATTGCCTGCAGATCACGGATGTAGACCCTATCGAGCTGGACCTCTATTTCGAGCGCTTCCTGAACCCACAGCGAACGAGCCCGCCGGATTTCGACATCGACTTCTCCTACACGGATCGTGACGAAGTGATAGACTATCTGTTCAAACGCTATGGCAGGCAGCACGTGGCATTGCTGGGCAGCTATTCGACCTTTCAATACAACGCGATCATAAGGGAGCTGGGGAAAGTATTCGGCCTGCCCAAGGAAGAGATCGACATGCTGGCGGAGAAGGGATATTATAACGGGGATGCAAGGGGAGAGAATTTTATGAAAAAGAAAGAGGAAGGGAATATCCAGCGGACAATACTCCAATATGGGAAGCTATTACAGAAGTTCCCTCATCATATGAGCATACATGCCGGAGGAATACTGATCAGCGAGGAGCCACTGTCGAACTGGTGTGCCGTGTATATGCCGCCAAAGGGTTTTGCGACAGCGCAGCTGGATATGTTCGTGGCGGAGAACATCGGCCTGTTCAAGCTGGATGTGCTGAGTCAGCGGGGACTGGGACATATCAAGGAGTGTATCCATTGGGTGCGACGGAATAAAAGGGTCGATATCAACATACACGAAGTACAGAAATTCATGAAAGACCCACGGGTCAAGGCGCAGATCAGGAATGTGAATACCATCGGCTGTTTTTATATCGAGAGCCCTGCGATGCGGCATTTGCTACAGAAGTTGCATTGTGACGATTACAGGACGCTGGTTGCCGCCAGCTCGATCATCCGACCGGGGGTGGGGAGGAGCGGGATGATGCAGCAGTATATCTACAGGTTCCACCATCCCGACAAATTCCAATACCTGCATCCAAAGCTGAAGGAGCTGCTTGAAGAGACCTATGGTGTGATGGTCTATCAGGAGGATGTGTTGAAGGTGGCCCATTATTGGGCCGGGTTGGACATGGCGGATGCGGACCTGCTGCGACGGGCGACGAGTACAAAATACCGGGGTAAGAAACACCTGGTTCAATTGAAGGAACGGTTTTTTGCGAATTGCCGGGAGTTTGGTTATCCGGAGGCCACTGTTGAAGAAGTATGGCGGCAGATCGAAAGCTTTGCCGACTTTAGTTTTTGTAAGGCGCATTCTGCCAGCTTTGCTGTGGAGAGTTACCAGAGCCTATATTTAAAGACGTATTACCCCATGGAGTTTGCCGTAGCGGTGATCAATAACTTTGGCGGTTTCTATAGCCGGGAACTGTATTTCTACGAACTCATGAAATCAGGAGCAAGGGTACATCCGCCTTGTATCAATAACAGCGATGGTTTTACGAATATCACCGGTGAGGATGCATATGTAGGTTTTGTCCATGTCAAGGGACTGGACCAGTCGATCATCGACAGGATATTGGAAGAGCGGCGGATGGGAGGCCCTTATTTGCACCTGACGGATTTTGTCGAGAGGACGGGTATCACCGCCGAGCCATTGGAGATACTCATCCGGGTGGGCGCCCTGCGGTGCACAGGAAGGAGTAAGAAGCAGCTGTTGTGGGAGGGAGATTTTGTACAAAAGACCACCCGGGCATTGACTCCTGCCCATCAACCTTTGTTTAAAGAAGCCCCTATGATCCTGACATTGCCTGACCTCCCGGTGTATGAGCTGGATGACATTTACGACGAAGTAGAGCTATTGGGTTTCCCGGTGCGTGATCCTTTTGTGCTGGTGGATGATGATCCGTCGCGCTATGTGCCTGCGAGAGAGTTGCCGGACCATGCAGGCAGGGTTGTCACGGCACTGGCCTATCATATCACACACAAGCCGGTGCGTACCATCAAAGGAGAGACGATGAGCTTTGGGACCTTCCTGGATGTGAACAAGGATTGGATCGACACGGTGCATTTTCCCCAGGTGCATGCGGCCCATCCACCGAAGGCGGGGTTTTATAAGATCACCGGTAAGGTGGTGGAAGAATTCGGGGTGTATAGTATCGAGGTGGTAAAAATAGAGAAGGCCGGGATAAAACAAAGAAATTATGATCACATATGATAAAAGACATATCGCGCATTTTGACCTGGATGCTTTTTTCGTGTCTGTCGAATGTTTAAAGAACTCCCGTCTGAAAGGAAAGCCCCTGCTGGTCGGAGGATCGGGTGACAGGGGTGTGGTGGCAGCCTGCAGCTATGAGGCCAGACGGTTTGGTATCCACAGCGCCATGCCGATGAAGCTGGCCCGTCGTCTGTGCCCGGAAGCCATTGTCATCCGGGGGGATATGGAGTCCTACTCCAAACACTCACGCATCGTCACGGACATCATTCAGGACAACGTCCCGCTGTTCGAGAAGGCCAGTATCGATGAGTTCTATATCGACCTCACGGGGATGGACAAGTTCTTTGGATGTAGTCTCTTTACCAGGGAATTGAGGGACAGGGTTTTGAAAGAAAGCGGGCTGCCTGTCTCTTATGGCCTTGCCAGCAACAAGCTTATCAGCAAGGTGGCGACGGGAGAGGTAAAACCCAATGGACAGATCGAGATCCCGTTTGGAGAAGAGAAGAACTTTTTAGCGCCCCTGTCTGTGGCCAAACTACCGGGCATCGGTAAGGAGATGGCGTACAAACTGGTCCGGCGTGGCGTGGAGACGATCCGGACGCTGAGCCAGATACCCATCGAAATGATGGAGACGCTGTTGGGTAAGAATGGGATCGACCTTTGGCGAAAGGCCAATGGTTTGGACGAAAGCCCGATCATACCTTACCGGGAACAAAAGTCCATCTCTACCGAGCGGACCTTCCAGACGGATACGATCAATCTGAAATTCCTCCATGCGGAGCTGGTACGTATGACGGAGTCCATCGGATACGAACTACGCAAGCAGAACAAGCTGACGGGCTGTGTGACGGTGAAGCTGCGCTATTCGAACTTCGACACGGTAGTAAAGCAAAAGACGATAGACTATACGGGCTCCGATCTGATCCTGCTGCAGACGGCACAGGAGATATTCGAGAAGCTGTATGACCGCCGGTTGCTTATACGACTGCTGGGGATACGTTTCACCCGACTGGTGCCGGGCAATTATCAGATCAAGCTCTACGAGGATACGCAGGAGATGATCAACCTCTACCAGTCGATAGATTCGATCAAGCGACGATACGGGGAGGCCTCGCTGATACGGGCAGTAGGGGTGCGGCCTGCGGGAGCCCAGCCACCGGGAACCAGGGAACTGAGGCAGGGGCGGACCCGGCCGCCGGGGCCTGCGCGGTAAAATGTCGTACATTGGGGATGTATGTACAACCCATTCCCATTACTCACCGGGGGACTTCTTAGGGACCAGGTCGACAAAGGCAAGCGATGGTTTGTCCGGCAGACGTTTTCACGGGGAATGGAGGCGCGATTGAAAGCCGCCTTTTTGCTACGGGGGTACGAAGAGGAAGAGAAAGCCCTGGCGGAACAACATATGACGGCGTTACAACGGGATAAAAATGCGTTCCTATATGACGCCACTATTCCGGGGCATCTGGAGAAGCTGGGCATCGCAGCGGGGCAGCCTTTTGGATACAAGATATTCTATGCCGCCAAAAAGGGAGTGGATTGGAAGCCACCTGCGACCTATCAGCAAAAGATCCGCAGCTATATCCGCCGGCATCATCCCAACTGGCGCGCGCAGAATGAAGGCGGTGAAATACAGGTGGGTCTATACGAGGAGTTTGGGGAACTATTTATTAAATTTAGTCATGGTCATGAAGAGGATATGATACCTTTCGAGGCCATCGAACAATACTGAAACAACCTTAAAACTATGTGTCTCGACATTGCTTTTTATTCTGCCCTGCAACTGATAGACAATTATTTTCCCAACCTGACCCACGATGGCGAGATCAATTTCGATCTGGATATGGGTATGCATTTTCTGGCGCTGGGGCACAACCGATATCCCGTCATCACATTCGAGGACGGCGCCTACCACCGGAAACACTTTGAATGGGGCATCATCGCGGAGTATATGGACACCCCCGAAAAGATCAAGGCCATGCGTAAATCCATGGTCAACGCCCGGAGCGAGAAGATACTGGATGACAAACGAAGCTTCTGGAACAGGATACGAAAAAAACGCTGTCTTATTCCCGTGACAGGTATTTATGAGCACCGCGAGATCAAAGGCTGGAAGAACAAAGTGCCCTATCACGTGACCCTGGCGGGCAGGGATATGTTTTGTATCCCGGGACTATACCACTATAACACCAAGCTGCCATCCGATCCGGAGACGGGGGAGGTGAGGGGGATGTTCACACTGATAACCAGAGCAGGGAATGAAGTGATGCGACAGATACATAATGGCGGGTCCAACGCTTTCCGTATGCCGCTGTTCCTGCCAAAGGAGATGGAGATGGAATGGCTGAAGCCCGACCTGACGGACGAGGAGATGCAGAAGCTATTGGATTATGAGATGCCTTCGGACCAGATAGTGCCGGTGCCTGTATTCAGTATACGAGGACGCAGCCCCCGGCCGGATGGCAAGCCAAAGAACGCTCCCTATGTCTATTCGGACCTGCCACCCCTGGGCAATGACGACGGAATGATGCAGAAGGCGATGTTTTGACCCGGGAAATTTCCTATTATTGGGTAATGAAGCACCTACTTGCCATTCTAACTTGCTGCCTATACTTTTGTATTACCGTCTCCGCCCAATCACTGGGCGACCTCCCCATCTGGACCCCCGCCCTCGATCAGCCTTATCAAGGCGACTGGCTTATTCAATCCACCGACGGCAAGGCGGGTGCAGACAGGTCAGGGGGCGCAAAGGCAGCCATCTACCGGACTGCCGACAGCAAACAGATCATTCTTTTCAATGGACTGGTCCGGCGGTCATTTTCCCTGCTGCCGGATGCCGTTTGTTTTGATTACCGTAATATGAGCAATGGACAGCAGCTGCTGCGTTCCATAAAACCCGAGGCAAGCATTATCCTGGATGGAGCGGAATATGCCGTAGGTGGCGCTGCCGGCGCATCGGAGGGCGCTTACTTCCTTCCCGAATGGCTACCGGGCCTCCATGCCAATGCCGCCTTCCAATACCAATCCCTGGAAGTAGGTCTCTTAAAACCCTATCTTTTATGGAAGCCCGTGGGTTGGGCATCACGTAAGAAAAGCGCTACGGGGATATCCCTGACGATGCATTATACATCCGCACAGCCGGCATTGAAAGGTATCGCCGTGGATGTACATTATGAACTCTACGACGGTATCCCCCTCATCATAAAATGGGTCTCTATAGAGAACAAGAGCGGACAATCGGTGAAGATCAATCGGGTAAAGAATGAGATACTGGGCATCGTGGAGGAAGAAAGCGCTGTAGTGGGCAAGGAAGACAAACTGACTGTCCAGCACGGCATCTATTTCGAGACGAACTATGCGTTCAACAATGCCATGCGTTACGACATCAGCGATCAGACGCTGCACTGGCGGGCGGACACCAGCTATACCTCCCAGGTGAACTATGATCTTCGTACGCCTTGTGTAGCGGAGGTATACCCTGAGAAGGCCGTGGGTATCGATCTGGCCAATGGAGGGAGCTTTAATTCAGTACGTACACACGAGCTGCTGATCGATACGTACGACCGGGAAAGAAGAGGTCTGGCCATTCGTCATATGTACCGTATCGTGGCGCCGTGGACGACGGAGAACCCAATCTTTATGCATCTGGTAAGCCAGAACGACGACCAGGTCCGGACAGCGGTAGATCAATGTGTCGCCACGGGATATGAAGCGGTGATCCTCAGCTTTGGCAGCCACTGTGATCTGGAAGATACCACCGCCGCCAACCTTCGTCGCTGGAAAGGGCTGGCGGACTACGCGCACAAAAAAGGCATTCGCATCGGCGGATACAGCCTGTTCAGCAGCCGTCATATCGGGGATGAGGACGATGTGATCGATCCGGCCACAGGATTACCCGACAAGGCGGCTTTTTTCGGGCATGCTCCCTGTCTGGGCAGTAAATGGGGATTGGGCTATCTGGCGCGGTTAAAGAAATTTTTTACGGCTACGGGCTTCGACATATTCGAGAATGACGGCCCCTATCCGGGTGATGTATGCGCCTCCACCAAACATCCGGGGCACAAGGGACTGGATGATTCCCAATGGGCGCAGATGGAATTGCAAAAAGGACTTTATCACTGGTGCAACCAGAGAGGTATTTATATCAATGCTCCAGATTGGTATCTGCTCGATGGGACGAATAAGATCGCGCTTGGCTACAGGGAGGTAAACTTCTCCCTACCCCGCGACCACCAGATGATCCTCAACAGACAGAATATTTTTGACGGGTTGTGGGAGAAGACCCCTTCCATGAGCTGGGGGTTCGTGCCTTTGACACAATACCAGGGCGGAGGGGCCGAAGCCATTTTGGAGCCCCTGCAGGACCACTTGAAAGATTATGAGCAATTGATGATGCAGTACTATGGTGCAGGTGTGCAAGCCTGTTACAGAGGGCCAAGACTGTATGATACGGAACAGACCCGCCTGCGGGTGGTACAGGTGATGGATTGGTACAAACGCTACCGCGATATACTCAATGCGGACATTATACATCTGCGCAGGGCCGACGGCAGGGACTGGGATGGGTGGATGCATGTGAATGCGGAGGGCGGGGTGAAAGGACTTGTGTTGTTGTTCAATCCCCTGAAGCAATCCATTACCCGTAAGATTGTGCTGCCTTTGTATTATACGGGACTTAGGGGACAGGTATCGATCGGCGAGCGGGAAGGGACGCCACAACCCTACAGGCTAAATGGATACTCCGAGGCGGAAGTGACGGTGACACTGCCAGCGGAAGGATATACGTGGTTGGTGGTGAAGTGATAATTTCGTAACTTTATTACTCACCAAATAAAAAGGAGGTATTCATGCAATCTACAGATAAATCATGGACACCTTCGGCCAATTTCTATTAGCCGAACCCGTTCAAAAATAATCTGCTGACAAATGCGTCAGATTGAGGCTGTCTCGTAGAGGCAGCCTCTTTTAATCAAACTCAACTCCATGGCTAAGGAATACACCATATCCACCGAACAGGGCGATATCAACGCCACCCCTCTCCGGCAACAGTATATGGACACACTGGACGAGCAGACCAGGCACTTCATCGAAGAGGACGCCCGGTATTTTATGCACCAGGCATTGTCCACACCTGTGATGAATGTGCTGACCCGTACCGAAGGCGCCTATATCTATGACCTGAATGGAAAAAAATATCTCGACCTGCATGGTAATGGCGTGCACAATGCAGGCTTCTCCAATCCCCATGTTATAGAGGCTGTGATCGCCCAGCTGGAGGCTCATCTGGCGTTCACCCCACGGCGTTATACGAATATACCTGCGATACGCCTGGCCAAAAGGCTGGTAGAGCTGACCCCTGCAGGACTGGACAGGGTGTTGTTCTGTCCCGGCGGATCGGAAGCTATCGAAATGGCGTTGGCGCTGGCCAAACAGGTGACGGGACGCTGGAAGACTATTTCCTATTGGGATTCCTATCATGGCAATGGTTTCCAGGCTGCCAGCGCAGGCGGTGAAGAGCATTTTACAACCGGCATGGGCCCGATGGTCCCCGGTGCACATCATGTGGAATTCCCCAATTATTACCGCAATCCCTGGGGCCTGCCTGAGCAAGACCAGGATGCCATAGACAGACAATATCTGCGACAAATAGAAATTATTTTGCGGCGCAATCCCGATGTGGCCGCTATTCTGGGTGAGCCCATTTCATCCACGCCCGTGGTGCCGTCCCGGACCTACTGGCAGGAAGTACGTGCCTTGTGCGACCGTCATCGTATCCTGCTTCTGTTTGACGAGATCATCGAAGGGTTTGGCCGTACGGGGAAATGGTTTGCGTGTGAGCACTATGTGACCCCGGATGTATTGGTGCTCGGCAAATCCCTCGGTGGAGGTGTCGTGCCTTTTGCGGGTATTGTGGCGGCTGAGAAATACAATGTATTGCAGCACCGCAGTATCGGGCATTTCACCCATGAAAAAAATCCTCTTTGCGCCGCCGCGGGACTGGCCGAAATAGAAGCGATCGAAGCCGGCAAGCTCGTAGCCAATGCCGTTGTCCTGGGTGATTATCTGTTACAGGGGCTAAAAGCTCTCCAGGAGCGTTACCCGTTGATCGGGCATGTGGCGGGTAAGGGGCTGCACATCGGTGTCGATCTCGTCAGTGATCCTGTTTCTAAAACAAGAGCTGTCCACGAGGCAGAACGGATCATGTATGACTGTATGGAGCAGGGCATCGCGCTAAAGGTC
>Ga0105240_10011033_pt1 | contig 12636 bp, 13 predicted proteins | sample KBSC54metaG_FD_80426 | JGI IMG/M metagenome (GOLD analysis project Ga0105240, IMG submission 80426) | Corn rhizosphere microbial communities from Kellogg Biological Station, Michigan, USA - KBS C5-4 metaG | ecosystem: Host-associated > Plants > Roots > Rhizosphere > Soil | place: Michigan, USA... | reverse complement strand
ACCTATTCGCTGGTGATGAATACCGATACCATGGTTGATGAAGATTTAGTGACTGGCTTGTTGCAGCACATGGAAAACCACCTGGAGGCCGCCGCCGTGCAACCAGCCATCTATTGGATGCATGATAAAACCAAAATCTGGAACGGCGAAGGAAAATTCAATAAAGTAATTGGAAAAACTATATCTGACTTATCAGGGCCTGACCAGGCAGATCCAAAAAGCCACAGAGTTGCCGAATGGGTAACTGGTTGCTGCATGCTGCTGCGTAACTCAGCTCTACAAAAAAGCGGATTGTTCAATAAGCTTTTCTTTCTGTACTTCGAGGACGTGGAGCTATCTTTTAAATTGCGGGATGCAGGTTTCGAGGTACATTACCTGCCTTCATGCAAAATGTATCACGAGGCCGGGGTATCCGCCAAAGTATCTGCGCCAAAGAAAGAAGGGAATCTTAGTCCGGTTATTCATTATTATATCAGCCGCAATCATATCTGGATTCTAAGGCGATATGGCAACCCGCTATTCTATCCTGTTAACCTGGTTTATAACGGTTTTTATTACCTGGCTTTACTTGGGTATTTTATATTGAAGCGGCGTAATCAAAAAGCCCGGCTGCTAATTAAGGGATTGAAAGAAGGAATTTTCACGCCAAAAAAGGTAATTTGGCCCTCACAACACAAGTAACCAGCAGGCATGTTATTCATATTCCCACTTATTTATCTCACCTCGTTCTTTATAGCGTGCCGTGAGGTTTTCAGGGGCGAAAAGCAGGGCTTTCTGGTATTCGTCATCTTTGGCCTTTCTATGTACACCACGGCTATGTCCGTGGCGTTCCTATTGGGGCTGAAGGATTTTATTCCGGTCTTCCAGTATTTTAAGGAAATATTGGTATTGGCAACGTTGCTCCTGAATCTTTTAACGCTAAGCTATCGTCCGCGCTTCCATCTTGTCGATTATCTTATTCTCGCCTTTTTAGCCTATACTTTCATTTTCGCTATACTTCCCATCGGCGAGCAAAGCTTTTTTGAAAGACTAATAGCGCTCAAAAGCATGTCCTTCTTCGTGGTGGTATATTTTACCGGGCGCCTGATGGATATCCGGTCGATATATATCAGCAAGTATTTCAATTTTGTAGTACTGCTAACAATTGCTGCAGGTGCAGTGGTAGCTGTGGAAGCCGCAACCAACCAGCACCTGCAAACCAAAACTGGCTTTGCCGACTATGTTTATTACTTTTTCAACTTCGAGCCCGGCGGCGATTACGGCCTGAGCTGGACATTTCAATCCGAAGGCGGCTATAAGCGTTTTGCCAGCTTTTTTGCCAACCCGCTGGAACATGCCTCGGCCACCTTATTGGCCCTTGCCATTATTATCGCACTTTTTAACCGCGACGATAATAAATTTAAACCCAGCGGTATGGGTTGGCTGGCGATTGGATGTTCTTTGCTGTCCATCGTTTTTGCGCTGTCACGTGCGCCGTTCGTAAGCTACTTCCTGATAATTTATGTTTACGCGCTGCTTACCAAAAAGAAATATATTACTCATGCGGTACATGCCGCATTGGGTGTCGGTTGTATATACCTGATTTACGTTTTTACCCGCTTTGGTCAGCGTAATAGCGGCATTACCGAGATTGTGGTAAACACTATCGATTTCAGTAACCCTTCCAGTGTAGGCCACATATTGGAATGGATGGAAGGCTTGCTTTCGATGGTCGAAAAGCCGTTCGGGCTTGGCCTGGGCACTTCAGGCAGGGTTGCAGGCAGTTTAGGTGAGAACGTTGGCGGCGAAAATCAGTATATTATTATCGGCGTACAGGCGGGCATTATCGGTTTGCTGATGTACCTTTCTATCTATGTTATGCTGATAAAAACGAGCCTGAGATGGTTCCCGCGGTTAAGCGGCAAAGAAAAAAAAGTTTGCCTGGCGGTTTTATTGATAAAGATTGGTTTTTTTATCCCGCTGCTAACATCAGAAGTTGAATCATCGTCGTATATTTCCTACATGAGCTGGTTTCTGTGCGGCTTGCTGTTAAGCATAATTATGAAACCGCGCGAGCCCGAATTAGTACCTGTAACCCATGATTGAAAGTATAATCAGAAAACTAAAAAATGACCCTAATTATAAATGGGAAAGCCCGCACTCCACGCGCGACTTGTTCAGCATTAGCTGGGTCAGGCTGATACAGGTTTCCCGGGGGTTATTTTTAAAGCCATTCTTAAAAAAGTCAAAGGGTTTATTATTTGTAGGGACGCATGTTAAGGTAAGGCATGGCTACAAAATAAGGGCAGGCAAAAACCTGATACTGGAAGATAACGTTAGCCTGAATGCCCTTTCTGAAAACGGAATTATCTTTGGCGATCACGTTTCTATCGCCCGTGATTCCATTTTATTTTGTACGGGTATTATCGCCCATCGCGGTAAAGGCATCACCATCGGCGACCGCACCGGCATCAGCGCGAGGGCTTATCTTGCGGGGCAGGGCGGCATTACCGTCGGCAGCGATGTTATTATGGGACCGAACGTGCAAATATTCTCCGAAAATCATGCGTATGCCGATACAAGCATAACTATAAAAGAACAGGGCGTGGTAAAGCAGCCTGTAGTTATCGGCAATAATTGCTGGATTGGCGCCGGCTCGACCGTATTGGCTGGAGTAACTTTGGGAGATGGATGCGTAGTGGCCGCAGGAAGCGTAGTAACCAAATCATTCCCTGCTAATTCTGTAATTGCCGGAATACCCGCTAAGCTGATAAAAACCCGGGGAGAAAACTAATGTCAAAGCCATTAACCATAGCAGTTGATGTGCGCGATCTGCGCCTGGCAAAAACCGGCACACGTACCTATTTGGAAGAGCTTTGCAGGGAATTTAGAAAAATGGAAAGTGCGGAATTACGGTTCCATTTTTTGGATACCTCAATTCCTGTCTATACCGGGCAAAACAAACTGTTAAGGTATGTTGAGCACGCTCGTTACCAGCTTTGGAAGCAGCTTATTTTACCGTTAAAAGCGCTTTTAAAGCATTGCGATATTGTTTTTTGTACCGACAAATGTGTGCCTATTATACATTTGGGGTATCAAACCGTGCCTGTATTCCATGACGCTTTTTGCTTTGAATCACCCGAGGCTTATGGAAAACTGTGGCTATGGCTATATATGAAAACGGCGGTGCCTGCTGCAAGGCGTTCACAGTTTGTTATAACGCCTACAGAATGGTCGAAGAAGCAAATCCATCATTACACACAAATAGCTAACGAAAAACTGGTAGTTGTTTATGAAGGCCCTAAATATTTAAACGCCGCAGGCGACGGAAATGGGAATGCTTTATTGGACCAGGTCTTGCTGACGCCACAAGGTTACATTTTGCATGTAGGTTCCATGTTCAAGCGGAAAAATATCCCGGCGCTTATTAAAGCTTTTGCAATAATTAAACAAACAAATCCGGCTTTAAAGCTGGTGCTGGCCGGCCCTACTCCCGCTAACGATTTTGACAGCGATTACAGCTTAATAAAAGATGCCATCGGGAAAAACAAACTGGACAGCGATGTAATTATAACCGGTTATTTATCTGATGGGGATTTAGGTATTATTTATAAAAATGCGCTGCTATATATTTTTCCTTCAACCAATGAAGGTTTTGGCATCCCGATATTAGAGGCATTTAAAAATGACTTGCCTGTGCTGGTAGCCAATAATACCTGCCTGCCAGAAGTCGGCGGAGAAGCTGTTCTACAATTTAACCCGTTTGATGTAACAGATATTGCTGAAAAAATCAGCCTTGTTTCAAATGATTCGGAATTAAGGGAAGAAATGATAAACAAAGGCAGGGAACGGTTAAAACTTTTCTCGTGGGAAAACACAGCAAAGCAGTTGGTCGAAGTTTTCAGGAAAGCGGTTTAAGCTTCCGCAAACACCTTAACGTGCTCATCGGCGACCATCTCCCAATTAAACACGCTTAATGCGCGTTCCTGGGCTTTCTCAGCAAGGGCAAGCATTTTGGGATAATTTGCTTCGCAATTGTTTATCTCTCCCGTTAGTGACTCTATATTGCCTTTTTTAAACATGCGGGCGGTGTCTTGTACAGCGTATTGATTCTCCTCGATATCGCTTACAATTAGCGGAACGTTAAGTCCCATCACCGTTAAAACCACCGGCGATAAACCTTCCACATCCGATGGCTGGATATAGCAAAACGCATTCATCATTAGCGTATTCACATCATCGCCATAAACATAGCCTGGAAATATGATACGCTCGTTGCCCATATCAAACAACGTCTGCTCGTAGGGCGAAGGGTTAGGTGAACCGCCTATCAGCACGAGTTTTTTATCAGAGTTTGAACTTTTAAATGCCGGTATAAGGTAGTGTAAACCCTTATCAGGTATAAACCTGCCGACAAATAAATAATAGCTTCCTTTTGTAAGATTAAGCTTTTGCAATATATCGCTATCTTCCTTTGCAGGTTCCACCTCGCTGCCAAACGGAATGAATTTGAATTTCTTATTAAAACGCTCCTCAAATAGCCTTTTGGCTATTACATTATCGAATATTACCTCATTGGGGACATGAGCAGTAATAAACGCGGACAGCTTTAAATACAGTTTACCATACCATGGCCATTTATCACGCTTCCAGTCAACACCGTCCTGGCTGATGAAAACCTTTTTACCGAACATGCGCAACGGCAACGCCCAAATACTATTGCCGCCATTTTGTATATGTACAATATCGGCAGTATTGTTAACGATAATATCCCAGGTACATTTAAAGGAATGCAGCAGTGTATCGAAGCCTTTTTTACTGGTTGTAGTGAGGGTTTTTATTTTTACGCCCTTGTATTCGCTTAAGTCAACAAACACATCGGGGTAACGGCGGTTGTAAGCTACAACGCTGTGGCCCCTTTTAACCAATCGCGGAAACAATTCTAAAGCAAATTTATCAGCTCCCGCAGCACCCTTTGACAGGGGCACCGACCGAAAGCCAAAGGCAGCAATACGCATTATGGCAGTAAAAATTTATAATGCAATTATATCTTCTTTTTCGGAGATATTCTCTTTTACAGAGTAAATGCCTTTTTCTGTTAAAAACTCGGTGTAGTAATCGTCGATATATTCCCTCAGCGCGATTCTCCAATCGCGCATAATATTCATATTTCTCAATTCCAGCTTCCTGTTTATCAGGCGTTCAGAGGTAGGCCTCGGCGCAAAATAGGTATCTTTAAAATAACTTGAAGATACTTCATGAAAAGTAACTTCATTATCCAGGTCGAGTATCCTTACCAGTTCCTCCGCAACTTCGCGACGGCTGGTTTCTCCGTTGCACACCAGGTTATATAAACCCCAGTACTCTTTTTCAATCAGCAGCTTTACGTTTTTGGCAAAGTCAACAGTAAAGGTTGGTGTGCCGTCTTTATCGTTAACAATATACAAGTCGCGTTTACCGGATGCCAGCTGCTTTATTATCTTGTTGATGAATTTTTTATCCTTATCAGGACCGCCGCCCATCATCCAGCCAGCTCGGCAAATGATATAACGTTTGGCATTTTCACGCACATAACGCTCACCCATATATTTCGAACGGGCATAATGACCAAGCGGATTAGGTTCATCCCAATCATCATAAAAATCTTTAGTACCGTCGAATATACCGGCAGTGCTGATGTATAATAAAGGGATATTCAGATTATTCGCTATAAAAACCGCGTTTTCAACGGCGGTGGTATTTGTAAGGTAAGTATCTTCCAGGTTAAGCTCACAAAATTCAAGGTCGGTATGGGCGCCAAGATGAAAAAGGTAATCTGGATTAAACTTTTCAACTTCTCTTTTATATTTATCGAAGTCCCTGAAATCTAAAAAACTAAGCCATTTTTCATTTACATCCTTATCAGTGCACTTAACTTCGTAGTCGTCTTTAAATATGCGATAAAAGGCTTCTCCGAGCATTCCGCCCGAGCCGGCAATGTAAATCTTTTTCTTCATATAGATGTTAAAACCATAAGGCGAATCTCTGGTAGTTGATTCAACGAGTGCGACAGGGTGCAGATGTCTTCACATGCCAAAATTAACTTTTTTTGGCTTACTTACCAGAATATTTTTTCTAAAACCGTTAATAATTAACTTAAATAATTCAAATTCTTTGATTTTTAGTATAGTTAGATAAAAATTCAGCAACTAAAAACCCCGTTAATTTTATAATTTAAATATTGAAAAACGGTGTACTCAGGCCAAGTTTATATTAATACGGAGAGTATACATCATTACGCTACAGCAACAAATCAAACTATTTTTCCGGATACAGGCCACTTAAGATAACCTGCCTAAAAATGCAGTGAATCGATGTAAATTATTCTCCAAATTTTAAACTTCTAAATTTTATCACTCTATTATCATCTAATACAAGCATCTTTGGCTTTTGTTTGTATTAAATTAACAATTTAACCCGAATGAATATTCTTGTAGTGCATCGTGCATGGTATCCAACTGGAGGAGATTGGACATACGTTGAAAATGTGGTGAGCATTTATGAGCACAAAGGCCATAATGTTATTCCATTTTCTATGCACGATGAACGGAATGCACCATCCCCATATAGCGATTATTTTATAGAAAACATCGATTATAAAAATGTTAAGCGGGGCATAATGAGCGGTGTTAAGGTAGTTATGAAAAGCATTTACTCCTTTGAAGCGCAGCGTAACCTTGAAAGGCTTTTGGATAATGTTCAGATAGACTTTGCGCATTTAAATGTTATCCACCATTACATTACGCCAACCATCTTAAAAATATTAAAAAAAAGAAATATCCCCATCATCTGGACGCTGCACGAGTACACCCCGATTTGCCCCGATAGCATTTTTGTAAGTCATGGTGAAGTGTGCGAGCGTTGCTATGGCGGAAAGTTTTATAATTGTATCACCCATTCCTGCAAAAAAGGCTCCTACCTGGCCAGTACAGTTGCTGCGCTCGAAAACTATATACACAAATACCTTAATTATTACGAGTACGTAGATCACTACGTTTGCGCATCTAACTTTCAACTAGAAAAATATAAGCAGTTCGGATTTTTTAACGATAAGCTGGTGCAGATTTATCATGGGTATGATTATGCCACCGTTGAAATCGCCCGGCAAAGTTCAGGCAAAACGGATGAGAAGTACATTGTTTTTGTGGGGCGACTGGAAAAAATAAAAGGGGCGCATACTTTATTAAAGGCGATGCAATCGCATCCTGGCATCAAATTAAAGATTGTTGGCGACGGCGGGCAGGAAGCGGAATTACTGGCTTTTAAAGGGGCTAACGGCCTCGATAATGTACATTTCCTGGGCAAAAAAGATAAACTTGAGCTCTTAAAGATCATAAACGGCTCGGAATTTTTAATATGCCCGTCAGAATGTTATGAAGTACTGGGCTTTACTGTTGTGGAAGCAATGGCCATGGGTAAACCGGTTATTGGCGCAGCAATAGGCGGCATACCCGAAATGGTGATTGATAATTATACCGGCTTGCTTTTTCAGCCGGGCGATGCAGTACAGTTGGCAGCGCACATCGGTATCCTCTACAATAATGAAAGTCTTATCGCCGAAATGGGAAAAAATGCTGAAATACATATCAATAAAATCGTAAATAACGACACACACTTTCAGAATCTGCAAAAGCTGATACCGGGTTTGTAAACCTCTCTAATCCTCATTAACTGAAAATCGCTATAAAACGGTAACTTTGCGTCCTTAAAATTTTAGCAAAGCAGGATGGCGTGGTCAGAAAAATTAAAGCTCAATAAACAGCTGGTAAGAACGATAACCGAAAAAGGCTTAATGAGCCCTAAAGAGGTTCAACAAAGAACACTGGCGCGCATTTATGGCGGACAGGACGTAATCATTTCCGGTCCCGGAGGCTGCGGAAAAACTACTACTTATATACTGGCGGTGCTCAACCGTATTAAGTTTAGTCCCGAAGGTGTGCCGCTGGTGTTGGTTTTGGTGCCAACAAAAGAACATGTACTGGCAGTTATTGATGAATTTGAACGCCTTGGCAGCAATAAATGCTTATCAGTTGTGGGCCTCTACCCTGCTCCCGGTACGGAAAGCCAGATGGATGCCCTCGCCGAAGGTGCCGATATAGTAGTTGCCACACCCGATCGTGCACGCGCTATTTATCTTAAACTCGGCCTCAACCTCAATAAAATCGAGTTATTGGTTATTGATGATGCCGATTTGATGGTTAAGCAAGGATTTCAGTTGCCTGTTGCCGAGTTGGCTAACAGCATTACCAAATGCCAGCGCCTGGTATTCACCAGCGTATTACACGACAAGCTGAACCGGATGATTGAGCCGTTTATGCAATCGGCCCCGGTTATAGAAATTGAAGAAATTGGCGAGAGCAAACTGGAAACATTACCACAGCTTTTGTATAATGTTCCCAACTTTACTACCAAGCTAAATTTGCTTAGCCTTTTTATGCAGGATGTAGAAGTATTTACTAAAACGGCAATCTTTGTGAATACCCGCCAAACCGCGGAGAAGGTATATCAAACCTTGCAAAATCGTCGCGCTAAAACAGTGGGTGTGCTAAACTCGTGGTCTGTTGAGCTGAATAATATTGCTTCTGTAGAAGATTTCAAGCAGAATACCGATTTGAAAGCCGTAATTATTTGCGACGAACGGAAAGTACCCGGCTTGCACGGTGTTCCATTTGTCATCAACTTCGAGATGCCGGCTAATACCGAAGATTTCATCAACCGGATAATAACAGATACGCCACCGTCAGACGACGACACGATGGTTTTAACCTTCGCTACAGATATTGAGCTTACCGAAGTTAAACGTGCCGAGCAGTTAATTGGTCATAAAATCCCGGCAGGCGATTTACCGGAGGGCTTGATTATAAGTGAAGGAAAAAAAGCTGCAACAGAAGTCAAAACTGAATCCGCAAAAACTAAAAGCACAAACGACGCGCCTGGCGATGCTTTCCAGCAAAAGAAGCCCGAAAATGCCAAGACATATAATTTTAGCGCAAGCGCCAAGGCCAAAATGAATAAGAAGAAAAGGCACTGATGGCGGAGGATGTGAAAGCTGAAGGGTTAAAGGCGAAAGGTTTTTGATCCTGATTTTCGCCGGTTAATTAAACGGTGTTTTCAAATATAAATCCTCCACTTTCTGACGTGCCCATGGGGTTTTGCGCAGGAAGGTAAGGCTCGATTTGATGCTCGGGTTATCCAAAAAGCAATTAATACGGATACGATAACCCAACTCCGGCCAGCCATAGTGTGCTACCAGTTCGTTCAGGATCATCTCCAATGTTTTTCCGTGAAGCTTATTATTGGGCTGTTGCTGCGTCATTCAGCAAAAATAAAAGACAGAGGTACAAATGCTGCACCCCTGCCTTGAATATTTATTCTTTCTCCACGTAGTTTTTAAGAGAAGTACCGGTAATATATGTCCATCCCTTGGTAAAGCTTTCTCTCGAAAAATCTTTGCTTACCTGCGGGAATGTATGTAAACCGGTGTGTGTAAGTTTCACACGGGTTTTATCACCCTCATCAAAAATCTCCCACGTTACAAACGACTCACCGGGATAGCCTTCATACTGCCAGCTATGCGTTAGTTTTTTGCCGGGGATAACTTCTGTGATTTTGCACAGGTGCAAATACTGCTGCTCCGGCGAGCCGCCCCAAAATTGAAATTCAAAGCCAACCTCCGGGCTAAATTCCTCCAGGTTAAAATACCATTCCTTCATTTTGTCTTTATCGGTAATGGCCTGCCAAACGCGGTCGGCACCGGCATTGTAGGTCTGCTCAATAACAAATGGTTCTGTGTTCATAGTGTTTATGATTATTTAGTTTTCAAATTATCGTTGTTTGCTTCCTTTTCCAGGAAATCTCCCAGGGCGTCCAGTTTTTCAGTCCAGAATTTGCGGTATTGTTCTACCCAGGCAGATACCTCATTAAGCCTGCCAAAATTTGCTTTGCAATACCTGTCCCTTCCCTCCTGCTTAATGGTAATCAATCCGCACTGCGTCAAAATCTTGATGTGCTTGGACACAGCCGGGCGGCTTATCTCAAAATTATCAGCTATAGCATTAAGATTTAACGACTGCCTGGCCAGCAATCCTATAATTTCTCTTCGTGTCGGGTCGGCAATGGCCTGGAAAACATCTCTGCGCATATTTATGAAACCTTTCGGTTACAAATATATGTGAAACCTTTCGGTTACACAAATTCAATCACAGATTTAATCGCAGATGTTTGCAGATGAACCTGATGACGCACATGGATGAATTTAAACGACGTTTCCGAAAAAGCGTTCGGTTTTCGCACACACCGAACACCCCGAACACTTCCGAACATCCTTACTACCAGCTATTTATAATTCATCAATCCCGCCATTGTTGGTATTATGACCATAGGTGTTCGGAAGACTATGATTTGTCATTCTGTGCGCGAGCGAAGAATCCTCAAAGAGCGATATTGCCGGCGGACAGGTATATGTGCGACCTATCAATGCTCTAACTGTAGCTTTTAAAAGATTTTTCGCTACGCTCAAGAGATAATTCTTCGCTCGCGCTCCAGAATGGCAAAAAATGGCTATTTTATCTTCCGAACACCCATGGTCACAAAACCTTTCAGGGCAGCGAAAGCGTTCGGTTTTCGCGCACACCGAACACCCCGAACACTCCCGAACATACTGATTATCAATTACGTAATTTCACAGGTAATTTTATAAAGATCTGCGATCCTATTTCTCCGCCGGATTTTTCTTCCCTGCCGATAATTTTTCAACCATCTTTAACAGCCGTTCCTTCTTTGTCTTTTCCTGTTTTGCAGATAATATCCAGATAACATATTCCTTTTTATTGCTATAGGAGAGTTTTTGATAAAATTCCATTGCAGCGGGCACCGGCGCTAATACATCCTGCATTTCGGCCGGCAGTTTTATTTGTTTATTATCTACGTCGATATAATTGGAGTACTCGTTCTTTTTTATTTCTTCGTTACAAGAATCCGAAACTTTAGATTGCCCCACTGGCCTGAAACGCAAGGCTGTCCAGGTTTGGTCGATAGCAGCGGCAGCTACTCCGTTATAGCCATAGGCGGCAAGCTCATCCCAACTGCTCATCATCTCCAAATCCGAAGGTATGCCCGAACTCTTTTTCGGATACGTTATCCAAAAGATGGTATCAGGTTTTAAAACCGGTACAATCACTTTTAGCCGTTCCTTCAACTCGGTACTATTTTTTACAAACAGCTGCACGCCGTCAAAATCGCCGCCCAAATCAAAAGACCGTTCGGTTCCTTCGGGCATAGGCTCAATTGTTGCCAAATAGTTTTCAGGAGCACAGTAAAACAGCCAGCGTTTACCGGGTTTTACCTGCAATTTTTTTGCGACAGTGCTAATTGTATCCATGGTTTATATTGGGTTTGTAACAAATGTAGGCAAGGCGCTTATTATCTTTACAAAAAATTTATATCAGCGTAAAAGATCGCAATAATGGAGAAGTGAGCGAGGCATCTGAAGTCATGAGTCTTTAGTTCTCAGTTGCGCTGATATTAAATACCAGCTTTTATAATGAAATATACCGATATCGACAGCCGCAGACAGGCATTTATATTTGAGCTTGATAATGTGCTGTATCCCGAAAAGGACTATCTATACCAGGTTTATTACCTGTTCGGCGGGCTCCTGGAATATGCCACCCTGCTTGATGCAAAGCAAACAACCGATTTGATGATTGATACGTATATTAATGAAGGAAAGGAATTAGTATTCGACAAGCTGAAAGAGAAGCTGCAGCTTGATGAAAAATACAGGGCCGGGTTGCGGGACTTAATGATAACTGCCAAACTGCCCTTAAAGCTGCTTTTATATCAAAACATGCTGAACCTGCTGCAGGATATAGTTGTCGACCGTAAAAAAATATTTATTGTTACCAATGGCAACCGCGAAATGCAGTTGAATAAAATAAGGCAAACCGAATGGCATGGCCTGGAACAATATCTGACAGTTTATTTTACCGACGAATTTAAGCCAAAGCCGGAGTCGGACGTTATTGACTTATTAATTAAAGATTATAACTTGCAGCGACGCGAAATACTGATGATTGAAAATTCTGAGACAGACAGGGTTTGTGCAGAAGCAAGTGGCATAGATTGTTTAAACGTTAATAATTTTTTATAAACGAAAATAATAACATAGTTTATTTTTATTCGTTTAAATACCTGTTAAAAAAGGGAACAACTTACATAATTGATATGAGAAAAATATTTTACTTATTTCTGATGCTGTTATCTGCCGGATTTATTTCATCCTGCAAAAAAGATAAAAAGACTCCGGGAGGCGGCACCACAGATCCAACACAGCCTTCAAAAACAGGCACTGCAATCCAATTAGCCCAGGATTCTATCTGGTTGTATGCCAAAGAAAACTACTTGTGGAACGACCAGTTGCCGGCTTATGCCGATTTTAAACCGCGCTCGTTTACCAATTCAGCGCCGTTAACAGCGTTGTCGAACGAAATGGACGCATTATCGCAGTATGCAATCAATCCTGCAACCGGCAAGCCTTATGAATATTATAAATATGATCCGGGACGGGCTAAATATTCGTTTATAGATGATGGCACCGAAACAGGCGCTTTAAACGGT
>Ga0105240_10011031_pt1 | contig 12637 bp, 16 predicted proteins | sample KBSC54metaG_FD_80426 | JGI IMG/M metagenome (GOLD analysis project Ga0105240, IMG submission 80426) | Corn rhizosphere microbial communities from Kellogg Biological Station, Michigan, USA - KBS C5-4 metaG | ecosystem: Host-associated > Plants > Roots > Rhizosphere > Soil | place: Michigan, USA... | reverse complement strand
TGGGCCCCAACCCATTCGCCATGTCCCGGCCCCGTAGCTCAACTGAATAGAGCATTTGACTACGGATCAAAAGGTTTCAGGTTTGAATCCTGACGGGGTCACTAACAGAAAGGATTACACGCAGTAATCCTTTTTTCATTTCATCCCGTCTTACTTTCTGCGGCTGATTTTCAATATTTTGTAACAGAGGGCTGCGAATCCTTGCTCGTAAATTTATTCCGGTAAACATTATTTAGATCGACAAAAATCGACAAAACTATGTTTCTACCCATCAAAGTGATCCTCGATCGCAGGCCCCGAAAGGACGGCTCCTGCCCTATTTCGATCCAGTATTGCTTTTCTTCGGACAAACGGACGGTGTTGCCGACCGGCCTTTCTATTCCGCCGCAATTTTGGAACAAACGGCTTCTACGAATATCGCCGGACCTGCCGGCGGCGTTTGGTCAGGTTGATTTACTTAACCCGCAACTGCAGAAAATGGTCCGCTCTGCGGAAGATTTTGTCACCTTCGCGCTTGACCAAAAGATAGAAGATCCTATTGCTTTTCTGAAAAAGGCCTGGCGCCCGGAATTGGATCCCATTAGCCTTGCGACCCGTGCAAAGGAAATAGCCGAGTCTCCAGCCGATCCTCCGGCTGTCAATCTGGACTTCTTTTTCCAATTGGACGATTACATAAAGGCGAAAAGGAGAAAGGTCAGTCCCGGCATGATCCGGACGTACAATGTTGTTAAAGAACGCTTATTGGCCTTCCAGAAATATCAGAAACAGACAATCACATTCGAAAGCTTTGACTTTAATTTCTACGAAGCCCTGGTCAACTACTTAACCTACGAGCATACGCATCGAAGGAGAAAAATAGTCTTGCGGGGCCTAAAGCGCAATTCAGTGGGGACAACCATCAAGCAACTGCGAATTTTCCTCAGGGATAGGGTACGGAGAAAGATCATCGAGCCCATCGATCTCTCTGACTTCAAAATCCTGGATGAGGAAACGGACGCCATATACCTGACTGTCCAGGAAATTCGATCCCTTTATGAAGTAGATTTGTCAGCACATCCGGAATGGAGCCGGTTCCGGGATATGTTTGTCTTGGGCTGCTATACGGGGCTTCGGTTCTCCGACTACAGCAGCATTAGGCCGGAAGATATTCGCAAAGGCATGTTGTATAAAAAACAGGGCAAGTCCGATCATTGGGTAGTCATCCCTCTCCGGCCGGAAGCTCACGAGATTCTCATCAATCGCTTCAACAAACAGGTCCCCAAGACCACCAATGAAGAACTAAACCGCCATATCAAAAAGGTCGGGCGGTTGGCCGGGGTCAACACTCCGATAAAGGCGTCCTATAAAAAGGGCAACCAGGACATCGTGACCACCCGACCGAAGTACGCCTGGATCACCACCCATACTTGCCGGAGGTCATTTTGTACCAATGAGTTCCTAGCCGGCACGCCACCCGAGCTCATAATGAAGATCAGCGGACACAAAAGCCTGAAAGATTTCTATAAGTATATCCGTATTACACCCGAGGAAGCGGGAAAAAAGATCCAGCAGATTTGGGAAAATAGAGGCGAGATGAAACCAGCGGGATAGGTCCAAAAAACAAAAACCCGGATGCATGCAGAGCAGCGGCAAACCGGGAATAACACCACAAATGTAGGAATATTTTTTCGAAGAAAGCAATCATTTTATTTTTACAAATTGAATTTGATTATCAATGAGGTACATTGAGTTTGAGCAGTTGATTTCAGCACAAAGGCTTAATAGATATAAGGTTGCCTGTAACAATAATACGCGAAGAACCCTCAGCCTGTACCGGGCCAACATCCGTATGTCGCAAGCATTCCTGGCAGTATTGGGCATATTTGAAGTAGTCCTGAGAAACAAAATCGATCAGCACTACAAGCTGCGATTCTCTTCCACTCCGGAGTGGCTGCTTGCATCCACCTTACCAAACGGATTTCTCACAAAGAATGGGTGCCAAAATTCATTGAACAAGATATCCAAGACATACCTTTCCTTAGGTGCGAGCTACACTCACGATAAGCTATTGGCTGAATTGAGCTTTGGTTTTTGGAAGTTTATGTTTGCTGGCAGACAATTCCAGGCCGGCGGCAGCACGCTATTAGCAATTTTCCCAAATATCCCGGTAAATAGAAATCAAGGATTCATTTACCATAAGTTAGATCGCATAAACTCCATAAGGAACAGAGTGGCTCACCATGAACCGATTTGTTTCGGCGGTGGCAATCTCATTTCGACTGCATACGCCCGTGCTCACTTTCAGGAAATTGTTGAAATAATCACCTTCATGGGAATAAGGAGTCAAGAACTCTTTTATGGCATTGATGGCGTAATTAAAGAGGCGAACTACATAGATAGCATATAACAGCTTGCTTCAGCCTTTCAGCAAAGTGTTGAAGAATTTCCGAGTACGCACTTTCCCAAACCTGTTTACCATCTTTAGAAGGTTTGCCTGGTCCACTGTCAGAGCTTTTTCCCTTACCTTGTCCATTACCGCTGGCTGATCTTCCGCCAGCTGCTCCAGATTGTTAATCAGGTCAACCAGTAGGAACTCGGACGTCAACTTGTTCGGAACGTATGGCTTCCTAACGAACTGAAAGATCCGGTTTCCCAGTTTGAATTCGCCATGCCGCTTGTGGTTATAGACCAGGCGGGTATTATAAAGTTGACTGGTCCCGACGCCAAGGGAATTATAATCGCTCGGTGTGGTTAAAAGGAAATGATTGTCTTTCAGAAACGCTTCAACCAATTTATGTTCCTCTGCTGGCACTTTACCGAAGGTACTCGATGCAGGCACATAGTATAACCCACCGGACAGTTTTTCCAACGTCCCGTCCTTGACGAGTTCCTGCAAATGACGATCTACCGATCTGGACCACTGCTGAAGGTCAGCCCGGCGATAGACCCATCCGGGTTTCAGGTTCTTTTTTAAAGTTTCAAGTTGTGCCACTTTGCAAAAATAGTTTAAAGTAAAATTTTGAATGTATTTTTATTAAAAAATCATGCACATTTTAGCCTAATGACCCCTCTTCAAGCCATCGAAAAAAAAGGAAACGAGGCCGTTCAAGAACTCCGCGTGCAAAAGCTGAGAAGTGGGCATCCTTTCATGATCAATTCCAAAGATCTTCCCTCCAATCAGTGCTACCTTGAATTTCCCGATGGCACATTCCAGCTTGTTTATCTTAAAAATGCAGCCAGGGAATTTACCGTCATACGCGGGCTCTCCATAGACGAAGCCGAGTCGCTAAGGAGTAGATTCCGTCTTCCCAGGCTTTTCCCCTAGCTCGATAACGCCCAAATAACTCCGGAGATAGAATGCGTAGAATACCTTCCTCAATCCAAGCAAATTTGCGTTGATTAACTCGATTTGGCCAAACGACTTATTTGGCAAATTGACAAGCCGCAAGAGGCAAAACCGAAATGCTCATTTCAGTCGATCGACTTCAACAGTTCTTCCAAAACCTCGGGGGTTAAGCCTGATTTCAGGGCGTTGTATCCAATTTCGTCAAGCATTTTCTTTTAGTCGGCCAAAGACTTGTCGTAGGAAGCTCTTTTGATCATCAGCCTTACTAATTGGCAAAATTGCTGCCTGCTTTCCGGCGAAAGGTTTCTGTAAAGCCTTCCTGTGCTGTCATCTACTTCCAACACTATTCTGTCCATGACATTTAATTTATTAAATGCAATTTCCCACCCGATAAAGGCCGCTAAAAAACAAAAACCCGGATGCATGCGAAGTAGCGGCAAACCGGGAATAACGGAACAAATTTAGAGCAATTTTGTAAAGAACCCAATCACCCCCCATAAATCAAACTACCTTCAATCGCCGCAATTGGCATTCTCGACTCCTCTGTCTCGATGAAAAAAACGTCTAGCGGGTTTGGCAACTTTTCATTCCCGATGGCCTCACGCACCACATCGATTACTGCCTTTTTTCCGTTGTCCGAAGTTTTTTCCAGTTCAACTCCAAGGACAAGGCTGAACTCCTTGCTTTTCGTCTGCCCGTAATGATAAACCCTCTTAACGTTATTTAGACCCTTGAAGCCAGCGATCATTTTATCGAGGAGATGCCGATCTATCGGGGTCCTGGGAATCCCAATCTGAACTTCGCTGTTTGCAGGAATCATATATTCTTGCATGTCGCCTCTTACCCTTTCCAGCACAAACATGTTAGGCGAATTATTGTTGATAACAATCCTTGCAATCCCATTTGCCTCGCACAATTTCAGCACGTCCTTCGCCCGCATGGAACTATGAGCGCAAGGCTTCTTTGCCCAGTCTAAAAGGGCCTTTTCATCCGTAAACGCAGCCAGAACCTTTAGCCCATCCAATGTGTATAAGGAAGACAGATTCATAGTCATCGCCTCCTTGGTTGTTACCCATCCGGCGGACCGCCGACCGAATTCATTATGACCGGGCAGTATAAGAAAAGCATTTCCATTCATCAATTCCAATACTACATTTTTATACGAATTGCCTTCCCCGTCAGCCTTCCAATAAATGTCTAAAAGCTGCAAAAGTTTAGAATTCTCCGGTTCACCCGGCTTTGACTTTCTTTCAAAAAATCTGCGGAAAATCTTCATCGATGCTTGGCATTGTTAAAATAAGACCATGTTAATTCGAAACATCCGTGCAGATCCCATAGATCGCCCCTATCCCCACCCAGCCATTGATCCTGCCGATATTGTTCCCTATCTGGTACCGTTCGCCTTGTATGGCCTTGATGAGGTGAAGATACTGGCTGCCATTGACCTTGCACAATACGATATCTCCTTTCTGCAGCTGCCTGGCCCCAATTGGCTCGACGGTTACAAGTTGACCTGACTCGATCTTCCCTTTCATTGAGTTACCTCTCGGTCGGAACTGCACAGTTTCCCCATTCCGCAACTTTTCAATATAGTGGTTTGCCCAGCTCATTTAGCCCTCCTTCCTTTCATTTACTAATTTTGTCTTGCATACAAACCAGGGAACCGGCTCAAACCCGTTTTCTTCAGCATTCATATAGTCCGTAACAGATTTCCAATCCTCGCTACCCTCAAAGAGACCGTATTCATTTAATTTCAGATTAAACCGCTCAGCCATCTCTTTGGAAATATCATGGCAGTAGAATGAATGAAAGTCGCCACTACATTCGATTCCTATAATGTCAAACCCGATAAAAGTTTCGCCGCTCAAAACATTTTCAGGCACCATTTTATTCAAATTCTCATACAGACCAATAGATCCCAGCCCCTCTCTTTGAGGTTGAAATTCTGACAGCAGGTCGGCAATTTCCGACTTTGAAAAATAGACACTGAAAATTTGCTGATCCGATATTTGCGGAAAAAATGTTTGACTGTATTCTTCCGCCGTTCCAAGGTCATTGAATAAATTGGACCATCCAATCCTCTTGTCATCGAACGCGCGATCCACCCACTTCCTGATTAATTGAATTCTCTCATCGTCAAGTTGAAATTCCTCCCTTATCTCATCAATCCCGGAGTTATTATTAGTTGTCCAGGAATAAGACCAGGAGTCGAGCAAACTATCATTGATACAGGTGCTACAGGTAAAAACCTGCTTTGAAGCCAAGCTCCCAAACATTATGGGTCTTAATTTCATGAGGTAATAACCTGCGTGGTAATAAGTTATTTCGTGGCACATATTATTAAAAATCGCCTTGCATTTTGTTCCAAAAATATTAACCCAAAGTATATGCGAATCTCCCGAAAGGATTAAATTTAATGAAATTATTGGACTGTGAAAGAGAGTATGAGGGCTTGGTTTGAGGTCAAAGGAACTGTGCGCATTGCGATTCGCACCCTGGCACTTTGGGAATATTACACCGAAGAACAGGCCAGACAGCAATTAGTAAAGGTCATTGAACGGGAAACCGACGCAACGGGGCCTTACGTCTTACAACATGCTATTGATCGTCGGAAAAAAGAAATCCAATGGATTTCCATCTACATCCCGTTTTTTCTCCTTTCGGTGGAGAGTGTACTCCTGGTAACATCAGCGTTATTTTCCCACAACCTGCGAAATCTTTATTTCTGCATTGCCGTTGTCCCGTGCTTAGGAATCATTTTTAGAACCACCTGGTTTCGTCAATACATAGAAAGCAGCCGGCTTATTTATAGGGCGGCGGATGCCCTGGTCAAAGAGAAATTGGGGAAAATTCCAGTTGAAATTGCCAGCACTGTTTCTTCTGGCGTCTTCGATAGTGCACAACCCTCCCAAGTGACACCTATTCCCTTGTCAGCAATATCCACGATTAGGGAATTGGAAACTGTCCCACCGACAGCAGAAATTCAAGCCGAGCTTCAGGCATCGGCTATTCCCCATGCCATACCCTTAGAAGTGGAGGAAGATCCAATCACGGCCGCAAAGCCGGTCAAAGGTTCGATTTTGCTCTTCTTATTGGAAGAACTTATAAAACAGGAGTGCAAAAGGCCCAATATATACAGTGGCGAAATTCACGAGACAGTTCTATTGTATTCTGTTATCTCGGGTTGCCAGCCAAAAAATATCATCAGCAAGATAAAATATTACAAGAGCCGAAGTTCCATCGCCCTGGGCAGCGAAAATGCCAGGACCACTCATCTCAAGTACCTTGAACAATTGCTTCACTACTTTAATGCCATTGGCGATGATACCTTATGTAAAGGGGTTCAAAACTTACACTCATTTATAGGGAATTTGCCCCTCCGGAAGAATTAGTAAGATGAGATGTGTCTTCACCACCAAAAGATGCATCTTCTTTACTTTTCCTTACCAAATCCTCCAACTTGCCTCAAAAAAAGGCAAGTATGGAAAATCCTATTTTATTTCCGATTTCATCTGAAGAGTATTGGCACAAGTTATCCGAGGTAATGGGCAAGTTGCTTACGGAAAAGCTGAACCAAGGCAGCTATCCGGCTACTCCGTCGGGAATGACCACTCGCCCACTCCTGACTATTAAGGAGGTTTGCGATCTGTTCCAGATCACTAAACCAACCGTGTACGAGTGGACGAGACATGGCAAGCTGAAGCCCTACAAAGTAAGGGCGAGGGTGTATTTTCTCATGAGCGATATCGAAGCCCTTTTTAAAACCGGCGTCTCCGAACCTCGAAAGAGCGAGCGGTGATTTGGTAGCGCAAAAACGCTGCCTCTGTATTGCATTAACTCACAACTCTTAAAAAAAGTAACTTATGGACAATCAAATGAAGAAAAATACCGGACGCCCGGCCAAGCCAATCAAACGGGAAAAGGCAATTGGGATCCGGCTGACACAAGTCGAACGTTTCATCATCACGCAGAAGGCCGAACGGGCAGGGATGACCATGCCAGCCTATCTCCGCCACACGGCCATCCACGGGAAGATAATTGCCCGGCTAAATGAGGAAGACAGAAAAATTTACCGGCAATTGATCCAAATGACGAACGAAATTCACGAGCTCGTAGTCTTAGCCGATAAAGAAGGAATGCTCAGGGCTATTTTCCAATTCGAAGGCGTGATTATTAGAATTGATAATTTGATTGAACAGCTTAACCATGATAAGTAAGGTTCTTCCTGCCGCCCGATCTTTCCGCGCCTGCTGCCAGTACGTATGCGAGGATAAAACCAGAGCCGAGGTCCTAAAAGTGGAAGGGGTACGGGGTCACGACCATAAATTGATGGCCGACGACTTCGAAATGCAACGGATGCTGCGCCCTGAAAAACACCAGGCAGTCTTCCACAGCGTCCTCAGCTTTTACCCCGGAGAAAAGGTTGAGGACAAAAAAATGGTCGAAATCGCGGAGCAATACCTGTCGCGAATCGGGGTGACCAATACGCAATACGTTATCGCCAAACACACCGACAGAGACCATTTGCACATGCACGTAATCGGAAATCGGGTTGACAACGAGGGCCGGTCAATCGATGAAAGCTGATCGGGCTGCGAGGCAAAAAGGTGGCACAGGAGCTCACACAGGAGCATAAGTTAAGAGCCGTTGAAAAGAAGGATCTGGCCCTTACCCATAAAGAATCCCTACAGCCGGCGGAGGCAAAGCGCTATTATATCTATGAAAAAATATTGGCGAATCTGGGAAAAAGTAAGGACCTGACTGACTTGGAGGTTAGGCTTTTGAAGCACGGAATAGACACCCAGTATCGGTACAATGAACAGACTCAGGAGCCGGAAGGTATGAGTTTCCGGTACGGCAAACAGTGCTACACCGGTAGTCAGATCGACCGGGATTTCTCCCTTTACGGGCTCGAATATCATTTTGAAGCCAAACGACTGGAGCTCGAGCAAGAGCAGCAACATCACCTCAGTTACTCCCATTCACGAGGAATATCTCGTTAAAACATTAAATTCTTTTACTATGAGTGAGGTACTTTTAGATACAATTGTACGGAAAGTTGAGGCCCAGGATAAAAAGCAAGACGACCTGCAAAAGCAAGTCGATAGTTTCCATGACCACAGCGAAACATTGAAAAATATAAATGTTCGCCTGGACACCACCGAAGCCGAAATTCAAGATCTGCCCAAGAAAATCTCATTTCCACTTCTTGAAATGACATGGCTAACTAACGCGCTTGAGAAAAATTCAAAAATTAATAGCCGGCCCATCAAAGCTGAGGTCCGCCATGAGCACCACCTGAGTAGCCCAATTTGGACGCTCATTGCTATGTCATTGGTCATCATTGGACTTCTATTTGTGGAATATTACACCTGGTTTCAGGCCAATCAGCACAAGGAGAATGACATAAAATATCGGTACCTGCAAGTCTTTCAACCACCTGACGGCAAAAAATTCCTTCATCAACTGGACAGCCAATATACCTCAAACCCGGATCAATTCATTAAAGATGTCATCCAGCAGGAAAAAATAGAACTTGATAGCTTCGAGGACTTTCAGCGGGCACAAGAAAATCAACAGGAAATAAATGATATAAATAAAAAGTGGGGCCGCAAACCAGGACAGAAAGCCCATTGAGATTCGCGCCACACCCGAGGCGCGGGCATCGCCAAGATGTTCAAACCGAAAGCGCCTATCAGGAGGCGCTTATAGTCAAATTCTACCTTTTAATCTTAAAATCTTATATTAGCAGTCACTGCTAATAACCCCTTATCGTACAATGAAGATCCTCATGTTTTGGATGGCCGCGCTTGTCCTGCTAGCCACCATTGCCTTTTTCATACGAAAGAGCCGCTTGGCCCATTTTGCTGGAAATTTAGTCGGCAAATGGATTTTTCGCTTGGGCGACCGCCTTCACAAGGCCGGCGCGTCGATCTGTTCTCACTTCTACCACAGCGAAACAAAATTTTCAGACCTGGCCCCTTCCGACGACAGCGACCCCAAACTCATCTACGACAAACGGCTTGTATATGCACTACACACGCACAACATCAAAAATGTCGCAGTCACCGGCCTTACGGTTCGGGAAAGAGCAGTATACTGCTCACTTTTCAAAGGCGGCATCCAGAATTCAATTACCTCAGCATCTCTCTCGCGCCCTTTAAAGGAGAGGACGTCCCCGAAGAAAAAAGAAACGAGATTATAGAACTGAGCATTTTGCAGCAGATCTTCTACCACGTTAAGCATAAGGAAATCCCAGGATCGCGATTTAAACGTATTAAAAAGCAGTCCCGACCCGTACTCTACTTCCGGACGTTCTGTATCCTGCTCTTTCTCGCATCAATCGCGCTTATTTTGAGAAAAGATCAGACTCTAACGATACTCGGCCTAGCCCAATTCGCTCAATCACATTCTAAACTTATCGAATATGTAAAGCTCATCTCACTTGTTGCCACGCCTTTCTTCTTGATCTACACTACGCTAAAAATCTATAGCAACTCCAAATTGCATAAGCTCAGTTTGTCCAGCGGAGAAGTGGAACTTGCTGCTGAAGACCTCTCAGCGTTGAACAAACACCTCGACGAAATCTTATATTTTTTCGAAGCTACAAAATTCGATGTCGTCATCTTCGAAGATCTCGACCGCTTCGACAAGCCAGACATTTTCGGAAAGCTGCGCGAAATCAATGCCCTCCTCAACAACTCGAGGCAGATCGCTCGTAAGATCACGTTTATCTATGCCCTCAAAGATGAGATGTTCGACAATGAGAGCCGCACCAAATTCTTTGACTTTATTATACCTGTCATTCCCGTTCTCAGTTCGTTAAATTCCGCGGATTTGCTGATACAAAAAATGAGTGATCTGCACCTGATCGACGAAATTACACCTCAATTCCTGCGGAACATTAGTTTATTCATCGACGATATGCGCCTCCTGATAAATATCTTCAATGAATTCGAGCTTTACAAGGAGCAGTTTGATAAATCGGGGATAAAGAAGATCAACCTATTTTCGATCGTACTATATAAAAATACTAGCCCACACGACTTCGCCTTGCTGCAAAACGACCACGGCGTCGCGCCAGACCTTTTCCGAAAAAAATCTCAATTTATACAGACACTGATTGGAGAAAAGACAAAATCTATCGCCGCGATTGAAGAAAATATCCAGAAACTGGAAAGCGCCATTGCATCTGACGCCAATGAATTGAGACTCCTCTATATGGGCGTGCTCATTAGTAAATTGCCGCCAGCTGGCATCACTACCATCATTATCAACGGAGCTTACATTGCGATAAATGAATTGCATTTGCCGCTCAATTTTGAAAAGTTGCAGGGGCAATCCAGATTTCAGTTCCGACTACAAAACGGAAGCATTTACAATTCCGACATAACCTTCCAAACTTTAGAACAATCCATCCAGTCCTCGACAACATATAACGAACTGAAAGATTTACTGGAAAATGGCAAAAGGCGCGCTATTGAAAATCTTGCCAGGGACAAAGAAAGCATCCAAGTAGAAATAGCCAAGATCAGATCGTACAGTATGCAACAGGTCATGACCGCCATGGACGTTACCGCCACGTACCCTCAGCTAAAGAAGGACGAAATGCTCTACTTTCTGATCCGAAATGGCTACATCGACGAACAATTCCGATTCTACGCCGCACATTTCTATGAAGGCACCCTTACAAAGGATGATCTTGCATTTCTTCTAGGTGTGAAAAGGAATAGCCCACTGGCTTTCGACGCTCCGCTCTCTCATATCGACAATGTCATCGGATATTTGAGTCCGCTTGACTTTGAAGAAAACGCGATCTTCAACTTCGCCTTAACCAATCACCTTTCTTTAAACGCCGATAAGTATCCGGTCCATTGGGCGGCGTTTCTCATACACATGAGCAATGAACAGCCCCAAACCATTGAGTTCTATGAACAGTTTCTTTATCTAAAATTGGATCCTGCCCGGTTAATCTCCAATCTTGAAGAGTTTTGGCCCGGACAATGTGACTTTATTCTCAACCGCTCGGGCTACTCACCTGAAAAAAAGGACTTTCACCTGAAGGTTCTGCTTCGCCACTATTCTGTAGAGCAGATTTCGGTGTCCGATAAACAAGCCGACATTGCCGGTTACCTAAAAGACAAGGAGGATTTCCTTTCGTTCGCGGTCACCATCGACGCCAACAAGATTAAGTCCATTATCGAAACACTAAATATCCACTTCACCCGGCTGATCGACACCGGCGACAGCAAAGAAGTACTGCAATTCATTTACGATCGTTCCTTTTATGCCATCAATCAGCAAATGATTCAGCTAATGGTGAATACCTTTAGCAAACAGGACAGCCTCCAAGCGGTAACCTATCAGGCTATCGTTAAAGCCGCCTGCCTCACGCTGACAGAGTACCTGGATAGCCATTTTGAAGCGTTTATAAACAATGTATTCCTGACGCATTCCTCGTACCAGGCTGAACCCGAAGATTCCCTAATAAAAATACTAGCGCGAGAATCTATCGATAACGAGACGAAGGAGAAGGTATTGCGCGCTTGCCAAACCTCGATCTCCGATCTTAACAGCATTGATGCCTCACTCTGGCCTGGAGCCATAACGGCACGCCGAACAAAAACCAGATGGGCAAATGTTATCCGGTACCACAAGCAATATGGACTTGACTCAGTCATTATTGCCTATCTCAATGATAAGTCCGAACAAAACATATTGGCTAACATATCTCTTGACGCGAATGGTCTGACTGAGGCGCAGGTTAGCCAATTCTTTGTCGAAGCTTTTCAGAACGCTCAAATCGGAAAGGAAACGCTTGGCCTAATTGCGCATGCGTGCCCTAGTAGCTTTGTAGACCTCGATATGTCATCGATCTCCGCCGATCGAGTGAAAATACTCATTGAAGCACATACAATCGCTTTTGGCCCAAAAAATTTCGAAAGTCTTTCTAAGAAGGAAAATGCTGACGACCTTAAATTGCTACTGATCTTACTAGACAAGGAAAAGTTCATGAAGTCATTAGATGAATACTCTCTTAGCGCACGATTGGTTGCCAATATTCTGGTGAATTTCAGATTTGAGTCAGGCGAGAAAGCGATCATAGCTAATTCCTTGGGCCCGGATGACATTAATGAAAACAACGCCGATGAATTAACCACCGCGCTTGTTTCGCAAAAACTCACAGCAAAATCCGAATTGCTAGACAAACTGCTCTCCGCAACACGGAATAAGTCGTTGGCCATTTCCTTGTTCACTTCACCTATATACACTTTCGGAATTGAAGAGATTCCCAAATACGTAAATGCATTA
>Ga0105240_10011029_pt1 | contig 12639 bp, 7 predicted proteins | sample KBSC54metaG_FD_80426 | JGI IMG/M metagenome (GOLD analysis project Ga0105240, IMG submission 80426) | Corn rhizosphere microbial communities from Kellogg Biological Station, Michigan, USA - KBS C5-4 metaG | ecosystem: Host-associated > Plants > Roots > Rhizosphere > Soil | place: Michigan, USA... | reverse complement strand
TACTCGGCGCAGCGAGGCGACGCGTGCACATACAGCTTGGCAATGCCAACTGTCGAACACACACGACTTCTTGAGGGCGCGCTCGTGGGCAACCGAATTCTCGTCCTCTACGGCTCCTACAGGGCCGACCGCAAAGGCATCCGATTGGCAGACTTCACCGTGCATAAGCTGCGCGACCGCGGCGAGGATGCCGAACTCATCGACGCCAAGGCGATCGGTCTGCCGATGCTGGATCGCATGCTGAAGGAATATGCTCCGGGCACTGCGCCCGCGGCGATGGAGACACTCGGCGCCAAGATCCGCGAGGCTGATGCCTTCGTTTTTGTGACTGGCGAGTACAACTGGGGGGTGCAGCCTGGGCTCAAGAACCTGACTGACCACTTTCTCGAGGAGTGGTTCTGGCGCCCGGCGGCGATTGCGAGCTATTCGGCGGGCCGGCTGTCGGGCACTCGGTCGAGCTATGCCTGGCACAACACGCTGTCCGAGATGGGGATGGTAGTCATCTCCAGTACGCTGACGGTCGGACCGATCGCCGGCACGTTGGACGGGGCGGGCGAGCCGATCGGTGAAGCCGGAGCGGCCCTCGAACGTGCGTTCGGGCGGTTCGCCGACGACCTCGTTTGGTGGACCGAGGCCGCCAAGAGTCAGCGCTCGAGGCGAGCACCGCCGTATTGAGCTGTGAGGCACCAATGAAGCAGCCTGATCCAAGAGGCGGCGTCGCGACGATCACCTGCGCAAGTCCTACGCTCGGCTCCAATTCCCTCCTGTAGCTCACATGACACGAGCCACGCGCACATCCGCGCCCGACGTGCCGGTGCGCTACACCTCGATCCCTTGCGACTCGAGGTATTCATCATATGTGCCGTGAAAATCCGCGATGCTCCCGCCCGGTTGCAACTCGATGATGCGCGTAGCGAGGCCGCCGACGAACTCCCGGTCGTGTGAGACGAACAGCAGAGTGCCCGGGTATTTCTCCAGGCCGATCTGCAGCGACTCGATGGTTTCCATATCCATGTGGTTGGTCGGCTCGTCCATCAACAGCACGTTGGGCCGGGTCAGCATCAGCTTTCCATAGATCATCCGCCCCTTCTCGCCGCCGGACAGAACGCTCACCGACTTCTTGGTCTCATCACCCGAGAACAGCAGCCTGCCCAGCGTGGCGCGCACGATCTGATCGTCGTCGGCTTTGCCAGTCCAGGTCGACATCCACGTGAACAGGTCCGTCCTTTCCGCGAACTCGGCCTGCGGATCCTGGGGCATGTAGCCGGGCTGGGCGTTTTCCACCCAGGTGATGCGGCCCGCGCCGGGCGTCAGCTCGCCCGCGAGACAGCGCATCAGCGTGGTTTTGCCGATGCCGTTGGGGCCGATGATGGCGACCCGCTCGCCCGCCTCGATGTTGAAATTGACGTTGTTCAGCACGGCGGCGTTCGAGCCCGGGTAGCTGAAGGTCAGCTTTTCCGCGGTGACCGCCGAACGGTACAGCTTCTTGGCCTGCTCGAAGCGGATGTAGGGATTCTGGCGCGAGGACGGCCTGACCTCCTCGATCCGGATCTTCTCGATCTGCCTGCGGCGCGAGGTGGCCTGCCGTGCCTTGGAAGCGTTGGCGGAGAAGCGCCGCACGAACTCCTGCAAGTCCGAAATCCGCTCCTTGGCTTTGGCATTCGCCGCTTCGACCCGTTGGCGGGCCTGCGTAGATGCCAGCATGAAATCATCGTAGTTTCCGGGATAGACCTTGAGCTGCTGGAAGTCCAGGTCCGCGATGTGGGTGCACACCTGATTCAGGAAATGCCGGTCGTGGCTGATGATGATCATGGTGGCGGCGTAGTCGTTGAGCACCCCTTCCAGCCAGCGGATCGAATGGATATCCAGGTTGTTGGTCGGCTCATCGAGCAGCAGCACGTCGGGTCTGGAGAACAACGCCTGTGCGAGCAGCACACGCAGCTTCAAACCGGGGGGCACCTCGCGCATCGGCCCGTTGTGCAACGATTCGGCAATGCCGGCATCCGCCAGGATGCTGACGGCGCGCGCCTCTGCATCGTAGCCACCGTACTCGGCGAACTTGCCCTCGAGCTCCGCAGCTCGCATGTAGTCGGCGTCGGTCGCCTGGGGGTCGGCGTAGATCCGGTCGCGCTCCTGCATCGCCTGCCACATCTCCATGTGGCCCTGCATGACGACGTCGAGCACTCGCTCGTCTTCGTAGGCGAACTGGTTCTGGTTCAACTTTCCGAGCCGCATGCCTGCCTGCAGCATGACATCGCCCGTGCTTTGCTCCAGCTCGCCGCCGAGGATTTTCATGAGGGTGGATTTGCCGCACCCGTTTGCGCCGATCAGGCCATAGCGGTTGCCATCGGAGAACTTGACGGTGACTTGCTCGAAAAGCGGCTTGGCACCGAATTGGATCGCGACATTGGAAGTAGCAAGCATGAGTAACCAATCAACATAACGAGCGCGGCACGTGGTACCACGTGCGCGGCACTACAGGGTTTCAGCAACTGGTGAGCATCCGGCCGGGCCCGCGCTCTTGCGCATGTCCACGGCGGCGACGCTTCAATGCCGGAGGAACGAAGGCGGCTCGCGAGAGCCACTTTCCTGGCGAGGATATTCTACCGGATCGGCGCTGCAGCCGCAGGGTTCGGGCGCGTCGGCCCGCGCCGAGCCAGGCGCGCAGCTGCGACCGGAGTGGCGGCCTTTTTTGCCCTGGATTTCCCAGCGGAATCCGCGGCTTACGTGAGCGCCCCCGAGGATCCGACCGGCCGTGCGTTCCGTCCGACCAGCCGTGTGACGAGGGAGCTTTCGCCTGATATGTTCCGATCTCCGCTGTCAGGCAGGCGATGCCCGATCCGAGGAATAGCGACGTGACTGCAGACATCACCCGGCGGCGCGCCATGGGGCTGATGGCCGCCGCGCCGACATTTCTCTCGGAGCGAACCAGCGCGGCGGCCGCCGCAGTGGACGAGACCGGCTTCGTCCGGATCGGTGGGATCGACCAATGGGTCGGCATTCAAGGCGGTGACGCCCGCAATCCCGCGATTCTCTACCTCCATGGCGGACCCGGCGAAGCCCAGTCTCCCTTTCTGAAAGAGTTCGTGCCATGGGAGACAGACTTCACGGTGGTGAACTGGGACCAGCGCGGAAGCGGCCGCACCTATGGCAAGTACGGGCCTGCAACGCCGGGGATGTCTACGCCGGAGATGGCGCTCGAACGGGTATGTGAGGATGCCCGCGAGGTCGCGCAATACGTCTGCAGACGCCTTTCCAAGAAGAAGATCATTCTGGTCGGCCAGAGCTGGGGGGCGGAGCTCGGACTGCGCGTCGTGAAGCGATGGCCCGAGCTGTTCCACGCCTTTGTGGGAACGGGTCAGCCCGTCAGCTGGCATCTCAAGATAGAGAGTCAGGAGCGCTGGGCGCGGGAACAAGCGACCGCGGCCGGCGATCAGGAGACCTTGAAAGCGCTCAATAACACGGTATCGCTGCCCGAGAGCGACCGGAGACGGATCATGGCATCCGGCAAGTACCGGATGGCCCCGAGCGACCTCGAGTACATCAACCTCTACAAGGAGTTTCTCGGGCCTCCACCGCTCCCCACTCCCGGTGATGCGGCCGACTGGCTCGCGGGCGGTCGATTCACAGCTGAGAAGCTTGCGCCCATCGAATATTCGTTGGACGCGCGCAAGCTCGGGCTCGATTTCTCCATTCCCTTCTTCGTGATACAGGGTCGCGACGATCACATCGCCCCATTTGCAGTGGCGGAGGCCTACGTAGCGGAGGTTCGCGCTCCAGAGAAGGCCTTCATTCCCATCGCGGGCGGGCACTGGGCTTGCTTCACCAATGCGACCGCGTTTGTCGAAGCCCTCCGCCAGCATGTGCGGCCGTTAGCCGCTCGGTGAAATCCAGGCACCCTATGGGGCGCGTTTTTGGTTGGGCGGCAGATCGAAGCGGGGCGCCGCGCTATCGCAAGTAGCCAACCACGAGTCGTGTGGCCTCATCGATGAGCCCCTCCATCGCTGCAATTGAAGGGCTTGACCCCCAGTCGCGATGCAATCACGGACTTCCTCGAAGACACGGCTGCCCGAGTGAACAGGCCATTCACGCGAGCCCGGGTAGCGGCTCAACCGCTACCCGGGCCCGGGACGCTCACTGGAAGTTGTAGTTGAGCTGGATGCCGACGATGCGCGGGGTAGGCACCAGGGCGGTCACGAACGGCGTGAACACGATGAACTTCGAACAGCTCGGCCCACCGGATACCGAGCAGCCGCTGCCGCCGAAGGAGCTCATGCCGGCCGCGTTCTGCGGGTTTTCCCACGCCTGCCGGTTCAGCAGGTTGTAGGTGTACAGCTGCACATCGCCCCAGCGGAAGTTCATGCCGGCACGCAGATTGACGAGGAACCACGCCGGGTAGTTGCTGTAGGGCGTGAAGCCGCTCAACGGATACGGAGTGCCGGCACTGTAGGCCCCCTGGTACTGCCAGTCGCTGCGCACGAAGCTCCGTTGGCCAAAAAGCGGCAGGTTGTACTGAATGCCGAAGTTGGCCGTGAACTTCGGGACGTTGAAGGGCTGGCCGGATTCGATCACCGTGGTCGGCGGCGAGCCGTTCAACGGCGTGGGGCCTTCGACGGCGGTGGCGTGGTACGCATCGTCGTATTCCGCGCGCAAGTCGAAATTGAGCGCATCGACCGGCGCGTACTGCAGTTGCAGATCGACGCCGCGGCTGACCGCCTTGCCGCCGTTCTCCGTCCAGCCGGTGTTGCACCCCGGAGGAGTCGGGATCGAGGATTGCATGTTGGTCCAGTTGATCCAGAATGCCGACAGATTCAGCTGCATGCGCCGGTCGAGCATCCCCAGCTTCGTGCCGAGCTCGTAGCTCCACACCTCGTCGGGGCCGTAGGTCTTGGGGATGTCGCTGACGGTCAGGCCGTAGAGCTGCAGGGGAGCGGCGCAGGCGAAGGCATTGAGCGGCTCGTTGACGCCGCCGGCGCGAAAGCCCTTGGACCCCGTCGCGAACACCATGGCGTTGGGCGTGAAGTTGTACTGCACGCCGGCCATCGGCGCGACCGGGTTGTTCTGGCGGGTGCCGACGGCGAGCGCCAGCGGACTGTCGGCCGTGTCCTGGCTCTCCTGCCCGAAGTTGGTCTGCCAGAAGTCCAGGTCGATGCGCGAGACGCGCACCCCGCCGGTCAGGCGCAGTTTGTCGGTGGCATTGAAGTTGATATTGGCGTATGCCGATTTATCGATGTTGGTGACGTACAGCCGGTATGTGCCGGTGCGCAGGCCCGGCTGGTCGGGTATCCCGAAGTATTGGTACGAGCTGATGCCGTACAGCTGCTCGGTGGTCTCGTTCGTGGGAGTGAACAAGTCGTAGGAGGTGTACAGCCGGGCTTTCGCGTAGTACAGGCCGGCGACCCAGCTCCAGCGGCTATCGGAGGAAGCCGGGCTGCTCACGCGAAACTCCTGCGAGACCGTGTTGCCGGTGTTGTTGCCGACGGCGATGCCGGTGTAGTTCGGATCGCCGGGGTTGAGAGGATAGTTGGCGGTGCCGGGATACTCCTGGACGCCGAGGGCGCGGCCGCCCACGTTGCGATCGATGTAGTCCGCATTGGTGAAGGTGCGGACGTAGGACGAGATCGACTTGAACTCCAGCCTGCCGAAGTCGTAGGTGAAGGTCAGCGCCGGAACCTGCATCTTGGTCAGCTGGCTGGAGGGCGGATAGTTCAGATAGGCATTGCCGACGATCACCGCATCGGTGCCGTTGAGGAAGTCCCAGGGTCCGGTGGTCATCGCGGGCCGCTCGTACACGCCGGCCGGCAGTGGCGCACCCGCGGCGGGGCAGTTCACCGTGGGCGGCTTGCCGCCGCCCACTTTCGCCGCCGCGGTGTTGTAGCAGGCCTGCGGCGTCGTGAATGTCTGGCCGGGCGCCAGGGGCTCGGTGGGCCCGTTCAGCACGGCGTTCAGGAAATTCTGGTGGTGGTAGTAGTTGAACTGCAGCCGCGCGTCGTCCGACAACTTGACGAGGAATGAGACCCGGCCGGCAAACTCCTCGCTCCAGTTGGAATTGGACTGGATGTCCTGATCCGGGAACACCCCGGTCGAGTAGGGGTTGTAGACATCGAGCCAGCCGCCGGTCTTGTGATCGACCAGGCTCGCCCGAAAGCCGCTCTCATTCTCCACGATCGGCCCGCCAAAGGCTGCGCCGTACAGGTAGCCCGGTGCGCCGTACCAGGTGTCCTCCACTTGCGCGCGTGCGAAACCCGAATACTGTGTCAGGCTCGGCGTGGGAGTGATGAAGCGCACCGTGCCGCCCTCGGAGGAGCCGCCGTAGAGCGTGCCCTGGGGCCCCTCCAGCACCTCAACGCGCTCGAGGTCGAAGAATTCCGGCACCGGAGCGCCGTTGCTCTGGTCCACGCCCGTGCCCTGGTACTGCGTGAGCGGGGTGTCGTCGAGGTATACGCCGGTGGTCGCGGCGCCCACCGTCGAGCCGATGCCGCGCAGCGTAAAGGTTTGCTTGCCGGCGATACCGTTGCCGGCATTCAGGCCCGGAACGGCGGCGGCGAGCGAGGAGGCGTCCGTGATGCCGATCTTGTCGAGAGCATCCTGTGTCACGGCGGACATGGTGATCGCTACGTGGTTGACGCCTTCCTCGACGTGCGTGGCCGTGACGACCACTTCCTGCAGTCCGCCCTCCTGGTCGCCGGTATTGACCGCAGGGCCCTGCGCACCTTTCGTAGCGGCTGCGCCCTGGGCACACGCCGCGGAGGCTGCGAGAGCAAGCATGATTGCCCCGGCCGGCAGGGATGCCGCACGGAGCACGTCGAACTTCGTCTTCATCGATCTCCCCCTTCCAAGAACGTCAAATGGGTCGGGGGGTTGTCTGCAACTGCGTACAACGATGTGCACGCTCCGGCATGAACGGGACCCGCATGCCGGCGCGCGCGCTCCCCTGACTCTGCGAGCCTGTGCCGCGAACTGCCGCAGAATCGCAAGGCGATATCCGTCAGGGCAATGTGAGGAATTAAATAGCGGTTATTCGAAAATCCGAATATGGGAGCGCCACAGAGTGAAGAATTATCAAGCCTTATCCGGGCAATGAATCCGATCGCCTGCGAGCGTTGACCCGCCGTCGAAGGGTGTGATACCCCAACGCAGCTGCAATGAACGGGTGAGGCGAGTCTGGTCGGGGCGGACGAGCCACGTCGCTTCGAGAGGGACATGCATCTGCGGAAGAATTCTCGGCGTCACGCTGAATCTCCTTCAGCGGCGCTGCGCGCTGGGCAACGCCGCCGTCGCCTCGATCTGGATCAACTCGCTGTCCTGGTGGCAATGGACGACACCCGGAGCGTGAGCGCAGCCGCGCTGGCCCTGGGAATGAGCCAGCCGCAGGTGAGCGTTGCGCTCGGCAAGCTGCGCGAGCTGTTCAACGATGCGGTGTTCGTGCGCACGACCAATGGCATGCAGCCCACCCCCCGGGCCGTGGTGCTCGCCAAGTCGGCGCGCGGTGTGTTGGCGCAGATCGACCAGGACCTGTTCGTCGAGGACAGCTTCGATCCGGCGACCACACAGCGGCCTTTCGTACTCGCCCTTTCGGATGCCGGCGAAGCGGTGATGATGCCGCGGATGCTGACCGTCCTGCGGCAAGCGGCACCGTACGCGCCCGTCCGCTCTGTGAATCTACGCGTCGCGGATGTCGCACGCGGCCTCGAGTCAGGCGAGATCGATCTGGCGGTCGGCTACCTGCCGGACCTGTGCAAGAGGAATTTTTTTCAGCAGACGCTGTTCACCGACGGCTACGTCAGCCTGGTGCGCGCCGGTCATCCGATCACGGCCGCGCAGTTCGGCATCGAGCAGTTCCTGGAGTTCGAGCATGCGGTGGTGCGCGCGCCGATCCGTCACCAGGAGCCGATCGATCTGCACCTGGCTCGCCGGCGCATCCGCTGTCGTGTTGGGTTCATCTGTCCCCACGTGGTCACCCTGCCGGGTATCGCGGCCGAATCCGACATGATCATCACCGTCGCCCGGCGCGTGGCGGAGCATTTCCTGGCGCTCGGGGCTCCGTTGCGCAAAGTCGAGCTGCCGTTTCCCGTGCCAGCCGTGGAGATTCGCCAGCACTGGCATTCCAAGTTCCGCCACGATGCCCGCAGCAAGTGGCTGCGCTCCCTGATTGCCGGGGCCTTTCACGAGCACTCGGCGGCGGCCGAGGGACGCTCGCCGCTGGCCCGGAGGGCGCGGCTGAGGTCTCACTGTGGACGTGTTCTCAAAACGCATTCTTGAGGGGCGTCAGGAGCCCCGCAGCGGCCATGTGGCGGTGCATATAGCCTCTATTCAAAAAGCAGAATGAGCCTTCCCGGTGAGCCCAATTAAGATAGTCACGCGAGCACGGCAGGTGCGAGGGGTATGAGGGTGGAGCGCAGGCGATTTCTCAAGTCCGCGGCCGCTGGGGCGGCTGGCCTCACGCTGTCGCGCTGGGCAGCGGCTGGACTGCTCCCCGGCTCTGCGCCGGCCTTGGCCGTCACCCGCCTGAGCGACAACCTGGTGGTGATCTCCGGTGCCGGCGGCAATGTGGTTGCGCTGAGCGGGCCGGAGGGCTTGTTGCTGGTGGATTGCGGAGCAGCCGAGCACTCGCGCCGCCTGCAGCAGACCCTGGCCACTCTTGCGGGCGGAGGACGCGTCCGTACCGTGTTCAATACGCATTGGCACGTGGACCACACCGGGGGCAACGATCTCTTCAAGCGTGCAGGCGCCAACGTCATCGCCCACGAGAGCACCCGGCTGTGGATGGGTACGGAAATCCGGGAACAGTGGGAGAACCGCATCTACAAGCCCCGCCCACGCGAGGCGTGGCCCACCGAGACGTTCTACTACAAGTCCTGCAAGATGACCTTCGCCGGTGAGCCGATCGAATACGGCTACCTGCCCCAGGCTCACACCGATGGGGACATCTATGTCTACTTCCGCCGCCAGAACGTCCTGGTCGCGGGCGGGGTCGTGTCCGTGGGCAGGTATCCGGTCCTGGACTATTGCACCGGTGGGTGGATCGTCGGAATGACCAATGCGACGCAGCAGCTGCTCGCTCTGACCGATGAGCACACGCGCATCATTCCGGGTACCGGACCGGTGCAGACCCGCGCTGATCTGCAGGCCGAGCACGACATGCTCGCTGCTGTGTATGCGACTCTGTGGAAGATGATGCGCGAGAGCCTGTCGGCCAACGACATGATCGCGGCGCGTCCGACGGCCCAGTACGACGCCAAGTGGGGCGACCCCGAGCTTTTTATCTCCAATGCGTATGAGGGCCTGTACGGCCACATTGCCGAATACCTTGGCAAGGGGGTTGTCTGACGTGACGCGCCATTTCCTCATCGCTGCGGTCGTGGGCATTGCGATGTCAGCCATGGGCGCCGCCCGCGCCAGCGACACGGCGCACGCTACCGATGCGGCCGGCCAGCAGCACTGGCAGATGCTCGGCACCTACTGCGAGAAGTGCCACAACGTCACGGACTGGGCCGGGGGGGTCGCGTTCGACACGATGGAGCCTGGGGAGATTGCGCAGGACGCCAAGACCTGGGAGGCGGCCGTCGGCAAGCTGCAGGGGCGTCTCATGCCCCCGCCCGGGGAGAAGCAACCCAGCCAGGGGACACTGGACGGCTTCGTGTCCTGGATGGAGACACGGCTGGATCAGGCCGGCAACACCAACCCCGGGTACGTGACACTGCACCGCCTCAACCGCACGCAGTATGCGCGCTCGGTACAGCAACTCCTCGGGGTGTCGGTGGATGTCAGCACGTTGCTCCCGAAGGACACGCTCGAGGACGGGTTCGATGACATCGCCAATGTCCTGAAGGTCTCCCCGACGTTCCTCGACCAGTACATCACTGCCGCCAGCACCGTGGCTACGCTGGCCATGGGTAATCCGCAGGCTCCCAGGAAGACCGTGACTCTGAAGGCTGAGCCGCACGATCAGACTCAGCACGTCGAGGGTCTGCCGCTGGGCACACGCGGCGGGTTCGTGGCGCGGCACGACTTTCCGGCCGACGGCGAGTATGAGCTGGAGTTCGGCGGCGGCGGCCGCCGCGGCGGAGGCTACAACGGCGGCCTGCAGTTCGAGGACCGGCTGCTGTTGCTGATCGATGGCACGCAGGTGTTCGAGCAGACTCTCGGCGGGGCGAAGGATTTCAAGGAGGCCGACCAGCATCGGCTGGCCTGGGCCGAGGAGCTCAAGAAGCGCCTCCCGCCGGTTCGCGTTCACGTGACTGCGGGGCCGCACGAGATCGGCGTCGCCTTCGTGGAGAGATCCGAGGCGGAAGGGGATGACTGGCTGCAGTCGCTGGATCCCAGCGGCGGCCTGGAGCGCCAGGGACAGCTCTCGGGCCTGCAGGTCGTGGGGCCGTTGCAGCCGCTGGGTGTCAGCGACACGCCGAGCCGCCGGCAGATTCTCATCTGCCATCCAGCCAGCGAGACCGAGGAGCTGCCGTGTGCGAAGCAGATCATCTCCAAGCTGCAGCGCGAGGCCTTCCGGCGACCGATCACGGAAGCCGACCTGGCCGTGCCGATGGAGTTCTTCGCCCAGGGACGCAAGGCCGGAAGCTTCGACGATGGGATCGAGAACGCCATCATCGCGATTCTCTCCAGCCCGAATTTTCTCTACCGTATCGAGCACACACCGGCCAACCTGCAGGCCGGCGCCACGTTCCGGCTCAGCGACCTCGAGCTGGCCTCGCGCCTGTCGTTCTTTCTATGGAGCCAGGGGCCGGATGAGACTTTGCTGAAGCTGGCGGTGGCGGACAAGCTGCACGATCCGCAGGTTCTCGCAACCCAGGTGCACCGCATGCTCGCGGATCCGAAGGCCGAGTCGCTGGTGACGAGCTTTGCGTTCCAGTGGCTGCAGGTGAGCGACATGGACGGGGTCACGCCCGATCCTTCGATCTACCCGGACTTCGACCAGGACCTGCGCGCGGCTTTCAAGCAGGAGATGAAGCTCTTCCTGGAGAGCGTGCTGCTGCAGGACCACGATGTGTGCGACCTGTTGACGGCCGACTACACCTTCGTCAACGGACGGCTGGCGTTGCATTACGGCATTCCCCATGTGCGCGGGGACGAGTTCCGTCGCGTGACCCTCCAGGATCCGAACCGCTGGGGATTGCTGGGTAAAGGGGCGATCCTGATGGGCACTTCCTACGGCAATCGGACTGCGCCGGTGCTGCGCGGAGCGTGGGTGTTCAACGACATCATCGGCGAGCCCCCGCATGCTCCACCGGCCAACATTCCACCGCTGAAGGAGAATGTGCCGGGCGCGAAGCCGCTGACCATCCGCGAGCGCATGGTGATGCACCGGGCGTTGCCTTCCTGCAATGCCTGCCATGGCTTGATGGATCCGATCGGGCTGGCGATGGAGAATTTCGACGCCATCGGCCGGTGGAGGCAGAAGGATTACGACACCGGCACGCCCATCGAGGCCTCGGGGGAGATGGCGGGCGGCATTCCCGTCAAGGGGCCGAGCGATGTCCGCAAGGCACTGATGGCCCACCCGCAGCAGTTCGTGCAGACGGTCGCGGAGAAGCTGATGACCTATGCGCTGGGACGGCCGCTGGAGTCCTACGACATGCCCACAGTCAGGTCCATCGTGCGAGCGGCGGCCAAGGACGACGATCGCTTCTCGGCCATCATTCTGGGCGTCGTCACGAGTCCCGCATTCCAGATGCAGCGGCTTCCCGGCAACGAAGGCGAGGGCAGCCTCAAGACCGCTCAGGCGATGCGCACGCCTGAGCCATCGGCCCGGTAGGTTGCGCCGGCAGCGTTTCAGGAGAGAGCCATGTTCATCACCAAGAAGCACCTTTCCCGCCGTACTGTGTTGCGCGGAGTAGGCGCATCGATCGCGCTGCCGTTGTTGGATGCCATGGTGCCCGCCTCCACGGCGCTGGCGCTGACGGCCGCGGCGCCGAAATTGAAGATGGCCTTCATCTACTTCCCGCACGGGGCCGTCATGCTCCCGGGGAACGATCAGTGGACGCCGCAGGGGCAGGGCCGCGACTTCAAGCTGTCCCGCATCCTCACCCCGCTTGCCCCGTACCAGAAGCAGCTCGTCGTCGTCAGCAATCTCGGCAATCGACCGGCGGAGAGCGCTTCGCCCCATGCCATCGTTCCGGGCACGTGGTTGTCGTGCGTGCACCCGCAGGAGACTCAGGCTCCCCACGGCGGAGTGACGGTCGACCAGATCGCCGCACAACACATCGGCCAGGACACACCGATGCCTTCGCTGGAGGTGAGCACCGAAGCGGCGGCAGGCGGCAATGCCGGCACCTGCGACCGCTCGTATGGGTGCAGCTTCTCCGAGACGATCTCCTTCCGTACACCCACCATGCCCCTGCCGATGGAGCACCAGCCGCACGTCGTGTTCGAGCGGATGTTTGGTCGCGGTGATACGCCGGCGGCGCGCAAGGCCGTGGGGCAGCGCTACGACAGTATTCTCGATGCCGTGACGGGAGAGGCGGGCTCGCTGCGACGCGAGCTCGGTCCGGCCGACCGTTCGGTTCTCGATGACTACCTGGGGAGCGTGCGCGAGATCGAGCGGCGCGTGCAGGAGCTGCAGAAAGTAGACCTGTCGCGCTTCAACGTGCCGAAAGTGCCCGAGGAGATGCCCACCAGCTTCCC
>Ga0105240_10011025_pt1 | contig 12642 bp, 12 predicted proteins | sample KBSC54metaG_FD_80426 | JGI IMG/M metagenome (GOLD analysis project Ga0105240, IMG submission 80426) | Corn rhizosphere microbial communities from Kellogg Biological Station, Michigan, USA - KBS C5-4 metaG | ecosystem: Host-associated > Plants > Roots > Rhizosphere > Soil | place: Michigan, USA... | reverse complement strand
TCCGAAGACCGCTACCCTCTGCTGGTCGCGAATTGCGGCGAGGACGCGATCAACCGCTTGCGCCATACCTGTCATCAACAGAGGATCGGGAAGATCGTTCCAGGACGGCGGTTGAATGAATGAATCGATTTCCTCGATACCCCGTGCAATGAGGACATCGAGCAGCGGCTGGCACAGAAACATAGCCCCTCCTCGTGGCCCACATCGGCCAATCTGTTGGTTATGGAATTGAGAGTGGTTTTATGCGACGCGCAGGTGGTCGCCGCGGTAAACCTCGGCGCCGGGCACGACGATTTGGTCTTGAACGGCGTTCTTGATCGCCTCGTTACTCGGTGCAGCCTCCTGGATCGAGGCTACGAGAAGTCGTTTGAGATCTTCCGGAAGGTTCTCCATCACCCTTTCCCACGACAGGCCATCGAGTCGGGCAGAAACAGTTCGATACCGCAGGGGCACTTGTGTCTCGTCAGTGAAGCGCACCGAATCCTGGCTGTTCTTCTGGATTCGCAGAGTGAACTCGCGGCCTTCGATCTTCTTGAGATCGCGACTCTTGAGGTAGTACATCACCATATACTTCGTCTGGGTCGCCTTGCGTTCGCTGCTGCGGGCTCGCTCCTGCAGCCGGCCTGCTTCACTCCGGCAGTGCTGAACCCGGGCCTCCATCATTCGGAGAAAACGTCCGATCCGGTCCGCTTTTTCGCCATGAGCTTCGCAGAACTGCTGGAATCGCTCAATACGTTCTGCCGAAGCCTCACCGCAGTTCTCGATCTCCTCTTCGACTTCATCGAGAAGAATGTCGAGTTCACGATCAATTTCAAACAATGAATATTCCTGTGCTATCGATGACACTATAACCTCCTCCATACGCAAAAAAGCCCACGCGGAAAAACGGGCGTGGGCGGTTCAAAGTCTGTTGCTTGTTTGTTCAGAATTGTGAATTTGCGCGAATAGGCGGCGATCTCATCGCCCTATGGCAAAGACATCTGCCGGCGATGGAGCGTGGCCTCCGACTGCTGCAACTGTCTTTGCGCACGGTCCACCTGCTCCTGATCGCATCGGGATAGAAGATCGTTCAGATCTGATTCCTTGGTCAACTTGTGAAACGCCTTTTCCGGCGAGAGATAGACGAGAACCGCTTTCTGTTCGTGCAAAAGATTGTGAATGTTATTGAGGGTTCCCTTGCTCTTGCCGTCCCAGAACATCACGCCGCAGCGGGCTTCACGCGCCATCGCCAGGTCTTTCTGCGCGAAATAGGAAAAATCCCGCTTGCCTCCCGGATGCGGTATGGGGCGAACCTGCCAGTTCCCGACGTTATTTCGGCAGTGATCCATACAATAGACGACCACATTGCTGTAGCCCCGATCGGCGAAATGCTGCTGGACTGCGCGGTCCGCACCGTTCGCGTCGCCTATATAGATCCTGCAGTTCTTCTGGATCAAGTCATCCAACTGGCCGCGAATGACCTCATTCAGCCGGGAAACTGCTCTTGACCCGCCAATGAATACTGTCGTCATAGACTACTCCGCGTTCGCGTCAATGTCAGGGCATAAACGACCTCGGCTCCGCCGTCTTTTGTGAGGCATTCCGTGATCGTATTCATTGTCGCTCCGGATCGAAAGAGATCATCGAAAAGAAGCACGCTCTTCCCCTGTATTAGCCTTTTCGACGGTGAAAGCGCCTTCAAGCGCAGCAACCCGCTCTTTGAAGTCGAAGACATCCTTAAGCTGTGGTGTTTGTTTGACTTTCACAAGGCCGTCGAGGCAGAGTCCGATTCCAGTCCGTTCGCTGATCGCCGTTGCGACTTCCAGGACCGGTTGCCGCTTTCGCCCTGTGTTGGAAGGCGGCACCGGCACGATCAGGTCAACATTCACACGCCACTTTTCCGTCAAGAACTCGGCAGCAGCCTCGGCGATGGAATCCACTGCCGACGGGTCGGCTCGGTATTTCAGTTTGTACAGCAATTCACCCAGTTCAGACCTGACCGTCTCGAACTGCGGATGTCCATAGCCGTCGTAACCGAGGAATGTGCTGCTCGTGGTGTGGAGGTCCAATGCGTATCCCTGAGCCCATTTGCCTCGGATGTTGCGCGGGTGGATTTCGACGCTCATTGTCCTTCTCACCTCCGATGATAGGCGCTAAACGCCCAGCAGATCAGAGCCGGAATGGGAAGCTTTGAGCGATCTCCTCAATATCGACTCGATCCTTTCTCGCCGTTGCACCACCAGTGCACGGCCTGAATGTTGTCTGGATGATCGTCCCGCCATGCGCCGCCCATGCCGCGGGGACTGATGTGGTCGGGGACGACGTCGCTGTAGTCAGTGAATTTCTCTTTGCAGATGCCGCAAATGCCGTTCTGGGCAACGATCTTTCGGTCGAGCAGCTTGCGCATCTCCCCGTTCGAGCGCAGCTCGCGGTACCCGCGGGGATGCTGCGGATCCTCGATGCGCCGGACGCCCATCTGGTGCTGGCGTCTTTCCTTTGAGATTGTCTCTCTGCCGCAGCAGGACACAGAACGGTGAATTGGACAAAGTTGATTGCGGCGGAGTCTCACGGAGTCCTCCTGATTGGCGAAAAGAGAGGTCAACAATAGATTTGTGCGTTGGAGAGAGGGCTGCTAAAGAAACAGATGGTCTATCGACTGGACCAGCAATGTGGTCTGGGAAAGATGGGCAGAGCAGAGTCCGAGCAGCTGTGGCCTTTTTGCCACGCGCCCGCCACCCGGCAACTCACAATTAAGGTGGCCTGGGAGGGCTGATGCCGGATCACACATACGCCGAATTCTGAGGACGGTTTTCCGCGATTGGTCTGACCGACCGAGGAAGATGGCGGGAGGACCGCTTGCTGCTGGGTCGGGTCAATCGGTCTGTATATGATGTGGCAGCCAGCGTGTAGGGCCAGGGTGCTTTTCTCTCTACGTGGTCCAGAAGAACAATACATCCCCAAACACCGGGTCGGCCTCGTCCCTTTGAAATGGAGCTCTCACCGCCTCGAGGCGGCCTTTCTTTGCGAGTTGGTTGGGCAAACTCTCCAATCCGATCTGAACATCGCTATTGGTCGCTGCACTGTAGACAATGGATTCCACGGCAAAGGATTTATTCCAGCGAATCATATGAGCCTCAGTGCACGCTTCAGACAAGTGAACCGATTGTCTCCGATATTTGGGCTGCACTTCTTCCTCATCGCCGCTCGGCGCAGATGAGAATAGCATTGTTTGGGGAGTGGCTCGTCTTTGACGTTGTTCTCCAACACGCAATCGATAGCGGAGCAAACCTGCGACAGCAACACCGGGGTGAGCAGAGGCAAGCCGGAAAACTGTCGCTTCAAACGAACTCCCGAAAATCTCCATCAGATCTGAAACGGCGGAGAGCTTGTACCCGGTCGTGCCTGCTGCCTTTTGGAATTCGTTGAGCGGCATCAGCAACTCAGAGGCCCCAAGATCGCAAAGCCTCTCCAACTCATTCGCTTCCCTGGATTCGCTCGCACAGATGTTACGGAAGCGAGCGCCATTGATGCTGCTGGGGAAAAATGTGTGGATGATTTCATGAGCGATCGAAAATGCCAGGCGACTGCGAGGAACGGCCGGATTGTAGATGATCGAGCGTCCGCCGGACACATTTGGCACAAGAACCGCGTCTCGCTTTTCGCTTCTGCGCTGCTCGATGTTCATCGGAACCACTTCGCCAATGCCGCAGAGAGATGCCAGAATAGTCAGCCGTTCAATTGGATCCTTTGGAATGTCATGAAACTTGTGGAGGGTCTGGAGACGCTTGCGGGCCTGCGTAAGCACAGAGGATCGCGGATCAACCAGGCTACCGGTCGCCTTGATGAGGGAGAGTACATCGGGATCCGAATACCTCCTGCCACCGACCCTTATTGTTTCCATCGTGCTACTTTTGCGCGGTTCTTTGGCTCAACATCTTGATCGCTTCGAGCAAGAATCGCCATCCTTCCATGTCCTTAGGTCTGTTTCCCCTGAAATTTACCTGCGCCAACATTTCCACTTCAGAATCCGAAAGATTCATCTCCATTTGCAGCTCTTTCAATCCTGGCGGCAGTTCCGATGCGGTTCGTTTCTTCTTCGAAGAATCGGTGTGCCGTGGCGCCGCGTCGTCCAGAAGCTCGTCCAGCGTTACGCCAAGCGCGCTTGCAATTGCGAACACATACTGAATGTTTGGCTTGCCGGCAACGCCATTCTCCAAGTCTGAAATATAGGCCTTACCTATGCCGCTCTTCTCCGCCAGATCGTTCAGAGCCCATCCCTTGCCCTGGCGTCGGAAACGGACGTTTTCGCCAAGACGCTTGAGATCAATGGCTGAATTTTCCACTATTTCGCAACCTGTCGTAAAAAAGTGTTGACCCGCCTGGCCTTTTGGTCGGATAATTGCAACCAGTCGGATTTATACAACTGTAACCCCCGCATCTGCGGATTGCAAGTGGATTCGACTGCTTGGTTTCTTGGGCCCGGTTTGTCACGTCAGTCCATTTCGGGAGCCGTGAATGACTACACATCGATTGAACTTTTTTCCCTTGGGTAATGCGGATTGCTGCCGGATTGATCTCGACAGCGGCGATCAGATTCTTATCGATTACGCGGCGATGCGGGATCCGAACTGCAAAGACGATTTGCGCATCGACCTGCCGTTTGAGTTGAGGAAGGATCTCGACTCTCGCAAGCGGGACTACTACAAGGTCGTCATGTTTACTCACCTTGACGATGATCATATTCACGGCGCGTCAGAGTTCTTCTATATGGAGCATGCGCAGAAATACCAGGAAAAAGTCAACGGCAAGAGCCGTGTCAAGATGCGCGAGATGTGGGTGCCGGCTGCTGTAATCACCGAAGAGGGCTGCACTGACGAAGATCGGATCATCCGCCAGGAGGCGCGATACAGGCTGAAGCAAGGTTCAGGCATTCGAGTTTTTTCGCGGCCGGAAGCGCTTAAAGCGTGGTTGGAGAAAGAAGGCCTCTCCATCGCAGACCGTCGTTCGCTGATCACGGATGCAGGTCAGTTGGTTCCCGGCTGGCAAGCGGAAATTCAGGGAGTCGAATTCTTTGTCCACTCGCCCTTCGCATGCCGTACCGACGATGGCAGCTACGTCGAGCGCAATGACGGATGCCTTGTGCTACACGCAACGTTTTCCGTTGACGGAACCAAGACCAAGGTGTTCTTCGGCGCTGATATCCGGCAGGAACCGTTGAGCGAGATCATTCGCATCACGCGATCGAAAAATCGGGAGGAACGCCTAGAGTCAGACGTCGTGAAGATCCCTCACCACTCCAGCTATCTTTCGCTCGGCCCCGATAAGGGCGATACAAAGACCAAACCGACCGAGGACATCGCGTACTTTTACGAGAAAAAGCTCCTATGGCGCCCCATTCTGATTTCGACGAGCAAACCGATACCGGCCAATGATGATGATAGTCAGCCTCCACACCGGCAGGCCGCGGCTTATTACCGTGAACAGGCGGGAGGCCAGGGCGGCACATATGTTGTGACGATGGAGAATCCGAAGCCATCGGCCCCGGAGACGCTTGTGATCGAAATTACAGGATCAAAAGCGAAGCAAAAGAAGAGCTCCTCTTTGGGCTTTATCTCAGCTGTGAGCCAGCCTGCACCAAGAGCTGGCAATGGTGACTGACGCTTATTTCATCCCTTCTGGCGCGAGCGCAACCGTGGATGCGCTCGCGATTCCTTATGCACAAGAGTTGGCGAGCCACTTGGTGCGCCGAGTGAATCCGTATGCTCGCTTTGTTGAAGCGCGGGTCGCTGAATCGGAAGCAGAACGAGTCGAAACAATTGTTTTCGATGTCGATGTCGAACTGAGCCAGATTACAGCGTTCGATATTCATCCAACGGAACGGATCAGCGTTTCGCTTATCGCAAATAATGATGCGTGGCCAGAAGTGCTGGCCCTGCGTGAGGACTTTCCCGTCGTCCCCCATTTGAACCTGCGAGCAGTTGAGTTTCCCCGCAGCCTGTGCCTGTATGCGGAGGCATACTCAGAAGGGCGGCTCCGTTGGACCGCCGTCAGCATCGTCGAACGCGTTCGCACATGGTTGAGCGAAACCGCCGCGGGAGTCCTGCACAAAGACGATCAGCCGCTTGAACCTCTGTTTCTAGGGACTCGCGACACAATCGTGCTGCCTCCCGACATCTATGCGAAGACAGCACTAGGGCCGGTACAGCTTCTCATCGCGCGCTCTGATAGAAAGCCGTGGGGTCAGATCTATATCGCGAGATATCTTGCTGGCGGCGTTCAGGGGCAAGGAACGGCGTTCGTGACCGCATCCTACCTCTGTCCGCCGGTCCTGCACGGGGTCATGAGTTGGACCCCGCAGACCCTGTCGGACCTGAGCTCTGTTGTGCGTGCGGCGCGCGGGGACCTACAGGTTTCTTTAAAGGATCAGATAAGCGGCTGGCCACGGGAGAATTGGCTGTTAGCATGCCACCTGGTTCTGATCGTGTTTTTCCCGAAGGCGAGAGAAACGGCGCGCGGCGTCGAAACCATAGAGACGCGTGTTTTTGTCACGAACCCGACAGTCGGCGAAATTGGCGAAATTCTGGGTATCTGGCAGCTGAACAACGGAGTCCCGGGCCATCTGATCGGCGGAATCATCGACGAACAGAGATTGGACCAGATCACGCTCACTCCTCTTAATCCTACGTTCGCGCTCGATCGGGAGCGAGCGGCATTGATGAACGGAACTGTTCTGGATCACAGGAAAATCACTGCGGTGGGAATGGGAGCGCTCGGCTCGCAGGTCGCCAGTCTGCTGGTTCGAAACGGGTACGGGCAATGGTCCTTGATCGATGGCGACGTGCTGCTGCCCCACAATTTTGTTCGGCACGCATTAGTGCATTCATTGGTGGGTCTGTCGAAGGCAGACGCGATGAAGATGCACCTTGACGCAACTCTCGCGGAGCCAATCGTAGAAGGAGCCCTCTTCGCAGATGTATTGAATGCCGGAGAGAAGGAAGATGATGTAGAGCGCATGCTGGAGACAGCCGATGTCATCCTTGACTTCTCTGCGTCGGTGCCCGTAGCCCGCAGACTCGCACTTGCTGTGCCCCCGCAGGGCCGCCGCGCGTCGGCCTTCATGAACCCATCCGGTTCTTCTTCAATCCTGTTGTGCGAAGATTCTCAGCGTATCAGCAGACTGGATTCTCTGGAAATGCAATACTATCGAGCAATTCTGTCTCGGACAGAGTTAGATGGCCACTTCAGGGTTGCTCCTGGATCCATTCGCTACGCGACTTCGTGTCGGGACGTCTCAAGCACACTCTCTGCACAGCAGGTAGCCCTTCACGCGGCATTGAGCGCTGCAGCAATCAAGAAGGCACTTTCCTTTGACGGGGCATGCATCCGCATATGGATAGCTGACGAAGATGGTGCAGTTCAACCGATCCAGGTTGCGCCGGAAGTAATGATTGAGCGTCAGATCGGGGATTGGAAGCTCATAACGGATGTCGGATTACTTGCGAAACTTAAGAGTTTGAGGGCAGCCACGCTTCCCGCAGAGACGGGCGGCGTGCTTCTGGGCACGTGGGATCTGGTCCACCGCATTGTCTATGTTGCCGACACAATCCCAGCGCCGCCAGACAGCAAGAAACGCGTAACCTCTTTCATCCGCGGCCGTGAGGGATTGTTGGACGAAGTGGTGCGCGCGGGGAAGGCAACAAGCGGCATGCTTCAATACATCGGAGAATGGCATTCTCATCCAAACGGCTACGGAACTGCTCCCAGCGGCGATGATCGCAACGTATTTGAGTGGATCACCGAAAAGACTATCGAGGACGGCTACCAGCCAGTGATGGCGATCATGGGAGAACTTGAGGCGAGATGGTTTGTCGAATCGATTAGCTCTCAACAGAATATGAACTTGGATGCAGCGAAATGAATCCGATCAATCTAGTCACGGACAGCTATGAGCGAAAGGCGCGTCTTTATCCAGGGTTGTTGCTCATCGCGCCAGGGGTAATCACCCTAATCGGGGTGGCGTCAGCGAAATTGTCCAAACTTGAGTCATTCGGCACAGCTTTGGCAGGATGCGGTGGTGCATTCCTGATGGCTCAACTGGCCCGCGATGCCGGTAAAAAATGTGAGAAGAGGTTGTTTGAAGCCTGGGGTGGAATGCCATCCGTTGCAATATTCCGTCATCGTGACGGTCGCATTGATGCGATCACGAAGGCACGATATCACAGCCGCTTGGCCACTCTTGTGAAGGATGCGAAGGCACCCACTCAGGCAGAGGAAGTCGCTGATCCGGTCACCGCCGACCAAGTGTACACGGCATGGTCCTCTTATCTCCGGGTCCATACCCGCGATACGAAAAAGTACCCTCTTGTATTTCATGAGAATGTCAGCTATGGCTTTCGCCGCAATGTGTGCGGCCTGCGGCCAATCGGCATTGTGGTGAGCGCACTTTCTATAGCAGGCGGAGCCGTATGGCTTTATCACTTGCACCTTTCCGCCGCGGCGATCACACCTGAATCGGTCGGTGCTCTGGCGTGCGCAATTGTCTTTCTTTTGCTTTGGGTATTTAGATTTATGCCGGATTGGGTTCGCATTCCTGCACATGCCTACGCTGAACGTCTGGCTGAAACCGTTGACTCGATGGGCAGTGAATCGCAGTCCAGCAAAGTACGGGCTAAGAAAGGATCAGCCTGAATGCTTACCTTTACTTTATTTAACGTCGGCCACGGATTTTGTGCGTATGCCACGACTCCAGGTGGAGCTACGATTCTCTTCGACTGTGGGTACGACGATGAGCTGCAATTCTACCCTTCCCGATACTTCTCCGATCGCAAGATTACGAGCGTATACGGGCTTGTACTCAGCCACTTCGATCAAGACCACGTGGCCAATCTTCCTTCAATGCGGAAGGTTGTCAACTTCGATACGGTCGTGCGCAACAGGAGCATCCCGGTACACTTCATTCGCGGGCAGAAACAGACCCTTGGAGGGATCACTGCCGCAATGGCTAGCGCCCTTGAAATGCATGAGAATTGGATTCACCCGGTGACAGTCAGACCGAATTACGGTGGGGTGAAGGTCACGTACTTCTGGAATCCGTATCCGGCGTTTACCGATATGAACAACCTAAGCCTCGTAACATTTTTGTATTACGACGGCTGTGGAATCGTGATTCCCGGCGACCTGGAGCGCGCGGGATGGCTGGAATTGATGAAACAGCAAGCATTCTGCCAATGTTTAAGAGAAACGAACTTCTTTATCGCCTCGCATCACGGCAGAAATGCCGGATATGCCGAAGAGGTCTTTGATTATTGCAAGCCCCACATCGTGCTGCTGTCTGACAAGGGCATCGTGCACGATTCCCAGGAGCACGACTACTCCAAGCACGCGAAGGGGATCGCATGGCCCAACGGACAGACTAGGCGTGTCTTGACGACTCGATGCGATGGCCATATCGGACTCACTAAGCAAGCGGGGCTGCCCACCTCGGTGGCAATTGGAGTAGAGCTCTAGCGGTATCTCAGGCAACTGACTGGCCAGTCAGCTCAATGTCATGCTGCCTCCATCGGTATGACCTCTCCAAACGGTGCCTTCCGATTTTCTGTCGTCGCCCATATCACCGGGTAGGACGGCGCTTCAACGGGAAATCTTCCGCATAGATCAGTAAGGAACACCAGCGTTTGCGGCACGAGGCCACGTTCTCCAAGCCATTCGAAGCACGGCCGGAAATCTGTTCCGCCTCCGCCGACCGGAGAAAGCGAGACCTGATGCCCAGCCTGATACGTCTCCACCTTTTGGACGGCCGCGTCGAAGTAGAGCACGTGCGCGAGTCGCGGTCGCTGTCCAGCCAGGATGCACCGGACTTCCGACTCAAAAAGACCCAACTGCCGCGAGCTGACCGATCCGGAGCAGTCAACGGCAATCGCGATCTCTCCAACTCCTTCGGATGTGACCCCCGGCAGGTATAGTCCGGACCAGATGTGTCGCCGGTTGGGTCGCAACCAGCTGTAGTCAGACGGAATCGTATCGGACCAGGCTCGGCGCAGGAGTTCGCGCCAGTCCACTTTGGCTGCTTGCGATGCCTCCAGAGCCCGAACAGCCCCTCCGGGGAGCTTGCCGGCCACTTTGGCGACAGTCTCCGCCTGTTCGACAGCGATCTGCCACTCGCGTGTTTGCTCTGAAACTGAAGGGCTCGATTCTGCTTCCGGTTCCGGCGCGTCCAGAACCTGGCCTACACCGCCCGGAGTCGAAGGCGCCAGGGGTTCGCTTCTGGCCTCATCGTTCTGAATAGAGTCACCCTGCGGTGCGCCCGATCCATTTCCCCCATGGCTCTCTGACTGACCAGAGGAGCCTTCCTGCTTTTCGTCTTCCTCAATTAAGTTGTAGATCCGCTCCGCGCTCATCCCGCGGAACCGGTCGTCGATGAGAACGTCTTTGGGGAGCGTCAGACCGGCGTCGAGCAGCATGGGATTGATGGCATAGTCGCAGGCCATATTCCACCGGGCCTGGTCCCGATCGCCGCGGCGCGTGTGGTGTTGCAGCGCTGGGTGCATTACCTCGTGAGCCAACACACCAGCCAATTCCGCCGCATTCAGCGTTTCGACGAATGCAGGGTTATAGAAGAGCGAAACTCCATCGGTGGCCATTGTCGCAATAGACCGTGACGGCTTGCCGCCTAGACGGAAGAGCAGTGTCCCAAAGAAGGGATGGTCGAGGAGTAGCGTAGTCCGCGCCTTCTGAATACGCAGGTCGCTCGGGAGTTGTTGTTGTTGGTGGTTCATGACACTGGAGCCCCCATGTAGGCGGCCATGTGCGCGAAAATGTCGTCAGCATTCGCAGGAATCGCTGCGGAATCACTCTCTGCAAGTTGCCCGCGCTCTTGTAGCACGGCATCCATCTCCGTGAGTATCTGCGCGGCATCGTTCGCCGTCGCCGCGCGCAGGATCTCGTTCTTTTTGAGATCCCGAGCAGTGAATCCGCAGAGCCGGTCCCTGATTTCCCCGGCGAAACGGTTGAGTTCCTCGTCCTGATTGACATTGAGCCGTGGGAGCAGTTCCACCAGCTCGCCGATATTCGTGACCAGCGAAGCATGGAAACGGGACTCGGGCTCGTTGAGCCGCTCGACCATGTGCGCAACGACGCCTTTCAGCCGAGTCCAGAGGTCCTCAGTCCCTTTCTGCAGCGACTGCCGGACGTTCTCATCGATCTCCCGCGCTACCCGTGCCTGTTCTTCCTCGGAAAGCGTCACCCGGAAGTCTTTGCCGCTCGGGATGGGCAGGACTTCGAGCTTGACCCCAAACTTGTTCCGCAGCTTGTCCGGCGATGGATAATCTTCTTCCCGGAAGAGCCCGTTCAGCTCCGGCCGGACCTGCTCGATGTAGCTGGGGTAGACGGCCAGGAACTCCTCCACTTGCTGGGCAAAGGCCTGCTCGAACTCCCGCATCTTGGTGGTCAGCTCGAAGTAGAAGTGCGCCGGCAGCAGGCGATAGCCCTCGTCGGACCAGGGCAACGTGATTTTGTAAAAGTACTGTCGGATCTGCCCCGAGAGCGAACGAAGAGATTCCAGCCGTTCCGCTTCACGAAGCAGCTGCTTGTTGTAACGTCCGGCGCCGGCATAGGCTCCGTGCTGCTCAGCTACCTCTCGGCTGACCTTCCGGTCGTGTTTAATCGCAGTCCAGATGCTGATGTGGACCGCGGCCAGCATGGCGCGTTCGGTAATCATTGGAGGACCTCCGCATGTTCTACACCGAAGCGAACGAAGTCCGGCGTGTGAGTGATGGCCCGGTCCCTGGCGGCGGCGTCGCGCATGGCGAGCACCCGCATCTCGGTCGGCATCCGGTCGAGATACCGGATCCCCTTCGCGATCGAATGGTCGGTCAGTGCACGCCCGAGAGCCGTGGCGATGGCAATCCGTGCCGACGGCTCATCGGGGAGCGGTGCCGAGTCCGGATTGAGCAGGATTTCGTCAATCGATGGCAATTCCCGGAAGAGACGCAGGAAGGCGACCAGTTCCGTGGTGGCCGCCTCGCCGATCGTTCCCTCCAGCAGCTGCGCCTCGATCTCCGTCGTGCCCGCAAAGAAGCCGCTTCGCTGGCGGCGGGCGAAGCCATTGAGGACATTCGAGGCCATCTCCCAGGAGCGTGGTGTTGGCCAGGAATTCACGTCGGACGTTGCATCGGGATCATGAAGAAGTGCCGGCTTGAAGCGCAGGAAAGCGATGATCTCGGGACGAATCCCAGCTCTGACGGCCCACTTGCACCAGTCCATGAAGTCGGGTTCGAGGTCGAGATGGACGAAACGGTTCCGCAGTGGCCGCGGCATCGAGAAGTGCACGCCTCGCTCCGATGCCGGATTGCCGGCCGCGATTACCACCCAGCCGTCCGGGAGGTGGTACTCTCCCAATTTGCGATCAAGGACGAGCTGATAGCAGCCTGCCTGGGTCATCTGCGGCGCCGAAGTCAGCTCGTCCAGGAACAGAATGCCCTCGCCATCGAGAGGAAGGAATTTCGGCGGCACCCACTCGGCGCGGTCCTGGGTGATCCGTGGCAAACCTCGGAGATCAACGGGATCGAGTTGCACCGCCCGGATGTCGAGGAATTCGCACTTGCGGTCCGCGGCGACTTGTCCAACTATCTGCGACTTGCCGACACCGCAGGCACCCCAGACGTG
>Ga0105240_10011023_pt1 | contig 12644 bp, 13 predicted proteins | sample KBSC54metaG_FD_80426 | JGI IMG/M metagenome (GOLD analysis project Ga0105240, IMG submission 80426) | Corn rhizosphere microbial communities from Kellogg Biological Station, Michigan, USA - KBS C5-4 metaG | ecosystem: Host-associated > Plants > Roots > Rhizosphere > Soil | place: Michigan, USA... | reverse complement strand
CGATATCTCTTTCTTCAGCCGGCTGATATCTTCGTCTTCACCTTCCAGCTCTCGAATGGCCTGATCGCGGTCCCAGAGGACCTTCAGCCCGAACTCGAGCTTGTTCTGCATTTTGTCGAGCACGTCCGCGAACGCCTCGGCCGCCGAGCGCAGCAATTCGACGATGTCCTCGCGCGTTTTGAAGATCGTGCCGAACGACATCGGGATCACCGTGTGCTCGCGCATCACGGTTTCGTTGACCCGCTCGTGTGCCAGCACGTTTTCGCGCGTGGAGTCGAGCACTTCGAGCGGCGCGTCGGACACGACGGCCGCGAGGTTCTTGTAGTGCACGGTGTAGACGTTCGACGGATCGGCGCCGATCCCGATCGGTCCGAACTTGAGCGCTTCGTGCGCCTCGATGATGCAGTACACGTATTTCCCGCGGCTCGAGGCGGCCGTCGGCTCGGCGTCCATCTGCGGCGGCATCGGCTCGACGCGCCGCGGTCCCTTCGCCGCGGCATTCGATCCATTTCCGCCGCGCGCCGGCGATCGTTTCGTCGATGCCCCGCGTCCTTTTTGCGTCTTGGCGGCCTTCAATTTGAATCGCGCAACGCTCGCGCGGCTCGATCCGCCCCGCCGTGAGCTAGTTGACGTTTTTGGCATGTTTCGCGCTCCTGCGGACCTTCTTTGCGGCCGCGTGAGACGGCTCGCCGAGAACTTTTCTGATTTCCTTCACGAGATCTTCCGGAAGGCACGGCTTCGTCACGAACGCGTCGCAGCCCGCGCGCTTGGCCCCCTCGGAAATGCCGGCAAGCGCGTGCCCCGTGAGCGCCACGATCGGAATGTGCGCCGTGCGCTCGTCGGCTTTCAGCCGGCGCGTCGCCTCCCAACCGTCCATCACCGGGAGCGACAGATCCATCAGGATGATGTCGGGGTGATCCTCGAGCGCCCGCTCCAGCGCCTCCATGCCGTTGGCCGCTTCCACAACCTGGAAGCCGGAAAATTCCAGGTACTCGCTGTACATTTCGCGCGCGTCGGGGTAGTCGTCCACGAGCAGCACGCGCGCCCCTTCGGTGTTCTTGGTCATCGGCGTCCCATTGGCAACGTCAGCGTGAAGGCGGACCCGGCGCCGACCTTGCTCTCTACCGTAATGTGCCCATCGAGCATGTGCGCAAGACGACGACAGATGGACAAGCCGAGGCCTGTTCCGCCGTACGCGCGCGTTGGAGAATTATCGAGCTGCCGGAAGTCTTCGAAAATCCGGTCCTGATCGCCCCTGGCGATGCCGATGCCCGTGTCGCGGACGGTCAGCTTCACGATTCGCTCGGGCATCCGCTCGGCGCTGATCGTGACGCCGCCATGATGCGTGAACTTCAGCGCGTTGCTCAGGAGGTTGAGCAGGATCTGCTTCACCTTCTGCCGATCGGTCGCAATCGGCCGCAGATCCTTGTCCAGATCGAGCGTCACCGTGAGCCGCGAGCGCAGAATGATCGGCTCGAGCTCGGCCTTCACTTCGATCACCAGATCCGGGACGCTGAAGGTGGAGATCTGCAGCGGCATCCGCCCCGCTTCGATGCGGGAGATGTCGAGAATCTCGTTGATGATCGTCAGCAGATGGCGGCCGTTGGACTCGATGCGTCCGAGCTGCCGCTTCACCGCTCCCTCCACCGGGCCGGCAACCCCCTGCAGCAGCATCGACGTGTACCCGAGCATCGCGTTCAACGGCGTCCGGAACTCGTGCGACATGTTCGCGAGGAATTGCGTTTTCGCGAGCGAGGCCTGCTCGAGCTCGATCGCCTGGCGCCGCAGCAGCTCGTTCTGCTGCGCGATGTCGGCGGTCGCCGCCTGCACCTTGCGTTCGAGCTCGCTCGACGCCTGCTTCAACTGTTCGTAGAGTTTGCCTTTTTCAATCGCTTCCCGGCGATCGTGCAGGATCGTCACGACAGCGGTGAGCTCGCCATGCTCCGACACGATCTTGCCGGCGATCGCTTCGACCGGCATCGCCTCGCCGGTCGTCGGATCCGACAGGCCTATCTCGCCGACGCGCCGCTGATCGGCGCTGACGAGCATGCCGGTGATGAACGAGGAGAAATGCGCGTCGTTTGACTGCACGAGCCGCTGCTGGACGGCGCTCGCGCGCTGCGAGAGCGTAAAGAGGCGCTCGGCGGGCTCGTTCATCAGCGAGGTCTGCCCCTCCGCGTCGGTGACGACGATGGGATCGGCGACCGAGTCGATGATGAGATTGAGGCGATCGCTCTCGGCGCGCGCCTGCACTTCGGCGACACGCAGCTTGCGGTAGTTCTCTTCCAGCTCCTCGCTCGCGCGGCGCAGGTCGCTGACGTTCCGGAGAATCGACACGACGCCGGTGCCGTGCCGCGGATCCTCGGTGACCGTGCTGAGCAGCTCGAACAGCAGATCGGAACCGTCGGCCGGATTCACGAGGAGCAGCTCTCGCCGCGCCGCGCCGATTTCCTCGATCGCCTTGCTCGAAAGCGCGGACGACAACAGCATGTTGTTCATCCGCACCGCGCCGCGCCGCCCCTCGCTCTCTTCTTCCGACGCCGTGAACAGCGTGAGCGCGCGCGTGTTCGCGATGAGCAGCCGGCCTTCCGTGTCGGTCAGAAGAATCGGGTCGGTGACGGCGTTGATGATGCTGTACAGCAGCGAACGCTCGCGGCCCTGGCGGCGATCACCGTCGCTGATTGCTTCGTGCCGCAGCAGCTGATCGAGTTTCTGACCGAGCGCGCCCGCGAACCACGCGTCATCGTTCGAGCTGCGCGTGGCGTCCGCGACGAGCAGCAGCCCCAACGGCTCGTCGGCGAAGCCGGACACGCCGAGCGGGATCGCGCGGAAGGGCGCGTCTTCGAACGGCGTCGCCGGACGCCGCCGGCGATCGGTGACGCCCTGGACGGCGCCGAAATGCGTTTCGCGGCGGTTGACGATCGCGGTGACGAGCGGGTTGGACCAGTCTTCGAGCGAGATCGAGAACGCCATCGCGGACGCGCGCGGGAAGCCGCATACGGCGACGGTGTACAGCGAGGACTCGCCGCCGGCGCGCAAAAGGCACAGGGAACGCGCGACCCCTCCGACCTCGTTGAGCCACCCCAGCGCATACTGCGCGCAGTCCGCCACGCTGGTGCGCTGGAGAAAGCCCTCGAGGAGCCGAAGGCGCGCCGCGGCCCGATTCGGATTCGAAGCGACAGTCAGCCGCGTGCCAAGCGCCGCGCCGCTTCTACGTGCGCGAGGTCGTCCGGCGGCGGCCACGAGTAATGCCGGCTGGGGCGCCACCCTTGAGCTGAGCTCTGAGTGCGGCGTTTTCGGCAATGACTTCCTCATACGGCTTGTTTTCGATCGGGCGGCTCGCAGTGGACGCGGCGCCGACCGCTTCAGAATATTTCAGGTACGTGTCGATCGACGCGACGACGACGCGCGCTTCGACCGTGATCAGATCGATGCCGACGAGTGAGACACGCACCCACGCGTCGATGACGATGCCCTTGTCGAGAACGCGATCAAGGACGTCGATGAGACTTGTGCCGCCTGCGGCTCGTTCAACGGGCATCGTTCAGCTCTCCTGTCATTTCAACATCGCCGCGGAACGCCGGCCTGTGAGGGACGCCAGCCTCCGCTCGAGCGCACGTATCTGCTTCTTCAGCGCCTCGTTCTCCGCCGACAGCTGCTGCTTGCCTGGCGAGAGATGATGATCGAACTTCCACCAATCGAGACCGATCTGCTCGGCCTTGTCGATCGAACAGATCAACAGGCGAATGCGGATCGTGAGGAGCTCGACTTCCGCCAGCGACACCTTGATGTCGCCTGCCACGACGAGGCCCTTATCCAGCACGCGGTCGAGGACATCGACCAGCCCCGTCGAGCGGCTGTGCCCCTCTATCAGTTGCGTCGGCATAGTGATCGGTATTCTACGGGGTTCGCTCCCCGGACGGTCGCTCCTGCCGTGCGCGTCCAGTTGTGGAACAGGCTCAACCGTGCAACGCCAATGCCATCAGTGTTTGCGGCGATTTAGTTAAGGAATCAATCAGCCGCACTTTTCGGGCGTGAATCGAAGCCCAACGGTGCTTCGAACATCGTGCAGCATTTTGTTACAGAACCGTCAACAGCTCCAACGGGTGCCCGATCGTCGTGTCGCGCGCCTCGAGCTCGGCGACTGGAAAATCGTGGAAACCAAAACCGTAGCGCGCCATGCAAATGTGCGCACCAGCCGCCCGCGCCGTCCGCCAATCGACGATCGAGTCGCCGACGAGCAGCACGTCAGCAACCGCCGCGTCGTGCATTTTGGCCAGGGCGGCGAGCCCAGCGGGATCGGGCTTGCGCGCCTGCGGGCCGTCGCCGCCCAACACACAGTCCGCCGGAAAGAATCTCGCGAGCGCCAGTCCCGCGAGAATATGCCGCGTCGCCGCGAGCGGCTTGTTGGTGAGCACGGCCATCGGAATACGCCGCGCCGCGAGCTGCGCGAGCAGGTCCGGCACGTCTGGATACGCGCGCGTGCATTTCAGCAGGCGGCCGTTGTAAATGGCGAGAAACCGTTCGAGCGCGTTGTCGGGCGGCGTGATGCCGGCGGCCGCAAAGGCGCGCCGGACGAGCGTGGCCGCGCCGTCGCCGACCATGCGGCCAATCGACATGTCGTCGAGCGGCGCCGCGCCCGACTGCGCGAGGAGCGCGTTGGCCGATTCGGCGAGATCGCGGAGCGAATCGACCAGCGTGCCGTCGAGATCAAACGCGATCAGCGGATAGCGCACCGTACTCGGCAAATGAGGTCGGCGTCTCCCACACTTTCACGCGTACGACGGGCAGCCCCTGGGAGGTCGCGTAGTCGAAGATCAATTTCGCGATGCGCTCGACGGTGGGATTGCTGTCCACGAGATACATCGGCTCGCCGAGCGTCGTCAGCGGACCGACGAGCGGATCGTCGTGGCGCAGGATCATTTTGTGATCGAGCTCGCGATCGATCCACCCCTTGACGATGCGCTTGATGTCGCTGAAATCGCACACCATGTTGCGCGTATCGAGATGATCGGTACGCACCTCGATCTCCGCCGACGCGTTATGGCCGTGCGGATGCTTGCAGATGCCGTCGTAGTCGAGCAGGCGGTGGCCGTAACAGAATTCGATGCGTTTGGTAACTGAATACATTTGGTAATTTGGTAATCTGGTAATTTGGTAATTGGTAATCTGGTAATTTGGTAATTGGTAATTTGGTAATTTGGTAATTGGCTCGGGTGAATGCACTGACGATAACTGAATCGGCCGCTAAATAACAAAACCCAATTATCAGATCACTAAATTTCCTAAATTCCCCAAATTACCAGATTACTAAATTACCAAATTACCAAATGTTGACCTCCATCCTCCTTTCGGGTGGCCTGGACAGCGCGGTGCTTCTCGTCGAGGAAGCGGCGCGAGGAGAGGTGCTGCCGATCTATGTCAGCGTCGGCCTCTCGTGGGAGCGCGCCGAGCGCGACGCCCTCGCGCGCCTTCTTGCCGCCGCTCAGCTGCCGACCGCGCGGCCGCTCGTGGCACTGAGCGTTGACATGAACGACGTCTATGCGCCGGGGCACTGGGCCCGCACAGGCGACGCGCCCGAATACCACACGCCGGACGAAGACGTCTATCTCGCCGGCCGCAACATCATTCTCCTCGCGAAGGCCGCCGTGTACTGCGCATCCGCCGGAGCGGGTCGGCTCCTCATCGGCACGCTCGATCACAATCCGTTTCCCGACGCGACCCCCGAGTTTCGCGCCGCGATGGCGCGGGCCTTGTCGCTCGGTCTCGCGCACTCGATAAAGATCGACGCGCCGTACGCACAGAGCAGCAAAGCGGATGTGATCAGGCGCGGCGTCGCCCTCGGTGCGCCGCTCGATCTCACCCTGTCGTGCATGAATCCAGTCTCACGGGCGCAGCAGGTTCAAGGGGGACAAGAGGCTCGGTGGGTTCACTGCGGACGGTGCAGCAAGTGCCGCGAGCGGCATGACGCGTTTGTCGCAGCGGGCGTCGTCGATTCGACCGACTACGCCGACCGCGCGTACACGAGCTGACCGCCGATGTAGGTCTGCACGACCTGAAACGCGCTGTCGAGCACCACGAGAACAGCGATCGCGTCCGGCGCGAGCACGCCGTGGCCGACAAGCCCCAACTCTCTCGCCGGCGTCGTCGCACACATCGTCGCGCCGTCAACGAGCGAACATCCGATCGAGATGACGAGCGCGCGGAACGCGCCGTCCATCGTGAGCGTGCTTCCCGCGAGCGTCCCGTCGTCGAGCCGAGCCGCGCCGCCGGCGGACGAAATACGCTGTGCGCCGAGGAGGGCCGTTGCGCCGGCCGGGAGGCCCGACAAGGCGGTGCCGTCGGTGATCGCCATGATGCGCGACGGATGCTTCGCCGCGACCGCCGTCCGCACAACCGCGGGATGCACGTGAACGCCGTCGCAGATGATTTCCGCAGCCACTTCATCGGATTGGAGAATCGCGCCCGCAAGCCCAGGGTCGCGATGGTTGAACGGCGGCATCCGGTTGAAGAGATGCGTCGCGTGCCGAGCGCCCGCGGCGATAGCGGCGAGACCTTCCTCGTAGCTCGCGCCCGAATGACCGAGCGCCACCCGCCGGCCGGCGGCGACAAGCCGCGCAATCAGATCGAGTCCCCCGTCGAGTTCGGGCGCAAGGGTGATGATGCCGATGTCTGGGCTGTGCCGATCGATTGTGGCGAGAATGTCGGCGGCGCCGAAACCGCCGGCCGGTGAACCCGTCGCGGGGCCAGCGCGCGGCGATCGCAGACAGGCCGCCGGCTGTGCACCGGCGTACTCGGGGTTGATGAAATTACTTTCAAGATGCGCCGGCAGCACGCGCGCGCTCCCGCGAGCGGGGTCGCGGCGCGCCGCGCTGACTTGCGCCAGAGATTGATCGAGCGCCTCGGGTTCGCACGCGATCGTCGTCGGGCAGAATGCCGTGACGCCGTATCGCGGCAGCGCCGCGGCCATCGCGTCGATCGATCCGGCTCCTCCGAGCGTGTCGACGCCGGCAACGCCGTGCACGTGCACGTCGACGAACCCAGGAACGATGTAATGCCCGTTGAGAGCAAAGGAGGACCGAGCGTCGGAGGCCGGCGATCCGGCGCGGATTGCCGCGATGCGATCGCCGTCGATTTCGAGCGTTCCGTTCGAGACGACGCGGTCGGGCAGCACCAGTCCGGCGCCCGACAGCACGATCATGAGCGCGGAACCAGTGCGAGGCGGGCGGCGCCGATTGCGGCGGCGTCCGCGCCGAGCGATCCCGGCTCGACCGCGAGGACCTCGATCATCGCGGGCGGAAGACGCCGCGCCATTTCGACGCGAACGGGTTCGAGCAGCAGGTCTGCCGCGGAGCCCATGATGCCACCGAGCACGAGGATCTCCGGATCGCAGATCGCGACGAGATTCGCGGCGGCCATGCCGAGGTACTTCGCGGTGTCGCGCATCACCGAAATCGACACGCCGTCGCCGCTTCGCGCGGCCTCGAGCACGTGTTCGAGCGTGACCAACGTGAGATCGCCGTTCACGCGGTCGCTGATCCGCGAGCGATCGCCAGCTTTGATCCGCCAGATCAAACGGCGCACGATGCCTGCGGCCGCCACCTCCGCCTCGAGACACCCCGCGCGCCGGTAGTCTTCCCGCTCCACGGGGTTGAGCGCGAGCCACGCGGCCGACGCCGCGCGGCCGGAGGCGCCCCTCATCGGCGCGCCGTTTTTCAGAATCCCCGCCGTCGTGTGCTCGGCGGTCGCAAAGAACACGACGTCGCCGCGCCCCCGCGCCGCGCCCACCCATGCTTCGGCCGCCGCCGCGGCAACGCCCGACGGCGGCAGGGCATCGGCCCCTGGCGCGGTGCGCGCACCGAGCGAACGCATCGCCGCGACGACAGTGGGCGACTCGGGGAACAACGCCGCGAACGCCGCGGCAGCCGTCGCCTGTGCTGTGCCGCCGGAAGGCGCCACCGCGGCGATTGCGGCAAGCGCGGCCGATGCGAGATCGCCGCTTGATTCTGTCGCCCGCGCCGTTACCCGCCCGTCGGCATCGAGCGCGACGGCGCGCGCCGACGTGTCCGTCAGTTCAACGCCGATCATTCCCTGCCCCAGTCGGTATGCACGTGCATCTTGCGTCCTTCGAGCGGCAGCGGCGCGGACTGCTCCGCCGACGACACGAAGAACGCACGCGCGAGACGTTCGAGCAACAGCGACAGCTCGCGCTCGTTCGGCGCGTCGATCACGAGGACGCCGCTCGTGTCGGAGGGCGGGAACCGGCGGTCGTCGAGGTAGTCGCGATCGAGCGTCACCAGGGTCCGCCGCAGCTGCCGCGCGAGCTCGAAGTGGCGCGTGTCGGGCGCGCGCCGCAGATCGCCTTCTTCGAGCACGTGCAGCACATCCCAGTTGAGACGCGCGCGCATGAACGCCACGAGACCGACGGGCACGTTCGCATCCGCGTAAATGCGCGGACGCGGCACAAGTCGATCGGCGTGCGGCGCAAGTTCGGACGCGAGAGAACCCACTTCCACCTTCTTACTTGTGACGTTTTTTTTCAGCCTTTTTGCTCTTGAGAGCCGCCTTCGCGTCTTTCGTCAGCGCGGCGACCAGCTCCTTGCGCTTGTGGTACAGCTCTTTTCGCGGGCGGCGGCCGTTGGGCGACCCGACGGCGTATTCGCAGAACAACGGAAACGCGATCGTCGAGTCCACGTATGCAACGACGGTGTCGGGCAGCACGCCGGGATTCACTTTGCCCCAGCTCACGGCCTCTGCCGGCGTTGCGCCGGAGAGTCCGCCCCACACGACCGAGTCGGTTGTGATCTGAATGAAATAGTCGTTGCCGCCCTTGGGAATGCCGTACACCTCCCAGAGCGTCGGCTGCGCCTGCAGATAGAAATTTTTCGGCGATCCGCCGCCGAGGATGACGCATCCGTTCTGTTTGCCGGCGAGCACAATCGCGCACACTTCGTTGACGTCGCGATTGGGGTCGATCATGAATTTGCTGTCGTTCATCAGCTCGTGGTACGCGACGTTCATGCCGATCGAGCTGTCGCCTGGCGACGAGGTGTAGACCGGCACGCCGGCGAGCGCGGCACGCGCGACGACCGAGTGCTCTTCGCAGCCGGGATACCGCTTCAGCAAATCCTTCCCCAGCAGGTAGTGGAATTCGGACGTCGAAATCGCGTCGTTCAGCCCCGACCGCACGATGAAGTCGCGGATGTACGCGTCCGTTTCGAGCAGCACCGTCGCCGGAAACAGCACGTCGTAAATGCGAATCACGCCCTCTTCGTACAGCTCGACGTCGTTCAGGAACGGCGAGCCGCGGCGGAGCGTGAAATTCAGCGCGTAGTGCAGATCGTGATAGAGATTCGCGCCCGTGGAGATGATGAAGTCCACGAGCCCGCGGTCCATCATCTCGATCACGCAGCCTCCGAGCCCCGCGGGAGTCATGGCGCCGGCAATCGTGAGCCCGATGGTGGTGTCGTGTTCGGGCGCGAGCATCTTGTCGGAAAAAATTTTGCACGCCTCCGACAGCCTGCCGGCGTTGAACGCCTGGAAGCCCTCGTCGATGAGGTGCCGTATCTCCACGCTCCCCTTGGGGCGGTAATAGCGAATCGGTTTTCCGGAGAGAAACGACTTTCGGGACTTCCCGGGCGAACCGGGGGCGCGGTGCGGCAAAAGAGGATCTCCTTTTTTCAAAATAGCTTAACATCGACGCCAGTGAACAGCGAGTCAATGCCCCAGGTCGTGCACTACGCGACCTATGCCGCGGCCGCCGCCGCCGCGGTGCTCGCCGTCCTGGCATTGTGGGTGTGGAGCAAGGGCCGGCCGTTCGCCGCCGGCCACGTGTTCCGCGCGAGCCGATTGAGCGCGGGCAACCATCTGTTTCCGACGCAGGTCCTCATCACCGATTCCACCGTCGTGCAGTACAAGCCGCGATGGATTGGACGGGAAGAGGAGTCCATTCACATGGCGCATGTCGCCTCGGTCAAGATCGAAGCGCGGTTGCTTCTGTCCGACGTCCTCATCGAAACGAGCGGCGGTTCGGATCCGATCCGCTGCCACGGGCACAGGAAGCGCGACGCCGTGCAGATGAAGGGCCTGATCGAGGGGGCCCAGAACGAGTACTACCGCGCGGGGGGCCCTGTCGGCCCCGACGGATCCCGCCGATAACGTCATCGCAGAATGGACGACCTGACCTTCAGCGCGCGGCGCGCCAGCACCGCGGCACCGGCACGTACGGCCGAGCCGGCGGACCCCGATGCACGGTTTCGCACACTCGTGCAATCGCCGCTGCGCGCCGGCATTCTGCGCTATCTGAATTCCCGTCCGGACGAAAGCTTCGACGTCGAATCGCTGATGCAGACGTTCGGGCGCCTGCGTCTCGACGTCGAGAACTGCACGCGCGAACTCGCGGACTTCGGCGTCGCACGCGCGACGGCAACGACGCCGCCGCAGTACGCCGCTGAGCGGCCCGCGGATCCGGCGCTTGGCGATCTCCTCGATCTCTTCCTCGAGCGCCGCGCCACCGTGAGCACGGAAGACCAGTCGCCCTCGGTGCAGCGGTTCCGCGAAATGATCGGCCGCGACGAGAAGATGCTGATCGTCTTCGAGTGGATTCGCACCGCGGCGAAGTCGGACATTTCGGTGCTCGTGCTGGGACCGACGGGCTCGGGCAAAGAGCTCGTGGCGCGCATGATTCACGAGTTGAGCCGCAGAAGCGTCGCGAAATTCCAGGCCGTCAACTGCGCGGCGCTGCCCGACACGCTGTTTGAGTCGGAAATCTTCGGCTACGAGAAGGGCGCGTTCACCGGCGCGCACGACCGGAAGCCGGGCCGCCTCGAGCTCGCCAATGACGGCACGCTCTTCCTCGACGAAATCGGCGACATGTCGCTCATCGCGCAGGCCAAACTCCTGCGCGTCCTCGAGGAGCGGCGATTCGAACGGCTCGGCGGCCACAAGTCGATCTCGGTGGACTTCCGCCTCATCTCCGCGACGAACCGCCCGCTCGAGCAGTTCGTGCGCGACGGCAGATTCCGCGAGGACCTGTACTACCGCGTCAACGCGTTCGCGATCCGGCTGCCCTCCCTGCGGGAGCGGCAGGTGGACATCCCGGTGCTCGCGCAGCGCTTCCTCGCGCGCTACTGCGCCGCGCAGGGGCTGCCGCTCGAAAGCAAAGTGTTCTCGCGCGAAGCGCTCGATCTCCTGCTCAACTACCACTGGCCGGGCAACATCCGCGAGCTCGAAAGCACCGTGTCGCGCGCCGCGCTGTCTGCGCCGGGCCGCGCGATCCGCTCGCAGGATATCGAGTTCCTGCATGCGAACGTCGCCACGGCGGCGCCAAGCGGCGACAGGCTGCCCTCCCTGGCGGAAGCCGAGCGCGCGCACATCGTGCGCGTGCTCGAAGCCGTGGACTGGAACAAGAAGGAAGCCGCGCGCGTGCTCGACATCAGCCGCGGCACCCTGTACCGCAAAATTGTCGAATACACCCTCGAGCCCGAGCCCCGCGGCGGCGCGCGGAAGGCGCGCGACATCGAGGCCTGACGCCGGCGGACCCGTGCAGCCCCGACAGACGACTTGGCGTATCATCAATCGACCGGCGGCTTCCCCAGCCACTGACCGAGTGCGCTCGAAATTCGTCTGGGGGTTTCGCGACCGCTGATGCACGACCTTCCCCTCACAGCCCGCGCGTACGTGCTGACCGTCCTCGTGACGGGGGCGGCGACGCTCGTGTACTTCGTCCCGCATGCGTTCCCGAACCTGGGCCTGTTCCTGGGGCTGCTGGTGTGCTCGTCGCTCGCCTCCGCCTTCAAGGTCAACCTGCCGCTGACGACGAGCGGCTCCACGATGTCGGTGTCCTACGTCGTGGACTTCACGTCGCTCCTCCTCCTCGGCGCCGACCAGACGATGCTCGTCGCCGCCGTGAGCGCGTGGAGTCAGTGCACCGTCCGCACGCAGACGAAATCGCCCGTCTATCGCACGCTCTTCAGCATGGCCTCGCTCGTGCTCACGGTGAAGGCGACGGGCCTCGTGTACAGCGCGTTCGGCGGCCCGCTTGCCGGGGCGTCGCTCACGGCCGCGTTGCTGCCGTCGCTGCCCAAGCCGCTCCTCGGCGCGGCGACCGTCTACTTCGTCTGCAACACCGCGTTCATCGCCACCGCAATCAGCCTGTCGAACCGGCAGTCGATTCTGAAAACGTGGCACGAGAATTTCCTGTGGAGCGCGCCGAGCTATTTCGTCGGCGCCGCGCTCGCGGCGGTCGCGGCCGCTGTCGTGGACCGCGGCGGCGCGTGGATGGCGATCCTCCTCGCGGCGCCGGTCTATCTCATTTACCACACGTACAAGGTCTATCTCGGACGCATCCAGGACGAGCGGCGCCACGTGCAGCAGGTGTCGGACCTCCACCTCGCGACGATCGAAGCGCTCGCGCTCGCGATTGACGCGAAAGATCAGACCGCGCAGAGCCACATCCGCCGCGTACAGGTGTACGCCGCAGGCATCGCGGCGGCCCTCGGCATGCCGGATACTGAAATTCAGGGCGTGAAAACCGCGGCGCTCCTGCACGACATCGGCAAGCTCGCCGTGCCCGAGCACATCCTGTCAAAGCCCGGCCCGCTGACGCAGGAAGAGTTCCAGAAGATCCGCATTCACCCGCAGGT
>Ga0105240_10011017_pt1 | contig 12656 bp, 10 predicted proteins | sample KBSC54metaG_FD_80426 | JGI IMG/M metagenome (GOLD analysis project Ga0105240, IMG submission 80426) | Corn rhizosphere microbial communities from Kellogg Biological Station, Michigan, USA - KBS C5-4 metaG | ecosystem: Host-associated > Plants > Roots > Rhizosphere > Soil | place: Michigan, USA... | reverse complement strand
TGTGTCTTGCGCGAGTAAGAACGGGCAGCTTTGGTGATATCTCCCCGTAAACCCGGCTTATCGCTGACTCCATCGCCGACTGGAGAGAGCTGAGCCCCTCTCCAGTTACTGCACTCACATGCAGAGCATCCGATGAGACCGTCTGAGTTTCCGGTATATGTCCATTCATGTCGGACTTGGTCAATACGGAAATGAGCGGGACGGATGAAATGCCGGCAATTGCCGTTACGGTTCTCGCGAGGGATGCTTCGCTGTCGCCACAGGCAAGTATCAGATGTGCGTGGCTGATGTATCGCTCACTGGTTTCAATCCCCAGGCGCTCCACCACATCCTGACTTTCCCGAAGGCCGGCTGTATCTATGAGCCGCATTGGCCATTGTCCGGCATCGATCAAGCCCTCGATTGCATCTCGAGTGGTGCCGGGAATTTCAGTGACGATAGCCCTTTTCTCGCCAAGGAGCGCATTGAAAAGGGAGGACTTCCCGACATTCGGCTCGCCGGCGATGACGACTATCGCTCCATCCTTCACTATCTGGCCAACGGGGATGGTGGACAGAAGAAGATCGAGGGTTGAGAGCAGATTATCGATCGATTCAATGATCCGACTCTGTGAGACCGGACCGTCATCTTCCTCGGGAAAGTCCACATCATACGCAATGAGAGATTCGAGGGAGAGGATACTCTCGCGTAATAGCGCAATGCGTGACGACAATCCTCCGTCGAGCTGATTCAAGGCTGTCTGGTGCATTGCGCTCGACTGGGCGTCTACCAGATCTCCAATTGCCTCCGCCTGCACGACATCGAGCTTTCCATTGAGCACTGCCCGTCGTGTGAACTCGCCTGGTAGCGCCTCTCTTGCTCCCGAGCTTATCAGCGCGGTCATTACCGCAGCCGGCACGACGTGCCCGCCGTGAGTGGATATCTCCACCATGTCTTCGCCTGAAAATGATCGGGGTGCGATAAAGACAGTGACAATCGAGTGATCCAGCGTCCGTCCCTTCTCATGCACCGTGCACAGCCTTGCCTGATGCGATCCCAGCGGCCATGGACTTATATGACGCCCGGCAATTTCAATTGCTCGATCACCACTTAGCCGGATGACCGCCAGCGCACTTCGGCCGGGGACAGTACCGAGTGCTACAATTGTGTCAGTGCCTCCGGTAAGACTCTGCGGCAGGCTCCGGCTGAAGGTCATTGATCCGTCGTGGGAAGCTCGAAGGTCATGCCTGGTTCCAGGATCTGCACCATTTCGCTGCGCGGATGTGCCGGCAGCTGCCTGCGAAGGCGATTGATTGCATCATGAGCTTTGGACGTCACGTGATCGAAGGTGCCCCAGTGGTACGGAATGAGATATCGGGCATCCAGTCGATCGAACAGAGTGAGAGCGTCGCCGCTTGTCAGGTGGCCCTTTCGAAACCCAGGCTTCCACCATGGGGCATGTCCAATCGGCAAAAGAGCCATGTCCAGCCTTCTTCCTGACGCTGTAACATGACGGTCGACCAGGTGAGTGCTTTGAGGCGTCAGGGCTGTATCGCCGGCGAAGAAACACGATACATCATTAGTCATAAATAGATACGTATTCGCCGCACTGCGCCATCGATCCACAGCATACCGGCTTCCTTTATGTGTTGCTGCTCCGGCCTGAATCTCCACCTGTCCGCTCTGAATCGACTCCCCTGCAGCTACCTCGCGCGCCATTAGATAGCCACGTTTTTGAAGCCATTTCGAAATCGCAGGAGGCGCAAATATAGGCACGTCCTGGGGCAGTTCATCGAGGGATTTGAATGAAAGGTGATCCGCATGGGCGTGCGTCACGATAATCGCATCAATTCTCGGTAATGCGCTGATTGATACGCCCGGAGCGCTCACCCGTGGCAGAAAGCGACCAAGGGTGAGCTCGAAATTCGGGTCGGTCAGGAAGATGCGATCAGCAAGCTCAATTAGTAGCGTTGCGTGACCAATGTACGTGATCCGCATGATCCTGCAGATTCCTATTTAGGAGGGCTGCGCCGGGCTCTTTCCCTGGCGAGAAGCCAGGTTTGTGGAATCGAAGCCAGGTTTTGAGCTGCGTAGTAGAGGTTCAACCCGGAAGCCATGTTGGCAAGAAAGAACGTCATCATTACCGGGAACATGTAGCTCATCATTTTCGCCTGCGGATTCGGTGGAGCATTGCGCAGGCCAAGCCATGAGAGCAGGTACATCGAGATCCCCATTATGACGGGAAGGATATAAAAGGGATCTTTGACAGAGATATCGTGAAGCCACATGAACGGCACTCCCCGAAACTCGATTGTATTCTGGAAGACGAAGAACAAAGCAAAAAGAACAGGCATCGGAATAAGTGCCGGCAAACAACCCGCCAATGCAGTAAATGGACTCGCACCTGCAGCGCTGTACACCTTCATTATCTCCTCGCGCTGTTTCTCGGGCTTGTCCTTGTATTTTTTCTGGACCTCTGCAAGCTTCGGCTGAATTTCCTGCATCTTCATGTTTGAACGCATGGCGCTCTGGTTCAGCGGCCACAGTATGACACGAATCAGGATTCCGAAGAGAACCAGCACCCAGCCGTAGTTCAACTGGAGAACTTTGTGCATCCAGAGAAGCAGTCGAATACACAGGGCGGCAATGGGCTGAACCACTCCCTGCAGAAATCGCCAGCCGTAGGGATTCACATGATCGAAATCACGACCCATGGCAATAAGCTCTGTCGATTGCTGTGGCCCTGCATACATGTCCATCGCAAATGAGCCGTTCTCGAGCGATTTTACAATCGTAGCCGAGGCGTTTGTTGCCAGTTTGGATGTTCGGGTGCCTCCCTTCAGCATTATTTCGCTGAAAGTACTGCCCTCTGGATTCAATAATCCCAGAACGAAATACTTATTCTTGACCGCTGCCCATGTTAGTGGACCAGGCTCGAGCTTCTGCTCTCCAGGATCCAGCTTGGCAAAGGGAACAATTCGCGCATTGTCTTTCCCCGGCTTGAACGAATAGGCCAGGTTCCGCAAATCCGCCAAAGTATCCGACTCTGCTGGCTTGAGACTTGTCGGCAGCTGGGTCAGTAGAAACGCGCCCTTTCCGAGCCCTTCGACTTGCCCTTTTACCTTCACCACATAGCTGCCAGGAATGAAGTCGTAGGCAATTGTAACCCGGGCATTGCTCACCGTTGCATCGTAGACCAGCTCTTCACCATTTGCGGGGTCACCACCGCTACTCAGGTGAAATGGGGTCTTGTCCAGTGCAATTGTGTCTGCACCAGTGACAAGTGCATATCTGAGAAGCGGCTGGCCCGGAACTCCGAGGTGCACCACTCCTCCCGCTGGAGCCAGGCTCTTGTACTGCTTGAGATCAACCGATGCCGGAACAGCTCCCAGGCTGCTCATCCGATAGACCGATCGCGTTGTCTCGACTGTTGTGATCTCCGCTTGCTGCAGCTCGGAGGCTGAATCGGTTCCCGGTCGTTGACCAAGCACCGAAGAAATCACGGAGTCCTGCGCCCTCGGCTTGATCTGCGTCTCGACCGGACGGCTGGATGTAGTCGCTCCAGGGTTCGCGATCGCTGCTGTATCACGTCTCGTCGCGGTTGTACTCGCAGGACGCGACACAGGAAACAATAGCTGTGTTATCGCAACAACCGCCGCGGCAAGAAGGAGCGCAACAAAGTAGCGTTTTTCCATTTATGGGTTACGGAACCGGATCATAGCCACCCGGCCGGAAAGGATGACAGCGAGCAATCCGCCGGATTGCCAGCCAGGTACCACGAGCAGCTCCGTGGCGCTCCAAAGCTTCAATAGCATACGCTGAACACGTGGGATAATAACGACAGGCTGCCGGTAACAATGGAGACAGCCAAAGCTGGTAACCACGAATTGTCAGAACGAGAAGACTCCGCATCAATTACTTACGGAAATGGCTGACAATTGTGTTCGTATCTGATCGATATCCCTGCCAAGCTGGTCGAAGCTTGCAACATAGGCACCTGGAAACGCCCTTATGATCAGATCCAGGCCTTCGTAGAACGGAATAAGACGAGTTCGCGCAAGCTCACGGATCCTACGCCGCAGTTGATTCCGCTCGACAATTCCATGGCCATATTTCCCAACAATTACAGCCACTCTACAATAAGACAGGAGAGATACAGCCACCCGAACATCCAGGTGCTCAGTTCGGAGCCGTTTCCCTTCCTGTTTTATAGTCTCCAGCTCGCTTTCCCGAGTGAGCCGATGCTTCCGGGAATAGGCCTGCTTCTTAGGCGCCGGCGTACTTGCTCGGGAGCCGGACGGCTAGCTGCTTACGCCCTTTCTTGCGGCGACGACTCAGCACTTCACGTCCCCATCGAGTTGACATTCGCTCCCGAAAGCCGTGTGTCCGGACCCGACGTTTGTTGCGAGGACGATATGTTGGCTTACCCATGGCATTACCCCAAAATTCGATTCAATCTGCAAATGGAAAATAGCCTATAAAACTAATCCACTACACGAGATACCTCAACCTACCTGAAGTAATTGCCGTCACAGGCGGATTGACTTTTCCACAATGATGGGCTACGGTTGCCGTCCCTTATGTCACTTACTCCACAAGAAGTCTGGAAGCGACTCCTCGATCGGGCTCGACAGGATATTCCAGAACAGACCTTCCGTACCTGGCTCGAGCCTACAGAGGCTCTGACCTTTGACGATAATGTGATTTCGATCGGCGTTCCCGATCAATTCGCAGCTGACTGGAACGAGTCCAAGCACTCAGAGCTCTTCGCGACTTACGGTCCAATAGCGCTCGGACACCCTATCAGGGTGGTCTTTAAGGTCAATGAAGAACGAAAAAAACGCTCACAGATGGATTTTTTCGTTGCGCCTGCAACCACAAATTTTGCGACACCAAGGGGACAGTTAAGTGCCACACAAACGCCATTAAGTGCAAGATACACCTTTGATCACTTTGTTATCGGTAAATCCAATGAACTGGCCGCTGCAGCTGCTCATGCTGTCGCCCAAGCTCCTGGCCAAGTTTACAATCCTCTATTCATCTACGGTGAGACCGGCTTGGGAAAGACTCACCTGATGCAAGCAATCGCCCACGATTTACTCGACCGACAGTCAAATTTACGAATCACATTTGTGGGCACTGAACAATTCACAAATGACCTTATCGCTTCAATTCAAAATCATTCCACATCAGCATTTCGCCGACAGTATCGTGAAACTGACCTTCTTTTAGTAGACGATGTTCACTTCCTGAAAGGAAAGGAAGCAACTCAACAGGAGTTTTTCCACACGTTCAACGCGCTTTATGAAGCAGGGAGACAAATTGTCCTCACAAGCGATCGTCCTCCCTCTGAAATTCCAGGATTGGAAGGACGTTTAATCAGTCGGTTTCAGTGGGGAATGGTAGCAGATATCGAGTTACCTGATTTTGAACATCGGGTAGCGATTCTCCGCCAAAAGGCACAGCTCGATCACCTCGAGCATACAATTCCCGAGGATGTAATTCGCTTTATCGCAGAAAATGTCAAATCCAGTGTCCGGGAGCTTGAAGGCTCTATCATCAAGCTACTGGCATTTGCTTCGCTTAAACACCGCGATATTTCAATCGAGCTCGCTCGAGAAGCACTCCGTGACAAGCTTCGTATAACCAATTGCATTTCTCCCGAAGGTGAAACATCACTCACAATTACATCCATCCAGCAACTTGTTGCGAAGGAATGGGGTGTCACACCTGAAGGACTAAGATCAAAGACCCGGACGAAAGTCCTCACAATTCCTCGTCAGATCGCAATGTTTCTCACCAGAGATCTACTTGGAACACAACTAATTGAGATTGGCAACGCCTTTGGCGGTCGTGATCATTCCACCGTTATTCACAGCATCGACAAGACAACCGAGACTCTCAGATCTGACCCACTTTTCAAGACTCGTGTCTACAAAATCCGTGGAATTCTCGAAGCACTTCGAACATAAGATCATTCTCACTTCAGACTATCCACACACTTGACTGTTTAGCTCACAACCAAAAAACATTACCCTTCGTAGCGGAAGTTCAACCAAAGAAATACTTTACGTCACTTCTCAACAGCTCCACAGAGCTCTACTACGACTACGAATCTTTTAACCTCATAAGAGTCGTTCTAGTACTTCCGTATAATCCGTCCACAACCCAAGGTGGAGAATGCGTCTTACCATATCCCGCGAGAAGCTCCAGGAAGGACTTGCTGCTGTTACGGCAAGTATTCCAGCAAAGACAACTCTGCCTGTATTGGCAAACATTCTGGTAGAGACTACAGATCGCGGGATCAAGCTTTCTGGAACGGATCTGGATATCGCAGTAAGCACGGAAGTAGCAGCTGATATTGAAAGTCCGGGAGCCGTTACGATCCCTGCGAAGAAGCTTTCAGAGATAGCTCGAGAGCTGCCGCCGTCACCGGTAAAGATTGCTGCAGTTGGTGAGCAGCGAATAACACTGGAATGTGGTCGGTCGAGATTTAAGCTTCTGGGTTTACCGCGGGATGAATTTCCCACATTTCCGAGTGTGAAATTCCAGGAAAGCTGGCGCATTAAGTCAGGAAACCTGCAGAAATTGATTGCACATACAGCCTTTGCAGTCTCAACAGAGGAAAGCCGGCCGATTCTTAATGGTGTACTGTGGGAATTGCGACCAGATCGAATGGCAATGGTTGCGACAAACGGTCACCGACTGGCAAAAATGGAAATGCCAGTTGAGTCAAACTCTGGACCGTCTCATGATTTGATCGTTCCTCCGAAAGCGCTTGAACAAGTTCGGAGACTGTTTCCTGCTGAAGAAGATTTGGAGATTGCGCGTGGTGAAAATCATATTGGGTTTCGATCGCCGTTTACGTCAGTCTTCAGCCGGCTGATTGAAGGTCCATATCCAAACTATGAACTGGTAATACCACGCGATAATGATCGAAGTGCAGTGGCAGATAAAGGAGCTCTCGTTAGTGCGCTGAAGCGTATGTCTGTTGTAGCCTCGGATCAAACCCATCGAATTCGTCTTTCGTTCAATTCTGGAATGTTGAAGTTCAGTGTGCAAACACCGGACTTAGGCGAAGCTCAGGATGAATTGCCAATTCGATATACAGGAGATCAGCTGGATATTGGTTTTAATGCCAGCTATTTGCTGGAAATCCTTCGCTACATTCCAACGGATGAAGTGAAGCTGACTTTCAAAGCTCCAGAACGAGCTGCAACACTGGAACCGGAAGCGTGGTCGGATAATGCGTCATATCTTTGCCTCGTCATGCCGCTTCGCCTGGTTGATTAATGAGTCAGCTTTATTTGCTGTGTTACCTCCTGCCTGAAGTGATAAGTTCTTCCTGAAGTTTGAATAATTATGTCAAGGTGTTGGTTCTCTTGAGCAGTTTGTAGAATTCCTGTCTCGAGATTGAGAAGAAGTGCAGAGAGTCCTGAGCCTTTTGCTGTGACTTCTATTTGATGTTGAAGTTGTGAGCCAGTTCCGAGGAGATGTATTTCTTCGGTTCTTTTTATTGTCACACCTGTCTGTCGTGATATATCCTCAACCTCGTAGGAGCGAATTATCTTGCCGGCAAGTGGAAGTCGATCGCCGCTGCAGGTAGATGTTGTAAGCGTATCAGTCCAGTGTGTACCGGGTTGAATTTGTGCTGGTAGGGATAATAAAGCGCTGTGTAATTCTCCCAGAGAGGAAGCAGCTGGGCCCCCACAGATGGCAGTATCTGCTGAAGGAGAAACCGGGCGAAGAAATATTTCTCCAGACATCAGAGTTCCAGTGAAGGAAAAACCAGCTGTAACAAGTGGTTGATTATGCGCTCTCTGGCTGGATACAGTGTTGATCTCTGACAATTCTCCGGAAATGGGAGAAGGGGTTTGCAGACGACCAATGCTCACTGAGAAATTACTGGTTGTTGTAAACGTATCTACGCTTTGTTGAAGATTGCTCAACGGCTGAATGATTGTCCGGCTGACTGAAGAGTATGAGTGAACGTCATCAGTGAAAGTGAATCTCCAGCTCTGGATGTCGGATCGCTGAATCTGTCCGTGTGGTATTGGTGATGATGGTTGTGGCTCCGGAGTAGAAGGCGCAGGAAAAGACGTAGACGTGCACGCAGCCGATAGAACAGCTGCAACGGCTAGTACCGGGAGTGATTTCAACATTTTGCAGGGCTGAGAAAGAAGGAAGCAAGTTTCCAGAACGATAAAGACAGCCCTCTACAAGGAATTCGTAAAGGACTGTCTTTATTGTCTGGCAATCAGTCTGTAAGCCGGGTTCTGTCTGACGGTGTTGAGCCATCTCGACGGTCATTTCTCTCGGGTCACAATCGCTTGTGACCTCCAGCAGCCTACCCGCGGCGTCTTGATCGAGGTGGACGTCCCTCGCCGCATGCTTGGCCTTGCTCCAGCTGGGGTTTGCCGAGCCATCCATGTTGCCATGAATGCGGTGGGCTCTTACCCCTCCATTTCACCCTTACCGTGATGTTTCACGGCGGTTTGTTTTCTGTGGCACTTTCCGTCACTATGGCGTTGCTATAGTGCCCAGGCGTTACCTGGCAGCTTTGTCCACGGAGCCCGGACTTTCCTCGATTTAGTATATAGCGGATACTAAAGCGCGACCGTCCGACTGATTGTATCAGATATTCAAAATATACACCTCAGCATGGGATGAGGGTTGATGAGGTGGGCCTTCTCTTCGCTGACGTGGTGCTGACGTGTCCCGCTTATAATCCCGGCAATGCCATAGTGGGTTCTTACTCCCGGGAGTACACCATGTCGCCCTCGGTCAGATCAAGCCTTCCGCCAATGCCGGTGTCCACGATGCTCACGCCAACTGAGCGTCTTCGGGTAGATGCTGCGGCGGAGGGCTTATATGCTGCGCTCCACCGGGAATCACTTGACGAAGTCCTGACAGACCTGCGCGAGCGTCGAGCAGCCGCTGTGCTTGTTTCGATTGCCAGGTACGGTGTGCATAGTAGCGCACGAATGGCAGCAATGGTTCGGGAGTTTCCAAGGGTTCCTGCGATGGCCCTGCTCACGGAAACTCAGTACACGACTCCTCAGTCTGTTCTGGCCCTGGGTCAGCTGGGCATTCGAATTCTTATCGATGCCCGTCAACCGTCAGGGTGGCAAATCCTTCGAGATATTCTTTCCGCAGAACGGTCGAATGATCTGCAGCGCACAGCACTGGGGCATCTGAGTGCAGATCTGGCCGGCGCTCCAAATGATTGCTGGCGGTTTTTTGAGTTACTGTTCAGCCAGTCTCCGAGGATTCATACGGTTCGGCAGCTTTCTCGTCACCTTTGCATTTTGCCGAGCACGCTGATGAGTCGCTTCTTTCGGGCGAATCTTCCTACACCGAAGCGGTATCTGGCTCTTGCGCGACTCATTCGTGCTGCCCGACTCTTTGAAAACCCCGGGCTATCAATTGCCAGTGTAGCCAACTACCTGGACTATTCGTCGCCGCAAAGTTTCGGACGCCATATCCGAACGATGTTGGATATCTCGCCCGTGACATTTCGGGAACGATACGATGGTGCCGGAATGCTTCAGCACTTCAGGGAAGAGCTGATTCTGCCCTACGTTGGAATTTTGCGTGGATTTCAACCGGCTGTTACTTGTCCAGGGTGGATTACACGCCAGCGGAACCTGGATTCTCATCCAAAGCCGGGACGAAGGTGGTGATTTCCTCGAGAGTGAAGAGGCTGATCACTGGATAGCCCTCGCGTTCAATCGTCTCTCGACCGCCATCTTCTCGGTCTACCAGCGTCAAGACTGTCGTGATATATCCGCCGGCTTTCCGGACTGTGTCTATCGCTCGAAGTGCTGAAGCGCCGGTGGTAATCACGTCCTCGACAATAAGAGTGTTATCCCCCGCCTGAAAGCCTCCCTCGATGAGCTTTCCTGTTCCATGTGCCTTGATATCTTTTCGGACGGTGAAAGCTCGTATCAAGGGAGGACTTGAATAGCTTGCGACTGCAATCGAATAAGCTATTGGATCTGCACCTAGAGTCAGACCACCTGCTGAGTCGACCTGTAGTGTCGTCGCTCTGAGAGTCTGAATGACGAGAGGTCCAATGAGCGCCAATCCCTCCGGGCTCATCGTTGTCGTACGGGCATCCACATAAAGATCTGATGATTTTCCAGATGCAAGAATAAAATGACCTCTTCGGACAGATCGTTTTGCGAGGAGTTTCAATAACTGATGGTGCTCACTGGTGGTGTTGGTCATCGTCGACGTGTATGATCGAGCTTGAATGCTAACGTTACCGCACGCGAAGTTACCTGACTAACGATGCAACCGCTCGTTTACCTCGTTGCTGCCGTTGTGTTCGTAGGCCTTGGCCTGCTCCTCCAACACGAACGTCGCCAGGCTCGAAAGCTTGTCGAGCGCTCGAGAGAGCTCGAGCGACTCTCAGCCGAGCTGTTGAGGGCAAGCCGAATGAAGAATGAATTTCTGGCAAACGTCTCTCATGAATTGCGCACTCCCCTGAATGCAATTGTTGGATTTGTTGATCTACTGCGTGAGGGAGTATATGGGGAGCTTGCCCCCCGGCAGATAAAACCTGTTGAGAGAATCGAAGCTTCCGCAAATCACCTGCGGCATCTGGTGGACCAGATCCTCGATCTGGCTAAAATGGCTGCGGGAAGACTCGATGTTCACACAGAGATTCTGGATATTCGGCCGTTCATTCTGGATGTAGCAAGCGAGATGGAATCTCTTGTCAATGAGAAGAATCTGATTCTCTCACTGACTATGGGAAGCGGTTTACCAAGAATCCGGACGGACCCGACACATCTGCGACAGATTCTGGTGAATCTCGTTGGAAATGCGATCAAATACACAGACACAGGCAGCATAATTGTCCGAACTCGTACAGTCACACGTGCTGAAGCGGTTAGCCTGGGGATGCCCTCCAGCTTGGCGGACGCTGAGCCTTCGGGGAGCATGCTTCTTCTGGTTCAGGTTACGGATCCCGGGATTGGAATTGCGCCAGTGGACCAGGAGCGAATTTTCGAGGAGTTCGAGCAGGTTGGAGCAGGCCCCCGGACAGATTCCTTAAATCGCGGAACAGGGCTTGGGCTTGCAATCTCACGCCGGCTGGCCCGCTTGCTGGGCGGAGACATGTCGCTTGTGAGTCAGGCTGGGGAGGGATCGACTTTCTCGCTCTGGTTGCCGATCCACGGCTCTGACTTAGCTGTTTCGACGCAAGATGCCCCGGACGCGGGACAGGATCCCGCCTCCTGAATCCGATTCTTCAGCAGTCGGCGTAGGCTCGGCTGAAGAAGTTGCGGAGATCGAGTTCTGAAATGCCTTGGTAAATGCCATGACGTCGGGGAACCTGCTCGCCGGCTGCTTCGAGAGTGCGCGCATCACAACTGCTTCCAGCGCCGGGCTGAACCTGAGGCGTTCCTTTGCTGAATTGAGAGGAATCGGAGGCAGCGTCAGCAGCTGTGTGAACATCTCACGTGGAGCCTTGGCCGTGTAGGGCAGACACCTGGTGAGCAGGTAGTACGCGATCGTTGCAAGGCTGTATTGATCTGCCGCGGGAGTAACGAGCTCGCCGGAAAGCGCTTCCGGTGCGACATACATGAGAGATCCGACGAAGAAACCTGCCCTCGTCAGTCTTTCATCAGCTGCAATCTGAGTGTCTGTCGCAATCCCGAAATCAAGCAGCTTCACTTGCTTGCTCACGGGATCGTACATGATGTTCTCGGGTTTCAGATCCCGATGAACGATGTTTGCCTGATGTGCGGCATGGACAGCAGCTCCGACCTGTGAAATGACTGCCGCTACTTCTTCGATTGGCAGAGGAGCGTGCTGGCGGGCGTATCGTTCGAGGAGTTGTCCGCCCGCCCACTCGATTGCGAGGAAATGAAGCCCGGTGTCGGATTCTCCGATCTCGATAGTGCGCACGACGTTCGGGTGTAGAACGCGCGTGCCGTATTGAGCCTCTCGGACGAAACGGGCGACGGCTGTACGATCGTGACGAAGCTTCTCTCGGAGGACCTTTAGCGCCACTGTTCCATGGGTCTGGTGTGTGGCTCTATAGACTGCCGAGGTCCCGCCTTCGCCGACCTCACTCTCGATGGTATACCCGGCTATCTTTGAGCCGAGCAAGCTCTGTTCAGGCACGCGGGCGAAGGTAATAGAAACTGTCTAACGTGGATAGGGTACCTTAGGGAATGCAAAAGCCAATGAGAAACTGGTCTGTCCCTGTGGGCCTGATTCTCTTCCTTGCGTCTTGTGCCCATCCTCAGGCGGAGCAGCAGCCTATTGTGGCTGCGACGTCGTCTGTTGAAACGCAGGCTGCCATGGATCCGACGATCATCTACCATCGGATGGGATTGATTGCCACCGGCACGCCACTTCCCTTCGTCGGCAAGGTCGCCTACTTCGCAACACCGTCGCCGGATTCAACGATGGTCCTGGCGAGTGTTTCGATTCCAAATCGCGCCCTGAGCTTTATCAGGGAGGGGGATTCGTACCGAGCTCCTTATGAAGTGCATGTGACATTGACGCAAGGTGCGACTCAAGTAGACGCGGTCAACAGCATGGAGATCGTCAGGGTCCCGACGTTCAAGGAAATTAACCGCACTGATGAAAGCGTAATCTTTCAGCACTACTTCAAGATCCGTCCTGGCAACTATAGCGTGTCGTTCCAGGTGCGTGACGCG
>Ga0105240_10011016_pt1 | contig 12656 bp, 12 predicted proteins | sample KBSC54metaG_FD_80426 | JGI IMG/M metagenome (GOLD analysis project Ga0105240, IMG submission 80426) | Corn rhizosphere microbial communities from Kellogg Biological Station, Michigan, USA - KBS C5-4 metaG | ecosystem: Host-associated > Plants > Roots > Rhizosphere > Soil | place: Michigan, USA... | reverse complement strand
CGGCAGGCTGATCACCTTCTCGCGCGACAGCTCCACGGTCAGCTCGATCGCGCGACGCATCAGGCCCAACGGAGTTCCGGCCATCGGAATGAACACGGTGGCCGAGCCGGCATCGGCGAACAGTGGGCCGTCGAACTTCGCCGGCCCCGCAAGGCTGAACGCGTGACGCTCAGGGATGAACAGGTCCTTGACCTTGTAGTGATGACTCCCACTGCCCAGGAGGCCGTTGGAATACCACGTGTCCTCGACCTCGAAGGAGGCTGCCGGCGCAAGGATGTAGATCATGCCGCTGGGGGTGGCTCCTTCGGACTCGACAATGAGGCAGCCTCCGACCATCACGTCCGCGTGCGTGCATCCTGAAGCGAATCCCCACCGCCCGCTCACACGATATCCGCCCGGCACGCGCACAGCGCGCCCGTTGGGTGGCGCCTGCCCGGCCGTCGCATAGTCGATGGACGGATAGAGCTCGCGCGCGGCGCTCTCCTCGAGGAAAGCGCAGAAGTAGCCACTGTCGGAACCGATCTTGACCGCCCACCCCACGGAAGGGTCGCCATAGGAGAGCGTCTCGATGAGCTCCACCTGCTGCGGAAGCGGCATCTCCGGTCCGCCCCAGCTCCCGGGAAACATGATGCGGAAGACGCCTGCGGCGCGCAGTTTCGCGACGAGATCGGCGGGTATGCGGCGCAATTTCGCCGTCTCTGTCGTCCGCGACTGAATCTCGGGCACCAGAGCCCGGACATTGGCGAGGATCTCTTCGCTCGTCATCGGTTTGCTCACGTGCGGCGTTCCAACAGCGAATCGGGCACGGAACATACCGCATTTCGCCTGCGGCGATCATGCGATGCGTGTCAGCGGGGAGCCACCGCACAGCGGTGGCTCCGTACCGGAGGGCTCCAGGTTTACGGGACGGCGCTGCTTGACGGCTCTACGAGCGGGCGGCCTTGGCCTGAGTGGCCTCGCGATGTCGCAGAGCCCACGCGCAGAGCGCGATCAGGGTGCCGCCCGGGATGAGTAACGCGATCAGCGCGTACACCCCGAGCTCGCGGTTCGCAGCCCCGAGACCGGCGAGAGATTTGCGCAAGCGAGTCAAGGGGCCCTCGAGTCCGGCTTTGCGGCCGCCGCTTTGCGCCAGTCCGCGTTGATCGGCTTCGCGAGGAGGTAGCGGTCGCCGAGCCACTTGATGGCGCGCTCGCGCGCTTCGCTGTAGTCCACCACCATCGGAGCGGGTACCCGCTCGGCTGTCGTTGTCTGCTTCACGATGTCGTCCTCTCTCGCGCCCTTGCGACCGCTCGGTGAGGGATGGCCTCATCCCGCCGACGTCCAGATTGTGATCTCTGTCAAGGACGTATCCCATCCCGAAACAGTGGGTGTCAGGGTTCTCCGACGTGATTGAGGAGGAACTCACTCCACGGATGCGCCGGCTCTACCTCCAAAGAGGCACGGCGGGAGTGGGGTCGCGGGCGTAGGTTGCAAGGCACGTTGACAAGGAGGGCTTGACATGTTGCTCCAACACGCAGGGTTGCGCACGTTGTGGCCTGTGTTGCTGTTCATCCCGTGGGTCCTGGTCGGAGTCGCCTTTCTGGCGAAGGCGATTCAGGGCAGAAGGGAAGCACGATCGTTGTCCGCGCACGGCCGCGCGGGTTGACTGACAGGTAAGCCGCGGCCAGCCGATTCCCTGGCCGGCTCGCGTAGCCGCTGCAGGGTTCAGCGCAGAAACTCGCGGATGGCGGTGGCAATCTCTGCGGCATGCGTCTCGAGGGCGAAATGCCCGGTGTCGAAGAACCGCACCACGGCTTGCGGGATGTCGCGCCGGAAGGCTTCGGCGCCGGCCGGCAGAAAGAACGGATCGTTCTTTCCCCAGACCGCCAGCAACGGCGGCCGATGGGCGCGGAAGTAACTCTGAAACTTCGGATACAAGGCCACGTTGCTCTTGTAGTCGCCGAACAGATCGAGCTGGACCTCAGCAACCCCTGGGCGACTCAGGTAGAAGTTATCGAGCGAGTAGCCATCCGGTGATACTGCGGTCGGATCGGGCACGCCATGCGTGTACTGCCAGATCGTAGCGTCGGGCGTCAGAAACTGGCGCAGGGCGTCGCGATTGGCCTGGGAGTTGTTTTCCCAGTAGGCGCGGATGGGATTCCAACCTTCGCTCAGGCCCTCCACATAGGCGTTGCCGTTCTGCGTGATGATGGCGGTGATCCGCTCCGGGTGCCGGAGGGCGAGTCGCAAGCCGGTGGGCGCGCCATAGTCGAAGACGTAGGGGGCGTAGCGATCGAAGCCGATCGCTGCGGTGAAGCGGTCGATGGTGTCGGCGATTCGATCGAACGTGAGTCCGCGGCCGGGTGAGTCGGACAGCCCGAATCCGGGCAGGTCGGGCGCCACCAGATGGAAGCGGTCGGCCAGCAGCGGAATCAAGTCGCGAAACATGTGGCTGGAGGTGGGGAAGCCGTGCAGCAGCAGCAGCTTCGGCGCACCCGCCGATCCGGCCTCGCGATAGAACACTTTGGCGCCGTCAACGGCCAGGGAGCGATATCGGGTGGAGGTCATGGAGAGACTCCTTCTGCTAACCGTTAATCAATCTATGTTCAGCCTGTGGATACCCCTGCCGTGGTGTGGCGCGTCCCCGTGGGCCGAACCCCCGCTGCTCATTGCCAACCTCCAGTTCAGGGTAGTAACCTCTATGCGAATGGATTGGAGGTTACTCACTTGATAGTAACCTGTCAATCCATATTTATACGGTTACATACCCGACCCAGGAGGCTTATGCAGCAGCAGATCCCCGCGATCGTGATCGCCGATGCCCCCGCGCTGGACTTTTTGAATTCCGTGGCCACGCCGGTGGACGTTCCCGTCGAGTGGCTGCATGACGGCGACGGGCTCGTGAGCTGGTTGCAGCAAGCCGGGCTCGTGCCCGCGCCGCTGCTTCAGGAGCTGCGCTCGCGCGCCCTGCCGGGGGAGCTGGACGATGTTGCCGAGCGGGCACGCAGCCTGCGCGAGTGGTTCCGCGGCTTCGTACACAAACATCGCGGCCGCCCGCTGGCTCGCGCGGACCTGAAGGAGTTGGAGCCGCTCAATCGGCTGCTCGAGCGTGATGAGTCTTTTCATCAGATTGCGCCGGCCGCCTCGCATGCAGGCACCGCATTCGAGCTGCAAGCCGCGCGCAGATGGCGTTCGCCGGAAGCGCTGTTGTTGCCGATCGCCGAGATACTGGCGCAGTTCGTGTGTTCGGAAGACTTCACCCACGTGAAGGCCTGCGAAGGTCCGGCATGTACGCTGCTGTTCGCCGATCACACTCGCGGGCACGCGCGCCGCTGGTGCAGCATGGCCATCTGTGGAAATCGCGCCAAGCAGGCCGCTCACCGCCGCAGACTCAAGGCTCAGCACTGAGGTGCCGCGAGCACTGATGTGGAGGAAGACGCCAACTTGGAGCTCGTCGCGCAAACTCAACGCCTGAGGTTGCGTCGCTTGCGCAAAGCCGACACGGCCTTCCTTCTCGAGCTGCTCAATCAGGCGAGTTGGCTGGAATTCATCGGCGACCGCAACGTGCACAGCGCGGCGCAAGCTGACGACTATCTGGCACAGCGCATCGATGCGCAATTCGACCGTTACGGCTTCGGGATGTGGGGTGTCGAGCTGCGCGCCGGCCAGCCACCCTTGGCGCACCTCCCGGTAGCAGGCCAGCGCGCGATCGGCCATCCCGGCATGGGCCAGTTGATCGGGTTGGTGGGACTCGTCAAGCGCGACTATCTGCCTGAACCTGACCTTGGCTTTGCATTGCTCGACGCCTACGCGGGCCATGGACTGGCTCATGAAGCCGCGTGCGCAGTCTTACCACTCGCGCGGGCGCGGGGGCTGAAGCGCCTGCTGGCCATCACCGATCCTGACAATCACAGATCCATCGCCCTGTTGCACCGTCTGGGTTTTCAGCTCGAAGGACCCCACACGCCTCCCGGAGGCACGAAACTCGTGCAGCGCTACTCCAGAGACCTCGGCATGCACGAGCAGTGACTTGGCCGTGAAGCGCGGGCGCGCTCTTCAGGATTGTTCAGATCCGTTCTCTAGCGCCGGTCGCACCGCGATATTAGGATCAAACGGTTAGCTCGGATGCTGGCATCGATCCGACGCGCGGCCCCGCGAGTCACCCAACCTCGTCGATCCAGTACAAGCATTTTCGCGCCGCGCGCGGGGGTATTTGCACAATGCGCAGTCAGATCATTGTGGCGCTCGGCGCCGCATCGCTGGCGGTCGTGGCCGGCCTGTTGGCGCCGACACGGGCGCTGAGCGCCTCGTTCCGCGGCGTCGATGCCAAGCGCCTGCTGGCAGCCGACTCGCCGGCGAACGCGGGCGAGTGGATGTCGTACGGCCGCGATTACAGCGAGCAGCGTTTCAGCCCGCTCACCCGCATCAACGCCGGCAACGTCAGCCGGCTGGGCCTGGCGTGGTACGCCGATCTCAGCGAGCGTGGGGGCAGCTACGAGACGACCCCGATCGAGGTGGACGGGCGGCTCTTTGTGACCAGTCCCTGGAGCAAGGTCTACGCTTTCGATGCGAAGAACGGCCAGGAGCTGTGGAAGTACGACCCCAAGGTCCCCGGCGAATATGCGGTCAAGCTGTGCTGTGGCATCGTGAATCGCGGTGTCGCCGTCTGGAAGGGCAAGGTGATCTGGGGAACGCTCGACGGGCGGCTGATCGCTGTCGACGCGGCGACCGGCAAGAAAGTCTGGGAAGTGCAGGCCACCGATCCGGCCAAGACGTTGTCGATCACCGGCGCGCCGCGCATTGCCGACGGCCGCATCTTCATTGGCGAGGCGGGCTCCGAGTTCGAGCAGCGCGGCTACATGGCTGCCTACAGCGCCGACAACGGCAAAGAGCTGTGGCGCTGGTGGGCCGTGCCCGGGGACCCCTCCAGGCCGTTCGAGCAGCCCGAGCTGAAGTGGGCCGCCAAAACCTGGAGCGGCGAATGGTGGAAGGCCGGCGGGGGCGGCACTCCCTGGGACGGCATCATCTACGATCCGCCGACCGGCCTGGTATTCATCGGTACCGGCAACGGCGCGCCGTGGCCCGCGGAGATCCGCTCTCCCGGCGGCGGCGACAACCTGTTTACCTCCTCGGTCGTCGCGCTGGATGCGAAAACCGGCAAGTACAGGTGGCACTACCAGGAGACGCCGAACGACAGCTTCGACTTCGATAGCACCAGCGGTTTCATGACGGCGGACCTGGTGATCGACGGCAAGAAGCGGCACGTGCTCCTGCATGCCCCGAAGAACGGCATGTTCTACGTGCTCGAGGCCTCCACCGGCAAGCTGCTGGCCGCCAAACCCTACGTCCCGACGGTCAACTGGATGACCGGGCTCGACAAGAATGGCAAGCCGATCCTCAACCCGGAAGCCAACTACGGCAAGACCGGGAAAGGCTTCAACGTGGTGCCGTCCGCGGGCGGAGCACACAGCTGGCACCCCATGGCGTTCGACCCGCAGACCGGGTTCGCGTATATCCCGACCAACTACAGCAGCTTCCCCCTGGTCGCCGAGGCGGGCGCGAAGATGGGCAACCAGCTGTTGTCGATCAACGTTGCCAAGCATCCCCAGGATCCGCCGCCGCAGCTCGCAGGCGCGGGCAACTACCTGCTCGCCTGGGATCCGGTCAACATGAAGCCCGTGTGGGAGCAACGCCAGGGTGGAGCGCGCGCCGGCGTGCTCACGACCGCGGGCAATCTGGTGTTCCAGGGCTACACGGCATTCCCCCCGAAACCGGATGCCGATCCGCCGAATTTCTCCGCGTTTCGCGCCGATACGGGCGAGCGGTTGTGGAAGGCCGAGACACAGGCGGGCATCGTCGGCGGTGCGGTCAGCTACTCCGTCGATGGCGAGCAGTACATCGCCGTCGTAGCCGGCACGTCCGCTCGCGGCGGCTATTGGGCGCCGACCTACGCCCGAGTGTTGGTTTACAAGCTGGACGGCAAGGTGCAGCTGCCGCCCGCGGCCCCCTACACGCCCCCAGCGCTGAATCCGCCGCCTGAGTTCGGCGACCGCGGCCAGTTGGAAGTGGGCGAGCACGAATACACGGCGCACTGTGCGAGTTGCCATGGGACCGCCGACACCTTCAGGGTGAGCAGCCTGTTTCCGGACCTGCGTTATGCGGGTGCGCTCTGGGGCGCAGAGGCGTTCAAGGCAATCGTGATCGGCGGCGCGCTGCAGAACAACGGCATGGTGTCTTTCAGCAAGGTGATGACCGCGCAGGACGCCGAAGCGATTCGCGCCTACGTGGTGCACCTGGCAAATGAAGCGAAGAATGAGCGGCCCGCCCCCGGCGGATTCGCCGGCCCGGGCGGTGGGCGTGGAGCCGGTGGCGCCGGAGCCGCCGCGCCTGCAGCGCTGCATCACTAGCGGGCGAGGCACGCGAGCGCCGAGGAATTCTCGATAACGCCGGGCGGGGCTAATCACGCCACACTTGTAACTCCCTGCCCCCGAGGCAGGGAAGCTAAGGTCCTCCCATCGCCGCTGACGGCGCACGCAACGCAGGAGAGGACCGATGATGAAGTACACGGTTGGCACACGAGAGCAATGGCTGACGGAGCGCCTGGGACTCCTCGAGGCGGAAAAAGAGCTGACGAGACGCAGCGACGAAGTGGCAGAGCTTCGGCGGCAGCTCCCGGCGGTGCGTATCGATAAAGCGTATCGCCTGCAGACCGACGCAGGGAGCGCCTCGCTCGCGGACCTCTTCCAAGGACGTTCGCAGCTGCTCGTCTACCACTTCATGTTTGGGCCGGACTACCGGGCCGGATGCCCGTCCTGCTCGATGATTGCCGACGGCTTCAATGGCTTCGCCGTCCACCTGGCTCACCATGACGTCATGCTGTGGGCGGTCTCACGGGCGCCGTTGGCGAAGCTGCAGGAGTACAAGCGCCGGATGGGCTGGACGTTTCCCTGGGCGTCCTCGTTCGACAGCGACTTCAATTCCGACTTCAATGTGTGGTTCACCGAAGCCCAGGAGCGCTCGGGAAGCGTCGAATACAACTACCGGCGCGAGCCGGCCATCGAGGGCCGCTCGAACCAGGGGCCATCCTCCAAATTCGCGGCCACCTGTGGAGTCGACACGGCTACGTTCCTGCGAGACAGGCCTGGAATGAGTGCATTCGTGCTCGAGGACGGCGCGGTCTACCACACCTATTCCACGTATGGTCGCGGCCTCGATGGCCTGTGGGGCGCGTACCAATGGTTGGACCGCGCACCGGCCGGACGTAACGAGAAGGATGTGGTCGGTCCGTGGTGGCGCCGCCACGACGAATACGCCAAGGGGTGAGTCTCATGGTCTCGCACGTGGAGACGTCAGCGCACAGCGCAGCTGCTTGTCGCATCGACGGGGCATCGCAACGCGCCTTCCTCGCTGGCTCCGCCTTGCTGTTCGCAGCTGGCGCTGCGGCGACGATTCTGTGGTGCGGGCCCATGTCGGAAATGGGTGAGATGCCCATGCCGGGCGACTGGAAGATGTCGATGGTGTGGATGCGAATGCCGGGCCAGGGAGGGCCCGAGGCTGCGGCGTCGTTCCTGGGCATGTGGGCGGTCATGATGGTGACCATGATGTTGCCCTCCCTGGTGCCGATGTTGTGGCGCTACCGGGAAGCTGTCGGCCGGACGGATCGCTTGGGTCCGCTGACAGCGCTCGTGGGATTGGCGTACTTCGTGGTGTGGAGCGTCGTCGGAATTGTCGTGTTTCCCGTGGGGCTCGCGCTCGCGACCCTGGAGATGCAGCACCCTGCGCTTGCGCGTGCCGTTCCAACCGCCATGGGTGTAGCCGTCGTGGTTCTCGGGGCGCTTCAGTTCACTGCCTGGAAGGCACGGCTTCTCGCGTGCTGTCGACAGGCACCCGCATGTCGTGCGTTACGTTCAGATGTGGGGACGGCGTGGCAACACGGCCTGCGCCTGGGACTCAAGTGCACCGGGTGCTGTGCAAACCTGATGGCGATTCCGCTGATCATCGGAATCATGGACCTTCGCGCCATGGCCCTCGCGACAGCAGCGATCACTGTCGAACGGCTTGCCCCTGCCGGCGAACGTGTCGCACGGGGCGTGGGCCTCACCCTGGTCGGCGTCGGGTTGGTGCTGATTGCGCGAGCTCATGGATGATCTTCTCGCCCCACCGCGACCCTTCGTCGGCGCGCCCGCCGCAGCGTACGGAGCGGGCGGGACGGGTGCTCGAGCACCCGCCCTGTCGCGCTCTCAGGTGTGCGCGTCGATGAAAGCGTCCAGCTGTCCCTTGTTCAGGGTCCCGACGCGCGTCGCGACGGGGTGTCCGTCCTTGAACAGCATCAGAGTAGGAATCCCGCGTACGCCGTAGCGGGTCGGTGTCACCGGGTTCTCGTCCACATTCAGTTTGACGACCGTCACCCGTTCGCCGTACTCCGCCGCCGATTTCTCCACCAGCGGCCCGATGACCTTGCACGGTCCGCACCACTCGGCCCAGTAGTCCACCAGTACCGGTTTTGAGGATTGCAGCACCTCCACTGGGAAGGTCGCATCGCTCACCGCCCTCGTCGTCTCGCTCATGGGGTACAGCCCTCCTGTTCGTAGGACAATTTATTATTCGAGGAAGGCAGGTTAAAGTGCGCTAGCTGGAAATCATTATTCCGAATCCTGAACAATCGCCATGGACAAGCTGCAGGCCATGACCCTGTTCGTCCGGGTCGTCGAAACCGGCGGCATCGCCCGCGCCGCGGAAAGCCTCCGCATTCCGAAGGCGACCGCGACCACGCTCATACAAAAGCTCGAGGCCTCACTGGGAGTAAAGCTCCTCAACCGCACCACGCGGCGCGTCAGCGTCACCCCCGACGGCGCCGCCTACTACACCAGTGCCGTCTCCATCCTGTCGGAGGTTCGGGACGCCGAAGAGGCGCTGTCCCATCGTTCGACGGCCCCCAGTGGGCGTGTGCGCGTGGATGTCCCGACATTGATTGCTCGTTCCGTCATCGTTCCCGCGCTACCGCGGTTCTTCGAGCAGTACCCGCAGATCGAGTTGGCGCTGGCCTGCAACGAGCGGCATTTCGACCTCGTGGCCGAGGGGATCGATTGCGCGTTGTGGATCGGCGAGATCGGCGCGGCCGCCCTGGTCGCGAAGCGAGTGGGCTTTATCTATTTTGCCACCTGTGCGGCTCCGGCTTATCTCGCGACACACGGCCTGCCGATGCACCCGCGCGAGCTTGCGCAGCACCGTTGTATCAATCACTTCTCGCCACGCACCGGAGAGACCCTCGAGTGGGTCTTTTCCAAGGGTACGGAGCGGGTACAAGCCCTGTTGCCGGGGCATCTCGCGCTCGAGGACGAGAACAGCTACGTCAGCGCCGCGGAAGCGGGCCTCGGGATTGCGCAGATGCCGGCATTCGCCGTCAAGGAGGCCATGGAGCGGGGTGCGCTGGAGCTGGTGCTGGGGGACTGGTTCCCGGAGCCTTCGCCGCTGCACGTGGTCTATCCACAAAGCCGTCATCTCTCGCGCAAGGTGCGCGTGTTCGTCGACTGGCTGGCTGCGCTGATCGCCGATCACGATGGCATTCAGCTGCGATCCACACTGCCGCACGTGGCAGGACCACGCAGGTGAACGATGCACGGTGGGGGCCGAGGCCGGGCGCGTCCTGAAGGCCGGCGACCAAAGCACGGTAGGCATCCGGCCGCTGGGCCTTGTTGGGCATGCGGAGGATCTCAATGGGCTCGACAAAGCTGATGATGAGCGTGATGTTGCGGGAGGGCAGGCCGATGAACGTCCCCGGCGGCAGGCCGGAAATGCAGAAACCCGCGTAGTGCGTGATGTACGGGCGCAGCGCCGCTGCGGGCAGGCGGGTGGCGGTGTTGGAAAGTGCGCCGCTCATCGCGCGTGGCAGCCGTGGAGGATGCTCATGCGGAAAGCGCTGCGGCGATGAGTAAACGACAGCGGCAGCATCGGCCGGTCAACTCCCCGTCTGGGCCGCTTCCTGGGCCAGGAACTGGCGCTGGTAGAGCTGTGCATACAGTCCCGGCACCGCACTGAGTCGCTCGTGAGTGCCCCGTTGCACGATGCGGCCCTCCTGCACGACCAGAATCTGATCGGCCTTGAGCACCGTGGAAAGGCGGTGCGCGATGACGATCGCAGTGCGCCCGGTGAGCGCCCGCTCCAGCGCCTGCTGCACGGCCGCCTCGGAGGTCGAGTCCAGATGGGCAGTGGCCTCATCCAGCACCACCAGGTCGGGCGCCTTCAGCAGCAGCCGCGCGATCGCCAGGCGTTGCTTCTCGCCACCGGAGAAGCGGTAGCCTCGCTCTCCGACCATGGTATCGAGGCCGTCGGGCAGCGAGTCCACCAGCTCCAGGATCTGCGCATCGCGCAACGCAGAGCGGATCTGCTCGTCGGTGGCGTCCGGCCTGGCATAGAGCAGGTTGGCACGGATGGTGTCGTGGAACAGGTGTGCATCCTGAGTGACCACACCGATGCGATCGCGCAGGGACTGTAGAGTGGTATCACGGACATCGACGCCGTTGATGCGAATCGCGCCCGACTGCACATCGTACAGCCGCGGGATGAGCTGACTGATGGTGGTCTTGCCGGCACCGGACGGGCCTACCAGGGCGACCAGTTGCCCCGGCTCCGCGACGAAGTCCACGTCATGCAACACGGTGCGCGGTGCCCGCTTCTCGGGGACCGCGATCGACTCCAGGGAAGCCAACGAGACTTCCGCAGCCGACGGGTAGCGGAACGCGACGTGCTCGAAAGCGAGTCGCATCGGACCGCTCGCAAGGGCGGTCGCATGCGCCTTCTCCTGGATCATGGGTGTCAGATCCATGACCTCGAACACGCGCTCGAAGGACACCAGGGCCGTCATGATGGTGACCTGCACATTGGACAGTCCCGTCAACGGCGCATACAGGCGCGCGAGCAGGGAGACGAGCGCAACGACGGTGCCGAGGTCCAGGGCATGCCGCGCCGCGAGCACGCCGCCCCATCCGTAGGCCAGTGCCGTCGCGAACGAAGCCATCAGCAGCAGCATCGTTCCAAACATTCTCCCATACAGCGCCGCCTTGACGCCGGCTTGCGAGAGCTGCGCCGCCTTGCCCTCGAACGTCCGCACATCCTCCGCCGGGCGGCCGAACAGCTTCGCAAGCAGGGCGCCCGCGACGTTGAACCTCTCCACCATCACGCTGCTCATCGCAGCGCCCACGTCGTACAACTCGCGCGTCACGGCTTGTATGCGCCGGCCCCAATAGCGAGCGGGCAGGACGAACAGCGGCAGCAGCACCAGGACGATGAGCGTGATACGCCATGACAGAGCAATCATCGCGGCGACGACCAGAGCTACCGTGACCGCGTTGCCGGCAACGTTTGAAAGAACGTCGGTAAAGGCGGTGCGCGCGCCTCCCGTGTCGGTCACCAGCCTGTTCACCAGTGCCCCGGTCTGCGTGCGGGAGAAGAACGCCAGCGGCATTCCCTGCACGTGCTCGAACAGCCGGGTGCGCAGGGACAGCACGACGGCCGCGCCGATATGCGTCGCCATGTAGGTCAGGAGCAGCCCGAGCGCCGCTTCCAGCACGCCGAGCCCGGCGATCATCAGCGCCAGCCGCACGATGAAAGGGACGTTCTGCTTGAGAATGCCCTCGTTGATGATCTCTCGATAGATCAGCGGGTTGGCAATGCTGATGGACGCGCTGGCGATGACCACCACCAGGAACAGAAGCAGCATGGCGGAGTGCGGTGCCGCGACGGCGAGTGTGCGCCGCGTAGTGCCGGGCTTGATCTTCTGCTGCAGAACTTTCGAGTCCTTGCCAAAGGAGCTCAGTTGTCCGGCCCATCCCCCTCGCATCGCTTCCCTCCGACCTCGCGGTGTCCTGGTGAACGAACCTAGCAGCCCGGCCCTCTCGCTGTCACTGTCTTCCCGCGGCGTGCTATTTTTCGTTGCAGACTCAACGTCTTGGCGTATTGTGGGCCGCTTGTTCACGGCCGCGCCACACTCGCTGAGCCACCGTGACCGATTGACCCAACCGGAGCCTGCTCGTGAGATACCTGCTCGTGAGATATCTGATCGTCCTTTGTCTGGCGGCGACCGTTGCGTTCCCGCCGATGCCTGCGGCGTTCGCTGCGACCGTGGCTGCCGCAGGGAGCATGCGTGCCGTGGTGGTCGTCGACGGGCACGTCCAGATCCAGTCAGTCCCCAAACCACAGCCGCGGCCCGGTGAGGTTCGAATCAAGGTTCGCGCGGTGTCCGTGAATCCCGTGGATTGGAAGAAGATTGCCGGCGCGGCCCCGGGAGCGCGGCTGATTCCGGGCAGGGATCTCGCAGGCGTCATCGATGCAGTGGCCGATCCGGGAGGCCCCTGGAAGGTGGGACAGGCGGTGATCGCGGTCGCCCCCACGGGCTCGTACGTCGAATACGCCATTTCGCCGGTCAATGCCGTGGCCGCCAAGCCGCCGCAGATGTCGTTCGAGGAAGCCGCGGGCCTGCCGATCGTCGGGGAGACGGCCTGGCGCGCGATGGTCACAGTCGCCAACGTGCAGGCGGGGCAAAGAGTGCTCATTCACGGCGGCGCCGGCGGGGTGGGCTCCGCCGCCGTGCAGATCGCAAAGGCGCGTGGCGCGTATGTCATCGCGACCGCCTCGCCGAGTCACAACGAGCTGTTGCATTCCCTGGGCGCCGACCAGGT
>Ga0105240_10011015_pt1 | contig 12657 bp, 12 predicted proteins | sample KBSC54metaG_FD_80426 | JGI IMG/M metagenome (GOLD analysis project Ga0105240, IMG submission 80426) | Corn rhizosphere microbial communities from Kellogg Biological Station, Michigan, USA - KBS C5-4 metaG | ecosystem: Host-associated > Plants > Roots > Rhizosphere > Soil | place: Michigan, USA... | reverse complement strand
GCTGATGCGGATCTGCCGGTTGACGCGGACGCGTTTCGTGCTGTCCTGTATGGGCGAGGTTCCTCCTAGCGTGAGAACGAAAATCGCGGACGCCTCGTAAGGAGTCCGCGATGCCCGACGACCGCCCTATCCCGGGCGGCGTCTCGTGCACTGAACTCCTACAGCACACCTCGCACATACCACACGAGGGCCGGAGGGTGAGAGCGGTACGCCCGCTCTGCTTTAGTTGATTGTCACCACACAATTTATCGACGCCGGGGCGGGCAGTCAATTGGCCGCGTGACGGATTTCGGCTCCAGGCTGACCGATCGAAGGCAGCATCGCCGTCTCCAGCTCCGGTTGCCTCTGCAATCGCTGTCAGTCGGGCTGCTTCGAAAAAGGCTTTGAAGGATAACAAAAGTGAAACTGAGGATGACGAAAGTTTTCGTTCTGCGCCGAGGGGAGCGCGTTCGCACGTGGCTGACTAAGGGTTGTTGTTGTGTTAAACAACAAAAACACTTCTCTTAACCGTTAGGCAACGCACCTGCCTCCGCGCAGAACGATCACTTTCGTTATCCTCAGTTTCACTGTTGTTATCCTTTGAAGCCGTTGTCGAAGAAGCCCGGCTCGGCCCTTAGCCGGAATCGCTGGCCAATCCGTACGCCTTACCATCGTGGACGATGCGACCCCACGCATGGAACGCGTCGTGCTCGAACAGCGCGAGCCAGCCCTCGGCTTCCATACGCAAGAGAATCCGGCGCTTGGTCTCGAGCGTCACGAGCGGGTCCAGGTCGTAACCCATGATCCACGGCAGAGGCAGGTGCGTCGTCGTCGGCACCAGATCGCCCAGATAGAGCGCGGTGTCGCCTCGCGACCTGAGGAGCACCGATTGATGGAACGGCACATGACCCGGCGTCGGCACCACGGTGATCCCGGGAACGATCTCGCGCTCGCCTTCCACCATATCGAGCCGGCCCGCTTCGCGTATCGGCTCGAAGTTGTGCGCGAAGTAACTGGCTGCGGTCCGCTCGTTGAGGTGTGTGGCGAAGTGGTGCTCGCCGCGCTGCACGACGTACCGTGCGTTGGGCATCGACGGACGGATCGCGCCGTCCGCATCGCGGTAGGTGTTGCCGCCGGCGTGGTCGAAGTGCAGGTGCGTGTTGATCACGAGCGATACGTCTTCCGGGCGATGCCCGGCCGCGCGGATGCCGTCCTCGAGTGCTGTCGGTCCCGTGGTCCCGGCGTTCTCGATTCCGTAGATGTCGTAGAACCTCGGGTTCTCCTTGTTGCCGGCGCCCGTGTCGATCAGCACCAGACCCGAATCGTGCTCGACTAACAGACACCGCATGCCCATCGGGATGCGATTGCGCTCGTCGGCCGGCAGGCGCTTTTCCCAGAGCGGCTTGGGCACCACGCCGAACATGGCGCCGCCGTCGAGTTTGAGTGGCCCGGCCTGGATCGCGTGCACCGTCCACGCGCCAATGGTCCGTTTGAGAACCTGTGGTGTGCTCATGAGATGAGAGGAATGCTCCCTAACCCCTACCCTTGTCCTTCGCCCCACCCATCGGACGACCGCGGGAGTGCCGACTTGCGGCCGCGGCGCCGGCGACCGCGACCGGGCACCATCGCGACCAACTGCTCCAGGTCATCCCAATGCCGGCAATCGAGCGCGCGCGCCGCATCCAGCAGTCGCAGCAGCACGTGCGCCGTCGCGTGCGCATCGCCGCCGGCGCGGTGGCGATCGACGATGCGAATGTCGTAGTAGCGCGCGAGACTATCGAGCCGCCGGCTTCGCAGATACGGCAGCACACGTCGCGCCAACCGCACCGTGCACAACTTTCGCCCAACGAGACGCCGTCCGCGCGCGCGCACCAATTCCGCACTCAGGAACCGCCAATCGAACTCGACGTTGTGCGCGACGAATACGTGACCCTCGAGTACCCGCAGCAGCTCGTCGCACACGTCGGCGAACACCGGCGCGTTGCGGACCATCGACGCATCGATGTGCGTGAGCGCCGTGATCATGCGCGGAATGGGGCGCTCGGGATTGACGAGCGTCTCGAACCGTTCGCAGATGACGCCGTTGCGCACGACCACTGCGGCGATCTCGGTGACGCGGTCGCCGTGCCACGCGCGCATACCGGTCGTCTCGGTGTCGACGACGACGTAGCTCACATCGCCTAACGCTTCGCGCCTGGGCGGCGGGACGTCGGCGAGGATCGCGCGCGTGGCGGCGTGAGCCGAGGCCATGGTGACGCCGCGCGGCGCCAACGCCCACTGGCCCGCCGCATCGCGCGTGAACTCGGGACGGCCGGCGAACAGCGCGAACGCCATCTGCTCGGCGACGACGCGCGGGGCGCCGGGCAGCTGGCACACGTGCTCGATGAGCGCCACGGCGTCGGCCGGGCCGTTGCCTAACAATTCACACGCGCGGCGCGTCAGCACCGTATCCGTCAGGCGTGTCGACACGCCCTCGACCGGCGTCATGGCCGGCACCCGCGTGGCTGCGTGCGAAAGCGAACGCTCAGGACCACGGGTCGTCGCGCTCGAGCGGCAGCGTCATGCAGCGCGGCCCGCCACCACCGCGCACGAGCTCCGCGCCCTCGAACGTGATCACCGCGCGTTCGCCGTCGCGGACGCGCTCCTGCCCCGTGAGGAAGTTGACTGCGGGCACGATCTTGAATCCCATCTTCTGCAGCTCGCACAATGTCGCCTCGTTGCGCGTATACGAGATCGCGACGCCCGGTCGCGTCGTCACGAAGTTGCAGCCGCTCGACCACTGTTCGCGCTCCTGCACGGTGCGATGCTCGCCGCCGCAGAACACCGGCTCCATGGGCAGACCGACGTTCTGGAGTGCCGCGAAAATGTTAGGCATTTCGCTCATGTGTCGCTGACCCTTGCGGCGATGGAGAATCGCCAGGCGCTCGGCGCCCACGAAGTGCGGCGGATGGATCGCGGCCAGCTCGCGGTCCAACTGCGTGAAGATCATGTCGAGGTGAATCGCGGTGTGCTCCTTGGGCATCACGACCACGATCACGTCCGTGACCGGCGTGTTCGCGAACAGGAGCTCCGACACGTGGTCGATGGCCGCGGGACTCGTGCGCTCGCTGAAGCCCATGACGACGGTGTCGGCGCGCAATGGATGCAGGTCGCCGCCTTCGAGCGTGTAGTTCTTCCGTCGCTCCGCGGCGCCGTCGTACAGAATGCCCTGGTTGGCCAGCAACGGATGATACCGGAACAGCGCCTTCATGATCAGCTCTTCGGACCAGCGCACGCCGTAGCGCATCGACCCGATGAGAACGTGGCCGCCGATCACCATGGCCGTGTCGCGCGTGAAGAACAAGTTGGGCAACGGCGGCAGCATGTAGCCCGACTCGTTGAGCGCTTTGGCCAACGGGCCCGGCTCTTCGCCCTCGCCCTCGATGAGCATCTTCACGAGCTCCTCGGGCGGACGCTCGCCGATCTTGGAGGCTAACGGACCCGACGGAACGACGTCGGTGGCTTCGCGGACGAGGAGGTTGCGCGCTTCGTCCAGCACCGCGACCTCGGCGAGGAGGTCGCGTACGTATTGGACGCGTGCGAATCGCTCCAGGATGGCCACGAACCGCCGGTGCTCTCGCTCGGCGTTTTCGAGGTCGACGATGTCGTCGTAGAGGTAGTCTTCGCGGTTGGCCGGCGTCACGGCGAGGAGCTCCGGCCCGGGTGTGTGGACCAGGACCGAGCGGAGCGAGCCGATCTCGGAAGTGACGTGAACAGGCATAGATAGAGCAAACTAACGCGACCGCATGTGAAGCTGCCATAGCGCGGGTCGAGTTTTCCGGCTGGCGTGAGAGCGCGATTTCTGGTAACTTGTGAAGAAATTCACAAGTTCAATCCCGCCACCCGTGAAACGGATCGCAGACTCCACGGTTCGTCGCTTGTCGATCTATTTGCGCTTCCTTGAAGACTTCGAGAAGCGCGGGATCGCGACAATCTCGAGCGACGAGCTGGCCGCCCGCGGCGGGACGACGTCGGCACAGGTCCGAAAGGACCTCTCCTTTTTTGGCTCCTTCGGAAAGCGCGGCCTCGGTTATTCGGTGGCCGAATTGTCCGCGCGACTCCGGCAGATTCTGGGGCTGGAGCGGGAGTGGCAAGTGATCATTATCGGCGCCGGAAAGATCGGCGCCGCTTTGGCGCAGTACCACGGATTCGCGCAGCGCGGATTCCGGATCGTGGCCGTGTACGACTCCGATCCGGCAAAGGTCGGCCGGTCCGTGGACGGACTGGTGATCCGCCCCCTCTCTTCCTTGCCCGACGAGGCGAAGCGACAGCCGCCTGATATCGCCGTGCTTGCGGTACCGGCGACCGCGGCGCAGGAAGTGGCCGACATGGTGGTCAAGTCGGGCATCCGTGCGATCCTCAACTTTGCGCCGCATCAGCTGCAGGTGCCCGAGTCGGTCGCGGTGAAAGCCGTGAACATGGCGATGGAACTCGAGGGCCTCTCTTTTGCCTTGACGAACGGATGAGGCCGGACCAAACGCGGACACAGCCGGACAAAACATGGCTCGGCTGCGCTGAAAGTACATGTCTTGGTGCGTGGCATCTCTGAAAAAGGCCTCAACGGATAACGAAAGGGATGCAAGAGATGGGGAAGATTGGTCCGACACCAGTGAGAGCGCGACTTGCGCGCCCGTAGGCGAATCATCTTTTCGTTAGGCATGTGACGGCGCGCCGCGGGTCTCGTGCGCGTGATTGGGTGCCTTGTCGTTGTTTTTCCAACCAACAAAAAGAGCTCTACGAGGTGAAGCCGGTCTGATTCCCTCGCGGCGAATCAGCGTTCACCACTTGTTGTAGCAACGGGCGCAGATGTCAGTGACGAGCGCGCACGTCGCGCCTTCTCTGATGTCGATGCAATCGTCCCCATCGCTTGCATCCCTTCGTTGTCCTTTGAGTCCTTTTCACAGATGCCTGCCCGGCCGCTTCGTGCTGGGCCATCGCAGGCGAGCGATCCGTGCCTTGTCCGGCTGTGACCGTGCCTTGTCCGTTAGTCGAGTTCGTGGACGGCCATCGCGAGCGCGGCGAACTGTTCGACCTGGAGAGTTTCGGGGCGCGAGCCGGCGTCTACGCCCGTACGCGCGAGCAGCGCCCCGACATCCTCCACAGATCGGCCTGTGATCGTGCGCATCACGCGCCGCATCTGCTTCCGACGCAATCCAAACACATCCTGCACAAAGGCGCGGAACGATGCTTCTAGCGCGGGCGGCACGAGTGGCGTCTGGAGCGGCGTGAGGCGCACCACCGCGCTCTCGACCGACGGCGCAGGCTGGAACGCTCCGGCGCGGACTCCGAATAGCAGCTCGGCGCGCGCGAACGCCTGGACGTTCACGGACAGCGATCCGTAAGTCTTTCCGCCCGGTGGCGCCACGATACGCTCGGCGACCTCACGCTGCACGAGGAACACGGCGCGCCTGGGTCGCGGTGCTTCGAGCGCTTGGAAGATGATGGGTGTGGTAATGTAGTACGGTACGTTGCCCACGAGCACGTAGCCGCCCGGCTCGCCGCCGCCTAACGCAGCCAACGGCGTCTCGAGGATGTCGGCTTCCACCACCGACACCGCGGCGTCGCCGGCGTATCGTGCGCGGAGTCGGGCGGCGAGGTCGCGGTCCACCTCGACGGCGATCACACGCGCCGCGCGCGCGCGGACCGCGTCGGTGAGTGCGCCGCGACCCGGGCCGATCTCGATCACCGTATCGCCGGGCTCGAGGAGCGCGGCGTCGGCGATGCGCGCGAGGATGTGCGGGTCGGTGAGAAAGTGTTGGCCGAATCGCTTGCGCGGCCGGTGCGGCGGCCGCTCCGGCGAGATTTTGCTCGGCCGGCGGCGCGGGCTCACGCGTTCGTCAGCTGCGCACGAGCACGACCGCGAGATCGTCGCGCTGCACGGCGGTGCCGGTGTGGTCCGAGAGTTGGGCGAACACCTGCTGCAGAATCGTGTACGGCGGCTCGGCGTGCATGCGGCGCACGGTGTCGACGATGGGCTGCTCGCCGAACCGCCGGCCGAAACGGTTGCGCGCATCGCTCACGCCGTCGGTGAACAGGAGCAGGAGGTCGGTGCCGCTCACCCACGGCCGCGTACGCGCGGAGTGCGCCGATTCCACCATGCCTAACGGAGGGTCGAGCGCGGGCAGCCGCTCGCACGTGCCGTCGCCGCTCACGTGGTAGGCGTGCGGGTGGCCGGCGTTCGCGTAGCGCAGCATCCCGGCGCGCCGGTCGATCACGCCGTAGAACGTCGACACGAACATCTCGGTGGTGACCAGCTCTTCCCGCAGCGTGCCGAGGAGTGCGTCCAGCATACGCCCCGGGTCGTTGGAACCCTGGGCGTGGATGGCCGACGCGCTCATCACCAGCGCCATGATGAGGGCGGCCCGGTAGCCGTGGCTCGAGACGTCGCCGATCATGACGCCCGTTCGCTCTTCGCCTAACTGAAACAGATTGTAGAAGTCGCCGCCCACGCTCTCGGCCGGTACCACGCGCGCCGCCACCTGCGCCACCGGGTCCACGATCTCCGTGCGCGGGAGGAGCTTCATCTGCAGGTCGTGTGCGAGCTCGAGCTCCTGCACCAACCGTTGCTGGCTGAGCGACGCGCGCACCAGACGCGTGTTCTGAATCGCCGTGCCGATCTGCGTCGCGATCGCGGCGATCAGCTTCTGGTCGCCCGCGCTGAACGCCTGCCCCGACGCACGATCCGACAGGTTCACCACGCCTAACGGCTCGGCGCTGCCGCCGGGGGCCGTCCACATGATCGGCACCGAGAGCATCGTGCCACGCCGGTAGGAGGCCTCTGCGGGACAGGGGTCCGAGTCATCCTCGGCCACCACCATCGCGCGCTGGTCGCGGAACACCCGCGCCGACACGCTGCACTCGTCGGTGAGCGCGATGGGCGGCACGTCGAGCGCCGGGACGCCCAGGGCGGCCACGGTCTGCAGCGTGTCGGTGACGCGGTCGTGGACGAGGATCGAGCCGCGGCGCGCGCCGACGGTCTCCGAGACTTCCTTGAGGATGGTCGACGCCGCTTCGCCTAACGCAACCGTGCGGCCCAGGATCTCGGTGATCGTGTAGAGAAGGTTGATCTCCTCGTAGCGCTCCGCCAGCTCGTTGGCGGCGTGCTCCACCTCGAGGGCCGATTGGAGGTATTGCGAAACGACGGGAAGGAGAAAGCGGAGGTAGTTCTCGAGCGGGGCAGCGGAATCCGACGACGGGCCGATCACCAGCCAACAGCGGCGCGGTCCCGGCAATGTCGTCACGATCGCGGGACCGCCCGGAGACTGCACGGTCCCAGGCGGGCCGACGTCCAACGGCGGCGTCCAGCCGAGCACGCCGACGGCCGGCGTGGATGCAGCGAGGCGCGACGGCAAGCGACCGTCTTCCTCCGACCACACCGCGGCGGCGCAGCCCGTCGCGTCGCGAAACGCGCTCAACACCGTCTGCAGATCAGTCATGCCGGCGCATCGTGAGTCGCACCACGTTGCCGTGGTTCGCAAACCGCTCCACGCTGTCCATGAGCTGCGCCATCAAAAAGAGACCGCGGCCGTCCTCACGCACCACGTTCTCGGGACTCGTCGCGTCGACCAGACATTCCTCGAGATCGAACCCGTTACCCTCGTCCACCACCTCGAGCACCAGACGCTCGCGATTGACATCGCACCGCACCTGCACGCGCTTGGTGAGGTGTTCCCGGTTGCCGCGGAGAATGGCGTTCGACAGTGCTTCGGTGAGCGCGACGGGAACGTTCAGCGACATCTGTCGCGTGCTGTACGCCAATTGCTCGCACTGACGCGTGACCATCTCGACCACGCGCTCGATGTACCGCACGTCGCTCGGGATCTCGAGCTCCAACGCCAGGTGCAGACTGCCGATCGGCAGACCGCGAGAGCGATCCGGCGTCATGCGCACGTGCGACGTTTCGCTCGACGGCCGCTAGAAGGACTCGAGCGCGCGTTCGCGCGTGTCCGCGATCTGGAACAACGTGTCGAGCTTGGTGAGCTCGAACAACGTCTTGAGATCGTCGTTCAGGTTGGCGAGCCGCAGCTCCCCGCCCTGCTCGCGAATCTTCTTGGACAACGACACGAGGACGCCCAACCCCGAGCTGTCGATGTATCCGGTCTGGCTGAAGTCGATCAAGAATTTTTTCTCGCCACGCTCGAGCTCGTCGAGGACCTTCTGCTTGAGCTCCTGGCGGTTGCCCACAATGAGCTGACCCTCCACGTCCACCACGACAATGTCTCCCTGCTTCCTGAGTGCGAAGCTCATGTCTCGGTCTCCCGTCGAAATTCACGCGCACCCCGAGGGTGTGCGCCAGCTGCCAGCACCGTGTCGCCCGGATCGAGCGACTGCAACGCAGTGATCGCAGCCACATTGATAATGTCATCGGTGGAGGCGCCGCGCGAGAGATCGGAGCACGGGCGCGCGAGCCCTTGCACGATCGGTCCGATCGCGCGCGCGTGCGCCAACCGCTCCACGAGCTTGTATGCGATGTTCCCGGCGTCGAGCGACGGGAACACGAGCACGTTCGCCCACCCGGCTACCGCACTGGCCGGCGCCTTCCGTGCGGCCACTGCGGCGACGAGCGCCGCGTCACCCTGCAATTCTCCGTCCACAGCGAACGGCACCCCCCGCGTGCGAAGCAACGCCGTTGCCTCACGCACGATCTCCACCGACGGACCGGTGCCACTGCCGAGGGTGCTGTACGAGAGGAGCGCCACACGGGGCTCGTCGCCGACGATGCGGCGACGGTCGCGCGCGGCGGCGATCGCGATGTCCGCGAGCTGCTCGGCCGTTGGGCGAAGCACGACCGCGCAGTCGGTAAACGTGAGCACCTCGTCGGTACCCGCATCGGGCGTCGAGTCATCGGGCGCCGTGCGAAACGCAGGGACCACCATGTAGAACGCGCTCGATACGGTCGTGACGCCGGGCGCCGGCCCAACGGTGGACAGCGCGGCGCGCATCACCTCGGCGGTGGTGTGTGCGGCGCCGGCCACGCAACCGTCGGCTTCGCCAAGCGCAACGAGTCCGTCGGCGAACACGAGGGGATCGAGTGCGAGTGCCGTCGCCGCGTCGCGTGTGATGCCGCGGTGCGAGCGGCGCGACACAATGTGATCGACCACTCGTGTTCGCCGAGCATCGGTGGCAGGATCGACAACCGGCACGCCCAACGCGAGCGCACGGCGACGCGCCTCGTCGCCGCCTGCAAGCACGAGCGCCGGCTGCACGATGTGTTCGTCGCGGAGTTCGCGTACGGCGTCGAGTGTGCGTTGGTCGTCGCTTTCCGGAAAGACAATGCGACGCGCCGCCGATGCAGCGCGCTTGCGGACGTCGTCGAGGAACGTCACGCCGCGCCGAATCGCTCGCGGAGAGCGCGGTGCACCGTGGAGTTTACGAGATCGGCGGTTTCGCCATGGAAGCGCGCGATCTCGCGCACGAGGCTCGAGCTCACATACGTGAGGTCGAGCCTCGGCATCATGAAGACCGTTTCCATATCGGCGTTCAAGTGGCGGTTCATGAGCGCCATCTGGAACTCGTATTCGAAGTCGGCTATGGCCCGAAGCCCGCGAATGGAAAGCGTGGCGCCCACCGAGCGAGCCAGATCGACGAGGAGTCCATCGAACTGCCGCACTTCAACGCGCGGGTCGTCGCCCACGGCGCTCCGGATGAATCGGATGCGCTCGTCGACCGAGAACAGTGGCTGTTTGGAGATGTTGGTGGCCACCGCGATCACGAGACGATCCACGAACGTGAGGCTGCGCGTGATGAGATCTTCGTGTCCGTACGTGATCGGGTCGAAGCTGCCCGCGTAGATGCCGATGCGCATAGGTGGTCGTGTCGACAGGGTGACCGGCGGTGAGGCTACACGCTTCGCGGCGCGGCGTCGGCGCCGTCACGATAAATGGTGATCACGGTATCGCCGTAGGCGCGGCGTGTCGCACCCTCGGGCAGCGACTCACGCACGTCGTGCTCCACGGCGAGCACGCTCGCGAACGGGACGTCGACCCATCGCGCCGCAACCTGCACGGCGAGACCGAGGCGGTACGGCGGGTCCGCGAACGCCATATCGTACGCGCCTGCGTCCAACCTTTCAATGAACCGCAGCGCGTCGCCGCGATGCACACGCGTTTCGCCGGTGGCCTGGAGCGTCTCGACGTTGCGGCGCAGGGCATCGAGGCTTCGCGATGAGATCTCGACGAAATCGACGAACGCGGCGCCGCGCGACAGTGCTTCCAAGCCGAGTGCACCCGATCCGGCAAAGAGATCGAGGACGCGGGCATCGGGGATGTCGTGCTGCAGGATGCTCATCCACGCTTCGCGCACGCGGTCGGCCGTTGGGCGCACGCGCGGGTCGGCGGGGCGCACGATGGTGCGGCCACGCCACCGGCCACTCACGATGCGCAACGTTAGACCCGGATGTCCGCGAGGTGCGCCTGCAACCGCACTTCGCCGTTCCATTCGTCGCGCTCGAGTCGGAATGCGACGTCCACCGGCGAACCGGGGGTGAGCTCGGCGGCGCGCGATGCCATGCCCCACCCGATCGCGTCGAGCGGAGCGCCGGCGTTTCCGGCAAGACGCAGCTTGAGATGGCCGCCGGGATCGCCCGAGCCGCCGGCCGATCCCTGCCCAACGACCCGCGGCGGAACATCCAGGTGCACACCGCGCGCGACGAGCACCGGCGTCGCGTTGCCGGGGCCGAACGGTTCGAAGTGCCGGAGCAGCGATTCGAGATCGATGGTCGCATCGGCGAGATCGATCTCGAGGTCGATGCGCAGATTCGGTACGAGGTCGTCCGGCGTCAGGCGCTCGCGGGCGACACTGTTGAACTTGTCGCTGAACGCCTCGACGCGCGTGGTCTCGATGCTGATGCCGGCGGCTACGCGGTGTCCGCCGTAGCGCAACAGCAAGTCGCGGCATTCCGTTAGGCCACCGTGGAGATCGAACGCCGGAATGGAGCGGCCGGAGCCGCGGCCCGTTGGGCCGTCGAGCGCCACGAGCACCACCGGCCGGCACACCTCTTCGACCAGGCGCGACGCGACGATGCCCACGACGCCAGGGTGCCAGCCTTGCTCCGCGATCACGACGCCGTAGGTCGTGTCGAGGTTCATCCCGTCCACGTGGCGGGCCGCGCGGGAGAATGTGTCGCGATCGAGCTCCTGGCGGCGCCGGTTGAGCTCCTCGAATTCGCGCGCCAGTGCGTTCGCCCGCGATTCGTCGGTGGTCGTGAGGAGCTCGACCCCGCGAATGGCGTGGCCTAACCGTCCAACGGCGTTCAAGCGCGGTGCGAGCACGTACCCGATGCGGCCTGCGGTGATCGGGCGCCCATCCAGGCCGGCGGCGCGCCGCAGCGCGCGGAGGCCGGGGTTGGTGGTGTCGTTGAGCACTTTGAGCCCGTAGCGGGCGAGCACGCGGTTCTCGCCCTTGAGCGGCGCGACATCGGCGATGGTCGCGAACGCGACCAGGTCCAGCATCCGGTACACGACGTCTTCGTTCACGCCTAACGCATTGGCCAGCGCGATCGCGAGCTTGAACGCGACGCCGGCGGCGGCGAGATCCTTGTCGGGGTACGCGCAGCCGGGTTGCTTGGGGTTGAGCACCGCCAGCGCCTCGGGCAACGGTCCGCTCGGCAAGTGATGGTCGGTGATGATGACGTCGATGCCGGCATCGCGCGCGGCTACGGTCGGCGTGAGCGCGTTGGTGCCGCAGTCGCAGCTCACGAGCACCGACGCGCCGGCGTCGATGGCCGCTTTGACGCCGCTCATCGTGAGGTCGTAGCCATCCTCGAGGCGGCGCGGTATGAACGGCACCACGCGTCCGCCGCCGGCGTTTAGCGTGCGCATCAAGATCGTGGTCGACGAGATGCCGTCCACGTCGTAGTCGCCGTGCAGGAGAATCACCTCTCCGTTCTTCACGGCGCGCACCAAGCGATCCACCGCCACGTCCATGCCGAGCATGAGCGACGGACTGTGGAGGTGATCGAGCTTCGGTCTCAGGTAACGCTTAGCCGGCTCGATGTCGACGAAGCCGCGCTGGCAGAGCAGCCGGCAGACGGTATCTGGGAGATGAAGCTCGGCGGCTAGCGCGCGCACGGCGCCGTCATCAGGCGCTGCGGGAAGCACCCAGCGAGACCGGGGACGCACTCGTGCGGCTGGAACATTCACGCGCGAAAAGTACGAGCGCCGTCAGACAGCGACAAGCATCAAACCGCTGCGTACAGAAGCACTCCACATCCTTCGCAGACTTCGACTGACCGGCCGGCGGCCATGATGTTCCGGCGTTGCAGCGGGATCGCGGTGTTGCAGCGGCCGCACGCAGCGCCGCGCAGCGCGTACAGCGCGTTGGAGTTTTCGCGACCGCGGATGCGTTCGTATTTCTGAAGCAGCGGCCGTCCCACGCGCGCCGCCGTTTCGGTCCGTTGGGCACGCGCGGTGGCCAGATCGCGTTCCAATTCGGCGCGCGCGGTATCGATCTCGGCGCGTTCGGTGCGCTGGCGCTCCTCGAGCTCGCCGAGGGAGAGCTGCTCGAGCTCGGCGGCCTGGTGCAGGTCCGCGATGCGGGTGGCGAGCGTCTGCATCTCGCTTTCTTCCTGCGCCAGCACGCGGCGCGTGATCTCGATCTGCGACATCGCGGCCGACGCTTCGCGGTCCTTGCGGACGGCAT
>Ga0105240_10011013_pt1 | contig 12658 bp, 12 predicted proteins | sample KBSC54metaG_FD_80426 | JGI IMG/M metagenome (GOLD analysis project Ga0105240, IMG submission 80426) | Corn rhizosphere microbial communities from Kellogg Biological Station, Michigan, USA - KBS C5-4 metaG | ecosystem: Host-associated > Plants > Roots > Rhizosphere > Soil | place: Michigan, USA... | reverse complement strand
GGCCAGGGCGGCCGGGGGTACCAGCCAGCGGCTGAATCCCGGTCGGGCGATCGTGCGCTCGCGAGTCAGGAACCCGGGTCCCGTCAGCACTTCTGTCGTGGCCATGTGGCTGCCCCTCCAACCCGATGACGCGCCGGAGCATACGGGATAGCCAACATCCGTTGCCACCGCGGGGAGTGGGTGCGAGGCGGGCTTGGCCGCTGACCCGGCCCGCGCCGGATTGTGAGTGCGCAATGCACGCGCAACAATCGGTAGAGTGTGCGCAGGGCGCGTTCCCTCGCCGTCGCGCTGAACTTCGCGTTCCGTCGAGTTTGTGTATCGAAACTGGAGCACAGTGCCCTATTCTGCCCGGGGCGCCCCCGGGGCCCGGAGACGACCATGCTGACGCTCTACCACTGGGAGCCCAACGCCAACTCGGGCAAACCGATGCTCGCCCTGGCGGAGAAGGGAGTGCCGTACGAGAGCCACTACCTCGACCTGTTGAGCTTCGACCAGCACAGCCCGCAGTATCTGCAGGTCAATCCGGAAGGAACCATTCCCGCCCTGGTGCACGGCGAGCGTGTGCTCACCGAATCCACGCCGATGATGGAGTACATCGACAGCGAGTTCGACGGTCCTGCCCTGCGGCCGGGCAGCGCGCTCGAGCGCTGGCGGATGCGCTGGTGGATGCGCTACTTCGACGCTTATTTCGCGCCGTCCCTGAGCATGATCGGCTGGAGCGTGTTTGTCGGTCCGGCGGTGCGACAGCGCGACCCACAGGAACTGCGTGCGGCGATCGAGCGCATTCCGCTCGAGTCACGGCGCATTGCCTGGCGCAAGGCCATGTTCAACGAGTTCACACCCGCAGAGCTCGAGGAGTCGCGGCGGCGCGTGGTGTTCGCCATCGACGTGCTCGAGAAGCATCTGACCGCATATCGTTGGATCGCCGGGGATAGCTACTCTCTCGGGGATATCAACGGCTTCAATCTCGGCTATGCGCTGCCGCTGTCGCAACCGGAGCGCTGCAACGACACGCGCACGCCGCGCATCATGGAGTGGTTGCGCAAGATCTACGAGCGCCCGGCAGCGCGCGCTACCTGGGCGAAGGCGCGAACGCAGATGGGCGAGCGCGTCAAGCTGCTCGAGCGGAGGTAGATCATGCTCGAGCTGTATCATTGGGAGCCCAACACCTACTTCCTGAAGCCGCTCATTGCGCTGCACGAGAAGCGTGCGGCGTTCACCGGCCGATGGTTCGATCCGACGGCGTTCGAGCAGTTCGCGCCCGGCTGGCCGGGCAACACCGAGAGCGCGCTGCAGCTCGAGCGCGAGGGTCCGATCCTGGTGCACGATGGCGCGATCATCAGCAACAGTTTCTTCATGCTCGAGTACCTCAACGACGCTTTGCCGGGCATCAATCTGTGTCCCGGCGGGGCCTTCGAGCAGTATCGCCAGCGCGCGTGGGGCCAGGTGTTGACGGCGGTGGGGACGGGCGTGACTGAGTTGGGTTGCGCGAAGTATCTGGCTCCTGTGCTGCGCGGGATCGAGCCGGCGACACTCACGGCGCGGCTGCAGAGCATTCAGCCGCTCGAGCGCCGACAAGCCTGGGCCGCTGTGGCGGGTGGAACTTTGGATGAGGCGGCGCTGGCCGGCGTGCGCGCGCGGCTCAAAGGACCCATCAAGCGCATCGAGTCCGCTCTTGCGGCCACGCCATGGCTGGCCGGCGCGGAGTATTCCATCGCGGACATCGATGCATTCTCATTGCTGAACGGCCTGCCGGCGCTTGCTCCGGATGTCCTCAACCGGGACGAGACGCCACGTACGCTGGAATTCCTCGAGAGAGTGCGTGAGCGTCCCGCAGTGAAGGCGGCGTTGGCGCTCAGCCGCACTGGCAGGCCGGAGGAGGCGTTCGTGCCGGGGGCGGAAGGTTCCCGCTGGGGCTGATGACGTCGGCGCGACGGGATCGGCGGCGCGATGGATCGCAGGCGCCGCGGCGGCCGGCTGGACTGAGAGGTTCGGCGCGGCCAGCGCTCACTTGGCCGGTGTGCCGAACTCCTGCGTCCAGTAAATGCCGTCGGGGCTTTTGGGGTCGTAGAAATAGGCGATCCCCATCTCGGTGAACCGCGGCCCCATGATGTTCTCGCAATGGTGCGGGCTCTTGAGCCAACCCTCCACGACGGCATCGGCCGTGGTGACGCCGCTGGCGATGTTCTCTCCAGCCATGCGCCATTTATAGCCGGCGCGTGTCATGCGGTCGCCGGGTGAGCTTCCGTCACTCCCGGTGTGGTCGAACAGTTCGTGCGCCGCCATGTCCCTGGAATGCTCCAGCGCCACGCGCGACAGCAGAAGCGATGGCTTCAAGGGTGGCGCGGCGCCGAAGGGCTCACGGCCGCATTGGCGGCCCTGAGCGCGCGCCTCGTTGGTGAGCTGCAGCACGCGGCGCTCGATTTTCAGTACGTCGCGAGGTCCGGGTGGTGAGAGCGGAAGCGCAAGCACCGCCCACACGAACGTGCCGCGCCGATAGGTCCCGATTTCAGTGTATTCGGGGTCGGTGACCTGTGAGCAGAGCTGGCGGCTCGCGGCGTGCTCGATGAGGGAGTCCGCGGTGGCACCGGGGATCTGGAGGGTGGCGGCGGATTTCACGCGGTAGCCCGCCTCCCTGCTGGCGGCGCGTAGTGTCTTGCCGTCGGCGAGCAGCCGGGCCACTTTGTCGAGCTTGCTGCTCCGGTGCAGGGGCGCGGCCACTCCCGGCCGGTCCGCACACCCGCGATGTCTGACAGCCATCAAGCTCGCGGCGGGATCCGCAAGGGCGCTCACAGGCACCGCGGCCAGCAACAGCGCAACGACAATGAGCAGGATCAAGCCGTTACCTGCCATCCCAGCGGACTCACAACCCCCATGTCTCCCCGCACGCCACCCCCGGATGCCGCACATCCTACTTGATCAGGCGTCTATAGACTCGCGCCGCCTGCTTCGGTCATCGTTGGCGCATGTTGAAGCGCCGCAGAGCTCCTCGGGAATTCGCCGACGCCGGCCCGTGGCGCACGGGGAACCGGTTCCATCTCATTGCCGTGAGTGAGGAGTTTTTCCAGCGCATGCTCGAGGCCATCGACGGCGCCTGCGAGTATGTGCTGCTGGAGATGTATCTCGTCGAGTCCGGCGACCTGACCGACAAGTTCGTCGCAGCCCTGAGCGCCGCCGCGCGCCGGGGACTGAAGGTGTGCGTGGTACTGGACGGCTTCGGATCCCTGGGTCTGGCCACAGCCGATCGGGCGCGGCTCACGGGCGCTGGCGTCGAGCTTCGCTTCTACAACGCGCTCAGCTGGCATAAGAAGTTGCGCAACTTTCTGCGCGATCACCGCAAGCTGCTGGTCATCGACGGGCAGCGCGCTTTCGTCGGCGGCGCCGGCCTGACTGACGAATTCGCCGGCCTCCGAGGCAAGGGGCCACCGTGGCGCGATCAGATGGTCGAGATTGCCGGCCCCGTGATGATCGACTGGCAGCGCGCTTTTGCGCGAACCTGGCGGCGATGCGGGGGATTGACGAGCCTGCCCGAGCCGCGAGCTTCCTCGGCGACGCCGGTTGCGGGCGACCGTGATGAAGCGGGAACGGCGCACCGTGTTGCTGGTGAATCCGGCGCTGGGGCTCGTGCCAATGGTGAACCGGGCGCTGCGAGCCGTGCCGATGGTGAAGCGGGCGCCGCGGGCCGAGTGGTACTGAGCGAAGCGGCCGCTCGCTCGGTCCTCGCGAATGAGGTGGTTCATCGCATAGCTCAGGCCCGCGAGCGCGCGTGGGTGATGAGCGCCTACTTCGTGCCCTCGAGGCGGTTTCGCAAGGCGCTGCGGCGAACGGCGCGCCGCGGTGTGGATGTGCGGTTGTTGGTGCCGGGTCCACGCACCGACCATCCCTGGGTTCGCGATGCCGCGCGCCGCTTCTACGGAAAACTGTTGCGCAATCGAGTGCGCATTTTCGAGTACCAGCCGCGCGTGCTGCACGGGAAGATGACCATTTGCGATGACTGGGTGTCGGTGGGCTCGAGCAACCTGGATCGCTGGAGCTTCAAATGGAATCTCGAAGCGAACCAGGAAATCGTCGACGCCGCTTTTGCCGAGGATGCGGCGGAAGTGTTCGAGAACGACTGCCGCCAGTCCGAGGAGCTCAGCCCACGGCTATGGTCCAGGCGCGCCTGGCTTCACCGCGTGCGCGAGCGCATCGCCGGCGCGCTGGATCGCTGGCTCGACAAATGGCGACGACCGCGAGTGCCGTAGAGGTTCTCGCTCACTTCGCGAGGCTGCCCTCGGGTGTCGCGGCTGGCGCTGTGCTCGTAGCTGGATCCGTCTCACCGGGATCCGCGACAGAGGCGGGCGTCGCCGCTGGCGCATCCGCTTCCGGCGGCAGCTCCTGGCCCGGCCCCGGCGGCGGCATCGGCGTATCCGAGTACAGCTCGCTGCTGCGTACGTAGGCGAGCAGGTACGACGACATGATCTTCATCTGCGTCTGGTATGACTGCAGAGCCTGCAGCTTGCGTTGCTCTTCCTGCGGCGTCAGCTCGAAGGCCCCGGAGGCCAAACCCTTGGCGCGAGGTGACGGATACGCCTTGCGGGTGGGGTGATAGCCCCGAGGCAACGGCCACGTCTCACCGCCATGCACGATCCAGTAGCGCAGCCTGCTCAGCTCGCCGCGTTGACTCATGGCACGCATGGCGAGGATTCCGGCGGCCTCGTGGTCCGAGTGTGCATCGCGTGGGCTCGGAGCCAGCACGAGTGTTGGTTCGAGGCGCTGCAGTACGCTGTCGAAGTCGTGCTCCAGGCTCCTGCCGGTGTAGGGCTGGCCGGGAGAGAGCGCGTTGTCGTAGGGAACCACGCTCGAGCCGTTGAACTTCGAATAGAACGGCGTCACGTAGTGCTCGCCCAGCAGCGACAGGACCCCCCGATCCGGATAGCCCAGGAAAATCTGCCGCGCCGGTGGGATACCGAGCACGCCGGCGGCGGCGTGCGCTTCCTGCATACGCCGCTCAGCCAGATCGCGCAGCTTGCGGGGCTTGCGAAACAGGCTCTTTTCGATCACCAGCAGATCCATCTCCGAGGCATCGCCGCTGGTGATCCATACCACTCCCACCTTGCCCCCGGCCGCGGTCACGCGCTGTATCACACCCGCGCAGCACAGCGTCTCATCGTCCGGATGAGGGGCGACGATCAGCAGCGAGGTCGTGGAGTCGAATTTCGGAAAGTCGGCGAGAGGAACGGTGACCGCGGGGGGTGGCGCGGCATGGGTATCAGGTACGGCCGGCACCGCCGGAACGTGCGATGTCGCGCCTAGCCACATCAACAAGAGTAGTGGGCTCAAGCAACCGCTCGCGTCTAACGACCCCTTGTTGAATCGACGGTCTCGCAGCCGGCCAGCTCGCGGATGGCCTGGACCACCACCTGCGGACGGTCGCGCTGGATGTAGTGGCCGCTATGCTCGACACGCACATGCTGCGACTGCGGATAGTCAGCTGCGATCTCATCCTGCATGCGAGCTTCGTTCGCGCGCGCCGGAGGTGTCTCTCCCTGCAGTGCCAGGGTGCTCGACAGCACGATCGTCGGGACGGGCCCGGGCGGCGGACTGGCATGTACCTGCTCACCGGCCGCCGTGCTGTCGTTGAGCTCGCGCCGCATGATCCAGGGCATGAACAAAGTGACCGCAGTGCGCCCCGCATACGGTGTGTTGGCCGAGTTGTCGACGCGCAGGCCCTGATTCCAGTGCGTGGAATCTATCAGGACCAGCCCCGTGACCTCCTTCGGGAAGTTGCGTGCGAAGTACTGCATGTACAACCCACCCAGGGAGTGCCCGACCAGGATGTAGGGCGGCAGCAGGTTGCGGCGCCGGAGCTCCGAGCGCAACTCTCCGACTATCGTAGCCGCGTCGCGAGGCCCAAGCGCCGGATCGCTGCCATCGTACCCTGCGCGGTTATAGGACACGGTGCGCGCGCAGCCGGCCGCAATTTCCGGCTGAATGTTCTTCCAGACATCCAGAGTGTCGCCCACTCCGGCCTCGAGCACGACGGTTTTCGCGCCCGCCCCCTCGATCCTCACCCGGTGATGCAGCTCGTCCGCAGGAATGGCCGCCGCGGTCGAGGTGATCGCGGCCAGCAGAAGAGGGTAGAGCTTCATTTGAAGAATAGAATCCCGAAGCCTCATCAAGGTTCCGATGGCGTGCGCGGTGCGGTCGCGGATTCGCGCACGATGAGCTCGTGAGCGACGAGGTGATCGACCGGGGTGCTCGATTCGCCGTCGCGGCGCCTGCGAATGTCCAGGATCAGCAGATCGAGCGCAGCCTCGGCCATCGAGGCGATCGGCTGACGGATGGTCGTCAGCTCGGGCCATACCGTGGTGGCTATGGCACTGTCGTCGAATCCAACTACGGACAGATCGCGCGGCACGTCCAATCCCCGACGGTGCGCTACCGAGACCACCGCAGCGGCCATGTCATCGTTGCTGGCAAAGATGGCGGTCGGGCGCGGCGCGGTGGCGATGAGCTTCTCGGCCGCATCGAGTCCGGAGCGGTAGCTGAAGAATCCCTGCTCCATGATGGGCGCGTGCGGCTTGCAGTCCGCCTCGCGCAGCGCCGTCTCGAACCCGAGCCAGCGCTCGCCGCTGGCTGTCTGGTTCGGATGTCCCTTGATGAAGCCGATGCGGCGATGGCCCATGGACAGCAGGTAGCGAGTCATCTCGTACGCCGCCTTGAAATCATTGATCCGTACGCAGGAGGCGTCGGCGCGGAAGCGGCCGGTGGCGACCGCGACCGTGGGAATCTCCGCTTTCTTCAGCTCTGAGAGGATGACGTGCGATTCACAGACCGGCGGCGGCAGAATGACGCCTGCGACCGAGCCATCGATCAGGCGGCGCACCGCGGCGCGCTCCGCGGCGGCGGAGCTGACCTCGCACTTCTCCAGCAGCAGATGGGCGCTTTTGCGGCTTCCTTCATCGAGCGCGCCGAGCAGAAACTCACTGAGATAGGCGGCGCTGGGGTTGCTGTACAGCAGGCCGATGCGTGCGCTTTGTGCTCCGGCCAGGCTTCTCGCCGCCGGATTGGGTGCGTAACGGAGATCTTTGACAGCAGCGAGAACCGCCGCGCGCGTTGCTTCGCGTACGTTCGGTTCGCCGTTCACGACGCGCGACACCGTCATGGGCGATACGCCGGCCCGCTTGGCCACATCGTGAATCGTCGTGCCGCGCTTCACTCCCCTGCCGGTCTTGCGCAGGGGCGCCCGCCCGGAACTCATGCGCACCTCTTTTGTTGTGAATCCCGGGTACGAATTGTGCACCACGTACCGGGCGGCGAAACCACTTTTTCCGCTGGGGGTCGAAGTAACCCGGTACGCTGAGTGCCCTTCAGTGAGCCCCCGGGGCCAGCCGGCCGGGCAGCCCCAACGCGATTAAGGTCAAATGGAGGTCACCCGGTGAGCGCTGCCCGCCATCCCGCTTCCCAGCTGTCCCGTCGTGCCGCTCTTGCCACGGGAATCGCCGCCGGCGCGGCATGGGCATTGGGGGCAGCGGCCGAGGCCCCGAGTCCGCGCTCCCTGCCCCTCATCCGCAAGCCCATCCCCTCGACCCGGGAACTGCTTCCGGTGGTCGGCATCGGCACGAACAACTTCACGGCTGCCTCCCCGGAGGAGCTCGCGGCACGACGCCAAGTCCTGCAGAAGCTGCCCGAACTGGGAGGCTCTGTCGTCGATACGGCGGCGATCTACGGCGAATCGGAAGAGGTGATCGGCAGGGACATGACCGCCTTGCACTTGCGCGACCGGCTGTTTCTGTCCACCAAGGTATGGGTGCGCGGAGGGGGCATCGAAGAGGGCAAGGCCCAGATCGAGAGCTCCTTCAAGAAGCTGCAGACCTCCCGGATAGACCTGCTGCACGTCCACAATCTGGCCTTCACGGATGCCATGATCCCGGTGCTCGAGCAGCTGAAGCACGCCGGCCGGATCCGGTATGTGGGCATGACCACCTCCTTCGCCGGGCAGCATGCCGAGATGGTGGCGGCGATGAAGGCGCATCCCGTGGACTTTATCCAGATCGACTATTCGATCGGCAACCGGGTGGCGGCGAACGAGGTTCTGCCCCTCGCCCTGGACAAGGGCATTGCCGTGATGCTGAACATTCCCTTCGGGCGTGCGAGCCTGCTGCGCAAGGCGAGCACCCATCCTCTTCCGGACTGGGCGGCTGAGATCGATGCCACGAGCTGGGCTCAGGTGATGTTGAAATACGCGCTCTCCCACCCGGCCGTGACGTGTGCGGTTCCGGGCACGACGAAAGTAGCTCACCTCGAGGACAACCTCGCAGGGGGGCGGGGCCGCCTGCCCGATGCCGCTCTGCGGCGTCGGATGGAGCAGACCTGGGACGCTCTGAGCTGAGAAGGACACCATGAGCAGGCCGCGTTTTCATCTCGCCTTTCCGGTCCGCGATCTCGAGGAGGCGCGCCGCTTCTACGGCGAGCTGCTGGAATGCCCGGAAGGTCGATCCTCGCCGCACTGGGTGGATTTCGATTTCCATGGACATCAGATCGTCGCGCACCTGTGCAAGGAGCAGGGCGCCGTGGGCGTGAGCGAGGTGGACGGGGAGAATGTGCCAGTGCGGCACTTCGGACTCATTCTGAGCATCCCCGATTGGCAGCGCGTGACTGCCAGGCTCAAGTCCGCCGGCACCCCGTTCATCATCGAGCCACAGATCCGTTTCGTGGGCCAGCCGGGGGAGCAGGCGACCTGCTTTTTTCTGGATCCGTCGGGCAACGCGCTGGAGCTGAAGGCATTTGCCGATGAGGCGATGATTTTCGCCAAGTAGAGCTTGGCCTGTGGGGTGGCGCATCGCCGGATGCTCGCTGGGGCGCAGGTACTCGCGCCGTAGCCACGCGCGAGGCCACGCACCGCAGCCGATCGCAGCCGCGCGGGCGGCCACACACTGCAGCCAGGCCGCAGCCCGCGGGCAGCCGCGTTGTCTCTCCCCGCGGACATGTCCGTGGCCGCGGCGACGTCGTACGCTCACGGACGCGATGTATGAGCGGCTCGTCATTCCGGACCAGCAGCTGGCGGAGGAGGAAATCCCTGCCGCACATCGCTGGTGGACGTTTGCCGCGCGTTTCAACGTTGCGCCAGCTCAGAGTGTGCCGATCGTGCGCATGCACGAAGGCGAGTCCGAGGCGGTGATGATGCGTTGGGGATTCGTGCCCTCGCCCGTGAAGGCGGCGGTCACCAGACTGGGGGCCGCGCGCATCAACAGCAAGATTCTGGAGACCTCCAAGGATTTCGGCAAAGCCTGGTTGCACGGCCAGCGCTGCATCGTTCCGGTGGCGGGGTTCTATGTGTGGCAGCGGGCGCCGCAGGGCTTCCGCCGTCCGTTCTATGTCCGCCTGGTCAATCGCAGGGTGTTCGGCGTGGCGGCCGTGTGGTCGCGAGCAGTCACACTCGACGACGATGTCATCGAGAGCTGCGCGCTGGTCATGGTCGCCGCCAATCGCCTCATGGCCGAGATCGACAATGTCGGCAGGCGCATGCCAGCCATCCTCACTCGTGAGAGCTACCAGGGCTGGCTCACTGCAGCGCCGGACGAAGCGCGCGGGTTGCTGCGAACGCATCCGTCTTCACGCATGCTCAGTCATCCGGTCAGTCCGCGTGTCAACTACCTCAAGTACGACGATCCCGCGTTGATCCACCCGGCGACCTAAGGGCATGCGCCGGTTGCGTTCCGGAACCGGCGAGGTTGCGGGCGGCTCGCGCTGCGGCAAGATCGCCGTCCCGAGGGCGACGCGATCACGCTGCTAGGCGGCCGTGCGGATTTGCTGCCACAATTCGCGCCTCCGCACGTGCCCGAGGTCTTCGCACATGAAGTTGTTCTATTCGCCGGCATCGCCCTTTGCCCGCAAGGTGCGCGCGGCCGCGATCGAGCTTGGTTTGTCGGATCGCATGGCGCTGGAGACCATCGACATCGCACCGGGCAAGCCCAACCGCGCTTACGCACAGGCATACAACCCGTTGCGCAAGATCCCGACACTCCTGTGCGACGACGGTACGACTGTCTACGATTCGACGCTCATTTGCGAGTACCTGGACAGCCTCGCCGGCGGCGGCCGGATCGTTCCCCGCCAGGACGCGCCGCATCGCTGGCGGGTCATGACCAACCACACCCTCGCGCAGGGCATGACCGAGGCCTGTATTCTGATCCGCTATGAGACGGCGGTGCGTCCCGAAGAGCGTCGCTGGCCGGTGTGGATCGACGATCAGTGGGATCGTGTCGAGTCCGGCCTGCAATGGTTCGCCCATAACAGCGCGGAGCTGTCCGACCCGATCAATATCGCGCATCTGGCCCTCGGCAGCCTGCTCGGCTACATCGATTTCCGCATGCCCGAGCGCGCCTGGAGGTCCCGCTTTCCGCTCATCAAGGACTGGTATGAGCGCCTGGAGCGACGGCCGTCATTCCAACAGACGCGCCCGGCAGCCCCGCCTGCGGCAGCGGCCCAGGCGCCGGGCGGCGCGAAGTAGGCGCCATGCGGGACCTAGCAGCCGTGCACGAAGCAACAGCCGTGCATGAAGGAGCGGCCGTGCGCGACGGAGCCGCCATGCGCGAACCATCAGGCGCGCGCAAAGCAGCAGCTGTTCGCCGGCGCGGGCTTCTCTGCGCGCTCAGTTGCGTCGCGCTGACGGCCTGCGGCGGCGGCAAGCCGGCACCGGCGCCTCCGCCGGATGCCAACGCTCAGTTTGCCGCGGCCGAGCATGAGTACGTCGTGTACTTCATGCAGCAGTTTCCGGTCGTGGCGACCTACCTCGGCGGATCGGCATTCGATCCGCAGCTGGCGGACATCGACGGCAAGCTGCGCAACGACTCCTTCGCCGCACTCAACATCGAGGATGTCCAGCTGGCCGAATTCCGCGATCGCTTCAAAAAGCTCGATCCGACCCAACTGGCGCCGCGCCATCGCGTCGATCGCCTGGTCGCGCTCGCCGAGATCGAATTCCTCCTGCACCAGCACGAGGTGTTGCGTCACCAGGAGCGGGCGCTGGACTCGTATGTGGATTCGGCGTTCCGCGGCGTCGACTGGCAGATCCAGGGCATGACGGCGACCGGTGCCACGACCTACGGCACCGATGCGGAGTGGCAGCAGGTGATTGCCCGAACGCGCGCCGTGCGCCAGTACCTTGCGACGGCGGAAGGGGAGATTGCGACGGGGGTGGCATCGAAGAACACCCCGGACTGGCGGGTGCTGATCGAGTTCGGATTGCAGAGCACGCTCGCCGACGCCAATTACTTCTCCAAGACGCTGCCGCAGCTGGCCGCGCAGGACATCGCCTCACCGAATCGGGACAAGCTGGTTGCGGAGCTGCAGGCGGCGGGTAACGAAGCCGCCGCAGCCTATGTGCATCTGCGTGATTATCTCGTCGGGACGTTTTTCGAGAAGCCCGACCCGCATGGGCGGGCCGATCTGAAGCCGGAGTACCGCGCCGATCACTACGCGCTGGGCGCGAAGGAGTACGACTGGGCGCTGCGCAACAATCTGCGACTCCAGCAGACCTCCGCCGAGCTGTACGAACAGTCGTGGCCGATCGTGCAGCAGACCCAGGCGGAGATGGTGACGCTCGCCCGCGAGATCGCCAAGAGCCACAAGTGGCACGTGCCCGCGAATGGCCCTGGTGCGGTCCGCGCGGTGTTCGAGAAAGTCAGTCTGGCCGCACCCAAGAACGACGACGAAATGGTCGAGGCATACCGCAAAACAGGCGAACGCCTGGTCGCGTATGCGCGCATGACGGGCTTGTTCGATGTCCCGCCTGACTACAAGCTCGACGTGACCGTTACTCCGCCGCCGTTGCGCGCCTCGATCGAGAGCGCCGCCTACTATCCGGCCCCGCCCTTCAAGAAGACCGGTGTCGGGCGCTTCTATGTCACCCCGACCGGCAACGATCAGGCGGCGTTGCGCGAGGAGCACAACGACGCCGCGCGAGCGGATCTGGCTGCTCACGAGGGCTTTCCCGGTCACGACTGGCATTACAAGGTCATGACGACGTACCGGGACGGAATCTCGCCCATCCGCTGGCTGACCCCCGGAGCGGTCGAGGATTCCTCCTCGATGTGGCAGGACTCGATGGCCGCCGAAGGTTGGGCGTTGTATTCCGAAGCGTTGCCGGCGGAGCCGCAAGCGTCGGCTCCGAATGGCTTCTACACTCCCGAGGAGCATCTTTACCAGCTGCGCGGCAAGCTCGAGAGGGATCTGCGAGTGCGCATCGACACGGGCATCCACACCGGACAGATACCATTCGATGAGGCGGTGACTCTCTTCTCGCAGGTCGTGGACTTCCTGCCCGGCTCGTGTCAGGACACCAAGGCCCTGAAGCTCGATGCCAAGCGCGCCAGCTGCGCTTCCGCCGTCGCCGCCGTGACCCGCTATTCCCGCTGGCCCACGCAGGCGATTACCTATCGGCTCGGCAAGGAGCAGATCCAGGCGCTGCGGAGCAAGCTCGAGCAGAAGCTCGGTGAGCGGTTCTCGGCCAAGCAGTTCCATCTGGAGTTCATGAAGCAGGGGACGATTCCGGCGGGGTACTTCGCTGATCAGCTGCTCGAGGGAATGCAGTAAGGCGCTTGTTTGTGCTCACGGTCGTGCGCCCACTTCGCTTCGCTGGTGGGCACGGTCGTGCGCCACGGGAGAATTTTGC